>Ga0081455_10006985_pt1 | contig 11997 bp, 11 predicted proteins | sample TabmetS3T2R1_FD_70207 | JGI IMG/M metagenome (GOLD analysis project Ga0081455, IMG submission 70207) | Tabebuia heterophylla rhizosphere microbial communities from the University of Puerto Rico - S3T2R1 | ecosystem: Host-associated > Plants > Roots > Rhizosphere ...
GCCCAGCGAATGGCCGAGCAGATGGCAGGCATCGATTCGAAGATCGTCGAGGAAAGTCGCGAGCCGCGCGGCATAGTCGTCGGCCGTCGGCGCCTCGGGTACCAGCGCCGCCGAACCGCTGTAACCCGGCGCATCCCAGGCGATCACGCGATGGCTGGCCGAAAGCCCGTCGAGCTGGTCGCGAAACGAGCGGGCCGCCGAGCCAATGCCGTGCAGCAGCACCAGCGGCGTGCCGCTGCCCGCCTCGAGATAGGTGATCGTCGTGCCGGCCTCGCCCGCCGTCTTCGGAGCGAGACTCATGCCGCGCGGAAGGCGACGGTCTCGGGCTTGGACGTGCCCACGACCATGGTGAACTCCGCATCGGTCGCGCCGTCGTTGCGGAAATAGTGCGGCCGTCCGGCGGGATTGAAGATCAGGTCGCGCGTGCCCAGCCGCTTCTCGACGATCTTGCCGTCCTCTTCCCAGCCGACGGTGATCGCGCCTTCGATCACGAAGTACACGTCCTCGACATCGCGCGCATAGGGCGCAATCGCCTTGCCGCGCGGCAGATGGATCAGGTCCATGCGGTAATGCTGCGGCGGCGCGCCGTTGCCGCCGACATAGTTCATGACGGCGAAGCCCGCGTCGTTCCAGACCGGCGTGCGGTCGCGGTAGCGCACGACATGCGAGGCCATCTCCTTGTGCCGGAAGTCGTCGCTGTCGGCGCGGAAAGGATGGATCTTGTCGGCGCTCGAGGCGCCGAAGCGGCGCGACAGCTCGAGGTCCTTGCTCTTGGGATGGCAGACATGAACAGGCGCCAGCGGCGTGCCGCTGCCCACCGTGATCTGCATCAGCACCGGCTCGATGCCGTCGTTGCGAAAACCGTGCGGCCGGCCGAGGCTGTTCAGCACCAGGTCCTTCGGGCCGAGCTTGGCCTCGATCACCTCCTCGCCCCACACCCAGCCCACGGTCAGCACGCCCTGCAGGATCATGAAGTGCTCGACGATCTCGTGGCTGTGCGAGGCCGCGAACTTGCCCACCGGCTGGTTGACCAAGGAGAAGGTGAAATGATCGGCCCGGAGCGTCGTGGGATCGTCGGCCTTGGGCGAACCGCCGGCACCGACATAGCGCAACTGGGCGCGCGAGAGGTCGGGGAAGCCGCGGCTGCCAGGAAAGGCATCCCAGTCGAACGTCTTCTCGGTGTAGCGGCCGATGAAGCCTTGCATCTGGCGGGCGAGGTCCGTCGAGGTCTCGATCTTGCCGGCGTCGGGCATGGAGGGCTCCTTCCGTTGCCCCACCATAGAGCGCCCGCCGGCTTGCAACCGCAAGCACAATGGACTTAACTTTTGGTTAAGTACCTAACGCCTATCCGTGTCATCCTGAGCGTAGCGAAGGATCCTTCGCTACGCTCAGGATGACACCGCTGCCTGCAACGCCAGTCACCCCCCCATGCTCTCCCCCGCGATCACGACCCGCCATTTCGAGATCTTCCTGACCATGATCCTGAGCCGCAACATGTCGGAGGCGGCCGACAAGCTCGGCATCTCGATGGCGGCGGTCAGCAAGAGCCTGAAGGGCCTGGAGCGTGAGACCGGCCTCACCCTGTTCCGCAACGCCAACGGCCGGCTGACCGCGACCGCCGAGGCCGAGCGCCTGCTGCCCTTCGCCCAGCGCGCCGTCGACCACCTCGACCGCGCCCGCCATGCCGCCCAGTCGCTGAAGGGCGGCGACATCGGCCGGATCGTGATCGGCACCGCCGGGCCTGCCCTGGTGTCGATCCTGCCGGTCGCGATCGAGGACTTCCATCGGCGCTGGCCGGAGGTGCGGATCGAGATCGAAAGCGACACCACGCGGCATCTCCTCGACAAGGTCGCGGCCAACGAGGTCGACATCGGTGTCGGCACGCCAATCGTAAAGGACATCGATGCGCGCGTGATGCAGCTCTGCACGGTCCGCGATCTCTGCGAAACCACGTTGGTCGCGGTGCTGCCACGCCGCCATCCGCTCGCACGGAACAACGCCATCCGCGCCAAGGATCTTCTGGACCAATCGTTGATCGGCCTTGCCGAGACCTCGGCCACCACCCAGCTCATCGCCGCTGCCTTCCAGCAAGCCGGTGTCGCCTATTCGACACCCATCGTCGCCGCCAACGCCGTCGGCGTCTGCAGCCTGGTGCAGCAGAATGTCGGGATCGGCCTCATGAACCCGCTGATGCTGGCGCAGGAGATTTTCCCCGGCGTGGTCACGCGCCCGTTCCGGCCGCGCATCGTGCTCAGGACCTGCCTCTACTATTCCAAGGTCCATGCACCCGCGCCGCCCGCGATGCGGTTCATCGATTGCGTGGAGCGCGCGACCAAGGGCGTTGCCGCGCGCCTCAAGACCCAGACCTGAGAGAAAATCGCCCTTCGCGAGATTCTTCCCGTGACCGCCGATTGACTCCTTCCCGGCGGAGTGAAAGCATTTCATCAAATTGAAGGGGCTTCGCTCCGATCGAGGCGCCGCGGGTTTTGCATCCTGCGTTCGCGTCACGGCCGAGAGTCAGTAAGCGACCGTCCACGGACGTAGGAGCTGCCCCGCCGTCCCTGCACTGGGTCAGCGCAGGGCCGTCCGTCCGGGAGACGTCTTCCGGAGCTTTCTCGCGCATTCGGCGCAGAAGGAGGACGCAGTCATGACCGACCTCAAAACCGGAACCGTACTAGGAGGCAGACCAGGCAGCGGCGCGCATCGCGTGGTGGCGCTGTGCGGGCCGTATCTCTCGGGCAAGACCAGCCTGCTCGAGAGCCTCCTTTTTGCGACGGGGGCCATCGGCCGGCGCGGCTCGACGCGCGCAGGCACCTCCATCGGCGACGGCTCGGCCGAGGCGCGCAAGCGCGGCATGGGCACCGAGATCAACATCGCCTCGGTCGACTACCTCGGCGACCACTGGACCTTCATCGACACGCCAGGCTCGATCGAGCTGCAGCACGACGCCCTCGCGGCCTTGGCCATCGCCGACGTGGCCGTGGTGATCTGCGAGCCCTCGCCTGAACGCGTGGTCGCGCTGACGCCGCTCCTGCGATACATCGAAGACAACCTCATCCCCCATATTTTCTTCGTGAACAAGATCGACTCGGCCGAGGGCCGCGTGCGCGACATGCTGGCGGCGTTGCAGACCGTCTCGTCGCGCAAGCTGGTGCTGCGCCAGGTGCCGATCCGTCACGTCACCTCCGACGGTGGCGAGGAGACGGTCGGCTACGTCGATCTCGTGAGCGAGCGCGCCTACCGCTACAAGTCGAGCGGTGCTTCCGACCTGATCGAGATGCCGGCCGAAGTGCTGCCGCGCGAGAGCGAGGCGCGGCGCGAGATGCTGGAGACGCTGTCGGAATTCGACGACACGTTGCTCGAACAGCTGATCGAGGACGTGGCACCCGAGAAGTCGCTGATCTATCGCGACCTGCATGACGAATTCGGCTCGCAGAAGATCGCGCCCGTCCTTTTAGGTGCAGGCGACCGAGAAAACGGCGTGCGCCGGCTCCTGAAGGCGCTGCGTCACGACGCGCCCTTCGTCGCCGAGACGGCCGAGCGCCGCTCGCTCCCGTCCAACGGCGTGGCGATGGCCGAGTGCTTCAAGGTCCTGCACCAGGCGCATACCGGCAAGCTCTCGCTCTGTCGCGTCTGGTCGGGCACCATCAGCGAAGGTCAGTCCCTGGGCGGCCTGCGCGTCGGCAGCCTGTTCCGGCCGTTCGGCCAGCGCCTCGACAAGATCGGTGAGGCCAAGGCAGGCGAGATCGTGGCGGTGGCCAAGATGGACGCCTTGTCGGCCGGCCAGGCGCTCACCGGCTCGGGCATCACGCCGGTCACCGACTTCCCTATCGCCGAGCCGCCGGTGTTCGCGCTGGCGCTGACCGCCAAGAACCGGAACGACGAGGTGAAGCTTTCCGGCGCCCTGCAGAAGATCGTCGAGGAGGATCCGTCGCTTGCCTACGAGCCGCGGGCCGAGACCCACGAGCTCCTGCTCAAGGGCCAGGGCGAGATGCATCTCAAGGTCGCGGTCGAGAAGCTCGCCGGGCGCTACAACATCGCCGTCGAGACCAACCAGCCGCGCGTCGCCTATCGCGAGACCATCCAGGCCGGCGCCACGCAGCATGCGCGCTACAAGCGCCAGACCGGCGGACACGGCCAGTTCGGCGACATCAAGGTCGAGATCCGGCCGCTGCCGCGCGGCTCGGGCTTCCGCTTCGTCGACAAGATCGTGGGCGGCGTGGTGCCGCGCAACTTCATCCCCGCCGTCGAGGAAGGCCTGCGCGACTATCTCAAGGAGGGCCCGCTCGGCCAGCCGGTGGTCGACCTCGAGGTGACGCTGATCGACGGCCAGTATCACAGCGTCGACAGCTCCGAGATGTCGTTCAAGATGGCCGCGCGCATCGCCATGACGGAGGCCATGCCCAAGTGCAAGCCGGTGCTGCTGGAGCCGATCCTGAAAGTGACGGTCGCCGCGCCCAACGAAGCGACGTCGCGCATCCAGCGCCTGATCACCGGCCGGCGTGGCCAGCTCCTGGGCTACGACGCCCGGACCGGCTGGACCGGTTGGGACGAGGTCTCGGCGCTGATGCCCGAGGCCGAGGTCGGCGACATGATCGTCGAGATCCGCTCGGTGACCCAGGGGGTAGGCACCTGGCACGCCGCGTTCGACCACCTGCAGGAGCTGGTGGGCCGCACCGCCGACCGCATCGTCGAGGAAAGCAAGAAGCGCGCGGCGGCTTAGGGCGAACGTTCAACTCTCAACTCTCTTTCTCCTCTCCCCCGCTAGGGGGAGAGGACGGGTGAGGGGGTGACGTACGTACTGCGCGAGCCTTCACTTCCCCCTCTCCTCACCTCTCCCCCTCAAGGGGGAGAGGAATCTGAGAAGAGTAAGAAGTGAACATGCGAAGAAGCACAGGCCGGTTTCTTCCTCCTCTCCCCCGATTGGGGGAGAGGAACATGAGAGGAATCACAAGCCGGTGAGCGGGGGTTTCCGTGCGCCGGCGCATGCGCATACTTGCCTCGAAGAAGCGTTAATAGAGAGAGGCAATGATGCTCAACAGACGGTCTTTGACGATCGGAGGCCTCGCCCTGGCGGCCACCGCGTCCGGGGCGCGCATCGGGCGCGCCGACGCCGGGCGGCCCATGATGGTGTTCGTCGGCCACGAGCTTTGAGGCGGCTGCAAGATCTGGCGTGCCCAGTCCGAGCCGTTGTTCGTGAAATCCGAAGCCTTCAAGAAGCTTGATTATCGCATCGTCCACCCCGCCAACGGCGACCTGATCCTCAAGGAAGAGTATTGGCCGGCCGATGCCCGCTGGGTCCTGACCGACTTCCAGATGAGCGAAGAAGGCGCGCAGCGCGGCTATTGGACGCCCCGCTTCATTCTGGCGCAGGACCACAAGATCACCCTCACCGTGACCGGCAACGATGGCTGGAAGCAGAAGATGTGGCCGCGCATCCTGGAAGTGACCGGCACGACGGCTTCCTGAGGGCCGCCCTTGGTATGGGCTGCCCTAGTAAGGGCTGCCCTGGGACTGACGTCACGGCCCGGTGATCAGGGTTGACTTGTCTTGCCCTGCCCTCCGCGCCATGTGGAGGTAATAACGTCAGGCAATGAGACCAGGGAGCAGGAGATGTTGATCAAGCGCAGGCGGGGCTGGGAACTGCCCGAACGGCAGGCCACCCCCGAAGGCCTCTATCTCGACCGCCGCCGGTTGATCCAGGCGATGGGCCTGGGACTTGCGACCTCGGCGGCGTCGCTGGCGCTGCCCGGCCTCGCCATGGCCGAGGACAAGACGCCCGACCCCACGGCGCATTTCTACCCCGCCACGCGCAACGACAAGTTCGGCGCGCCGCAACCGATCACGCAGGAGCGGCTGGCGGTCACCTACAACAATTTCTACGAATTCGGCACCGACAAGAGCATCTGGCGCGACGCGCAGAAGCTGCCGATCCGGCCGTGGACGATCAAGGTCAGTGGCATGGTCGAGAAGCCGTTCGAGATCGCCTTCGACGACCTTTTGTCCAAGATGCCGGTCGAGGAGCGCGTCTACCGCCATCGCTGCGTCGAGACCTGGTCGATGATCGTGCCGTGGAGCGGCTTCGCGATGAAGTCGCTGGTCGAGTTCTGCAAGCCCGCCAGCGGCGCGAAGTTCGTCGTCATGACGACCTTGCAGAAGCCTTCGGTGATGCCCGAGCAGAAGGACCCGCTCTGGCCCTGGCCCTATGTCGAGGGGCTCGCGATCGACGAGGCCACCAACGACCTCGCCTTCATCGCGACCGGTCTCTACGGCAAGCCGATCGGCAAGCAGAACGGCGCGCCGATCCGGCTGGTCGTGCCGTGGAAGTATGGCTTCAAATCAGTGAAGTCGATCGTCAGCATCGAGTTCACCGACAAGCGGCCTGTATCGTTCTGGGAAGCGCTGCAGAAGAGCGAGTACGGCTTCTGGGCCAACGTGAATCCCAAGGTGCCGCATCCGCGCTGGAGCCAGGCGACCGAGAAGCCGCTCGGCAGCGACGAACGCATCCCGACCCAGCTCTACAACGGCTACGGCGAATTCGTCGCCAGCCTCTACGAGAACCGCAAGTCCGAGAAGCTGTTCATGTAGCTTGCTCGCTGCTGTCTCCCTCCACTCATGCTCCTCGCCCCCGTTAGGGGGAGAGGTTGGGAGAGGGGGTGACGCACGAACCTTCGCCGCCCCCTCTCCTCACCTCTCCCCCTCACGGGGGAGAGGAATAAGAGAAGTCCTACTCCTTCGTCACCGCATGGAAGGACTTGGAGATCACCTGCCAACGGCCATCGCTCTTGAGCAGCGTCAGGCAGTCGGTGAAGTAGCGCGGCGGCAGCTGGCACTCGACCTTGGCGAAAGCCATGCCCGGGCCCGAGAAGTCGATCGACACGATGCGGTCGCGCCGCTCGCTGCCCTTGGACTTGCCCGACGGGCGGCTTTCGACGCCCTTGAACCAGTCGGCGCGCGGCAGGTCGGCGGCCTTGCCGTCGGCGCCGACGCTGTAGAGATGCGCCGCAGGATGGAAGGCCTGGCCGAGTTTCTTGGTGTCGCCTTCGTACAATCCGTCGAAGTAGACCTGCAGCACTTTTTCGATTTCAACAGCATCGGTACTCATCACGTTTCTCCTTCGTGTTGTCAGATCGACCCGTTCGGACACACCAAGATCTTGCCGTTGCGCCCTCCTCTATCGGCGTGCGCCAGAGCTTCCTTGATGTTGTCGATTGGGTAGACCGTGTCCACCGGCGCCGACAGCCTACCGTCCATTACCTGTTGTGCAAGCTCCATGTAAATTTCCCGGATCTTCTCCGGTTTTCGGCGGGCAAGAAAACGACCCAACATGAAACCGGTGAGCCTGATGCCGCGGTAAATGAAATTTGAACGCTCGACGTCAGGATTTTGGCCGCTCATCGAACCGTAATGGACCAGCGTGCCGTCGGTCGCGAGGCAATCGGCGATGCGGCCTGTCGCCGTGCCACCAATGGCCTCCAAACCCAGTCGAATCGGGGCTTCCCGGGTTTCCTGCGCGACGCGGCGCGCAAGATCATCGCCGTCGACCAGCACGAGATCCGCGCCGAGCTTGCGCAGTTCGGTGGCAAGCTCGGGCCGGCGCACGACATTCACCGTGCGCAGGCCGCGCTCGTGCGCCAGCACGATCGCAAGCCGCCCAACCGCCGAATTGGCTACGTTCTGAACCACCCAATCGCCGCCCTTTAGGTCGACGAAGTCCGACAGCATCAGCAATGCGGTGGGCGGATTGATGCGCACCATCGCCGCCTGCCGGAGATCGATGCCGGCCGGCAGCGGGATCGCGTCGTCACCTTTCACCCGGCGCTTCTGCGCCCAGTTCTCGCGTTGCAGGTTGATGACAAGGTCGCCCGGCTTCACATGCTTCACGCTGGCGCCAACCGCTGTCACGCGGCCCACGCACTCCACGCCCGGTGTCGCGGGCAACGGCGGCTTCAGCCGATAGCTGCCGCGACAGAACCACATGTCGGCCGGATTGATCGGAAACGCGAGAACGTCGAACACGACCTCGCCGGCGTCGGGCGCCCCGACATCCGGCACCTCAGCACAGCGCGCCACTTCCCATGGCGTGCCGTAACTCTCGATCAGCACCTGCTTCATGGCGTCCCTCCGCTTTTTCAGCGCCTGTTGTCGAAGGCCAACCTGACGGCAAGGCCCGCGAATACCGTTGCGAGCAGAATCTGCGGCGCGCGGCGCAGCCGGCCCCAGCCCGAGAAGACCCGGCCAAGCTGGCTGGCCGCCAGGATGACGGCGCCGTTCACCATCACTCCGATCAGATTGAGCATCGTCGCCAGCACCATGATCTGCAGCGCGACGGAACCCGCTTCGGGATGCACGAACTGCGGGAATAGGGCCAGAACGAAAAGGGCCATCTTGGGATTGAGCAGGTTGGTGGTCAGTCCCTGACGGAACACCGCTCCGATCGGATAGCGGCGCAGTCCCGCCATCGGCGCAAGCGGCGTGCCGGTCGAGCGCAAGGTCTTGTAGGCGAGGTAAAGAAGATAAGCGGCCCCGGCATAACGCACCACATCGTAGGCAATTGGAACGGCCACGAAGAGCTGCGACAGGCCGAGCGCGGCGGCGAGCGCGTGGCAATAGGTGCCGGCCTGTATGCCGGCGAGCGTCGCAAATCCGGAGGCCCTCCCCTGGCTAACGCTGCGCGAAGCGATGAGGAGCATGTCAGGGCCTGGCGTAGCGGTCAGTGCCAGACAAGCAACAGCGAAGAGCACGAGCGTTGAGATGTCAGGCATGTGACTCACTCCGATTGATACCGACTTACCGCAGAAGGTTAACCTTCGCGAGATCGACCAGCTGGCGGGCGCGGCCATCGAGTACCGCTCTCATGGCAAACAGGCCGAAATGATAGGCCTGTCCTGCGGTCGTCTTGGGCGGCATCGCGAGTTCCTGCCGCGCGCTCACCACATCGACCAGCGCGGGGCCGTCATGCGCGAAGGCGGCGGCGAGGCCCGCCTTCAGGTCCTGGGGTTTCTCGATCCGGACGCCCTTGACGCCCATCGCTTCGGCCATGGCGGCGAAGTTGGGATTGGTGAGGTCGCAGCCGGTATCGAGGAAGCCGTTGGCCTTCATCTCCATCTCGACAAAGCCCAGCGTGCCGTTGTTGAGGACGACCACCTTCACCTTCAGCCCCATTTGCGTGAGCGTGATGAAGTCGCCCATCATCATGGTGAAACCACCGTCGCCCGACAGCGACACGACCTGCCGCTCGCGGTGCGCGGCCTGCGCGCCGATCGCCTGCAGCATCGCATTGGCCATCGAGCCGTGATTGAACGAACCGATGAGGCGGCGTTGGCCGTTCATCCTGAGATAGCGCGCCGCCCAGACGACGGGCGTGCCGACATCGCAGGTGAAGATGGCGTCGTCGGCCGCGAGCTCGCTCACCAGCCGCGTCACATACTGCGGATGGATGATGCCGCTGGTGGGGCCGCTTTCGGCCAATGCATCGAGATCCTGCCGCGTCTTCTTGTAGTGGCGCAAAGCGGCGTCGAGATAACTCCTGTCCGTCTTCTCATCGATCATCGGCAGCAGGGCCTTGAGCGTCGTGCGGACGTCGCCCAGCAGGCCGAGTTCGAGTGGGCAGCGATTGCCGAGCGCTTCCGGCCGCACGTCGACCTGAGCGATGGCAGCGCCTTCGGGATAGAAGTTGCGATAGGGAAAGTCCGTGCCCAGCATCAGGAGCGTGTCGCAATCCTTCATCGCCGCGTAGCCCGAGGCGAAGCCCACGAGGCCGGTCATGCCCACATCGTAGGGATTGTCGTATTCGAGATGCTCCTTGCCGCGGAAGGCATGGACGATCGGCGCCTTGAGCTTGCCCGCGAGCGCCACGACTTCGGCATGCGCGCCGGCGCAGCCTGCACCACAGAGCATGGTGACCCGACGGCCCTCGTTCAGGAGCGCCGCGAGCTTGCCCAGCTCCTCGTCGGTCGGCCGCAGGAGCGGTGGCGTCGGCGCCAGCCAGTGAGGCACCTCGGCCTCGATCTGCTTCAGCGCGACATCGCCCGGGATCACCACGACCGCCACGCCACGACGGGCAACGGCGACGCGGATCGCGCGCAGCAGGATCTGCGGCAACTGCTCGGGATGGGAGACCAGCTCGACGTAGTGGCTGCATTCCGCGAACAGGCTTTCCGGATGCGTGGCCTGGAAATAGTCGATGCCGATCTCGGTCGAGGGGATGTGCGCGGCGATCGCGACCACGGGCACGCGGCTGCGATGGCAGTCGAACAGGCCGTTGATCAGGTGGAGGTTACCGGGGCCGCAACTGCCGGCGCAGACCGCGAGCTCGCCGGTCAGGTGCGCCTCGGCGCCGGCAGCGAAGGCCGCGCCCTCCTCGTGCCGGACATGGATCCATTCGATCGTCCCGAGCTGGCGCAGCGCGTCGGTGAAGCCGTTCAACGAATCGCCCACCACGCCGTAGACGCGCTTCACGCCCGCCTGCTGCAGGGTTTCCGCCATGAAAGCCGCCGCCGTCCTCGCCATCGCACCCTCCACTCAAGGAACAACCAATATGGAACTGGACTCCCCTGTCGTCCTGAGCGCAGCGAAGGACCTCGCGCTTGCTCCACAGAACGCTTGGGAAATATACGCTAGATCCTTCGCTGCGCTCAGGATGACAATAAAGTCGTGTGAACGAGGACGAAAATGGCCGAGCACAAGGGACTGCCGATCCAAACGTTCGCCGACCGCGCGGCCTGGGAGAAATGGCTGGTGGCCCATGGCGCCAGTTCACCGGGCATATGGTTGAAGTTCGCGAAGAGGACAGCGCGCAAGCCTACGATCGCCAGGCCCGACGCGATCGAAGCCGCGCTTTGCGTCGGCTGGATCGACGGCCAGCTCGACAAGTTCGACGATACCTACTGGCTGACCCGCTTCACGCCGCGCGGACCGAAGAGCCGATGGTCGCAGAACAACCGCGACACGGCGCTTCGCCTGGTCGCAGCAGGAAAGATGAGGCCCGCGGGACAGGCCGAGATTGATCGCGCGAAAGCGGACGGCCGCTGGGACGCCGCCTACGCATCCGCAAGCAAGGCCGACGTCCCGGACGACCTCAAGAAAGCGCTCGATGCCAAACCCAAGGCCAAGGCGTTCTTCGCGGCCCTGAACGGCGCCAACCGATACGCCATCCTCTACCGCCTCCACCACGCGAAGACGGAGAAGACGCGCGCGGCACGGATCGAAAAGTTCGTCGCCATGCTGGCCCGCGGCGAAACGATCCATCCGCAGAAAGGGTGAGCCGACCCTAGGGCCGGTACGGCACGGGCCTACGAGAAATCGCCCCTTATCCCCCTTCCCGCCTTGCGGTTACGGGGCAGCGCCAGTAGCTTCGCGCCCGCGTAAAACCCGCCCGAAAGGAGGCGTCTGTCGTTATGGCGTTCATTGCCGATCGTCTTGGCCGCATCAAGCCCTCTCCGACCAATGCCGCACAGGGCAAATTCCTGGAGATGAAAGCGGCGGGCAAAGACGTGATCGGCCTCGCCGCCGGCGAGCCCGATTTCCCGACGCCCGACCATATCAAAGACGCGGCTGTAGCGGCGATCCGCAACAACGACACCAAATACACCGCCGTCGCCGGCACGCCGGCGCTGCGCCAGGCGATCGTCGCCAAGATGAAGCGCGACCACGGGCTCGACTACAAGCCGAGCCAGACCGTCGTCACCTCGGGCGGCAAGCAGATCATCTTCAACGCGATGCTCGCGACGCTCAATCCGGGCGACGAGGTGATCGTCCCCGCGCCCTACTGGGTCTCGTACCCCGAGATGGTGCTGGTCGCCGACGGCACGCCAGTGATCGTCGATTGCCCCGAGTCGCAGGGCTTCAAGCTCAGGCCCGAAGCGCTGGAGCGCGCGATCACGCCCAAGACCAAGTGGCTGATCCTGAACTCGCCCAGCAACCCGACCGGCGCCGCCTACACCCGCGCCGACCTGCGGGCGCTGTGCGACGTGCTGCTGCGCCATCCGCAGGTCC
>Ga0081455_10006987_pt1 | contig 11993 bp, 8 predicted proteins | sample TabmetS3T2R1_FD_70207 | JGI IMG/M metagenome (GOLD analysis project Ga0081455, IMG submission 70207) | Tabebuia heterophylla rhizosphere microbial communities from the University of Puerto Rico - S3T2R1 | ecosystem: Host-associated > Plants > Roots > Rhizosphere ...
ACGGGCATCCTCATGATCCTGCGCGCGGTGATGTTGCTGAGCCCGGCGTTGCTCGCTCTGGCTTGGACGCAGCCAGGCCGAGCGCAGGAGATCATCGATCGCCCGGTCACCATCTATGTCGCCGGCACCGCCGGCGGCGGCATCGATCTTTACGCGCGCCTGCTCGGCCGCCACCTCGGACGCCACATCCCGGGCAAGCCTTCGGTGACGGTGCAGGTGATGCCGGGTGCCGGCGGCATCCGCGCCGCGAACTACCTGGCTCAGCAGGCGCCGCGCGACGGCACCGCGATCACGGCGTTCGCCAACGGGCCGATCCTCGAGCCGCTGATCGGCACGCGCCATCCCGGCTACGACATGAGCCAGTTCACCTGGGTCGGCGCCGTCACCAAGGACATCGGTCTTTGCATTGCGTGGGGCGCGAGCCCGTTCAAGACCATCGACGACGTCAAGAAGCAGCAGATGGTGGTCGGCGGGACCGGCGCCGGATCGGAGACCGACACCTGGCCGATCGTGCTCAACGAGGTGCTCGGCACCAAGTTCAAGCTGGTGACGGGTTACGTGGGCAGCCAGGAGACGATCCTGGCGATCGAGCGCGGCGAAACCCACGGCCGCTGCGTGTTCAGCTACTCCGCGCTCAAGACCGCGAAGCCCGACTGGCTGCGCGACAGGAAGATCAACGTGCTGGTGCTGACCGCGCTTGCCACGAACCCGGACTTTCCCGGCGTACCGGCGGTCGTCGACCTGGTCAGCAAGCCGGAGGACCGCCAACTGCTCGAGCTGATGGTCGCGCCGGGCGCCATGGCGCGGCCGTTCGTGGCGCCGCCCGGCCTGCCGGCTGACCGCACCGCTGCGCTCCGCAGGGCATTTTTGGCAACTGCCGCTGATCCCGACTTCCTCGCCGCCGCCCAGCGCGCCAGGCGCGACATCAGCGTGTACACGGCCGACGAGATCGACGGGCTCCTGAAGGAAAGCTACGCGTTGCCAGCTGACATCGTGCGCCGCGCAGCGGAGATAGCGGCGGCGCGGTAGACGAGGCTCACGCCAGCGCCAGCGCCTCGAGCGACTTCACCTCGTCGAGCCGCATCAGGTCGTTGAACAAGGTCTCGCGTAGGCGCCTCGAGGTGCCCTGCGTGATGCGGTCGAACTTTGCCCGCAGCTGCTCCTTCGACAGCGGCGTCTCCGGACAGCCAAGCCAGGTGTCGATCTGACCGCCGACCGTCCGCCCGTCCTTAAGCGTCACATCGAGGCGAGCGCCCCAACCCTTGGTCGCCTCGCTGCCCGAAACGCGAATAGCCCGCGCGAGCGCGCGCACGCGGGAATCGCGTACGACTTGGTCGCTGAACACGGTCGGGTCGAGCGGATCGTGATAGGCTGCAATCGCCACGCAGAACGGCACGCTATACTGCGCCAGCATGATATCGGCGGGCTCGCGCTCATTGTGATGCGACACGACCTTGCCGGAGGCCTCGATGATGATCGCGCGGATGTCGTTGCCGCCGAAGCCATACGTCTCCATCAGGGTCCGCAGGAGCTGCACCGGCACATGCGCGGTGACATGGCAGGGATAGCGCTTGAAGCAGACGCGCTCGATCTCGAACACGCGGCCGAGACCCTGCGTCAGCAGCGTCGGATCGGTCTCCTCGCAGAACGCTTCCAGGACGCCGTAGCGCGCCTCGATCACGGTGCGCGGTCCCTCGTAGCCGCGCTGCGCGAGCCGCGCCGCGGTGACGCCCGACTCGGCGGCGCGGCCGAGATGAAGTCGCTTCACCATCCCGCCCGAGCCTGCCTTGGCGAACGCAAGGAGCCCGCCCGCGAGCGAGCCCGCGATGCCGAACGCATGCGCGGTCTCGCGCGGCGACAGCCGCATGAGCGAGGCGCAGGCGGCAGCCGAGCCGAACGGCCCGGTCAGCCCGGGCGCATGGAAACCGACATGCTCGGGTGAATGTAGCGTTGCTGCGCCAAGGCGGAACATCACCTCGACGCCAGCGACGATCGCCGCAATGAGATCCTTGCCGCTGGCGTTGACCGCCTGCGCCATGGCAAGCGCAGGCAACGCCACGGTCGCGCCGGCATGCACGCCGGCGCCCGGCTTGCGCAGGTTGTCGTACTCGAAGGCATGCGAGAACGCCCCGGCGACAAGCGCGGCCTGCGGCACATGCAGGGTCTTGCCGGGGACGCCAGGAACCCGGCACGGGCCCCCTGCCCCGGTCGAGAGTGCCTCCGCGAGCACTATCGCGGACCAGGGAAACTGCGCGCCGAAGATCGCGCAGCCGACCGCATCGATCAGGCACTGCTTGGCGCGCTCGACCGCGGTCCTCGGCAGGTCGTCGAACCTGGTCGCGACCGCATAGGCGGCGAGCCGCTCGGTGGCGAAATCGCTGCTCGCGCGCTTGGCCGACGCAGATGCGGTCGAACGGGCCATGGTGCCTCCTAGGCGTGCGCGCCGCTTTTCGTCTTAGCCACGAATTGCGCGGCGTTGCGTCCGGCGAGGCGCCCGAAGGTCGCGCCCGACATCAGGCCGGTGCCGCTGCAGTAGTTGTGAAAGAACAAACCCCCGACCATCTCGCCCGCCGCATAGAGCCCGGGAATGACGCGACCGTAAAGGTTCTCGATCTCGCCATTCTGCGAGATCTTCACGCCTCCGAACGTGAACGTCACGCCCGTGGTCACGTGGTAGGCGTGGAATGGCGGCGTATCGAGCGGCACCGCCCAGTTGGTCTTGTCGATTGCGAGCCCAAGCGTCCGCCGTCCGTCGAGCACGTTCGGATTGAACGGCACGCGGCTGCGGCAGGCGTCATTGTATGCGTGCACGGTGCGCAGGAAGGCTTCCGCATCGACGCCATCGAGTTTGGGCGCCAGCCCTTCGAGTGTATCGGCCTCCGCCTTGGTCACGCGGCGGATGCGGTACTCGCTGCGCAGGAGCGGTGTCGCCTTGGCGTCGAACACCTGCCAGGCGAACATCCCGGGCTGGCGCATGATCTCGCCGCCATACTTCGCGTAGGTGTGGCTGTGAAAGTTGAGGCCTTCGTCGACGTAGCGCTCGCCCTTGGCGTTGATCAGGAGGCCGAACGGATAGTTGTGCTTCTGGAACTGGTCACCGATCGCGAGGTCGCCATAGGGCGGCGCGTTGATGTCCCAGGCGACCGAATGGCAACCCGACCAGTTGCCGTGGGGGCGCGCGCCGATGTCGAGCGCCATGCGCAGGCCGGCACCCATGTTGAAGCGGGTGCCGCGACACTTGGCGATCTCCCAGTTGGGGCCGAGATAGCGCGCGCGCATTTCCGGATTCGACTCGAAGCTGCCGCAGGCGAGGATGACCGCGCCGGCTTTGATCTCCACGGGCTCGCCGCCCGCGCCTTCGGCGATGACGCCCACCACGCAGCCGCGCTCGCGAATGAGGCTCACCGCCGGCGTCTCGTAAAGGATCGGGATGCCGCACCGCTCCGCATTGGCGTAGAGCGCTTTCAACAGCTCCGGGCCGCCGCCCCAGATGTGCAGCGCAAGGCCACCCCAGAACTTGAACTTGCCGTCCACCTTATAGGCTTGCCGCCCGAGCCCCGGCTGCAGCTTGACGCCCTGCTGCGCCACCCAGGTCGCGGTCTTGAGGCTGTTGCGCACCAGAATCTCGCACAGCTCCGAGTCGGTGCGATATTCGGTGACCTCGAACATGTCGTCGAAGAACTGCTCTTCGGTGTAAGTCCCGAAGTCGACGTTGGAGAGGTCCTCGCTGGCGAGCGAAGGCAGGACCGTGATCAGATCCTCGACGCCGCGGTAGGCGAAGCGGAATGCGCCGCCGGTGAAGTGCGAATTGCCGCCGCGCTCCTCGAACGGCGCGGCTTCGAGCATCAGCACGCGCGCGCCATGCTCGTGCGCCGAGATGGCGGCACAGAGCGCCGCATTGCCGGCGCCGACCACGAGCACGTCCGGGCGCTGTTGGGAAAGCTCGATGGAGTTCATGACGGAGAGAGCATTACGCGTAGGCGCGGCTCGCGTCGAGTGGCTCGATCGTGCGGGCGGGGTCCATGGCGGCAAGCACATCGCCCGCGTCGGCAAGCTCATCGAGCGTAGTGCAAAGCTGCAGCACCGTCTCGGTCGCCTGCGGATCGAGCGCGCGCCGCGCGCAGTCGCGGAACTTGGCTTCGAGCGTGCCCGCCGGTAGCGGATGATCATGATCGCGGCCGAGAGCCGCCTCGACGAAGTGCTCGAATGCCTCGCCGGATGTCGTCGTGACCCGCACCCGCGCATAGAAGTGATCGGCAGCCGCGCTCCCGAGATTGGCGTCGGGCTGCGCATTCACTTTGGCGGTGAGCGCGCGCGCGGAGCCATCGCGTATCGCGTCGTCGGAGAAGTGCTCAAGGCTCACGATGCCGTGCATCAGTGCACGCGCCAGCACGTACTGGATGCTGAACTTGCCGTCGAGGCCACTCTGCGGATCAGGCCGGTTGGTGTGGGCAAGCCGGCGTGGATGTGTCCAGGATTCGATCTTGGCGACGCCATCGGGCGCGAGCGCATGCGCCTGGCGCAGATGCAGCATGGCATCGGCAGCCGGATGGGTCGAGCCGCAGCAGGGATGGCGCTTGAAGGCGATGCCTGGCTCGGCGAGATCGAAGGGCTTCGCCCATTCCGCAAGGATGCGGTCAGCAGCAAAATTCCCGGCGCCATTGAACACCGCGAAGAAGCCTTGCTCGTGCTCGAGCGCACCGTGATTGGCGGTCATGCCCTCCTCCGCGAGCAACGCGGCGAGAAGCCCGTTGCGCGCCGCATGCCCGATATGGAACGGCTTGGTCATGGTGCCGAAATTGGCCTTGATGCCCGAGGCCATCGAGGCCGCGAGCGCCAGCGCGGTCGCAATCTTGTCTGGAGAAAGCCGCAGGAAATGCGCGCAGGCTGCCGCGGCGCCAAAGGTGCCGAGCGTCGCGGTCGGGTGCCAACCCTTCTCGTAGTGATGGAAGTTGACTGCGCGGGCGAGCTTGCATTCGGTCTCGAAGCCGGCCGCATAAGCCGCGATGAAGGCCTTGCCAGAGGCGCCGGTCGCCAGCGTCCACAGCGCCGGCAGGATCGGCGCCGACGGATGTCCGCCAAGGGTGTTATTGCAATCGTCGAAATCAAGCGCGTGCGACGCCGTGCCGTTGATGAGCGCGGCCGACAGCGCATCCACGCGCTCACGGCCACCAAAGATCAAGGCCGCGCCCTGCCCCGCGGTCCAGCGCAAGGTGCGCGCGACGACCGCCGTCGTGTCCTCCTTGGCGCCCGCGAGCGTGACCCCGACGGTATCGAGGATGCCTTCCTTCGCGGTCGCGACCGCCTCGCGCGGCAGCGCCTCGAACGTCACCTCGGCGATCCGATCCGCGAGCGCGCGAAGAAGCATGTTTTGCCCTGGTTTTCTGAGCCGATGGACTGTAGACAGCGCCCACCCCCCTGTCTAGATTTCGCCCGCAATGTCAGACCATTCCAGCGCCGACAACATCCACACCCGCAGAATAGCCGATTTCGTCTCGCAGCTCCGCTTCGAGCAGATCCCCCAGCATGTCCGCGAGCGGGGAAAGCTCCTGGTGCTCGACTCGCTCGGCTGCGCGATCTACGGCGCCAAGCTCGAATGGTGTCGCATTCTACAGCAGACGTTTGGCGACCTTGATGCCTCGCGCACGACGACGATCTGGGGCACTGCGCAGAAGCTGTCCTCGACCAACGCGGCGCTGGTCAACGGCACGCAGGTGCAGGGCTTCGAGCTCGACGACGTGCACCGTGATGGCGTGCTCCATTGCGGCGCCGTGACGCTGCCGGCGCTGATCGCAGTTGCCGAAAGCCACGCATCCATGAGCGGGCGCGAGTTCCTCGCCGCTGCGATCGCCGGCTACGAGATCGGCCCGCGCGTCGGTCGCTGCATGGGCCAGGAGCATATCGGCCAGGGCTGGCACTCGGGCGCGACGCTGGGCGTGTTCTCGGCCGTGGCCGGCGCGGCGTGCGGCCTCAAGCTCAACCCCGAGCAAACCGTGCACGCGCTCGGCATCGCCGGCACCCAGGCGGCCGGCCTGATGGCGGCGCAATACGGCGCCATGGTCAAGCGCATGCATGCCGGCCGCTCGGCGCAGAGCGGGCTTTACGGCGCGCTCCTGGCGAAGGCGGGCTTCACCGGCATTCGCGATGTGTTCGAGGCCCCGTACGGCGGCTTCTGCACCACGTTCTCGCGCTCGACCGACCGCTTCAATCTCGATGCGCTCAGCGCTGGGCTTGGCAGCGAGTGGGAGGCGATGCGGGTCGCGCTCAAGTTCTATTCCTGTGTGGGCAGCAACCACACCACGCTCGACGCCATCCGCGACATCCGCAAGCGCCGCCCGTTCACGCTCGACGAGCTCGACCGCATCGTGGTACACGGCTCACGCGTGACCGCCGACCACGTCGGCTGGCCCTACAAGCCCGAGGGGCTCACCTCGGCGCAGCTCAACCTGCCCTATTGCGTCGCCACGCTCCTGCTGGAAGGCGACGTCTTCGTCGAGCAGTTCACCGAAGCCGCCGTTACCGACCGCGGCCGCATGGAGCTGTCGCGGAAGGTCGAGGTAATCGAGGATCCGGCGATCACGGCGCGCGGGGCGCGCTTCCGCCACATGGTGAGGGTGGATGTGTACCTGCGTGACGGCTCGGTGCATACCGAGACGCGCGAGGCGCCGCGGGGCAGCGAGCACTCGTTCGCGCCGGAAGGCGACATCGTCGATAAATTCAGCAAGCTGACCCGCGCCGCGATGCGGAAGGACCAGCAGGATGCGCTGGTCGAGGCCGTGCTGAAGATCGAGACGCTCGCGGACGCCAGAGGCCTCATCCAACTGCTGCAGGTGTCCACTGGTTGATCGGCAAGAAAGAGCCATTTCGCCTCAAATCCGCTATCATTCCCCCTAATGTTGGGCGAGCTTCAGGGGGCGATCGCGTTTAGGTTGTAGGATTCCATGACAGGGAGAGGGTAGCCATGGCTGAGGCCGCAAAAATCATTTCGATCGCGATTTGGCGACGCGGCGTTCCGGCCGTGTTGGCCGCATGCGCGCTTCTGACGGTTGGGCCGACCGGAGGGTCGTATGCCCAACAGCCAATGCCGCAACAACAGCCGCAACAGGCGCAGCAGCAGTTCAGCGTCGAGCAGATCAACCAGCTCGTCGCTCCGATCGCGCTCTATCCCGACGATCTGCTCGCCCAGGTTCTCGCGGCCTCGACTTATCCGCTCGAAGTGGTGGTGGCGGCGCGCTGGGCGCAGTCCAACAAGAACGTGACCGGACAAGCGCTCGAAGAGGCCATGCAGTTGCAGGGCTGGGATCCCAGCGTCAAGGCCCTGTGCGCAGTTCCGCAGGTGCTGGCGATGATGAGCGAGAAGGTCGAGTGGACCCAGCAGCTCGGCGCCGCCTACCTGGCACAGCCGGATGACATCGCGATCGCGATCCAGAACCTGCGCGCCCGCGCGGACGCGGCCGGCAACCTCAAGGAGACCAACCAAGTCAAGGTTCGGCGCGTGTCAGCACCACCGCCACCCGCCGTCTACCTTGAGCCGCCGCCGCCCGAATACATTGTCATCGAGCCGTATGATCCGACTTATCTCGTTGTGCCGTATTATGATCCGTTCGCGGTCTACGGCGTGTGGCCATATCCGGCCTGGGGGCCGTTGTGGGCCTGGTATCCGCCGGGCTACGTCGCAGTTGGCGTCATCGGGTTCGGTGCGCCGATCTTTGTCGGCTCGGCGATCTGGGCGAGCTACCGCTGGGGCTCGTGGGGCGGCGGGGTCCACGTCAACGTCGTCAAGTTCAACTCGTACAACAAGACCAAGATCGTCAGCTCTGGCGGCAGCATGCAGTGGAAGCCGAACTCGCAGGTCGCCAAGGCCAGCAACGTAAACTACAAGGCTGGTCCGGCTAGCTTAAAGCCTGGTTCAGGTGGCCAGCAGTTCCTGAACGCCAAGGCCAACGCCGGACCCGGTGTGAACAATAAGTTCAACGCCGGAGGCCAGAACAAGATCACGACGCTCAATAACAAGACCACCCTTCAGAACAATCAAGTCAACACTCTGAAGAAGACCGGCACCCCGCAGGGCTTTGCGTCGACCAGCCAGAGCGGCGGCACCAAGACCCCAAAGATCAATACCGGCAACACGGTCAGGACCAACCTGGCCAACACGCAGAAGGTGAACGTCGGTCAGAGCTTCCGCGCAAACACAGGCTTCAAGCCGAATGTGAGCGCCCCCAGGGTGAACGCAGGCTCCTTCAAGAAGAAATAGGCGCGCGACGTTCCGTAACGCACGGACTGATCGGGCGGGCGCCAAGCCCGCCCGATGCATTTTGAGACAAACTTTAAGCATTGTCAGATGTGAAAATTATCGGGCGCGGGCGCAAGAAAGTTCCGGACGGCGACGGTGTAGTCGCGAGCCCGCCGCCCCTGTCCGGATCAGGCCATGCTGTCAAAGCAAGTCTCATTGCCGATTAAGAATTGGCCGCAGTCTTGGCGCCTTCGGGCGATCCGCACGGACTTCGCACGGTCAAGTCCATGACCCCGCACCTTCCATCCACCTCGGACGGCAATGGTCCGTTAACCCTGATCGGAGCCGAGCTGCAGCGACAGGAGGAGGGCCTCTGCCTGCTGCGGCAATTGAAGGTCGAGCTTGGCACGCTGACCGCTGCACTGCACGTGGTGCTCGACGGGCACGCGGAGGAGGTCACGCCTTCGCTGAAGCCCGCCACCGCCGCGATCTACGCAACGCTGCTCGGCCTGGCGTCCCTGCGCCTGCCACAGCCCGACAAGACTCACGATGCCGTCTACGAGATCGGCACGGCGGTCAAGAGCCTCGATCTGAAACATCTCGATGACTCCCACGCGATCGCCGACGCGCTGACGCGGATCGAGGGCGCCGTCGATCGCATCGACGCGCTCGCGGCCGACTTCCGTTGCGATGACCGCAACGCGGTCCATCCGCTCTCGAAGGCCGTGGGCGAGCTGCTCGGCACCCCACCGGCGGCGCCGCGCTCGGGCGACGATGCGCTCCATCTCGCCAAGACAGTCGCCGACGGCCTGCGTGGCACGGCGGGCTCGATCGGAACCGGGCATCTCCTGTCGGCTGAAGCCTGAGAGAGACGCAAGCCGGCGCTTGTGGCACCATTCGGCGTTTCCCAGTCCGAAGGTCTCACGATGCTTGCTCCCGACACCAGCGCGACCCGGCAGCTCTCGGAATTTGCCGCCGCACTCTCCTACGACGACCTGCCGGCGCCAGTAATTGGCCGGCTCAAGCAGTGCATCCTCGATGCGCTTGGCTGCTGCCTGTTCGGCGTCACGCTGCCGTGGACCAAGATGCTGATCGACCTCGTCACCGAGGAGGGCGGCAACTCGCGGGCACGCGTGATCGGAACGCCGCTTGCGACCAGCGTATCGCAGGCGGTGCTGATCGGGGCGACCGCGGGCCACGGCTTCGAGATGGACGACATCCACGCCGCCGCCCACCTCCATGCGGGCTCGCTGGCGCTGCCGACTGCGCTCGCGCTTGCGGACACAATGCCGGCGGTCTCCGGGCGCGCGCTCATCGCCGCGCTCGCGGCCGGCTACGAGGTGGGGCTGCGGGTCGGGCTTGCGGCAACTGGCAAACTGTTCATGCGCGGCCATCATTTCCAGGGCGCCTGCGGACCGTTCGTGGCGGCCGCGACCGCGATCAATCTGCTGCGGCTTGCGCCCGAGGCCGCGCGTCATGCGATCGGCATCGCCGGCTCGTTCGGCGCCGGCCTGATGGCCGCGCAGGAAGGCGCGATGTCGAAGCGGCTGCATTGCGGGCGCGCCGCGCAGGCGGGCGTCACCGGCGCGCAGCTCGCGGAGCGCGGCTTCACTGGCATTCCCAACGTTCTGGAAGCGCCTTATGGCGGTTTTCTCAGCACCTTCAGCGGCGAGCCGCAGCTCGAAGCCCTGACCGACGGTCTTGGGCAGCGCTGGGAGATCCTCAGCGTCGGCTTCAAGCCCTATGCGACTGCGGCGAGCGTACAGTCGGTGCTGTTCGCGATCGACGGCCTGATGGCGGAGAACGCGTTCACCGCCGGCGATATCCGCGAGGTCGTGATTCATTGCAGCACCATGGCGCACCGCCATTGCGCCTGGCCCTACGAGCCCACAGGCGTGACCGCCGCGCAGATGAACCTGTTCTTCACCTCCGCGATGATGATTCTCGACCGCAACGCCATGCAGGAGCAGTTTCGTGAGGAGCGCCTCAGCGACCCCGCGGCGCTCGCGATGATCGAGAGGATCAGGATCGAGATCGATCCGAAATACGATACGGGCGGTGACGCGACGCGTCACTGCACCCGCGTACTGATCATCACCACCGACGGCCGCCGGCTCGATCGCGAGATGCTGGAGCGCCCTGGCAGCCCCGGAAATCCGCTGTCGCCGCAGCAGCTCCGCCGCAAGTTCGAGACGCTCGCGGCTGCGGTGTTGCCGCCAGACCGCATTGGGCTGATCATCGAAACAATCGGCTCGCTCGAAGACGGCAACGCACGCACGCTGACCGATCTCGCCACTCAAGGCCACATGCCATGACTGATCGCCGCGCATTTCGAACACTGGTCGAAGCCAAAGAGATCCTGGTCCTGCCGGGCGTGTTCAACGGCTACAGTGTGCGGCTGGTCGAACGCTACGGCTACAGGGCCGCCGCAATCAGTGGTGCGGGCCTGTCCGAAGGCCTGCTGGGCTTCGCCGACCGCGGCATCCTCACCTTCGATCAGAACCTGCAGGCCTGCCGCGCGCTCGCCGCATGTACAAGCATTCCGCTCCTCGCCGACGCCGACACCGGCTACGGCAATGCGCTCAACGTCCACTTCGTCACGCGTGCCTTCGAGCAGGCAGGTGTCGCCGCGATTTCGATCGAGGATCAGGTCTCGCCCAAGCGCTGCGGTCATCTCGCCGGCAAGGCCGTGATCCCGGCACGCGAGATGGCCGACAAGATCAAGGCCGCGGTCGATGCGCGCCACGACGGCGATTTCATGATCCGTGCCCGCACCGATGCAGCCGCGACCGATGGCATCAACGAGGTCATCGACCGGCTCAATCTCTACGCCGAGGCGGGCGCCGATATCGTGTTCGCGGACGCATTGCTATCGGTCGAGGATATCGCGACGGTGGCGAAGAACGTGCGCAAGTCGCTTGCGGTCAACATGGGCTTCGGGCTGATGGAGCGCGGGACGACGCCGCTGATCACACCGAAGCAGCTCGAGGCGCTCGGCGTTGCCACCGTCTCCTACGCACGCATGCTCACGAGCGCGGCGCTGCGCGGGATGATCAACGCGCTCGAGGCCTTTGCGCCGACGATCACGGCCGACACGCCGGTGCAACGGCCGGAGCTGCTGGTGCCGTTCCCAGAGCTCAACGAGCTGATGGGGCTCAAAGAGCTTGAGGCGCTGGAGGCACGCTGGACGAGCGAATGAGCGGATAGACGCGACCGCTACAGCTCCATCTGCGCCTTGCCGGTAAGAGCGCGCAGCATCAGCATCGCCGCGATACTCAACAGGATCAGCACCACCGACACCGCGGCCGCGATCTCGAACGTGCCGTTATCGATGAAGCTGTAGATCGCGATCGGGAGCGTCTCGGTGCCCGGCACGTAGAGCAGGATCGCCATGCTGAGCTCGCGCAAAGTCACTGCGAACACCACCATCCATGCCGCCAGCAGGCCCGACTTGATGAGCGGCGCGGAAATGTCGATGAGCGCGCGTACCCAGGATGCGCCGCTGACCCGCCCGGCCTCCTCCATCTCGGAGGAGAGCTGCTTCACGCTGTTGCGCAGGAACATGAACGCGAACGGAAGACGATGCGCCGTGAAGGCGATGAAGAACAGCCAGAGAGTGCCGAACAGCGCGAGCGGCTCGGCGCTGAAACCGAGCACGAAACCAACCGCAAGCGCGACGCCGGGAAATGCAAAGGTGACGGTCGAGGGGAACGTGAGGAGCCCGCGGCCCGGCAGCGACGTGCGCTCAACGATCCAGACC
>Ga0081455_10006988_pt1 | contig 11993 bp, 10 predicted proteins | sample TabmetS3T2R1_FD_70207 | JGI IMG/M metagenome (GOLD analysis project Ga0081455, IMG submission 70207) | Tabebuia heterophylla rhizosphere microbial communities from the University of Puerto Rico - S3T2R1 | ecosystem: Host-associated > Plants > Roots > Rhizosphere ...
CTGATCCTAATGCTATTACCAAATAGTCATATTCCAATCTGAGAGTCGAACTTCCTTCGATTGTGACAGTCCTTGAGACAGGATCAATTGATGTTACTTCACCATTTAGATAGCTTATTCCTTTATTTTCCAGCCTGCTTAATGCTATTTTAGAATCTTCCAGTGTTCTTATTCCACTTAGGATCCATAAATTTACTAGTCCCATTATGAAATAGTCTTTGGAATCGACAATACTAATTTGGTGCTTTACTGAGGATAAAGAAAGATTTTTCTGCAATATATTAGCAGTTGTTAATCCTCCGAATCCTGCACCCAAAATTAAGATTCGTTTACCTTCTGAAGACATTTACCAAAATGAATGGTCAATTCTAGTGTAAAAAGATTTACTATTATTGCGAGATACGAACCTCTAATCAAATCAAAAGTCTTTACGAATAATATTCGTCTTTTGACAGTGAGTTTGGAATCAGTACATCGTAATTATCTAGTTGAAGTTGCATACACTAGTCTATTGCACCCGCTAGAGGCCGAGCCACCAAGGTAATTCCTTTTATTTTTACACTGTTTCCAATCCAAGCGTGAAAGTGTCAAAACATCACTAACGTAATCTCATTTTATTGGTGTTAAGCACATTCATCTCCCTACATTTATCCATGCAAATTCTGTTTGCTAGCACTCCTCTTTTCATTTGCTAGATAACTAGTACCACGTATTCATTGACATGAACAGATATGTCCCGCGCAGCTTTATCATTCCAACCGAATTTTTTTGGCTGTGAACGCGCCTATAAATAGAATATGGAATAGAAAGAATCATGAGCTATGATGAAGAGAGGAACTAAACCAATCCTTAGCATGTATTTCAGAACATAATTTAAAACGTGACGGAAGATATTACTCCCGTGGATGTCACACCATATAGAAATAGTAGTTGACATACATATGTTTTAAAAGATAAGAAGTTAATCGAATATTGGATTTAAATATGAAAAACACGTTGAAACAAAATCTTCGTACACTCATCGATTTTAAGATACTCATCTCGTTACTAACAATAAGCTTTATCATAACAACAATGATCTTTAGTTCAAACTTTCAAATAAAATATACAAGAGCAGAAAATTCAGTAAGAGATCTAGATTTTGATCTCCCTCTCAATAAAACTTTCTTTCTTGCTGCTCCATTTCTAGTTGACTATTCGACTACGACAGGACTAAAACCAATGGGAATTAGAACAACTGATATCGCCACAGAAGATTTTGAAGTTACTTTTTCAGGCTTTGGGGCAATAAATCATAACAACCAAACTATTAAACATACTAGTAATTCTTCGGGAATCTATATTACAAATCCTGATGGAACTGTCTATCAAAAGGGAATAATGGAATTAAAAGCAGGAGAAGGAAATGATACTGCAGAAGCTGAATACGAATCCATTGGGTATCAGGCAGGTGAAGACATAGTATTAGACAGTGGAGTAATATTCTTTAATTCATCTACTCCTGACGGAGAACTCTCATTTCTAAATAATACGATGGCTATCTATAAGGATATGATAGAAGGAGGTCAAAATATTACTACAATTGTGTGGGAATGGAAGTAAAATCAAATAAACCGCTGACTTGAGTTTCAGTAGAAAAATAAATAAACATGAACCAATAAGAATTCAATAGCGTCATCGCAGAACTTATATTTATTCTAACTCTGCCATGAGCTAACTTCAATTAGTAACAAAGCGTAGGTTCCTGCTGCCTGTATACTAACAACGATACAGAAAAGATGGCAATTGCCATATACAATATTTTCATCTGACTACAAGGCACCCAACTGGAAGGAATTACTTAAGGTTGTTGACTTTCAAACCCCTAGCGCTTATGGTAGGTAGTAATTCAGATTCAATCAGAGCAAAATCATAGAAGTGAAGGGTTACTGCTTAACAATCGTCAGTCAGATAATCCTAACTCATCTTCAAACTCTTCAGAGCCATCGAACTCGTCTGCAAAGTCAAAGAATCCAGATTCTTGTGAATAAGTCGAACCTTGTGGATTAGTCAATCCAAGTGGAATATTAATAGGCAGAAGTACTCCTAGTCCTATAGGTATCACTGCTGATAGTTGTAGAACAGTCGAACTTTGCGTTCCTGCTGGTTCAGTTGTATCTGCTGGTTCAGTTGGCGATGTTGGAGTATCTGGTTCAAAAGTGATTACGTCATCTTTGAAGGTACATACTATTCACCCAGCGTTACCAGTAATAGGGCATCCATCTGATGCTGCTGTATCCTCCCCATCATTATCTACGATCTAGAAAATGATTATAAACTCACCGCACAAGAAGTCTATCGCCGGTTCATTTCCTCTTTACCTTCAGAAGTAACTAGAGAGTACTATCATAAATGGCTGCATTATTTTATGGATTGGTTGCAGATTGACAGGGAAGAATATGATAGACTCGAGGAGGAAAAGAATTCATTGGAAGTTAAATTAAATTCGTGGAAAGTTGAAATAAGCAATGCAGTTCGAATCTATCAAGATTTTTGTAACCGTAATCTGGAATTAAAAAAGAGAGAAGATGCGCTTCAATTGTCTATTAACAAATTGGAAGCCAAAGAAGCAGAATTAAATGAGTCATCATCTCAGACATTACATGTACCACATATTGAAGATGGTATATCTTCGGTAGAAGGGGGCAATAAGAAAATTTTTGATACGGGAGAGCTATCTTATCTTGATAATAGGACGGTATCACTCATCCAAGAGAACGACTGAAACCAATATTGGTACTAATACGGCAGCGCTTTTGAGTTCATATCTCACTCAGCAATCGTGTCTTTACTGCCTCGAACTCTTTATCTGATATGAGGCCTTTTTCTTTCAAAGCTGAGTCTATCTAGTTTTGAAATGGGTTCATCGGATTTCTGTTGCTGTACTATTACATACGCTTGGACATCATTGACTTAGTAGATAAATAATCTTCTATCGAACTCTTTCAATTGTGCCTTGTAGTGTTAAAATTGGTTAAACCTATTGTATAGCCAATATTTTATGCATTACCAATTTAATGATTGCCTTATATCGAGTAATATGGTTCATCAGTGCCTCGTTTGATTCAGTTGTTGATCCGCCAATTGTTGTTGCTGCGGCTCTGGTAACTGGAAGAAAGGAAGGCCCCCGCCACTTCCAAGAGAATAAGGCATCTGTCCGTTCCATTTATTGATTGATTGCCATTGTAGATAGTGGGGATTCTGACGCAGCTGCTGGTTAATGACCTTAATGGCTTGTGACTCGCCATTGGCTTTCGCAACATTTGCTTTGGCTTAAAGCAGTTTATATGGGAATTGCATTAGTTATCGCGATTCTACTTCCGTTTCCAATTGATTGGCTTGTTGCAATACCTATTTTTTTATTGATTAATTTGTATAGGAGGAAGATATTTTTTAGGAAGCTAAATATGCATTTTAAGGATAAACCCACAACCGCCAATCTAAAGGGGATCAGAGAATTCTTCAAATTAGTATCTCATAACCCACTTAGTCAATCTGATGATAGCTACCGACGTGTCAAGTACTTTTGTATGAAATGTGGTAAGGAACATAATGAAATTTCATGTCCCAAATGTGGTTCGAAGATGAAAAGGGCAGAGTGAATAAAGACCTTCCCAATTAAGCTTTTCTCGGTCTCAAATATCCTCAAACCAAATTTATTTATTATGCATAGCCATTTATTCGCTGCCGCACCTCTGAATTATTCGCTCTCCAGAAGTAAGTTTTTATCAAAATAACTGGTTAGGAATATCAATCTCTGCAGTTCCTGAATCTTTCCCTGATATATAGCACTACCAATTTCTGCAGATTAAAAGCTGGTCATAAACTAATGTGTGCGGCTGCAGCAAGTAGCTAGGAAAAAACTTTGACATTGCGATATTGCTTTGGCTTTACATCTGGAATCTTGTTTATTAACTCTTGACGTCTATTCCTTACAGTGACATCTGATATTCCAGCTGTATCGGCAAAGTATTTCTGACTTTTGTTTAGGTTCCCAAAGGGGTTACGCAAAGAATATCCTAGATGTTTCTTAATTATTATTGTTGTTGGACATTATTTTTGGATAGAAAAGCAATAAATGAATTTCAACGGTTCTATATCGGTTCTTGCTGCTGCAGCTGATTACGAATATCATTGCTTTGACTTATAGAATCTAGTCACTCCCATTACTAGATTAATTAATCGCTTATTTCAAGAATTATCAATAAAATTACACAATATTCACCATCAAAGTTTAACCTGTTTATTTGGCATTTGACAAGTAAATACGCTAGGCCTAAGTAAATGTGAACTCGTCCTCTCAGTAGTATGTATAACTTTATCTTTTACTCTGTGTATTAGTAGTTATGGCAGATCAAGTGTTCATGTATGGCATTGTGGTGGGTGCCTTTGCAGTACTAACAGGGATATTGTTTAGCTCAAGAGCCAAGAGAAAATCGGAAGAGAGGAAATCTGCTGCTCCTGCTACGTCTGAGGTAGAAAGGAAAGGCGCAATCTAGAAAACACTTTTATATTTTTTTTAAAAATGTCAATTAGGCTATACTTTTTTCTAACTGCACATAAAGATAGTAACATTACTTCAGTCGAGATGGAAAAAAACTTACGCTCTTAGAATTCTAAAATATCATATAAACGGAATTATTAATATATAATTGTATATTGCAAGTATTATAACAATAATATGTGGCTCGCCTGCTTAGGTGGCCTAAGTTGTATCGGTATGACCTAGAATACTTTTCTATATAATTCTGATAGATTTCTGATCCTTAAATCAAATATTGATAGTCTGTCAGTACGATTTATCGTAATAATGAAATCACGATTACCTTCATACATCAGGATTTCATTCGTACTTCTGTTAATACTAGGATACTTTGGCATTATGACTGGTATCGATGCCTATGCGTCCGCAGATTGTGACCAACAATCATCTTCACAAGTGGATTGCCCACCATCGTCATCACAAGGATCCGAAAATGACAATAACGATGATGACAGTGGAAATATTGAGGAACAAATTCCATCAGTGTTACCGTTTCCGTAGCATAGAAGAGGCTCCACTAATCCGGTTTATGACATGATTTTGGGGTTTGTTAATCGCTAACTCCAAGCCATTCATTACTCCCCGCAAGATCTTAGATTTAGTAAGAGGAACGCAAAAGCATTTCCTACCTCTTTTGAAGAATTTTACTTATTACCTCCACTACTAATCAACCAAAGTACAATGGATATTGCCAACATAGCCAGTGCAAAGCCATATGTAATCTTAATTAACATATTATCAAGACCGAGTAAGTCTCTAATGTTGACCATATTTTTTACCACCTTTAGTATTAAATTCTATCATCAGTATTAAGAGCAAGATCGGAATATTGAACATGATAATGGCCTTAATTTGGGAATTCATAAAAGATGGTCTGTGAAAACTGTGCTTCGTGCTTATTGGAATGTATCTCATATGTGTCCTGTCTTAACTTGCCTTGTACTTTGAGTTTCTGGGTTTAGACCTTAATCGGTATCCACAACAGGGGCACCATAATCCGTCCCATTCAATGAACAATTCGCATATTTGGCATCTCCTCTGACCTGATGCATATCGACCCCATACCCATGATGGTTTTTGAGCCTTATATCTTGTGCATATACCTTTAAAGGCCATTCAAACTGCCTTTGTCTTGAGTATTATATCACAAAGCGAACTTTTAATATTTGAGAAATATACAATTGGGATAAGGCCTCCCTTGATGATCACTTTCGAGCACTTTCAAAATGGAAATTATTACTTAGTATCACTAATGATTTATTCTTGGCTTAGCGTTACCAATGTGGCACCATTATTAATTTTGACCTAATTCTAGAAAAATGCTATCAAACTGTTTAAAATCCAATTATTCATTCTTGTTCGGTCAAATACCTAAGCACATACTTACACAGTTGGTTCATCCTGTAATGTTAATCAATCTACTTTCAGAAATACTATGCTATGAAAAACAATATTATTTAGCCCATTGGCAAGAAAATCTCTTTAGCTTTGACTCAAAAGTAATTTAGCTCTTGATTATATGTGTAATCATCTGGTCTAGTCTCTTCGTAAGAAAATCTCCACTTGATATCGTAGCTATTCTGTGGAAAAGGAAAATAATATTATTGATTCGACAGATCGCAATTGCTATCCTGCATTCTGTTATACTTATCGAGCCCCAATATACCGATAGGACTATTTGATGTAGTCATAACCTGTGGGATATCCCGGAAGGGGATGGATATTGTTAGAAGACCCAATCATCAAATCATCGTTCACCTCAACACAGGAAAAAAGAGAATCTTTCACTGAAAACATCAGGTAAGGAAGGCGATCTTGTCAATTAAGACAGTCAACGTGTCAATTCATATGCTCCAGAAAGATCCAGACATATATCGACACTATTCCTTCTGATTTAAGATGCTAACGTAATTTCAATGCATATGCTTATATGAGATAATATGGAAATTGATTATAGGTGATTATAAAAGTTGAAAAGAAGGAGAAGGTTTTCAATGGGTGCTAAATGCAAATGCATGTGTCATGGTAAAGTCAACATTCAAAGTTATTGCGGTTATTGCACATACTCCCGTACAGATAGGATTTTCAAAAAACCGTACTAGAAGCAAAGGTTGTGTGGTAACGGAGTAAGATTATTTTTTTTCGAGCTCAAGTGAGACTTATATTCTCATTTGGTTACTCATTATTCGGCTATGGAATAGTTTCGTTTTGCTATCTTAGGTCATGCCAATATCGGTTCAGAACCAATACAATTATTACTGCTGAAATTGCACTTGAAAAAGGGAAAGGAACAACGAATTGAGATGCGACCATTATCCCAAATGCTATTACAATTGCCATAACTATCTTTGTTCGTGACATGTAACCGGTGACATTGACCCTTAAATCGTCGATTTAAGTATTTGTGCTATTAAGTCTTCTGCTCCTGGCTCACCCCGTCAATTGCTGATAAATATGGGTCTGTCTCTTATTGAATTTGATGGAGCTTTCAAATCTGCTCAAAGTATTCATACTGCCTGCTAAAATTTTATTTGACACACTTAATCATTTACTTTATCTTTGATCTCTTGATCTTTTCCTGCAGTAACATAGTCCCCTGTATCAATGTTTCAGGACGTGGAGGGCAGCCAGGGACATATACGTCGACTGGAATGATTCCATCTACACCTGGTAGTACGTTATAAGAATCTATGTATAAGCCACCCGTGATAGCACACGCACCCATTGCTATAACATATTTAGGCTCAGGCATTTGATCATACACCATCCGTAATCTAGGTGCCATCTTTCTTGTCACAGTTCCCTGTACTACTATCAAGTCACATTGTCTAAGTGAGCCAAAAGCTTCAATAATGCCAAATCTTTCCACGTCATATCTTGGACCTGAAGCAGCTCCAAATTCAACACTGCAACAGGCCGTCTCCAAATGGACTGGCCAGAGGGACCACACTCTACCCCAATTTATAGCGTACCCCAATGGTTTGTCGATAGCCTTCACTAGCACGTCTCCAAGTCGGCTTACCATGAGATTAAAGTTAGAAGGGTTGAGAAGTTCCGTTTTCATATGGCACACTCTACCCCAATTTATAGCGTACCCCAATGGTTTGTCGATAGCCTTCACTAGCACGTCTCCAAGTCGGCTTACCATGAGATTAAAGTTAGAAGGGTTGAGAAGTTCCGTTTTCATATGGGCTATAATATCACTTTCTTCCAGTACTATTACTCAGGAATCATATTTAATAATTGAGGTCTAGTGCCACACTTTCAAGCGTAGCAGCGTTAGCTATATCTCTTCTCTGAAACTCTACTAAATGGCCCATAATGTGTATAAAATTAGCTTTATAGTAGGACTGATTAAATAAGAATAGAGAGACTTGTCAATATCAAATATTTCTGGTGAAGTAAACAAACCATCCAGAATACGAAGAACCAAAGTTATGATAGCTCGTGAAAACAATCAGATTTTGCATTATATTATCAAGGGAGCAACACATGATCAAATTATGAAATGGGTAGGCCTTGGCGAAAAGAATTACTGGAAGAGAATAGCCGCCATCAGAAATGAACTGGTATCTGAATCATCAACTATATGACTTTCTATAGATGGCCAGCGATATGCAACATTTCGCTAACCGGCCTTGGAGCCACGGTAAACCAAACTATATAAAGTGCTGATCTCAGCACATCAGAGTTCATACCTTGGCATGTACGAATCCAACTAAGCAAGTGGTATAATATTTCTTATTTATAAATCCCTTCATTCATATCATTGTACGAGTCAGACTTGATTGTTTGACAGTCACCCAAAATCTACAGATTTTTCTAACAACCACATTCTTTCAAATAATGCCTCAGAAACCTGTATCTTCGATTCATTACTTACCTGCTGGATAAAAAATCTATCACGATTACTTATGTTATCTGATCCGGAACCCAGTATATACATGAACTCGTCATCCAAAATTGAGGTAATCGTACTTGCGCTGAGGTGACGGTCAAAATATTTGATCGAGACATTAGGATTAATATTCGAGGGAATATCCTCTTCATTGAATTTAGGAGAAGGTAGGAGAATACGTATATCTAATGATTTATTTTTTCTCGTCATTTCAACTAAATCGTTAATTAATTTAATTATTTCTCTTTTTTGGATAACATATTGAGCAAATAAAATATCAACATGCTCTTTAGCATTTTCTGTGACGTTCTTCATACTTTTTAAAGCTTGGTTCGAATCCTCGATATTTTCTATAGATTCATTCGCTTGACTGTTACCATCTAAGATATTCTCTTGTTCATATTTTAAAATATCAGAAGATCTTTTATATTCAAGAATTTCTTTTATTTTGCTAAACCAAAGTATTGACATAGATAGAAGTAGATATCCAAAGGCAAAAACAAAGGACCATAACCATTCAATATTGCTAAGTAACTCTTCATTTATTGATGCATTGAAGGTATAACCCAGATCTCCAACGACTAATATAAAAACAGATAGTGCTATTAATAGCCAATGAAAAATAAATGGATCATTCTTTCGTAGACCTAAAATAATAGGTATACAAGGAAAGATTATCACTGCGTCACTAATATAGTATGACACGTTTACAATGAATTCCATAACAGAATAAGAGTAATATTCTTCATAATTGTAAATGGTGTCAGCTAATAAGTAGAGGGGAAAAATCGAAGCTAAAAAACCCAAGAAGAGAAAGAATTTATTTTTTAAAACGCTCTTCTTTAAATAGAGTATACTGTAGAGATGGAATGAAAGGAATACGTTCGCCGGCAAATAAAAAATATCAGCTACGGACGGATAGGGAACTGCTATTCCTAAGAACGCCTGATGATAAACGTAAATAAGTTCCCCAATTAACCAACAGATTAAGGATAAAAAAATAAATCTAAATCTACGAATTTCTATTTTTTCTAATTTCGTGTAAAATAATAATTTTAATGAAACTACAGTACCCATAGCAAGTACGATAGAGGAAGGTACGCCATTAAAAAATCCACTTCTTTCGACGTCAACGATAGATATAATAATATATATAAAAAAAAGGACTAAAGATGCAGGAAGCAAAATACCTCGTAGTAAAAGCCGTAGCTCATAAGATGTAGCATTTAGAATTGTTGATCTTGCTGAGCTGCGATTTTGCATCAAATAAACTACCAATCCTTTAAATATAAGGCCTTCTGAGGCTCTGACGTTCTCAAGCAATTAACGGTTAAGATTGTCCTAAACCAGCATCTAATTTACTAATCCTATATTTGTATAATGAAGATCCAAAAAGACAGGGACATAGCAGGAGTTGATATTTTCCAGTAACAATGTTGTGAATTCTTTCTTCAGGGTACTTGACTTGTTTGGTTTCTTAATACATATTGGTAAATTGGATTTGGGTGTAATTTGGGAATAATCTTGGCATGATTTGGGAATTTCCTTAAGTATGATATATTGACTGATGGTTGCAATGTTATTCAGGAAAAATGAAGATAGAACAAGCGGAGAAAAGAGAACATCACAAAAGAAGTCAGCATTACTAGTAACAAGAACAGGATTGATTGCAGCAATATTTGTAATGTCAATAGGAATGGCTGTTCCATCATTTATAACACAGCAATCAGTCTCTGCACATCCTGACTTATTTGATCCTGGAGCTCAAATATACAGGATATCCACACAACAAGATCAAGACGATGATGATAACCAAAATGAAGTAGACAGCGATCAACAAGAAGAAGTTTCAACAGAAGCAGAACAATCTGGTACTACAAATGCTTCTCCTACAAGCCAACAATCATCAACTGCAAGTAACGCTAGTGCAACTCCAACAAATGGCTATGATATCCATGTAACCGTAAACAGGCATGATAGTATGAATATCGATGCACCAATGGATCATTACTGCAAACTAAGTGACAAGATTGTAGCAGTTTGTCAGTTGTACTTTAGGGACCCAGAGAGTGGTGGCACTCCAATACTTTCCCAGATTGAATACATTATCAGTAAAGATCAATACATACAATTGCCTCCAAGAGAAAGAGCTAGCTGGCACAATCATGCAGTAGAATTGACACCTGAAAGAGGAATGCCAAGTTGCGTGTCATTACCTCCTGGTCTTACATGCGAACAACTAGTCAGTACTTTGGTAAACACATATGGCAAAGTAATTACCATATGGGATCCAGCGGACGAAACACCGAGCTACCCTCCATATGTATTCGCAGTAGATAGTCCATTTACATTGGGTCAAGATCTCAATAGCAACCTTTCAAAAGACTGGCCAACAAGTTGTGGAAGCAATTCATCTGCTAATATGGCTTGCGAATAAGATATAACAAAACAACTACCTTTTTTTCTTTTGTACAGATAATATATGCTTGCAAAGTTAGGAGCTTCGTGTGTACGGTAGTTCATTGGCATAAATCGAATATTCTAATGTCAACGTGAAATCAGCTCTGTAGTATTTGCTCCATGCTATCTCATTCTTAGTAGAAGTGGTACTAGATAAGAATCAAAAAAGGAAGTAAGACTCAGATCAGAACTTCAAGCGAGATGCAGAGCAAGTTTATGTCTAATCGACTGCTTCTGTTTATAATGACGGTCATAAATATAGAGAGTCTATCAAGGATAGGGTTGAACCCACTTTAAAGTGGGCCCAAGGGTGTGTGAACCATTTTTGACTTAAAATTCGGGCTCACAAATGTTTGACTTTGACTTCTCTTCGTAAAGGGGCTCATAACCAGTCTGAGAGATATACTACCTAAAAAAATGTTTCAGTCTATGGAATCACATCATAGCTAGATGCCGAAATCAGTTCATGCTTCATTCAATGGATGATTCATTTGTTTGGGCTAGTAGTCGATAGGAATGTATTTAATATCTCAGCAACCTCAGCCGGATATTGACCCATTACATTATGACCGGCTGCTGGGATTTGTACAAGCCATGCTCCAGGTATTTTTTCCGAAATAATTATAGAATTAGCAGGACCTGGTATAGAAAGATCTTCAGTTCCAGTTAATACCAATGTGGGTTTTGCCAATTTCGCAAGCTCGTCACATGCACCACTCCAGTTGGTTGACTTCCAGTTTTGTGCTTCATGCTTCATTCAATGGATGATTCATTTGTTTGGGCTAGTAGTCGAAAGAAATGTATTTAATATCTCAGCAACCTCAGCCGGATATTGATCCATTACATTATGACCGGCTGCTGGGATTTGTACAAGCCATGCTCCAGGTATTTTTCCCGCAATAATTATAGAATTAGCAGGTCCTGGTATAGCACCATCTTCAGTTCCAGTTAATACCAAAGTAGGCTGGGGTAATTTTGTAAGCTCGTCACATGCACCACTCCAGTTGGTTGACTTCCATTCATTCACTGCATTAATATGCTGCATATAAGCAT
>Ga0081455_10006989_pt1 | contig 11989 bp, 14 predicted proteins | sample TabmetS3T2R1_FD_70207 | JGI IMG/M metagenome (GOLD analysis project Ga0081455, IMG submission 70207) | Tabebuia heterophylla rhizosphere microbial communities from the University of Puerto Rico - S3T2R1 | ecosystem: Host-associated > Plants > Roots > Rhizosphere ...
AACGCCAGCGAGGTTGTCCGCAAGGGCGTGCTCATCGGCGATACAGTCGTGCTGCGCAAGGCCGGCGACGTGATTCCAGAGATCATCGGTCCAGTTGTCGATTTGCGCGACGGGTCCGGTCGGGCGTTCGTGATGCCGACGCACTGCCCGGCATGCGGTACCGAGCTGCGACCGGAGAAGGAAGGTGACGCCGACCTGCGTTGTCCCAACACCCGCTCCTGTCCAGCGCAGCTACGAGAGCGGCTGTTCCATGTCGCGAGCCGGGAGGCTCTTGATATCGAGGTGCTGGGCTACCAGTCAGGGCAGGCGTTGCTGGAGGCCGGCCTGCTGGTTGATGAGGGCGACCTGTTCAGCCTTACTGAAGAGAAGCTCAAGAAGACCGACTTCTTTACGACAAAGGCTGGAGCTCTGTCGGCTAACGGCGCCAAGCTGCTGGCCAACCTCGAGGCGGCGAAAACCCGGCCGCTGGACAGGTTCTTGGTTGCGTTGTCCATCCGCCACATCGGCAAGGGCGTGGCGCCGGACGTGGCAGCCGCATTCGGTGACATTGACGCGCTCGCCAACGCAACGCCAGAGCAGCTTGCCGCAGTGGAGGGCATCGGACCGACGCTCGTCACCGCCATCATCGACTGGTTCGCCGAACCCTGGCACCGCGAGATCGTCGCCAAGTGGAAAGCCGCAGGTTGTGTGATGCGGGACGAACCCAAGATCACCCGGAAGCAGACGCTCTCCGGTCTGTCAGTCGTGGTCACGGGCTCCCTGGAGGGGTATACCCGAGATTCCGCGGTGGATGCCATTACCTCCCGCGGCGGCAAGGTCGCTGGCTCTGTATCGAAGAAGACCAGCTTCGTCGTCGTCGGCGAGTCCCCTGGATCGAAGTACGACAGGGCCGTGGAGCTGAAGGTTCCCGTACTCAACGGGGCCGAAGCCTTCGAAGTGCTGCTGAATCAGGGTCCTGAGGCGGCGGGCAAGGTCGCGACCGTCGGGGAGTAAGCAGCTCAGAGGAGGAACGTCCCGATGAACTGCCTCTCGTCGCCAATGCCGAAGCCCCAGCTGCCCGTCATGACGTAGTAGACGTACCAGCCAAGAAGGAAGATCGCGATCAGAGAACCAAGCAGTGTAAGCGAGACCCAGATCCGCAAACGCTTCTTCTGCTTGGTGCTCGGTACCTTCAGCGGGCCCCATTCACCGAGCGTCGGCTGTACGCGCGGTGGGGTTGCCCCATGCAGATTGAGGTTGCTGAAGATCTTCGGCACCGCACCACTTTAGTTGGCGCTTCTCGCGCGTGTCGCGCCCGGGAGCTGCCGCCGTCATCACTCCTCGCGAAACGCAGGTTTGAACACATTGGCGTCGGCAATTGCGCACTGCGTTTCGCCCATCGCTCTTCCGGTCGTCAGCGGCGCGACTCCGACGCTCAAAGCTCAAAAGAACCAATCGTGCAGCCCGTAAAAGCCGGTGGCAACCAGCAGAAAACGGCACAGTCGGCCGACCAGCACGGTGAGACCGAACCAGACGGGACTCATCGTGGTGGCGCCGGCCAGAAGGGCCACCGCGTACAGCGGTGGAAAGCCAATGACGGCGGCAATGAAAACGATCGGCAGCCCCCAGCGTTCCTGGCCCACCAGATCGAGCAGTTTGGCACCGGCCGCACGAATGCGTGCGCGGGTCGGTCCAACAGGGCGCTGCTTTCGGAGCTCACGCCGATGCTTGACGAACGAAAGCTCCTTCCCCTCCCGCACGCCAAAAAAGAGCAGCAGTTTCCCAACTGTCTGCCCAATGGCGATACCTATTGCAATGGGAATCGGCCCAGCCACGGCAGACATCTGCGAGGCGATGACGTACGCCTCGGCATTGACAATCGGTATAACCGCGGACACGACTCCGAAGCCGATCGAGGTGAGCAAGGCGATGAGCTCATCCCACCCGATTGCATCCACTCGCCGACCGTACCCGAGGCGGCGTACGGCCCTACTTGACGAGCGCGGCGAGGTGATGCAATCGGGCGATCTCAGATTCCAGAAACGCCGGCCCACCCAAGCGGCCGATCACGATCACCCGGTCACGGGTCAGAGGGGTAACAACCGCCGTGGTGTCGCCCCACCCAGGACTCCAGTCCGCGTCGAGATCGGTGCGGTGGGTGGTGTCGAATGGTGTGAACTTCGCGGCAATCTCGGGGGACAGGTCCGGTGCGAGGGTGGTCGAGAAGCTCGGGCGAGGCGCACCGCCCGAGATATCGATCAAGGTCGCCCAATGAGAACGAAAGACGACAGGGCAGAGCGAAACGAGCGTTTCCGCCGCATGCGCTGGATCAGCCGCCATCCGCTCCAGGGCTTCCAGGTCCGATTGCAGGCCGCCACCCTCGGGATAGCGCGCAATCCACTCCACGCGTACGCCGGCCAGGTTCTGGCAGGCGGTCACGATGGTCTCGGGTAGCTGGTTGGGTGGCAGGTCGACGATGAAATCGTCCACAACGCTGTCGTCCGACTTCTTCTCAACGATTTCGACGGCGTTGATATCAGCGCCGACACTTCCCATTGCCGTCGCGACGGAGCCGAGCGAACCTGGTCGATCGGGCAGGGTGATCCGTAGCAGGAACACGTGAACATCTTTCCCCACCTCGATTACTGCTGTATTTCAGGTCAATCACAGAGACGGCCGCAGCGCGAGTTCTGAGCTGTGGTCAGATAGCCCGCGCGATCCGTCACTCGGCGACGAAGGGCATGTCTCCTCGCTCCTCCTCAGCACGGCGCTCAGCGATCCGTGGAACCCTTGTGCCGTGCCACGCTTCGAACCGTTTGTCGCGATCCGCTACGCCACTGACGATCTGCATTCTGTGATCGCTCCGCCGTACGATGTGCTATCCGACGCCGATGTCGATGCCTTCGAGGCGAAGTCGATTCACAACGTGGTGCGGATCGACGTACCGAGGGGTGGCGAGGATCGCTACAACATTGCAGCCAAGACATTGGGTGCCTGGCTCGACGAGGGAGTCCTCGTTCCTGACTCGCAGCCCTCGTTCACCATCTACCGGATGCGTTTCACCGATTCGGCCGGCGCGCGGCGTGACATTACCGGGGTGCTCGGCGCGCTGGAGGTCGTTGATCTTGAGGCTGGTGGGGTTCTCCCGCACGAGAGGACCACAGCTCAGGCGTCCACCGATCGCCTCGATCTGACCCGGGCCACCGTGGCCAACCTGTCGCCGGTTTGGGGCCTTTCGCTGGCAACTGGCCTGACTGACATGCTCGCTGATCCTGGTGAGCCCTTGGGCACGGTGATGGATGCGGGCGTTGAGCATGTTGTTGAACGCGTCACCGATCCGCATCGCATAGCCGCCATTCAAGCCAAGCTGGCCGTCGATGATGTCTTGATCGCCGATGGTCATCACCGCTACGGAGTCTCCCGCAGTTACCGTGACGAAGTCCGCGACGCGAGCGGCCGCATTGATACACCAGCGGAGCTGACGCTTGCCTTCGTCAATGAGCTGATCGAGGAGCAGCTCAGTGTCGAGGCAATTCATCGGCTTTACACCGACATCGATGTGACGGATCTGGCAGCTGCCTTGGCACGGTCGTTTGAGCTCATCCCGACCGACCGGCCGAGCCCTGAGACCCTTGCCGCTATGGCGGCCAAGGGGTTCCTGGTGCTGTTCACCCGTGATGGGTCCTGGCGGCTGGAAGTCAAGCCGGGACGCTTCGACGGCGTACGCGCGCTCGATGGGGGCTGGTTGGAGACGGCACTCGCTGATGTCCCAGTGACCGTCAGCTATCAACGCGGGTTGGAGGAAGCGTTGTCCGAAGTGGAGAGCGGTCGGGCCTCGGCAGCGGTACTGATTCGGCCCGTCAGCGTCGCCGAGATTGAGCGGACTGCTCGAGAGGGCCTGTTGATGCCGCCCAAGTCAACTTTTTTTACTCCGAAGCTCAAGACCGGGTTGGTGATTCGCTCGCTCAGTGAATGAGGGGCGGGTGACGTCACTCATCCGCGAAGGCTTCGCGCAGTTTCGCTTCCTGCTCTGCCGACAGGTTGCTGGCGATCAGATGAGCATTCATGTCTTTGAGAGCGTTCTCGACCTTGTCAACAACGGTGTCGTCGGTCAGCAGGAACAACGCTGAAGTCCCGGGCGTGACCTTCTGCTTCACCTCATCGATGAACTTGTCGCTGATTCCCATGTCGATGATCGAGGTGCTCCAGGCACCCAAGGCAGCGCCGATGGCGGCCCCGAGAAGCGGCACCAGGAAGATCAACCCCAGAAACATGCCCCAAAAGGCGCCGCTGAGCGCACCTTCGCCCGTCGTGTTGTGCAGCTGACGGGTTTTCGGCTTCTTCTTGCCGACTTCCCAGCTGACCACAGCCGCGTCGTCGATGGTGATCACAGCCTCGGATTGCAGAGTTTCCAGCCGTTTGATGGCTTCTTCGGCATCGTCGGCACCGGGGAAGGCCCACGCGGTCAGTGTCGTCATTGAGGCCCCTTAAGAGTCGAAGTTCGCGAGGGCGGCAACAAGATCGGCCCGTCGTGGCCATACTGACGACCTGCGCTCCAGCCTGTCAACGTCAAGGCTCGCTGTTGATCTTGCAGCAAGATCAAGTCAGGTCCGACGAGCAGCCGGCTCACTCGGTGAGCCCGTCACGCTTCTTTTCGGCATCTTCACGTTCGGTTCGGGTAAGGCGGTTTCCCAGATGGCCATGTTCGACGCCGACGTCGTGGCTCGCAGGGAGGAGCGCATCCGCTCGCTCCTACTCCGTACGGCGGCGCGCGATTCCCGACGCTCGCGGCTCGTCCCGGCATCGCCATGGAGTATCTGCAGCGTCCAGAGCCTAGGATTGGCCGGACCCAAAGACTTAGGAGATCGAAAAGGTGGCACTCACCGCTGAAGACGTGGCGAGCTTGGCCCGATTGGCGCGCATCGAGCTCAGCGAGGCCGAGCTGGAAGTGCTGGCACCTCAGCTGGATGTGATCTTGGAGTCGGTGGCCCGGGTATCCGAAGTCGCTGCGCAAGACATCCCGCCCACCTCGCACGCGCTGCCGCTGACGAATGTCTTCCGTGCCGACGAGCTTCGGCCGTCGCTGCCGCGAGATCAGATACTGGCCGGCGCACCAGCCGCGGAGCAGATGCGATTCCGGGTCCCGAGAATCTTGGGGGAGGAGGCGTGAGCCTGCAGCAGCCCGGAGCTACGGAGATCATCCGGCAGACAGCTGTTGATCTTGGAATCAAGATCAAATCAGGCGAGTTGAGCTCGGTGGAGGTGACGCAGGCGCACCTTGATCGAATCACCGAGATCGACGGTGAGTTACACGCTTTCCTATACGTAGATGGCGAGCGCGCTCTCGCATCCGCGGCGCAGGTCGATGCCAAGATTGCATCGGGGGAGCCGGTCGGACCGCTTGCCGGTGTGCCGCTGGCACTGAAAGACATTTTGACCTATGCGGGTGCGCCGACCACGTGTGGATCCAAGATCTTGGAGGGCTGGCTGCCGCCGTACGACGCGACGGTGACCCGGCGGCTTCTCGATCATGACATCGTGATCTTGGGGAAGACCAACCTCGACGAATTTGCGATGGGCTCCTCGACCGAGAACTCTGCGTTCGGGCCGACACGCAATCCGTGGGACCTGGAACGGATTCCGGGCGGCTCCGGCGGTGGGTCGGCCGCGGCAGTCGCCGCTTTCGAGGCGCCTTTGGCGATCGGCACCGACACAGGTGGCTCGATCCGGCAGCCGGCCGCGGTCACTGGCACAGTCGGCGTCAAGCCGACATATGGAGGCAGTTCGCGTTACGGGCTGGTGGCTCTTGCCTCGAGTCTGGATCAGCCTGGCCCCTGCGCTCGTACGGTGCTCGATGCGGCGCTTTTACATCAGGTGATCGCCGGCCACGACCCATGCGATTCCACATCGATCGACCAACCGGTGCCTGATGTGGTGGGTGCAGCGCGGTCGGCGGACATTTCGGGAATGAGGGTCGGAGTGGTCCGCGAATTTCGCGGGGAAGGGTATGCGCCAGGAGTTGAGCAGCGCTTCAGGGAGGCCGTGGAACTACTGGCATCGCTCGGCGCTGAGATCATCGAGGTCTCCTGTCCACACTTCGTCTACGCTCTCCCGGCGTACTACTTGATCTTGCCGGCCGAGTGCTCGTCCAACCTGGCAAAGTTCGACGCCATGCGATTCGGGCTGCGGGTCGGCGACGACGGCGTCGCGAGCGCCGAACAGGTGATGGCGGCAACCCGGGAGGCCGGCTTCGGCGCTGAGGTCAAGCGGCGGATCATAATTGGCACCTATGCGTTGTCCAGCGGCTATTACGAGGCCTATTACGGCCAGGCACAGAAGGTCCGGACCCTGATCTCGCGGGATTTCGACGACGCGTTTTCACAGGTGGATGTGCTCGTTTCGCCGTCCACGCCGATCACTGCATTCAAGATCGGGGAGAAAGTCGACGATCCACTGGCCATGTACATGAACGACTTGTGCACGATCCCGTCCAATCTTGCGGGCAACGCCAGCGCGTCGTTCCCGGTCGGGCTAGCGCCTGAAGACGGCTTGCCGGTGGGCCTACAGGTGATGGCGCCGCCGCTCGCCGACGACCGGCTGTATCGCGTCGGCGCAGCACTGGAAGCGACCCTTGAATCGGCGTGGGGCGGGCCATTACTTGATCGTCTTCCACAGGCGGGAGTTGCGCGATGACAGTCCTGCCTTACCAGGAAGCGCTCGCCGCGTACGACCCGGTGCTGGGGCTTGAGGTGCATGTCGAACTCAACACGACCTCGAAGATGTTCTGCGGATGTTCAACGGCCTTCGGCGCTGAGCCGAACACTCAGGTCTGCCCGGTGTGCCTGGGACTACCAGGCTCGCTGCCGGTCGTCAACGCCAAGGCGGTCGAGTCAGCGATCCGGATCGGGCTGGCGCTGAACTGCAGGATTGCGGAGTGGTGCCGCTTTTCCCGGAAGAACTACTTCTATCCGGACATGCCAAAGAACTACCAGATCTCCCAGTACGACGAACCCATCGCGTACGACGGCTGGACCGAGGTAGTCCTCGACGGCGAGATCTTCCGGATCGGCATCGAGCGTGCGCATATGGAGGAAGACACCGGCAAGTCGCTGCATGTCGGCGGCGCAACCGGCCGCATCCATGGCGCTGACTACTCCCTGTTGGATTACAACAGGTCGGGTGTTCCGCTGATCGAGATTGTGACGAAGCCGGTCGAGGGGACCGGCGCGAAGGCGCCAGAGGTGGCGCGGGCGTACGTCACGATGCTGCGCGACCTACTGCGTGCACTTGGTGTCTCCGATGTCCGGATGGAGCAGGGTTCGCTGCGCTGCGACGCCAACGTCTCGCTGCGACCTGTCGGTACGGCCCCCTTCGGCCTCCGCACCGAGACCAAGAATGTGAACTCATTGCGCAGCGTCGAGCGAGCGGTGCGGTACGAGATCACTCGGCAAGCTGCAGTTCTGGCGGCCGGTGGCAGGGTCACCCAGGAGACGCGGCATTGGCACGAGGACTCAGGCACGACGACACCTGGCCGGAACAAGGAGACCGCGGAAGATTACCGGTACTTTCCCGAGCCTGATCTGGTGCCGGTCGCGCCGAGCCGGGATTGGGTCGAGGAACTGCGCGCCACCTTGCCCGAGCCTCCCGCGGCCAGGCTCCAGCGGGTAAGCGCGGAGTGGGGGTTCTCTGAACTCGAGATGCGCGATGTCGTGAGCGCCGGCGCAGTCAACGCGATCGAGGCAACGGTTGCTGCCGGTGCTTCGCCACAGTCGGCCCGTAAATGGTGGCTCACCGAGGTTGCGCGGCGCGCGAACGAAGCTGGAGTTGATCTCGAGGACGTCGGGGTCACGCCGCAGCAGGTGGCCGAGATCCAGGCACTGGTCGAGAAGGGAACCATCAACGACAAGCTGGCACGGCAGGTGTTCGAAGGCGTGATCGCCGGCGAAGGCTCTCCGGCCGAGGTGGTGGCCGCCCGGGAGTTGGCAATCGTCTCTGACGAGGCTGCGCTGGCTGCGGCCGTCAACGACGCGATCAACGCAAACCCTGACATCGTCGACAAGATCAAGAGCGGCAAGGTTCAAGCCGCTGGTGCGCTCATCGGATCGGTGATGAAGCAGATGCGCGGGCAGGCTGATGCCTCGCGGGTACGTGAGCTGATCTTGGAGAAGATCGGCTAGACGTCGTCTAACTTCCGACCAATGCCGACTTCTTGCGCTCGTGGCGGCGGCCACTGGTCATATTCCTGACCAATGCGGACTTTCGGCCTAAGGGTTGACTGCCAAGAAGAGGAAGGCCGCCAGCAGCACCAGGTGAACTGCGCCCTGAAGCCGCGTCGCTCGTCCGGGAACCACGGTAAGAATCGCGACGACGACCGTTACCGCTAGCAAAACCATCTGGGTGGCGTCCAGTCCCAGCACTAGCGGGCCCTCCAGCCAAATTGAGGCGATGGCGATCCCTGGAATAGTCAGTCCGATGCTGGCCATGGCTGAGCCAAAGGCGAGGTTGAGGCTGGTCTGGATGCGATCACGGCTAGCTGCCCGCGACGCGGCCAACGTCTCGGGTAGCAACACCAGTAGTGCTATCACCACGCCGACGAAGGAGGGCGGGAATCCGACTGCGGCTACCCCAGCTTCGATAGCGGGCGTTTCGACCTTCGCCAAGCCGACGACGGCGACGAGTGCGATCAGTAGTAGGCCGAGGCTGGCCAGGGCCCTTCCTCCGCTGGGTGGATCGGCGTGTTCCTCGGCCTCGACGACCTCCCCGGCCGAGGTCATCGGGAGGAAGAAGTCGCGATGGCGACCAGCCTGTGTCACGACGAATACCCCATACAGTGCCAAGGAGGCGATCGCGGCAAAGGTGAGCTGGGCCGGGCTGAACTCCGGGCCGGGGCGACTGGTGGTGAAAGTCGGTAGCACCAGGCTCAGAGTGGCCAATGTGGTTACGGTTGCCAACGCAGCTCCAGTCCCCTCAGCGTTGAACATCGTGAGGTTGAAACGCACAGCGCCGATGAGCAAGGCGATGCCGACGATGCCGTTGCAGGTGATCATCACCGCCGCGAAGACGGTGTCACGTGCCAACTCCTCAGTTCCAAGACCGCCCCCGGCCATTAGAGCAACGATCAGCCCGACCTCGATGACTGTCACCGCGACAGCTAGCACAAGGGACCCATATGGCTCACCGACGCGGTGGGCAATGATCTCGGCATGATTCACCGCCGCCAAAACTGCGCCCGCTAGCGCGACTGCCACGAGGACCTGGACCAGAACCCCGATCTCGCGACCCCATGTGAGCGCGAGCAGGAGTGCTGCAAGAACGGGGACAACCATCGTCCACGACAAGACCTTGGCAAGACGACCGGCCGTCATGGAGCCAGGCTTCCATAGCAGGTCTCCATAGGTGTGTCGTCCGAGAGGTTCTGTCAGAGCCTGCCGATACCGTCGGGGCATGGATATCAAGCTCGAACTTGTTGGTGTGCCGGTCAGCGATGTCGACCGCGCCAAGGCCTTCTACGTCGACCAGGCTGGTTTTGTCCTCGACCATGATCACACGTTGAGTGATGACATCCGCTTTGTGCAGCTCACTCCACCCGGCTCCGCGTGCTCGATCGCCATCGGCAAAGGGCTGACCAAACTATCGCCAGGAGCGTTGGACAACCTCCAGGTAGTGGTGAGCGACATTCACGAAGCCAGAGCCGAGCTCGCCGGGCGGGGTGTCGAGGTGAGTGAGGTCGACGTTCTTCCCTGGGGGTCGTTCATCTTCTTCAGCGATCCCGACGGCAATCGCTGGGCTGTCCAGCAGGTGCCTGATTATGGCCGCGGCTAGCGGTCGGTGTCTGCGTTGCCACCCGAGCGCCGTCGAAGAGCGAGGAATATAAGGAGCAGTCCCACAACCAAGCAGAGCAATCCGATGGCGAGCCAGGTCCGGCTGCCCGTCATGAAGCTTCCCTTGATGATGCCTGCACCCTGACCAATCCATGTCGCACCGACGAGGACCGCGAATCCGCCGATGATCAAGCTGAAGGTACGCACCGCACGGGATTTCATCTGGAGTTCATCCCTATCGGGTGATTCGGAATAAGCGGTCGTCGTCGGAGGCCGGATCACCTCTGCCGTCGGTGTTGGAGTTGGTCATCAGCAGGCTGTTTCCGTCGATGGCGACCTGCACAGTCCGTAGCCGACCGAAGTCTCCACGGAAGTGTGCGATGGGATCGCCGGTCTTCGTGCCATCAAGCGGAATCTGCCAGAGCCGCTCCCCGCGCAGACCTGCCATCCACAGATCGCCCTGCCAGTACGCCAACCCGGAAGGAGAGGCATCGCGAGTACGCCAGACGACCTTCGGGTTCGTCATGCCCCGCACCCTGCCTGAGCCTTCCACCTCGGGCCATCCGTAGTTGGCTCCCTCTGTGATCAAGTTCAGCTCGTCCCACTCTTGCTGGCCGAACTCGCTCGCCCACAATCGGCCTTCATCGTCGAAGGCCAGCCCTTGGACGTTCCGGTGGCCGTAACTGAAGACCTCATTGGCGAATGGGTTGCCGGGTGCCGGCCGGCCGTCGAGCCTGAGTCGGAGGATCTTCCCGCCGAGCGAGTCCTTGTTCTGCGCCAGCCTGCCGCTCCCGCTCTCACCGGTACCGACATAGAGATAACCGTCTGGTCCCACCACCATCCGCCCGCCGTTGTGGATGAAGCCTTTCGGAATGCCGCGGAGGATGACTTTCGGTGAGCCGAGATCGCGGCCGTTCCAGCTCATCGAGACGATCCGGTTGTCGCCAGCGGCGGTGTAGTACGCAAAAACCGTCTTTTCGTCCTCCGTAGCGGCCAGGCCCAACAGGCCGCCCTCACCGGCCGGATCAGCTTCCTCGATGGTTCGGACTCGGGACGTCGAACCGTTGTCCACATGGACGACACGTCTGGTGTCGCGTTCACTGATCAGGAAGCTGCCATCTTTGAGTGGCACCAGGCCCCACGGCGCCTCGAGATCGGAGACAACTTCCCGAGTGCGAGGATCGCCGCGCGACTGTACCGTGCTGGGACTCGGGGTTGGACTACCAGAACTTGGACTCGACGGCGGCGAGGAGGCTTCAGGAGTCGGCCCGGCAGTGCGGGTTTCAGGGCTTGGCTCGTTGGCCGTATTGGTGCAGCCGGTGACAAGAAGCAGCGCACCACAAGCAGCCAGCAGGCACAAGCGCCTCCCCCGATACGTCAGGCGTCGGCGCCTGCCCCGATGTCTTCGTGGCGGCGGGGTCTGGTTCACCTCCACAGTTTCGTCTGCCCGGTCAAGACAGCGCTCACGTCCGAAGGTCCGAGGAGTTCAAGATGTCGATCGCATCCGGTTCGCCGACCAGCTTGATCTCGGCAACGCTGGTCCGCCCGTGGGCGTACAACATCAATTCGCTCGGGGTGCCCACAAGTGTGACGGTCGAGGAGCCGCTTACGGCTCGGATTGTCTCCGGCGCACCGTCTGCGGCGGCGGAACCGAGGCGTTCCAGGACGACCCCGACCTGGACCCTGCGGAACCATGCTCGACCCAGCAGCTTGAGTCGGCGCCACATCCACTCCTCGACCTCGTCGTCGAGGTGCCGGGAAGTCTGCGGAGAATCCCCGGCTCGGCGTACGTCTTCGTGGTGGATGAAGAATTCGGTCGTGTTCGCGCCCTCGTCGACCCCGGGAATCGCAAAGATTGAGAATCGTGCCGGACCTCTGCGGACCCGGTCGACCAGTTCGGAGAATTCCCACCGCTGCTTGATTTCGGCTATTCGGCGCTCGTACAAGCTGGACAGCGGTTTGGCAACGATGCCGCTCGCCCCGATCGGATCAGTTTCACGAACCCAAAGGTGAGCGGCGAGGTCGTGCGTATCCCAGCCCTCGCAGAGAGTTGGTGCCTCCGGTCCGACCTTGTCGAGCAAGTCGCACAGGTCAGCCCGTTCGGACCTGGCAAACGTCACGAGCGACCATCGTAGCGCCCCCGGCTGAGACCTCTGCACGGTCGCGCTCGCGCCAGCGTGGGGTCAACG
>Ga0081455_10006990_pt1 | contig 11989 bp, 10 predicted proteins | sample TabmetS3T2R1_FD_70207 | JGI IMG/M metagenome (GOLD analysis project Ga0081455, IMG submission 70207) | Tabebuia heterophylla rhizosphere microbial communities from the University of Puerto Rico - S3T2R1 | ecosystem: Host-associated > Plants > Roots > Rhizosphere ...
CATCGCCATCCTCTGCTGCATCGGCCCCGCCCGAGCCGCCGACCCCCTGCGCATCGCCGCAGCCTCCGACCTCCAATACGCCATGGACGTCATCGTCCACGACTTCCGCCAGTCGCATCCCGGCTCGCCCGTCGAAGTCACCTACGGCTCCTCCGGCAACTTCACAACGCAGATCCGCCAGGGCGCACCCTTCGACCTTTTCTTCTCCGCCGACAGCGCCTATCCACTGGACCTCGAGAAGGCAGGCCTCGCGGCATCGAAGATCCGTCCGTACGGTACCGGCCGGATCGTCCTCTGGAGCGCCGAGGTGGACGCCGCGAAACTACGCCTCGAAGACCTCGCCAACCCCAGATTCTCGAAAATCGCCATCGCCAATCCGCGCCACGCGCCGTACGGCAAGCGCGCCGAGGAAGCGCTGCGCGCCGCCGGCATCTGGGACGAGGTCGAGCCGAAGCTCGTCTACGGCGAAAACGTCGCGCAGACCGCGCAGTTCGTGGAGTCCGGCAACGCGCAGATCGGCATCATCGCGCTGTCGCTCGCATCGAGTCCCGGCATGGCGCGACGCGGCGGATATTTCCTGATCCCCGACCGGTTGCACGAGCCGCTGGTGCAGGCCTTCATCATCACGCGCCGCGCCGCCGACAACCCGCTTGCCAGGGACTTCGCCGACTTCTTCGAGTCCGCTGCAGCCCGCGCCACGCTCGAGCGTTTCGGCTTCGCGCGCTGAGCACGACGTTGTCCTCCAATGACCTCATCGCTCTCGCGCTCACGCTGAAGCTCGCCGTCGTCGTGACGGTCGTGCTCATCGTCGTGGGCACGCCGATCGCGTGGTGGCTCGCGCGTACGCGCTCGGGATGGCGGCGGCCCGTGGCTGCGCTGGTGACATTGCCGCTGGTGCTGCCGCCGACCGTTCTCGGCTTCTATCTACTGGTGGCGATGGGTCCACACGGCCTCATCGGCGCGCTCACTCAGAAGCTCGGACTCGGGCTGCTGCCGTTCACGTTCACGGGGCTGGTCGTCGCGTCGGTGTTCTACTCGGCGCCGTTCGTGATCCAGCCGCTGCACAATGCATTCCGCGCGATTGGCGACCGGCCGCTCGAGCTCGCGGCCACGTTGCGCGCGGGGCCGCTCGATCGTTTCTTCACCGTGGCGATTCCGCTCGCGCGGCCCGGCCTCGTCGCGGGCGCGATGCTCGGGTTCGCGCACACCGTCGGGGAGTTCGGTGTCGTGCTCATGATCGGCGGCAGCATTCCCGGTCAGACGCGCGTAGTCGCGGTGCAGATCTACGATCACGTGCAGGCATTCCAGTATGGCGAGGCCCACTGGCTGGCCGGCACGCTTCTGGTGTTCTCGTTCGTCGTGCTGCTCGCGGTCTATTCGCTCACGATGGAACCGCGGAAGTCCGCGTCATGACGCCGGGCCTGCATGCGAGGCTCGCGACCACGTTCGGCGAGTTCCGTCTCGACATCGACCTGCAGCTCCCGGGCAAGGGCATCACGGCGCTGCTCGGCGCGTCCGGCGCGGGCAAGACCACGTGCCTGCGCGCCATCGCGGGGCTCGAGCGCGTGCCGCAAGGTTTCATCGCGCTCAACGGCGAGACCTGGCAGGACGAAAGCCAGCGGGTGTTCGTACCCACGCATCGTCGCGCGCTCGCGTACGTTTTCCAGGAAGGCAATCTGTTTGCCCATCTCAACGTGCGCCGCAATCTCGATTACGGTCTCGAGCGCGCGGGTGGGGCGGTCGATCCCGCCGAGTTCTCGGCGGTCGTCGACCTGCTCGGCATCGCTGCGCTGCTCGAACGCGGCACAGATCGCCTGTCCGGCGGTGAGCGTCAGCGCATCGCCATCGCGCGCGCGTTGCTCATGCGTCCGCGGTTGTTGCTGCTCGACGAGCCGCTCGCGGCGATCGACGTCGCGCGCAAGGAAGAGCTCCTGCCGTATCTCGAACGCCTGCACGAGACGTTGCAGATCCCGTGTCTCTACGTCACGCACAATCTCGATGAGGCAGCGAGGCTCGCCGATCATCTCGTGGTCCTCGAGCGCGGCGCCGTCGCCGCCGCCGGTCCGCTGCAGGAAGTGCTCGCGAGCATGGATCCCGTCGCGACGCTGCGCGAGCACGCGGGCGTCGTGATCGAGGCGACGGTCGCCGACTGCGACGTCGCGGATCATTTGCTCCGGCTGTCTTTTCCGGGTGGCGAGCTGCTCGTGCCGGCGCGCGGCCAGCGCGTCGGCGCGCAGGTCCGCTGCCGCATCGAGGCGCGCGACGTCAGCCTCACGCTCGAGCGGCAGTCCGGCACGAGCATCCTCAACGCGCTCGCGGCGAAGATCGAGACCGTGAGCGATGCCGCTCACCCTTCGCAGCTGCTCGTGCGGCTGGACATGAGCGGCGTGCCGCTGCTCGCGCAGGTGACCCGCCGATCGTGGAATGCGCTCGGCCTCGCCGCGGGTCGCGCCGTGTGGGCGCAGATCAAAGCCGTTGCGCTCATGGGCTGAGTCATCCGATACGATGCGGCGCATGAATCCGGCCGCCGCGGAACAACTGATCGGTCAGCACTTGCCCCGCCTCGCGATCGAAACCCTGCCGCTGTCGCAGTGCGCCGGGCGCGTGCTGCGCGAGAGCGTGGTCGCCGAACGCGACCAGCCGCCGTTCGATCGCGTAACGATGGACGGCATCGCGGTGTCTGCCGGCCGCGCCGGGGCGCGGCGCGAGTTCATCGTGCAGGGCATGCAGGCCGCCGGCGCGCCACCCATGGCGCTGCTCGGTCCGGAGCACTGCGTCGAAATCATGACCGGGGCGTCGTTGCCGCAGGGCTGCGACTGCGTCGTCCCGTACGAGCGCATCGACTTCACGCAGGCCCGTGCGACCCTGCACCTGAATGTCGAGCTCGCGCCCGGCCAGAACGTCCATCGCCGCGCCTCGGACTGCGTGCAGGGCGCGCAGCTGCTCGCTCCTGGCGCCTTTCTCAACGCGCCCGAGGTCGCCATCGCGGCCGCCGCCGGCGTGGCGCGGCTGCAGGTCGATGGCGAGCCGTCGATCGGCGTGGTCTCGACCGGCGACGAGCTCGTCGAGGCCGGGGCGCCGCTCGCGCCGCACCAGATCCGCCGCTCGAATGCCCACGCGATCTGCGCGGCGTTGCGGCAACACGGCTTCACGCGGGTCGCCGATACCCACGTGCCCGACGACGAGGCGGTGATGCACGAGACCCTGAAGCAACAACTCGCCACGCACGCGGTGCTGTTGTTGTCGGGCGGCGTGTCGATGGGTCGACGCGACCTCGTGCCGGCCGTGCTGGAGCGCCTCGGCGTCCGGACCGTTCTGCACGGCGTTGCACAACGACCGGGCAAACCGATGTGGTTCGGCACCACGACGGATCAACGGGCGGTGTTCGGCCTGCCGGGAAATCCCGTGTCGACGCTCACGTGCCTGGTGCGCTATGTTCTGCCCGCACTTCACGCCGCGATGGGGCGGCAACGCCGGCCCGCGGAACGCATCGCGCTCGGCGCACCCGTGACCTGGAACATTCCGCTGACGAGCTATCTACCCGTGCGCCTGGACCGCGACGACGAGGGCGCCTGCCGGGCCATCCCGCGTCCGACGAACACGTCCGGCGATTTCACCGCGCTCGCGGGCACCGACGGGTTCGTCGAGCTGCCGCCCGGGCCCGTGAGCTTTCCCGCGGGACACGTCGTGCCGCTGTACCGGTGGTTCTCGTGGTGACGGACCGGCGCGGGCGCCGGCTGCAGGATCTGCGGCTCTCGGTGACGGACCGCTGCAATTTCCGCTGTCCCTACTGCATGCCGGCCGATCGGTATCACGAGCACTATCGCTTCCTCAAATCGACGGAGCGGCTCGACTTCGCCGAGATGACGCGGCTCGCGCGGCTGTTCGTCCAGCTCGGCGTCACGAAGCTGCGCATCTCGGGCGGCGAGCCGCTGCTGCGGCCCGGGCTCAGCGATCTCGTGGGAGACCTGTCGACGCTGCCCGGTGTCGAAGACCTCGCGCTCACGACGAATGGCGTCCTGCTCGCGCAGCACGCGGTGGCGTTGCAGGCCGCGGGGCTGAAGCGCGTCACCGTGAGCCTCGATTCGCTCGAGCCTGCGGTGTTCGCGCGCATGAGCGGCGGCCTTGGGTCTCCCGCGGACGTGCTCGCGGGCATCGACGCCGCGCGGCGCGCGGGACTCGGGCCGATCAAGATCAACGCCGTGGTCCAGCGCGACGTCAACGATCACACGGTGCTCGATCTGCTCGAGCACTTCCGCGGCACCGGCATCACCGTGCGGCTCATCGAATACATGGACGTCGGCACGCGCAACGGCTGGCGGCCCGACGAGGTGGTCCCGAGCCGCGAGCTGCTGGACCGCATCGCCGCGCGCTGGCCGCTGGTGCCGCTCGACGCCGCGTATCGCGGTGAAGTCGCGCGTCGCCATGCGTACGCCGATGGAGCGGGGGAGATCGGGCTCATCAGCTCGGTCACGCAGCCGTTCTGCGGCGATTGCGTGCGCGCGCGGCTTTCATCGGATGGCAGCCTGTACAACTGCCTGTTCGCGAGCCAGGGCACCGACCTGCGCGCACCGTTGCGCGCCGGCGCGAGCGACGAGGACCTGCTCGCGCTGATCCGCCGCAGCTGGGTGCAGCGCGACGATCGGTACAGCGAATTGCGCGGCGCGCCGCAACCGATACGGCGCCGCGTGGAGATGAATCATGTCGGCGGCTGAGCGCAAGGGGCGCGCGGGCAAGCCGCGGCTCAGCCACCTGGACGCGAAGCGGCGGCCGGGCATGGTGAGCATCGCGGACAAGGCCGTGACGCAGCGCGTGGCGGTCGCCGAAGCGCGCGTGAAACTGCCGCCGTCTCTGGCCCGCGAGCTCAAGCGGCTCGGCCATCGTACGCACAAGGGACCGGTCTTCGACACGGCCGTCATCGCGGGCGTGATGGCCGCGAAGCGCACGGCGGAGATCATCCCGTTGTGCCATCCGTTGCCGCTCGAGCATTGCAGCGTGGAGATCGGCTGGCGCGCGCGCGGCGTGCTCGTCGTGCGTTGCCGCGTCGAAGTGCGGCACAAGACGGGCGTCGAGATGGAAGCGTTGACCGGTGCGACCGTCGCGGCGCTCACGCTGTACGACATGTGCAAGGCCTGGACGCACGAGATCTCGATCGACGCGGTGCGTCTCATCAGTAAGTCCGGCGGCCGGCGTCTCGTGCGCGCTGGAAAGATGGTGCGCGCGTGATCTACGGACTGGTCCTTGCCGGTGGACACAGCCGTCGCATGGGCCGCGACAAGGCGGCGCTCGAATATTCCGGCGAGACGCAGCTCGCACGTGCGGTGCGGCTGCTCGGCGGTCACGTGGCGCGCACGTTCGTATCGGTGCGCGCCGACCAGCAGCAGGATCCGGAGCGCGCGAAGTACGAGCTCATCGTCGACGCGCGCGTGGACCAGGGCCCGATGGGCGGCATTCACACGGCGCTGTCGCAGTTCCCCGCCGTGGCGTGGCTCGTCGTCGCGTGCGACCTGCCGTTCCTCACGGATGCGACGCTGCGCCAGCTGCTCGCTGTGCGCGCGCCGTCGAAATCCGCGACCGCGTTTCGCAGCCGGCACGATGGGCGGCCCGAGCCGCTGTGCGCGATCTATGAACCCGCGAGCCGCGCCGAAATCGAGCGTCGGATGTCCGCGGGCCGGCTCTGCCCGCGCGGGTTCCTCGAGGACGGCGACGTCGAACTACTCGATCTCGCGGAGCCCGAGGCGCTCGACAATGTGAACACCGCGGCGGAGTACGCGTCGGCGACGGAGCGGCGCCGCATCGACGTGCGCTACTTCGCGATACTGCGCGAGCAGGCCGGGCGCAGCGAGGAGTCGCTGCACTCGGCGGCGCGCACGGCGCGTGATCTCTACACGGAGCTGCGCGCGCGGCGCAGCCTGCAGCTGCCCGCCGAGATGCTGCGCGTGGCCGTGAACTCCGAGTTCGCGGACTGGGATCGCGCGTTGCAGGCCGGCGATACCGTCGTCTTCCTGCCACCGGTGGCGGGCGGATGATCGCGTTCCGTCTCAGCGAGCAACCGCTCGACGGCGACGCGCTGCGCGCGGAGGTCGAGGATCCGACCTGCGGTGGCTTCGTGTCCTTCGAGGGCTGGGTTCGCAACCACCACCACGGCCGCCGCGTCACGCGGCTCGAGTACGAAGCCTACGCGACGCTCGCGCTCGCCGAAGGCGCGCGCGTCATGGAAGAGGCGCGGCTGCGTTTCGGACTGCGCCAGGCGCTGTGCGTCCATCGCGTCGGCGAGCTCGCGCTCGGCGAGATCGCCGTGTGGATCGGCGTGAGCACGCCGCATCGCGACGCGGCGTTCCGCGCATGCCGCCACATCATCGACGAGATCAAGCACCGGCTGCCCGTCTGGAAGAAGGAGCACTACGACGACGGCGATTCGGGCTGGGTGAACTGCGAGCACCAGGCGGTGCGCGCCGCCGTGACGCCTGACTACTCGCGCCAGGTGCTCCTGCCGGAGGTCGGCGCGGCGGGGCAGGCGCGGCTCGCCGCGGCGAGCGTGCTCGTGGTGGGTGCGGGCGGGCTCGGCGTCCCCGTGTTGCAGTATCTCGCGGGCAGCGGCGTCGGACGTCTCGGCATCGTCGACGGCGACGCGCTCGAAGCCTCGAACCTGCATCGCCAGCCGCTGTACTCGCTCGCGGATTGCGGCCAGCCGAAGGCGGCGCTCGCCGCCGCGAGACTCACGGCGCTCAATCCTGCGATCCGCGTCGAGACGCACGCCGTACGGCTCACGGCGGACAACGTGGTCTCGCTGCTCGCGGATCACGACGTCATCGTCGACTGCACCGACAACTACACGACGAAGTTCCTGCTCAACGACTGGGCGCGGCAGCTGCGGAAGACCCTCGTCACCGCAAGCGTCTATCAATACGAGGGCCAGCTCCAGGTCGTGCGCCCCCAGGGCGCGTGCCTGCGCTGCGTGTGGCCGAACGCGCGCGACGGCCTCGTCGGCAATTGCGCGGCCGCGGGCGTGCTCGGGCCCGTGCCGGCGTTGTTGGGCTCATTGCAGGCGATGGAAGTGCTCAAGGTGTTGCTGGGTCTGCCCGGCGCGCTGGGCGATGAAGTCGTGACGTTCGATCTGCTCACGCTCGAGACGCGTCGTCTCAAGACGCAGCGCGCGGCCGACTGCGCGCAGCGGCATCTGCCGACGGCTGCTGCGGCCGAATCCGCGAGCGCACCGCTCGAGCTCGAGTTCGAGAGCCTCGGGGTTGCGCGGTCCGCGGGCTTCACGCTCATCGACGTGCGCGATGACCGCGAGCGCGAGCAGGAGCCGGCGCCCGGAGCGCTGCACCTGCCGCTGGCGCAGCTGCTCTCGGGTGCGCCGCTGCCGTCCGCCGAGGCCTATCTTCTCGTCTGCGCGCACGGCATTCGCAGCCAGGGTGCCGCGAGCTGGCTGCGCGAGCGGGGCATCGACCGCAGCTGGTCGCTGCGGGGCGGCCTGAGCGCACTGGCGTCTCATCATTCACACGCGGAGCATGCATGAGCGACGCCTCTGCCTTGTTCGATTTCGAGCAGGACTTCGCGGGCTCCCTGCAGTGCATTCCGATGTGCGTGCGCTTCAAGCTCGACGTCTGCGGCGTGAAGCTCACGCTGAAGCAATGGAACCGGTTTGCGCACGACGAGCGCGATCGCCTGATCCGTCTGCCGTGCGAGAGTCCCGACGAAGTCCGCGCATACCGCGACAGCGTCATCGGGCTCATCGTCGCGGCGGACGCGGGGCCGGTGAAGGAGTTGCCGGTGTCCACGCATCCGGAATGGGACTGGATCGAGAAGGTGCCCGAACAGCTGGTCGCCTGGTCCGCCGGCAAGGGCGTCGCGCCGCCGACGCTTGCGCAGTGGCAGTCGCTGACGCCGCTCAAGCGTTTCGTGCTGATCAAGCTGAGCCATCCCGAGCACGAGAACCGGAATTTCCTGCCCGCGCTGCGCGAGTTCGGCCTACTGGGCGTTTGACGTCACGTTCGCGATCAGGCGACGCAGCTCGGGCACGCAGGAACCGCAGTTCGTACCGGCCTTGAGGCGCTTGCCGATCGACTGCGCGTCATGACAGCCCTGGCGGATCGCAGCTTCGATGGCGTTGCGGCCGACGCCGAAACACGAACACACGGTCGCGCCCGCGTCCGCCGCCGGATCGGCGGGGCGCCCCGCGAGCAGGCTCGCACGTTCGCTGCGATCGAGCGCCGGACGCGCAAACAGGCTCGCGAGCCACGTGCGCGACGGCAGGTCGGGACGCGGCGAGACGAACACGCAGGATTCGATGCGATCGTCGTGCAGGTGAACGGCGCGATACGTGCCGGCCATCGTGTCGTTGTATTCGATCCAGTCGGCGTCGCGTGCGGACCCGAGCAGCGTCTGTGCCCAGGCCGTCCAGTCGCCCGGCACGCGGCGCCCGGCGATTTCGTAGCGCCGGAACTGGTCGCCGGTCGCGAGCGCCCACCAGCTCAGGTCCTTGACCTCGATCTCGCTGCGCGTGAGCACGAAGCCAAACCAGCTCACGACGAACGACTCGACGCGCGCGGGCGTGTACTTGAATTCCGGCTCGCCGCTCACGGGATCGACGGCCGGACTCACGAGCGCGCCGACGCGCGCGTCGGAGGCCGTCGAGCCGTTCCAGTGGATAGGCACGAACAGGCTGCCGCGCGCGATCTCGCCGCTCGCGCGCAGCCGCGCGACGAGCCGGCCCCAGCGCGTCACGACGCGCACGAGCGATCCGTCGGACAGGCCGAACGCGAGCGCATCCGCGGGATGCATGTCGACGAACGGCTCCGGCAGGTGCGAGCCCAGGCGCGCGGACTTCCCCGTGCGCGTCATCGTGTGCCACTGGTCGCGGATGCGGCCCGTGTTGAGCGCGAGCGGATACTCCTCGTCGAGCACGTGCTTCGGCCGCCGCGGGCGCGTGGCGACGAAGCGCGCGCGCCGGTCCGGATGATAGAAGCGCGCATCGGCAAACAGACGTGGAGTCCCGACGTGGCCTGCGTGCGGCACCGGCCACGCTATCGGCTGCAATCGCTCGAAGCCCTGCTCGCCGAGGCCCGCGAGGCCGCCGATGTCGAACGCACGCGCGCCGGCATTGCCGGCGGCGCTCAGGCGCGCGTGCTCGTCGAAGATTTCGGCCGCGCTCGCATATCCGAAGCCCCGAGTGAATCCCATGCGCTGCGCCATCTGGCACACGATCCACCAGTCGGGACGCGCCGCGCCCGGTGCGGGCAGGAATGCGCGCTGTCGGGAGATGTGCCGGTCGGAATTCGTCACAGTGCCGGACTTCTCGCCCCACGCCGTGGCCGGCAGCAGCACGTGCGCGAACTCCGTCGTGTCCGTGCGCGCCATGCATTCGGACACCACGACGAGCTCGCAGCGGCGCAACGCTTCGCGCGCGCGGTCGGCGTTCGGCAGGCTCACGATCGGGTTCGTGGCCATGATCCACACGGCCTTGATCTTGCGGCGGTAGATGGCCTCGAAGAGGTCCACGGCCTTGAGGCCGGGCCGCTCCGCGATGCGCGGCGCCTGCCAGAAATCCTGCACGATCTGCCGATGCGCGGCGTCGTCGAGATCCATGTGCGCCGCGAGCATGTTGGCGAGTCCGCCGACTTCGCGGCCGCCCATTGCGTTGGGCTGGCCCGTGATCGAGAACGGGCCCATGCCGGGCCGGCCGATGCGCCCGGTGAGCAGGTGCGCGTTGATGATGCTGTTCGCCTTGTCCGTGCCGGACGAGGACTGGTTCACGCCCTGCGAGAACGCCGTGATCACACGCTCCGTCGCGCCAAACCACTCATAGAACTGCTCGAGCAACGCACGGTCCACGCCGCAGGTGCGCGCGACGGCATCGACGGTGCCGGCCGTGTTGTCCGCGATCAGCAGCGCGCGCGGCGCGCCACGCGTGTGTGCGGCGACGAAATCCTGGTCGGTCTTGCCATGCTCGGCGAGCCAGTTGAGGAGGCCGTTGAACAGCCACACGTCGGTGCCGGCGCGCACGGGCAGGTGCAGGTCGGCGATGTCGCAGGTCGGCGTGCGGCGCGGATCGATGACGACGAGCCGCAGCCCGGGCCGACGCTCCTTGGCCTTGACGATGCGCTGGTAGAGCACCGGGTGACACCATGCGGTGTTCGACCCCACGAGCACGATGAGGTCGGCGACGTCGAGGTCGGCGTAGGTGACGGGCACGAGGTCTTCGCCGAACGCGCGCTTGTGAGCCGCCACTGCGGACGACATGCAGAGCCGCGAGTTCGTGTCGATGTTCGCGGAGCCGATGAATCCCTTCATGAGCTTGTTGGCGACGTAATAGTCCTCCGTCAGCAGCTGGCCGGAGACGTAGAACGCGACGCTGTCCGGCCCGTGCTCGTCGATGATGCGGCGGAAGCCGTCCGCGGCTGCGCCGAGCGCGATGTCCCAGTCGACGTCGCGGCCGTTCACGCGCGGCTGGAGCAGGCGGCCTTCGAGGCCGAGCGTTTCCGCGAGCGCCGATCCCTTGGAGCAGAGCGAGCCGCGATTCGCGGGATGGTCCGGATTGCCGCTCACGCGCACCGCGCCGTCGACGACGTCCGCGAGCACGCCGCAGCCCACTCCGCAGTAGGGGCAGGTCGTCGCGACCGTCATTGCCTGCCGAACAGCAGCTGGTTGCGCAGCGGCCCGACGTCACGGCCTTCGTTGATGAGGTCGAAGTACCACGTGCCGTCACGCGTGTCGCCGTAGAGCACCGCGCCGCGCACGCGGTTGTTCTCGAGGATGAGCCGCTTGTAGATGCCGCGGCGCGGGTCGCGCAGGATCAGCGACTCGCCGCCGCGTCCTTCGGCGTAGTCACCCGCCGAGAAGACTTCGATGCCGTTCACCTTGAGATGCGTCGCGAGCCGCGATCCGCCGTAACGGCGCACGCCGCGCTCCGCGAGATGTGCCGCGCACACGCGCGCCTGGTCCCACAATGGCGCAACGAGACCATACGTCGCGTTGCGGTGCTGGACGCATTCGCCGACGGCATAGATCGCAGGGTCGAAGGTCTGCAACGTGTCGTTGACGAGGATGCCGCGCTCGCATTGGAGTCCCGCCGACTTCGCGAGCGCCACGTTCGGCCGCACGCCGGCCGCCATCACGACGAGGTCGGCCGGAAGCTCGCGGCCGTCGGCGAGCCGCACACCCGTTACGCGCTCCGTGCCGAGGATCGCCGCCGTCTGTGCCGGCATGCAGAACCTGAGGTCGCGGCTCTCGAGCTCGCGGCGCAGCAGCGCCGCCGCATGTGCATCGAGCTGCTGGTTCATGAGCGCGTCGCAGAGATGGACGACGGTGACGCTCATGCCGCGACGCGCGAGCCCGTGCGCCGCCTCGAGGCCTAACAAGCCGCCGCCGATGACGACGGCCGGCCGTTGCGTCCCGGCCGCGGCCAGCATCGAGTCGACGTCGCGCACGGCGGCGCGGAAGAGGCCCGTGAAGGCGCGCCCGCCGACGATCTCCTCGGCGATCGACTGGATGATCGGTCGAGCCGCGAGCAGGTCGGCCTCGTTGCGGAGGATGACCTGGTCGGTGATCCGCTCGGCGACCAGCGACTTGACGCTGTCGTCGCGCAGGGCCGCGGTGGCGCGGTTCGCGAACTGGTCCGAGTTGATGACGGCGATCCGGACGTAGCCCGCGACCAGGGCCAGGACCAGGACCACGCAGGCGAGGACGAGCAGGATCCGCGCCGCAAGGGACCGGCCGTCCGCCCTCATGGGCGGCGAACCTACCGGTTCGGGCAGATCTGGCCGGGGGTGTCCTCTGCCGAGCCTGCCGTTCGTCTCTTACGCGACCATGCAGGCAAGCCAAGGAGGAACCATGAAGTACCTGCTGCTGATTCACCAGGGCGACGCTCCCACCCCGCGCGACCCGGAGGCCTGGGCGACGCTGTCCGAGGACGAGCAGAACCGCGTCTACGCAGCCTACGGCGAGCTCAACCAGGCCCCGGGCGTCACGTCCGGGCCCGAGATGC
>Ga0081455_10006991_pt1 | contig 11989 bp, 5 predicted proteins | sample TabmetS3T2R1_FD_70207 | JGI IMG/M metagenome (GOLD analysis project Ga0081455, IMG submission 70207) | Tabebuia heterophylla rhizosphere microbial communities from the University of Puerto Rico - S3T2R1 | ecosystem: Host-associated > Plants > Roots > Rhizosphere ...
GTCCTCTGAAGTTACCCTCGCAATAACGGTCATACCGCCCCACCCTTTCCAGCCGTATCCGGCCCGCCGCGGGCGCGGGCCTCGAAGTCGGCTTGCGTCGCCAGGCGTTCGACCTGTACCAAGCGCCGACGCTCCAGCTCCCGCAGCTGCGTCTCGCTCGCCGCCACCACCAGAGTGTCGCCATGACGCTCCCAGACGTCCAGGCCCAGCGACAATCCCAGCAGGGCGTCGATATCCGCGGCCGAGTCGGCAGTTAGCTTCGCGACCCAGCGCAGTGCAGAATCGGTCATTCGCAGTCCCAACTGGCCGAGTAACGTGCAAAATCTATCGCCAGAGCTAACCGTCTACAAGGCCTAGCTCTAAACATTTGTTATTTGCGTTCTATTTACACATATTGCACATACAGGAGCGATCGATGACGAGCGAGGCGGCCTCGTACTCAGGCTATGCCCGCCGAATTCGGTAAGAAATCGGGGACCTGCGAGGCAGCCGACCGCGACGGCGTTGGAGAAGTCGGTCTGGCGTACCCGCTGCCGACTCGAGTAGATTTCTTGCCCCAGGCGCTTATTTGCTGTTCCATAGCTTCACGTCATTGCGGCAATCCACCTGTGTAGCGTGAAGCGATCAGGGCAAACGGTTGGTGATTCGGGCCTGTCTTCCAGAAATCGCAAAGGAAATGTGGGTCGATAGTCAGGGTGCCACGTACCGCCCGAGACAGGTTGGCGACAGTCCGAGTTCACGAATTCTCGACGACCTCGCGGCCGAGCGCGGCGAGCGACACGGTGCGACCCAGCTCCCGAGCGCGGGTCAGGGTCGCTGCGTCGAGTGTGGCAGACACCTCCTGCACCAAGCGGGATCGGTCGCGGAGGTCTATTGGCGACAATGAATCAGGGGGCGTTATCTGGTCGAGGGCGCCGACGATCTGCGCAGCTAGCGCGACCTTGCCGGCGGCAACGGCCACTGAGCCAGCGCGGAGAGCGAACACATACTCGTAAAGCGGGATAAGGTCCCCACGGAGGAACCGGCGGAACTCATCCAGCCAGCGGACCGCACCGGCGAGATCGGAGGTGCGTAGGTGGCCGCGTACCAACCCACCGATGGACCAGCCGCGGTTGAGCTCGTCACCGAGCCGGAACTGGATCGTGTGCGCCTCTTCGAAATGGGCGCACGACACGTCGAAGTGCCCGGCCACGCCCGCGGTCTCCCCGAGGGCGTCGAGCATCCACGCCTCACCGTGGGGGTACGCCAGCTCGCGGCTCAGCTTCAGTCCCCGCTCGAAGGCCGGCGTTGCCGAAGCGACGTCGTCCGTCGTGAGAGCGTTGAAGCCGACCTCGGCCAGGCACCACAGCTGGCCCCGACGGTTGCCCAGCTGGTCGTACAGCTCGATTGCCTGGTCGAGCAGCTCGCGCTGGCCAGTGGTATCGCCCTCGAACTGGCGGAACAGCGCCATTCTGGAGAGGGCGAGCGCGATGCTGGCGGGGTCGCCGGCCGCTCGGGCCCGCGACAGGGCGGCTTCGACGTGCGGCCGAGCCGAGTCGCGGTCCTCGGTATCGAGGTCGATGTGACCGAGGGACGCCAGCGCAGCGCTGGCGAGAACGTCGTCGTCCAGGCGGTCGGAGATGGCGAGCGCTTCCCGGCACAACCGGCGGCGCTCATCGAACGCCGCCGTCGGAAGAAGGCGCGCTGCGGCCAAGAGGCAGGTGGCCCGCAACCGGCTGTCCCCATCGAGTCGTTCGAGGGCCTGGTCCACCCACTTCATGGCGTCGGCGCGCCACCCGCGCAGCTCCCAGTACGGGGTCAGCGCCGCCGCCAGCTGGCCGAGGCTGGTGACATCAGAGGTCTCCACCGTGACGGCCAGGGCAGCAAGCAGGTTCGGGTGCTCGGCATCAAGGACGCGCAGACCGGTCACCTCATCGCCCCGATCCACGGCCCGCCCGTGCTGCTCGGCCACCTCTACGGCCCATGCGACCAGGGCGTGACGTGTGGGGTCGCCCGTCCGCTCGGCGAGACGGCGCCGCCCGACATCTCGAACCATGACCAGCAGGCGATAGCGGCCACCCGGTTCGTCGTCAACCCGCTCGAGCAGTGACCGTTCGACTAGCCGCCGGATCGTCGTAGGCAACGAACCCGGCTTCATGCCATCTCCGGCCACGCGCTCAACCGCATCCGCACCGAAATCACCGGCGAAGACGCTGAGCCGTTCGAATAGGAGCTGCTCCTCCGGCGTGAGCAGCCGGTAGCTCCACTCGACGGTGGCTGACAACGTCCGGTGCCGCGCCGCGCCCGATCGGCGCTCGGAGGCGGTCTCCAGGACGTTGCTGTGGATCCCGTCGACAAGCTCGCCGAGGTTCAGGCTCCGAAGCGATGCTGCCGCCATCTCTAGAGCCAAGGGCAAGCCGTCCAGTGCTTCAGCGATGCGCACAACCATCGGTGCTGATCGTTCGTCCAGCACGAAGGAGCGGTCTGCCATCGTCGCACGATCGGCGAAGAGCTGGACAGCCGACGACGCGGCGGCATCGGTGGTCGAGAGGCTGGCCGGATCCGGGACGGGCAACGGGTCGAGCCGCCATACCGCTTCCCCATCAATCTTGAGCGCCTCCCGACTTGTGGCCAGCAGATGGACATCGGGGCATTGCTCGAGGACGGTCGCCGCCACGATCGCCGCTTGGTCGAGGACGTGCTCGCAGTTATCCAGGATCAGCAGGAGCTGCCGGCGCGTCAGGTACCCGACAACGCCGTCCAGCGTCGCCTCACGATCGACATCCGACGCCCCGACCGCCGTGGCCACGACGCCGACGACCAGCGATGGATCTTCGACAGCCGCCAGCTTGGCCAGCGCGACGCCATCGCGGTAGTCGGGCTCGTTGGCTCGGGCGATTTCGACGGCCAACCGCGACTTGCCGACCCCACCGGGGCCGACGATTGTGGCCGAACCCGTGCGTGTCAGGAGCTGCTGGATCCCGTCAACATCCTCGACCCGCCCCACGAAGCGAGTCCGGTAGCGGGTAACAGGATGGCCGGCGGCGGGCCGATCCCCAGATTCGAGCGGCGCGCCTCGCGGAGCCAACGCTGGCGTGGCGCCAGCGAGCTGGTCAATGAGCTCCTTCACCTCCGCCCGCCACCGCCGATCCGAGAGGACGGCCGCCTGACGGCGAGCGAACGGTGCGATCGAGTCGGGCAAGTCGCCGGGCGCCGGCATGCGCGCCTCCTGCACGAGGATTGGGATGATCTTCGTGCCCGCGTCCAGCGCCGCTTCGAGCTCCCGTCGAACGAAGTCCTCGGGATCGTCCAGGCGGCGCCGTCCCTCGGCGTCGGTGGCAACCGCCCAGCCGGGACTGACCACCGCCAGCACGGCGCCGGCGCCGCGAACCTGCTCGAGGATCACGGCCGCGAAGTCAGCACCCGCTTCGATCGCCTCGACGTCCATGAACACCTGCGTCTGCCCCAAGCGGTCGGCCAGCTCGTCGTACAAGCGGCCGGCGTATGCGGCATCGTGGCGGCGGTAGCTGATGAAGACGCTCATAGGTGGCCCCTCGCGACTGCTGCGATCGCCCTCGCCCACAGCACCATTTCAGCGGATGCGGGATTCGGACGGGAGCGACTGCTCCTTCCATTCCACGTGTCGCGCTCAGGCCGGACGGAGATGAGGGTCGGGTTGCCTGGGACTCAATGGTGCTGGACCGCACCTGCCGGCAGCAACGGCCAGGTCCGCTCATCTTGTGTTGCGAGCCCCGCGGCGGCCGATGCCCAGCCTCGTCTCCGCGATCGACTCGAGCAGGCACTTCATAGGGCGACAGCTCACGATAGCTGTCGTACTCTACGGGTGGGACCAGGTCCAGGGACCCGCGGAGGCTGCGGCAGTTGTACCTTGCGTCGTCAGGCAGGCCCGCACTTGCAGCGACCTTGACGAGTCAGCCCGGGATAGCCCCTGCGGGTAGCTGTGGTTTGGCGTGTGTAGCTCGTAAACCCACCGCGAAAGACTCAACCCAGCGTCGCCGCCAGCAGAGTAACGACGAGCGGAGGCGATGCGCTCGACCAGGGCACGCAAATCAGGGCCTACGCGCTGGCTTTTGACGCTGGCTCTGTGAGAATGTCTGACCTCAAGGCACCTGAAGCCAATGGACGGCGACGGCTTTTGCGTCTAGACCGAGAAAATCGTTTCGAGAGCGTGCGACCTCAAAAAATCCGGACGGAGTTGGCTTACAAAACCGGTTCATCATAATCATAGGCTTCGAAATCGACGCGCGTGCTCGGGGGGAGCTCGACGACATTATTTGGTCGCCCAACGACGTCGAAGTCCACGGTCATATTCTCTAGATCCAGCGCAACAGCGTTGTAGACATCCGCAGGCGCTCGAAGCGAATATTCCCCGTTAGCGTCGGTGTCCATGTGCACGTTGCCGCCCCAAAGGTTCGAGAACTCAACGGTGGCGCCCGGATAGGGTTCTCCGGTCTGGCGAACGGTCACCTGGCCCCAGATTGTGTAGACGCCGTCGCGTTCGTCGGGGATTTCCTGACTGCGGTCCGTCACGTCGGCGTAGCACCCCCTGAATTATGAACGGGTAACAGACGCTGGTTGGGCCGCTCACCGAACCTGCGTCTTGTGGCCCGCCCAATCCGAGTGATGCGGTGCTGCTCCACGAAGGGAGCGATGCGACTGTGACCTGTGCGGCGAGAACGATCTACCCCGCACGGGTTGCATTTGAGCTCCGCGGCTAATCCTTTCCGCACCGAGGCATTATACGGTCGGTAACCCCAGGTGTGTCTGGCTAGGGAAGACACCGCGACAACGCTCCTTCCGATCGCTATCGGGATGCTGGCGACCGCATCACGTGGATGGCTCCGCTGATCGGCCACAGCTCCGCGCCAGCGCATCAATTCGGCGCCGCAGTCGCCGACCAACCACCTTTCTGCACCTGACGTCTAGATACTCGTTCTTCACCCCTGTAATCCGGAACGAGCTCAGTCGCTGGTGCCGTGGCTAAGCCTGGTGGCATGGTGAGTTTTCATGGTACCGATGCAGCGGCGGCCGGGAGGGCAGTGGCGGTCAGGAGGGTCCGCAGTATTGGGGCCAAGGCCTCTGCTGCACCGGCGAGTATCCTCGTGGCCCAAGCAACGGCGCCCGCGAGCGGTGCGATTGCCGCGTCGTCAAGTATTCCGATGAGGCTGGCGTCATCGGCGATCAGGATGGCGATAAGCAGGCTGGCGAGAGCCAAAACCAGCGCAGCCGCCAGCGCAGTGGTCAGCGTCCGCATAGCTTCCTCCACTGTCTGCTGAGCGACTAGGAGCGCCTCCTCCCAGATGACCTGGCGGAGGCGTCCACGGAGCCGTCGCAGCAGCTCGTCGACCGTGAGGACAGCCGCGCCAACGCACATCGCGGCGAGGAGTTCGGCGAGCAGCTCCCGCAGCCGGGCGCGCAGCCGCGCCGAGACATCCGCAACCAACCGATCCTTGGCCTCGTGGATCAGGGAACGAAGCTGCAGCTCCAATTGACGCCGGAGTCGCTCGTCGAACCCCTGGAGTATACGGCGGGCTGCCGCGCGTCCCAGTGCGGACTCAAGGAGCTGCTCAAGCGAAAGGCTGTCGATGAGCCGAGCGAGCCGCAGGTTGAGCTCCGTGTTGATCGTCTGGTCCAGGACCTGTCGCGCAGAACCGAGCGTCCGTTGGAGAAAGGCGTCGATCTTGCCAGCATCCTTCAGCGCACAGATGAGCGTGCTGGCGTCGTCGCGGCGAACGGCGAGATACCCGATCACGCCCTGACCACACCAATCCCAGGTCAGGTCGATCTCCCCGTAGGCGAGGTGGTAGGGCAGCTGTGGCCAACGGGAGGGTGGCATCAGCCCGAAATTGAGGCCCGGCATGCCGAGCGACGAGCCGTAGCCCTTGTCACCATTGCCCTTCGCGACGTAGTTGGCCACCTGCACTTCACCAAATTGGACACATGACCAAGTGGCAGGCTTGATTTCCGCGAGCTCGACCTCGGCGCCCTTGCGGTGGATCAGATCCGGAACGCCGTGGCCCTGGGTAGACCGCGGGTTGTCGTTGTAGGCGAGGGGGGAGATCATGGTCGGCTCTGCATCTATGCTGCACGATTCGGAGTCCTCGAATGCCGCCCGGGCACCGGAAGGGATCCGCAACCGGTTGAACGCTCCAACGTCTTGGATGAAAATGCTCGTGATATTCCGGTGTGCATCTGCGCCGCGCATGGGCGGCCTGGCCTGCTGACTGCCCGCCGTGAGTAGATCCGATCGAACCGGCGACCGGTACAGCGTGCTGTTCCCGGGCCGTTGCACGACATGCACCAGCTCGTGCGCTAGCAACTCCCGGCCTTCCAGCGTCTCGGGGGCGTACTGATCCGCACCGAAAACGATGTGCCGCCCGACCGTGAAGGCACGCGCCTGGACGGCAGCGGCTGCACGATGTGCGGTGGGATCGTCGTGGACCACGGCTTGGGGAAACTCAGTGCCCAGGGAGCGTCCCATGCTCCGTCGCAGCACCGGATCCAGCCCAACTCCTGGGGTGGCCAGCGCCCGACGAACGTGAATCGCGGCGTCATGATCGGTCTCAGCGGCGTCGTCGCATGGGCGCGATCCGCAGCCTCCTAAGCAACGGGACAGGGGCGCTGATTGTGTGACACTCTGCAGGCGGGCGGTGTGGCTTGTATCGTCCGGCGCCTCTAGGACCCTGGCCAGCACGCGGCTCAGCGCACTGGCTTCCTGCTCCGCTGGATCAGCCGGGTGGCTGATGCGCAGGTGGTCTGATTCCGATCCGTCGCTCAGGGTTGTTGCCTGAGCTGGAAGACTCTTCTGCAGCAGCCGGGTCGCGGCTTCATTACCAAGTAGGCGCAGCATCAGCACTTCCGGGTGGCTTATCTCAACGGTCGGCGGGGCCGCCGCTCCCGACGATCCCTCAGTACGGGGCTGCGGGGCCCGCGACAGATAGCTGTCGAATGATCCACCCATGGGCTACCGGCTCCCCTTATGCGCACCTGGTGACAGCATCGAGTCTGTGAGATCCGATCGCTACCGGGAGATCCCTATGTCGGCTTCTATGCTCTTGCTAGTCGACGATCCCGTTGTCCAGCAGGATCCTCACGAGTTCGGTTCGGGAACGGATGCCGAGCTTGCAGTACACGCGGGTGAGATGCGCCTCGACGGTCTTGCGGGAGACAAACAGGGACGCGGCGATCTCGAGGTTGTTGAGTCCGCGGCCAGCGGCACGGGCCACTTGTAACTCTTGAGGCGTCAGGCCCACCAGTTTCGGAGGCCCTGCGGCTGCTAAACCATGGCCGCCGATTCTTCTCCCGGAAGCGGCCAGTTCGGCGCAAGCACGGGCCGACCACGGTGTTGCGCCTAGACGATCAAAGATCGTTCGCGCGCGGTCCAGTGGTGCCCGTGCGGCTGCCGGGCGACGGGCTCGGCGCAGTGCCTCGCCGACGCAGAGCAGTGTGCGTGCCTCCTCGAATGGGATGGGGCCGACCTCGTCAAGTGCTGCGAGTGATTCAGCAAACAGGTGCTGCGCTTCCTGCGAATCGGTTGTCATAATTCCTTTCGCCCGGCAGGCGACCGCACGGGGATAGGCCAGCCCGGTCACCCGGGCTCGGTCGTCCAGCCAGCTAAGGATCCGTGCACCGAGATTTACTATTCCTAGCCGCGCCAGAGCCTCCGCTAGATCACCACCCAGCGGGATTACGTTGGGGTTATTGTCACCGAGGCGAGCGTTCATCTCCCAAGCCTCTTGGAGATTGGCAACAGCATCGGACAGGTCACCCGCGCCAAGTGCGGCCAATCCAAGCGCGGCGTGGCTGTACACCGGCATACAGCCAACACCGTTGGTTTCAACCGCCCGCCGTAATTGGTCGACTCGGGCTTGACACGCCTCGCGCTCGCCACGTGCTGCCTCGATGCGCGCTAGCATGCTGAGGCCGTACCCGAGAAGGCCGGGCTGACCATTCTCGGTCGCCCACTGCAGCGCCTCAGTCGCGTCCGCATAGGCTGTGGCCCACTGGCCGCTCCACCAGCCGATTTCAGCTGAGATGCCGAGGGCGAACGACAGGATCGTCGGTGAGGCGAGGCTTCGGGCGGCGTTCAGTAAGGTTGTCAGATGGTGGCGCGCCTCAGGATACCGCTCGGACCAGCCGAGGCTCTGGGCGAGGAACGCTGCACCTTGAAGCTCCGCCATCTGATTTGACAAGGGCAAGAGTTCGGCCGCGCGGCACAGGTAAGGAGCCGCTTTGTCCACATCACCTGACAAAGCGAATGCCTGAGCCACCATGGCCAAGGCTGTTGGGGTTGCGCTTGCTGCTGCGTCGGCTGAAGCGTCCCAAATACACTCCACCTGTTCAGCGAGGTCTCGTGCGACCTGGAAATCACCCTGCATGACCGCAGGCGCTGTGGCCTCTGCGAGAATCTGGGCAGCACGTACGGGGTCGTGCGGGCGGGCTCGGGCAGCGGAAGCGGTCATGGCCTCGAGCGCACGTCTCGGTTCGCCTATCCATGTGAGCGCGTAACCGGCCACCCGCTGTACATCCACCGCGAAGCTCGGATCGTCCCGGTAGGTGAGAGCCTGCTCGCACCATGCAGCGGCGCTGTGGGAATCGCCGGCCAGGTTCCCATCACGCGCCGCGCTAAGGAGGCGCTCCGCGCGAACCGATGGATTCCCAGTCAACTCGGCGGCCCGGCGCAACGTTCGAGCGGATGCCCAGAGTCCGTTTCGCTGTCTTGCCTCACCTGCGGCTGCCACAAGCGAGCGCGCGACCAGCTCGTCGGGGCCGATCGCCGCCGCCGCCAAATACCACGACCGGCTGTAACCGTCTGCTGCCTCCGCAAGTGCCCGGTACGCGGACACCCTGCCCGCTATCGGGGTTCGGGCAAGCACCACAGACCTCAACAACGGATGTCTCAAGCGGATTCGGTCGGCGAAGCTGGCAACTAGGCCGAGCCGTTCGGCAGGCGCAAGCGAAGACAGCGAGAGGCCCAAGGTCTCTAGTGTCTTCACCGTGTGCCGGTCATCGGTTTCGTGGCCGGCGGCGACAACGAACATGGCGGTACGCGTCTCATCGGGGAGCCGATCGAAGAGCCGTCCCCAGGTTCGCTCTAGAGATTGGTGCAGATCACGCGTCTTCGACCCACTCGACCAGCCGTCAAACAGAAGGTCTCTATCGCCCATACGCAGGTGTTCGGTGACCGCTAGCGGGTTCCCCCCTGTTCGATCCGTCAGCGAAGTCAATGCCAGGGGTGTGAGAGTCACGCCCATCATGGCTGCGAGCTCCGCGCATTCGGCCGGTGACAGCCCCATCAGCGACAGCACCGGCAGGCCGGTGTCTCGCGGCGGGGCATCGGGTTCAGCTCGCATCGTGAGGACGATTAGGAGGCGCTCGGCAGCTACGCGGCGTGCTACAAATAGCAGGATTTGCCGGGATTCGGGATCTAGGTCCTGGAAATCATCGATCAAGATCACCATCGGTTGCTGTTCGGCGGCGGAGCCAAGAACGCCTAGAGCGCCAGCGCAGGCCGCCAGCGGTCCATGCGAGGGGCCGGCCGACAGTGCGAGACACACCTCGAGCGCCTCCTGCTGTATCGTCGGAAGGTTCACTAGATAGGAACGCAACGGCCAAAGAAGGTCGGTGATCGCCGCGAAGGGAATTGCCGCCTCGGACTCTGTCCCTCGCAGGACATGAATCGACACCCCATGTCGCTTGGCGCAATTTCCAACAAACCCCAATAAGGATGTCTTTCCCATCCCAGCTTCGCCGCGGATTACCATTGCGCCGCCGCTGACCTTTAGTGAGTCAATCAGCCCATCCAATAAGCGCTGCTCAGGATCACGGCCCACAAGCACAGGCACGTCCATTATATCCATCAACGGAAATGTCAGCGATGCCCCGGACGCTCGGCCATACAAAAGGGTCTGCAGGAGCACCTGCTGCCGGTCATCGCTAGCGAGACCTAAGTCCAGAACTGGACCATGTCCGTTGGTAGCGCCACCTCCGAGCTTGCTTTGACCAAGAGAATCCGGCTCGCGATTTGGTCCGCGTATCATCACGACGACTTGCCTCCAGGGATCCGTGCCAGCCGGATTCGACCCACCCGTTACGAATAGTTTCGTGCAGGTCAAGTAGTGGTGACAAGCAGTTAAGTGCGCAACGCAAGTGACTGGTGGAGTCGTACTCCATGCAAGCGGACGACATCATCATCCTGCAGGACGTGACCCTCCCACGCGTACCCGTCAATCCCCTTCGGTCTAATTGCAGGCGGTACACACAAGAAGTTCGCAGGGATCGAGTCGCGGTGCCTCGGAGACGAGCCTGACGGATTTCGTAATTAATTGACCTTCGGCTGTTTGTGCTCAAATAGGCTCAGAGTTGGCCTTCCGGGAGGTCAGTGGTGCAATCATTGGCACCCCCTCGTCGGGTTCGACAACCAGAAGGTCCACGTCCGCCCGCACCGCCTTAACCTCCCAGTAGAAGCGCTGGTTAGTGGTCGGACTCGCGTCCCAACAGCGCACCGTAAAAGCCCCGTCGATCACGGGTGTGGTCGCAAGTGCGACGATCTGACCGCCTGGCTCGCAGATCGGGGTGACCTGCACAGTGCGTCCTGCGGCCCGGGCAAGCGCTTCAAAATAAGCTGGCAGCTCCACGCGGGTGCTCCCACCCTTCAACTTCCCCTCGCCGCGGTAGTACACCGCGAGTTCTGGCCCCTCGACGGCTGCGTGCACCAGCGACCGATCCTTCGCCAGTGGATGATCGATCACGAATGGTTTCACCCTCGCCCACATCACACCGTCACTGTTTAACCCTGCCGGCACACCGGCGCCGGTGACTCCCGCCGGGCCGGCCCCGATGGTACCTTCGGCGTACACATCCCAGGTATGAACCCCACCACCCCACCCGGTAGGTAGGCCCACATTTGGATCCAATCCGTACGTGCCGATATTGCCGTTGACTCGCAGTTCGCCTTCCACCCGTTGGTTCCCGTGGACCAACAGCGGTGCTGAGACGCCGCCTCCGATGTGGACTCCGCGACCGGTATTCCAGTTGAGGTAAAGGTCATCGGCGCTGTCATTTTGCCAGTGTTTGCCATTGATGTGGCGCAGTGTCAGAGAGCCATTGCCGCTAGCGCCCACCACGACATCGCCGGACACGCGGAGGCTGGCGCGTGCGCCGCCACCGACCTGGACAGGTTTGCCGGTGTCCCAGTTCAGATACAGGTCGTCTGGGGTGTCATCCTTGCCGCTTTTCCCTTTGACGTGGCGCACTGTCAGAGAGCCGTCGCCGCCGGCGCCGACCACGGCGTCCCCCGAGACGCGGAGATTCGCGCGAGCCCCGCCTGCGACGTTCACGCCGTACACGCCTCCGACGTTTACGGCCTGGCCGTTGGCCCAGTTGAGATAGAGCTCGTGGGGATTGTCATTCTCCCAGTGCTTGCCGTTGATATGGCGCAGCGTCAGGGAGCCATTGCCCCCGGCGCCCACCACGGCATCGCCGGACACTCGGAGGTTGGCCCGTTTGGCGCCCCCCACGCGGACCGCCTGACCGGTGTCGTAGTTCAGGTACAGCTCGTCGGCACTGTCATCCTTGGCGCTTTTGCCCTTAATATGCCGCACCGTCAACGAGCCATCCCCGCCGGCGCCCACTACCGCGTTCCCGTGTACCTGCAGCTTGGCGCGTTTGACGTCGCCGCCGATGTGGACGGGTTGGCCGGTGTCTGCGTTCAGGTGCAGGTCGTCGGCAGTGTCATCCTTCGCGCTCTTGCCCTTGATGTGGCGCAGCGTCAAAGAGCCGTCGCCACCCGCACCCACCACCGCATCACCGGACACCCGGAGATCGGCACGTTTGGTGCTTCTCCCGATATGAACGGCTCGTCCGGTGTCCCAGTTGAGGTACAGCTCGTCAAGGCTGTCATCCTTGGCGCTTTTGCCCTTAATGTGGCGCAGCGTCAACGAGCCATCGCCGCCCGCACCCACCACCGCATCACCCGACACCTGCAGAT
>Ga0081455_10006992_pt1 | contig 11989 bp, 9 predicted proteins | sample TabmetS3T2R1_FD_70207 | JGI IMG/M metagenome (GOLD analysis project Ga0081455, IMG submission 70207) | Tabebuia heterophylla rhizosphere microbial communities from the University of Puerto Rico - S3T2R1 | ecosystem: Host-associated > Plants > Roots > Rhizosphere ...
CGCCTTGATCGCGTGATGGCAAAGCGCTTCCGCAACATCCTCCTCGCGCCCGACCGAGGCCGCTTCCAGAGCCGTTAAAATCCGGCGATGCAGCACTTCCCGCTGCGAGCGGAGGATAGATTCGTAGGCGACCTCGCGAATAAGGTCGTGGGCAAAGACGTATTCGACCGACGGGACGGACCGTACCTCCTCGAGAAAGTCCAGAACCTCCAGCGACCAAAGCCGGCTTTGCAATTGCGCCGCCGGCATATCGGTGACGGCGGTGAGCAGATGTGGCGATACGCGTGGTCCGAGGACCGAAGCGAGTTGCAGAATCGCCTTGTCGTCTTTCGACAAACGATCAATGCGGGACGCGATCACACCCTGCACGGTGGGAGGAATTTCGAGAGCGTCCCAGGATGCGGTGGCGCCGCCAGCGCTGCGTCGACTGATGAACTGACGGGCAACCTCCTCGATGAAGAGCGGGATCTGTCCGGTGTGGCGGAGGATACGGGTCTTGAGCGCATCGAGATCGGGGGCAGTTCCCAGCAAATTGTCGAGCAACATGTTCGCCGCGGCGGCGTCGAGCGATCGAAGCCAGATCCGCAGCACATCGAGGTTCTCAAGCCATTCCGGCGTATATTCGGTCCGCCACGTCACCAGCACCAGCAACGGGCGGGTTGCCGCAAGCGACATCAGAGCTTCAACGACGGTCTCGCTTTGGCCGTCGATCCAATGCAAATCCTCCAGCAACAGCACCGTGGGCCGCGACGAGATCACCCGATCCAGCATATTGCGAACGGCATCGACAATTACGCGCCGTCGCAGCAGCGGTTCAAGATCGCGCCAGCGCGGATCCGCGACGGGCTGATCGAGAACAGAATTGAGTGCCGCTGGCCAAAGCTCGGCGTCAGCCGACGCAAGGACCTCGCTTGAGCCTGCCTGATCGGCGACGACAAGATTCTCCGGCTGCAGCGCGCTTTGAAGAAGCTTCTTCAGCAGGGCATAGGGAACCGCTTGTTCGAGCGGATTGCCCTCCGCTTCGATCACCTGCCAATCACGTTGCCGCAACGCATCCACGAATTCGTGGACCACTCGGGACTTCCCTATTCCGGCCGTTCCCACGACGGCAGCGATCTTCCCGGAAGGGCCAACCAGCTGTGCCGCGCGCTCCAATTGCGAAATCTGCTCGTTCCGGCCAACGAAGGATGAAAGACCACTCGTCGACCGGGCTCGCCAGCGGCTGAGACCACTGATCTCGACGACCTCGTAACAAGGTACCAGTGCGGGAAATCCCTCCAGCCGTTTCGGCGGCAGGGCCTTGAAGGTCACGATTCCGGTCGCCAGACTCTGGCAGGACTCCGAAGCAAGGATCTGTCCGGCATTCGCCGCGCTCTCGAACCGCTTCACCAGATGGACCGCCGGCCCGCCCGCTTCATAGATTGACGAGAGGTCCGCTTCGATCACATGCGCGACGACATAGCCGGAATGGACGCCGACCCGAACGTGAAGCTCCGGATCGTTCAGCAGCTTGATACGCCTGACGAGCTCGAGGGCTGCATGACAGGCCAGGACGGCGTGATTGTCGTCCGCGTGCGGTGCGCCGAACAAGGCAATCAGCCCGTCACCACCTTCCTTGCTGACGATGCCGCGGCTGCGCCGAACCGCCGTACGCATGGCGATCAGGGCCGGCTCGAGACGAGAAATCGCTTCTTCAGGGTCGAGCTCCGAAATCAAATCGGTCGAACGCTGCAGGTCGGAGCAAAGTACCGTGAGGAATTTCCGCTCGCCGGCAATACGGCCACGCGCTTCGGAAACAGACGGGCTCACTGGATGGTTGGGCGCGGCCGCGCCGCATGCAGAGCAAAACAGATCGCCAGCTCTCAGCGTCGACGAACAGACCTGGCAAGACACCCTCAGCTTCCTCCATCCACCTTGTTCAGACTAGCGAAAGATCGTGGGCGAACAAGCCTTTACGTCGGCAGTCGGGATCGGTGGGCGTTCGGACGGGCAAGCCATGGTGCACTGGATCTCGGAGGGATCTGAAGACAATTGATTCAAACATAACCGGGATTCTCCTAGCAGATAACATGCCATGCAACTAGGGGATGCCGGACAGCCCGCCATGTCACACATGGCTCCGTGAACCTTTCCTCCAAGCGCGGCACTAACGGCTCAGATTGACCGTTGCCCCCACCCGCGCACGGGACCGAATAGGCTTGAGCCGGCGCCCCCTTGATCTGTCTTTTAAGGAGAATATCCATGACGAAATTCGCTTTGCTGGGCGTGGCCGCCCTCCTCTCCACTGCGGTCGCAGCACCGGCCGCCGCGCAGGAGGTGGTCTACAATCCCGGCTATTGCGCGCAGTTCTATCCGAACGCGAACTGCCAGAACAAGGGAGCCAACAGTCCCTATACCGGCGACTACCAGCGGCGTAACCAGATTCACGGAGCTTATGCGTGGGGGGTTAGTCCCTGTGCGATGGGCGCTGACTTCTATGTCGGCCGCGGCGGGCGCCGTTACGCCTGCTATTGATTACGAGACTGGCTGCTGGCGCCTGTCGCACCATGCGCCCGCGGCTATTCCTTGGCGATTCCCGTTTCCTTGATCACGCGCTCATACTTCGCGAGCTGATCACGCGTCATGGCGCGCAGCTCCTCGGCTGAACTGCCGCGCACCGCGAATCCCAGCTCTTCGAGTTTCCGGCGCACATCCTGATCACCGACGGCCTTCAGCACCTCGGCGTTCAGCCGGGCAATAATATCCTTCGGCGTGCCAGCAGGGGCAAGAATCGCGAACCATGAATTGAAGAAGAAGCCGGGCAAACCAGATTCCGAGACGGTCGGCACGTCGGGGAATTGCGCCAATCTCTTTTCGGTGGTTACCCCGATCAGCTTGAGCTGGCCGCCGCGCACCAGCGTTGCGACGGTGCCCAGCCCCTGGAAACCGACGGGAATCTGGCCTGCGGCAATGTCGGTTGCAGCCTGGGTGGCCCCTTTGTAAGGCACATGCGTCAACGAGATGCCGGCAGCCGACGCGAACATCGCCATCGCCAGATGCTGCGGGCTTCCCGGTCCGCCGGAGCCATAATCGATCTTGCCGGGCGCCGCCTTCGCAGCCGAGATCAGATCCGCTGCACTCTTGAAGCTGGACTGATTGTTGGCAATCAGCCCCCACTCCACCGTCGCGACCAGCGACACCGGTTCAAAGTCCTTCAGAATATCCCAGCGCATCTTGGATTGAAGGTTCGGCACCATGGTCATGATGCTGTCGTTGAACCCGCCGATCGTATAGCCATCCGGCTCAGCCCGGGCGACGGCCTCTGCGCCAATCAACCCTGATGCGCCAGGCTGATTCAGGATCACGATTTGCTGACCCATATTGTCAGCCATCTTCTGAGTCACGATCCGAGCAGCGACATCGACCGCGCTCGCCGCGGCCAGCGGCACGATCATCTTGATGGGACGGTCCGGATAGTTCGCTTGAGCGATCGCCTGGTGGCTTGAAAGCAGCGCGAGCGCTGGAATCAGAAAATGGATCAAGCGCATTTGTGTCCCCCAAAACCTTGTTCGCGGCGAATTTGCATAGTCGAGGCCGCCATTTTCTTGGGGAAAGTGTGCGCGCCAACGCCTCGTTTTGCAATCGGCCTGGAAGCGAAATGGCCCCGCCGTCAATCAATTTCGCCAGGCCTACGGCACGGCGCGGTGGCTAAAGCAACTTTCCATCCGGCCCAAAAAACGGATGCGGACCGTCGAAACTCCCGATCGGAACCTGGTGGGTGACGATGGTGCCGCCGCCCTCACCGGGAAACCAGCTGTGGAGGTGGAAAGCCGGCGGCTCGACCTTGAAGGAGGGCTCGCGCAGTTCGGCCAGGTCAAGATCGACCGCATGATTCGGAGCCGGACAGATTGTGGTCGGCACGCCCGCAAACATGGTCAGCGCCGCGCGGTGCACATGCCCGGCTGCGATCAATTGCACGCGGGGATGACGGCGCACGATCGGCGCCAGGTCGCTTGCGTTAAGCAGATTCTGACGGTCCATGTGCCAGATGCCCGCCTTGAACGGCGGGTGGTGCAGAAACAGCAGGGCCGGCCGGTCGGGCGACGAAGCCAGCGTCGCGTCAAGCCATTGCAGCGAGACCTCTTCGAGTTCACCGTGCGGCTTCCGATCCACGCTTGAGTCGAGCAACAGCAGATCGAGCCCCGCCACTTCGATCTTCTGGTTGAGTGGCCCGGATACGAAGGCGTACGAAGCGGAAGGAAACGCGGCGCGCATCAACTCGCGCGAATCGTGATTGCCGGGGATAGCCGCGAATGGAAGATTCAGCGGCGCCAGCAGCCGCTTGAGATACTGATATTCCTCTGCCGTCGGCGTATCAGCCAGATCGCCGGAAATCACCACAAAATCGGGCACGGGCGCGAACCCGTTCAGGGCGGCAACACAACGTTCGAGCGCCCTGGCCGTATCCACTCTGCCATACGCGAGTGATCCCGGCGGCTTGATATGCAGGTCGGAAATCTGGGCGATATGAATCGGCTTTGGCGACATCGGCCTTCTCAGTTCTCGGGCGGCAGCAGACGGACAGCATCCGGCGAGATCGATAAACCGATCCGTTCACCCGGCCTCGCTTGAACCGTATTCGGTGCGTCGACCGTGAGCAACCTGCTGGAGGCGCCACTGACGACCAGCCTTTGCCTGTCACCGATGAAGCTGACGCTGTCGATGGTGCCCGAAAGCGACGCACTTCTGGCCGCCGCCACGTGGATGGTTTCCGGGCGGATCATCGCAACGGCCGCCGGCATGTCACCATCGCTGTGAATGGGCTGCCGCCCACCCGGTAACACGAGATGACCGTCCTCGATGGCCGCTTCGACGATATTCGCGGCACCGATGAATTCGGCGACAAAGCGACTTCGCGGCGTGAAGTAGATCTCGCGCGGCGTGCCGATCTGGGCAATTGCGCCCTTCTGCATGACGACAATGCGATCACCGAGCTCCATCGCCTCGGACTGATCATGCGTCACGTAAATCGTGGTGATGCCGAGTGCGCGCAGCAGACGATTCAGCTCGCCGCGCAGCCGGTCGCGCAACGCAGCATCGAGCGCCGTCAGCGGCTCGTCGAGCAGCAGGATGCCCGGCCGGATCGCGACCGCGCGCGCCAGCGCCACGCGCTGACGCTGGCCACCGGAAAGCTGGTCGATGCGTCGGTTCTCGAGGCCGGAGATGTTGGTCAACGTCACCAGTTCAGCAACGCGTGCCGCCCGCTCTTTGGCGGGCATTCCGCGAATCTTCAGGCCGTAGCCGATATTGTCCGCGACGGTCATGTTGGGGAAAAGCGCGTAGGACTGAAACACCATGCCGACGTTGCGCCGCTCGATCGGCACCGCCGTCATGTCCTTGCCGTCGAACAGCACCCTGCCGCCGGCATCGGGCGCTTCGAGCCCCGCGATGATACGCAGCATGGTGGTCTTGCCGCAGCCGGATGGGCCGAGCAGCACCAGGGTCTCGCCACGGGCGATGTCGAGCGTCGCAGGTTCGAGCGCGTGCGTTCCGTCGGCAAAGGTCTTGCCGCAGGCCTCGATACGCACCGAGGCGCCGTGTCCGGCCTCCGCACTCATTTCTTCAATTCCTTCTCGGCGAACAATTGCATGGCAACCAGCAGCGGAATGATCATCACGAAGAAGATCAGCGTGTAGGCGGAAGCGACCTCCAGCCGCATCGAGGCGTAGCTGTCGGCGAGCCCGATCGGCAACGTCTTGGTCAATGGCGTATGCAGCATCCAGGTCAGGTTAAATTCACCGAGCGACAGCGTCACCACCATCAGGCTGCCCGCCAATATTCCGGGCAGCGCATTGGGCACGATCACGTCACGGAAACGCCGCCACGGCGATGCGCCGAGCGATGCAGCACCCTCGTCCAGCGTTTTGATGTCGACGGTCGCGAATACCGCCATGACCGATCGCACCATGAAGGGCATCGTGAAGATGACGTGCCCCACAAGAATGAACAGCCAGGAGCGACGAAAGTCGCCGAAGCCTCCGTAAGTCAGCAGAAGTGCCAGCGCAATAGCGAGGCCCGGAATCGCCAACGGCAAGGTGATGATTTCCTCGACGATCCGTGACAGCCGGCCGCCCCGCACATGCAAGGCATAGGCGGCCGGAACGCCTGCGGCGAGCGTCACGGCAAGGGTCGCAAAGGCAACGACGAACGACAGCAGGATGGTGCCGGCATAGAGCTCCCACACCTGCACGACCCATTGCAGGGTGACGCCGGACTGGATGCCGCGAAAGTAGTTCACCGTGACGCCGGCCGAGATCGACAGGATCGCCGGCACCACCAGGAAGGAGGCGACCAGTAGCGTAAAGATGAGCTGGCCGGTGAAGATCAGGCGGTCGCGCATGGTTTCATCCGGCTGCCGCGACGGCGCTTCCGCTGAAGGAACGGGCAAGCGCAAGAATGAACCAGGTGATGATGCCGAGACCGACCGACAGCGCAGCCGAAATAGACAAATTCGCAGCCAGCGTGAACTCGGTATAGATCAGCATCGGCAGCACGTCGATATTGGTCGCCAGCGTGAACGCCGTACCGAACGCCCCCATCGCGGTCGCAAACGCAATCGCACCGGAGGCGACGAAGGCCGGCGTCAGCGCTGGCAGAACGACATCGCGCTGCACGGCCCACGGGCCCGCACCGAGTGAACGCGCGGCTTCCTCCAGGCCGACATCGAGCTTCTGTACCGCCGCCATAACCGTGAGAATGACGCGCGGGATAGAGAAGTAGAGATAGCCGAGAAACAGGCCGTAGATCGAATAGGCAAAGACCAGCTTCTCGCCAAACAGGCGGTTGGAGAAATCGCCGATCAGGCCCTGTCGGCCGGCGAGGAGAATGATCATGAAGCCGACCACAACGCCGGGAAACGCCAGCGGAAAGGTCAGCATCGCAATCAGAACGGCGCGGCCGGGGAAACGATGCCGCTGCAGGAACATCCCGGCGATCGTCGCCACGATCAGGGTTACGATGGTGGTCGCGGCGGCGAGCAGAACCGTGTTGATGAGGGTCGCACGGTAACGCGGCTCGACCAGGATCGCGAGATATCCCGCAAGCCCCTGCGGTCCCCCTGCCCCGGTTACGACCAGCCGCGCCATCGGCAACAGGAAAAATGCCGCTGTCACTACCGCAAGCGGCAGCAGGCATAACCAGACAAAGGACCTGTGTGACATCAGAGGTTCGCGCCCCGGCGAGAGGCGCCATATTGCCTTAGCGGACCTCGGCGAGATAGCGGTCGACGAAGCCTTTTTGCATGTTTTCCATCTGTCCCCAGTCAACGTTCTTCGCCCGCGCATAATCACTGTCAGGCAGGAACTTCTTCTTTACGGCTTCGGGCAGCTCGATCGGTCGCGCCGGGCGGAGATAGGCATTGGTCCAGATCGCCTGGCCCTTGTCGGACAAGAGATAGTCCAGCACCTTCTTGGCCTTCTCCTTGTCGGGCGCGTTCTTGACGAGGCCGACGACATACGGAAACACCACCGATCCCTCGCAGGGGATCACGAACTCAAAGTTTCCCTTCTCCGAGTATTTCGCGCGATAGGCGTTGAAATCATAGTCGAACAGGATCGGCATCTCGCCGGAGACGACGCGGGCATAGGAAGTCTGCTTGGGAACGATCGGATCGTTCTTGCGCAGATCCTTGAAGAAGTTGATGGCAGGATCGAAGTTTGCTTCGGAACCGCCGAGCGCCAGATTGATCGCGACCGCTCCGACATAGCCGACCGCCGCCGACGACGGATCGAGATAACCGACCATGCCCTTATAGTCGGGCTTCAGGAGATCCTTCCAGCAGGCCGGCACCGGCTTGCCGCCCAGCGCGTCCTTGTTCACGAACAGACCCAGCGTGCCGGAATGAATCGTGGTCCAATAACCGTCAGCATCCTTCAGGCCGGCGGGGACCTGATCCCATTTGGCCGGCTTGTAGGGCTCAAGTGCGTCCTGCGCCTTGGCCTTCATGCCGAAGGTGACACCGAAATAGCCGATGTCGCCGACGGGATTGTTTTTCTCGGCGAGAATCTGCGCCAGCGCCTGGCCGGAATTCTTGTTGTCGTGCGGGATATCGTAGTTGAGATCGGCCTTGATCGCCTTGAGCATGGAAGCCCAGTCCGCCCATTCCGGCGGGCAATTGTAGCAAATGACGTCGGCCGCTTTGGCGGATTGCCAGGGCGCGATCAGCGTTAGCGCCAGCAAGGCAAGAGCAAAACGGGCGGTCTTCATGGGTCACTCCGGCTTCAAAAGTGGCAGTTGAGGATTTCAACACCAACCGGGGAGCAAGTATAGGCCGCGTATGAAGGTTTTGCGACGAAGCGTTTTGCTATGCAGCAAACGTGGCACCGCGTTGTCGCGATCCAGCGATTTCGCCGGCCGGAGATTTCCGGTAGCATCCGGTACGAGAGGAGACGCTTATGTATCAACCTTCAGGCGTGAAGACCTCGCTGGAGCTTCCCATTCCTGATCGGATGAAGGCCTGGGTTCTGGGCGATCCGGATCAACTTGAATTGCGGGAAAAGCCGGTACCCGTTCCCGCGCGCGCCGAAGTGCTGGTCCGGATTGATGCCGTTGCGATCTGTGCCACCGATCTCGAAATCATTCATTCAGGCTCGCCGGCGAGCATCCAGGGTGGTCTGCCTTTCAACAAGAATTTCACACCTGGGCATGAGTACATGGGGACAGTTGCAGCGCTCGGGCCCGATGTCGACGAATTCCAGATCGGAGAACGGATCAGCGTCGAGATCCACGCCGGCTGCGGCCAGTGCAAGCGCTGCCGCCAGGGCATGTACACGTCATGCCTGAACTACGGGAAGCCGGACAAGGGCCATCGCGCAAACGGCTTTACGACGGACGGCGGTTTTGCCGAATACGCCGTCAATCATATCAACACGCTGGCGCGGGTGCCCGACACCATGAGCGATGCAGAAGCGACGCTCGTGGTTACCGCAGGCACCTCGATGTATGGGCTGACAGAGTTGGGGGGATTGGTTGCCGGCGAGAGCGTCGTGGTGATCGGCCCGGGGCCGATCGGACTACTCGCAGTGGCCGTCGCAAAGGCGCTGGGCGCCAGCCCGGTCATCCTGACCGGAACGCGCGATAAACGGCTCGCGATCGGCCGAGAACTCGGGGCCGACCGCGTTATCAACATCAACGACGAAGACGCGGTTGCGGTTGTCAAACAGCTCACCGGCGGCATCGGCGCAGACTATGTGGTCGAATGCGCCGGCAACGAGGCGACAATCAACCAGGCCATTCACATGGCCAATCGCGGCGGGAAAATATGCCTCGCCGCATTTCCGCATGATCCTGTCGTGATGGATCTGGCGTATCTCGTGAAGAACAATATCTATGCCTATGGAATTCGTGGCGAGGGCCGCAGTGCCACGCGTCGCGCCATGGCACTGATGGCCGAGAAGCGATTCGATGCCACGAAAATCCACACCCACACATTTCCGCTGGCCGACCTGCCGACTGCGCTGCGATACGCCCGCGAACGCGTCGACGACGCAATCAAGGTGGTCGTGGTCAATCGGCGGGCGGAAGCGGTCGCGAACGCTGCTGCCGAATAGCACCAACGGCGGTCAGCGTCCTTCAAACCTCGCTTCGCGCTTCTCCATGAACGCCTTGATGCCTTCTTGCATGTCCTGCGTCTTGAACAGCGGCAGGAGCTGCAGGTAGACATGATGCACATGATCGGGAAACGTTTCGTTCAGTCCCATCCGCATCATGCGCTTGGCGGCCTGCACCGCCAGCGGCGCGTTGGCTGCGATCTCGCGCGCCACCTCGCGCGCCCGCTGCATTAGCGTAGCATCTGGCACGACCTCGTTGGCAAGGCCCCAATCCAGAGATTCCTTCGCCGACAGCGTGCGCCCGGTAAAGATCAGCTCCGATGCCTTGGCCCAGCCGATCATCCGCGGCAGAAACCAGGTGCCGCCGGATTCCGGCACCACGCCGCGCCTGACGAAGGCTGCAGCGAACTTTGCCGATTCAGCCATGATGCGGATGTCGCAGCCGAGCGCCGTATCCATGCCATAGCCGGCCGCCCCGCCATTCACGGCACAGATCGTCGGCTTATCCATGGCCTGCAGAACGGTCGGCGGCGTGTTGCGCAGGTCCAGCGAGGTCGATGAGGAAGCCGCGCTGAGGCCATCGCCGCTGCGTTCTTTCCGCAAATCCAGGCCGGCACAAAATGCACGGCCAGTGCCGGTGAGGATCGCGCAACGAACGTCCCGGTCCTCGTTAGCCCTGACAAGAAGCCGCGTCAGGTCATTCAGCATGGGACCTGAAATCGTATTCATGCGCTCGGGTGCATTGAGCGTGATGACGGCAATGTGGTCCGCGACCTCGTAGAGAACTTCATTGGATTCGGTTTGCATGGCGCGGGCTCGGTCCTGTTCTTCTCGATCTTTTGGTCGTTGCATCAGATTCGTTCGAGCGCAGTCAGGATAATCCGAGGCGTCAACGGAATCTCCGTGACAATCGCTCCAAACGGCCTGAGCGCGTCATTGACCGCATTGGTCACTGCCGCAGCCGCTCCCGCCGTGCCGGCCTCGCCCGCACCTTTTGCACCGAGCTCAGATTCCATGGTCGGTGAGACCACGTGCCCGATATCGATATCCGGCATCTCGCCGGCCATAGGGACAAGATAATCGGCCATGTTGGCATTGGTGAGCTGACCTCGCTCGTCATACTCGCATTTCTCGAACAGCGCGGCGCCGAGCCCCTGCACCACGCCACCCCGGATCTGCTCGTCGACCAGCTGAGGATTGATGATGGTGCCGCAGTCCTCGACAACCCAATGCTTCAGCAGCTTGATGAAGCCGGTATCGATATCGACCTCCAGCCACGACGCCTGAACACCATTGGTGAAGGCGAAGGGGTATTCGCGCGGGACGAAATGTCGGGTAGCCATCAGTTCGGGTTGAATACCCGGCGGCAGCGTATCAGGGCGGAAATAGACAATCCGCCCGAGCTCACTCAACTCGATCCGCGGCGCTCCATCGACGACATTCACCACCCTGTTGTCGACGATGTCGAGCTCACCCGGCGTGGACTGAAGAATAGCGGCCGCCACATCGAGAATATTCTTCCGCAGCACCTTCGTGGCCTGCAGTGCGGCCTCTCCGCCGATGCCTGCGCCGCGCGAGGCCCAGGTCCCACCGCCATACGGCGTGTTGTCGGTGTCGCCCAGGATCACACGAACGCGGTCCATCGAGACGCCAAGCACGCTTGCGACGATCTGGGCGGTCAGTGCTTCCGACCCCTGCCCCTGCTCCGTTATGCTGGTCTGGCAAATCACCGAGCCCTGCGCATCGAGCCGCACCGCAACACCATCTTGCGAGGATATTTTCGCGCCGCCGACGCCGTAGAACGCTGCGCTGGGGTTAGTCACCTCGATGAAGCTGGCGATGCCGATCCCCCGATGGATATTCTTTGCCCGCAGGGCCGCCTGTTCCGCACGCAGCGCGTCGTAATCCATCATCCTGATCAGCTTGGCGAGTGCTGCGTGATGCGACAGCTGCTCGAACCGTAGGCCCGATGGGGAGACACAGGGATACGCGTCATCGGCAATCAGATTTCGCCGGCGGATTTCGACCGGATCCATGCCGATCTTCGCGGCCGCCAGATCGACCAGCCCTTCCGTCACCGAGCAGGCGATCGGATGGCCGACGGCACGATACTGGCACATCACGTTCTTGTTCTGGAACACGACACGGGCCCGGGCCCGGTAGTTGCTGGTCACATAGGGTCCGCCGACGAGATTGACGACCTGATTGGCTTCGATCGCGCTGGTGCGCGGGTACATCGAATACGGTCCGATCCCGGTCAGATCGTCGATCTCGAATGCGGTGATGGCGCCGTCGTGCTTGACACCGATCTTTCCATTGCAGCGATGATCCCGGGCATGAATATCGGTGTTGAAGCACTCGACCCGATCGGCGACAAACTTGACGGGACGCCGTAACAGTTT
>Ga0081455_10006993_pt1 | contig 11988 bp, 11 predicted proteins | sample TabmetS3T2R1_FD_70207 | JGI IMG/M metagenome (GOLD analysis project Ga0081455, IMG submission 70207) | Tabebuia heterophylla rhizosphere microbial communities from the University of Puerto Rico - S3T2R1 | ecosystem: Host-associated > Plants > Roots > Rhizosphere ...
GCTGCTGGTCGAGCCCAAGGCGCGCGGGCTCGGCATCGGCGCGCGGCTGGTGGCGGAGACGCTGCGGTTCGCGCGCGAGGCGCGCTACCGCTCGATGACGCTGTGGACCCACAGCGTGCTCACCGCCGCGCGGCATGTCTACGAACGCGCCGGCTTCCAGCTCGTCGCCACGCAAGAGCACGACGAATTCGGCAAGACGCTGGTCGGGGAAACGTGGGACCTGGACCTCGGCGCGTCGCCGCAGCCGTAAGACCTTCACAGCACCGCGCGGCCTTCGCTTCGCTCAGTAAGAGCTACACCGTCGCGCCCTTGGCTTTGGCGCGGCGCAGATGCTCGTCGAGGCGCGGCATGATCTCGACGAAGTTGCAGGGACGATAGCGATAGTCGAGTTGGTGCACGAGAATGTCGTCCCAGGCATCGCGGCACGCGCCCGGCGAGCCCGGCAGACAGAAAATGTAGGTGGCGCCGGCAACGCCCGCGGTCGCGCGCGTCTGGATCGCCGAGGTGCCGATCTTGGCGTGGCTCACCATCAGGAACAGCGTGGAGAAGCCGTCCATGCGCTTCTCGAACAGGGGCTCGAGCGCTTCCGGCGTCACGTCGCGGCCGGTGAAGCCGGTGCCGCCTGTCGTGATGACGACGTCGATTGCGGGATCGGCGATCCACGCCTTCACGCGCGCGCGGATCCTCTCCACGTCGTCGGTGACGATCGCGCGGTCGCCGACAGCGTGGCCGGCCTTGGCGATGCGCTCGACCAAGGTCGCGCCGGACTTGTCGTCGACGAGATCGCGGGTGTCGGAAACCGTCAGCACCGCGATCTTCAGCGGCACGAATTGCCTGCTTTCGTCGATACCGGGCATGGCGCGTCAGTCGCTCACACGCGCACCGGATGCACTCACAGCTGCGCCGAGGCGAATGTATTGCAGCTCCCGAGCTTGCCCGATTGCAGGCCGGTCATGAACCAGCGCTGGCGCTGCTGGGCGCTCCCGTGCGTAAAGGAATCGGGAACGACATAGCCCTGCGCCCTGCGCTGCAGTGTGTCGTCGCCGATCGCCGCCGCGGTGCGCATCGCCGTCTCCACGTCTCCCGCCTCGATGAACGGGGGCTTGCCCTGGCTGCGCAGATACTGGTTCTCGTGGTTGGCCCAGACACCGGCGAGGCAGTCGGCCTGCAGCTCGACCTGCACCTGGATATGATTCGCATCGGCGCGGCTGCCGGCAGTGCGTTGCGCCTGCTGCGCCTTGGGTAGGATACCGAGCAGGTTCTGCACGTGGTGACCGACCTCGTGCGCGATCACGTAGGCCTGCGCGAACTGGCAGGATTTGCTGCCGACATCGCAGCCGCGAAAGCGCGTCGCGATCTGATCGAAGAACGAGGTATCGAGATAGACCTTCTGGTCCGACGGACAATAGAACGGCCCCATCGCGCTCTGCGCGACCCCGCCGCAATCGGCGCGCGTGGCGCCGCGGTAGAGAACCAGAATTGGCGGACGATAGTTCTTGCCGTCCTGGGCGAAGATTTGCCTCCACTGCAGCTCGGTGCTGCCGAGCACCTTGCTCACGAAGCGGCCCATGTCGTCCTGGGGAGTGCCGGTGCGTCGTGCCGTCGAGGGCGCCTGCACCTGTGGCTGGCCCTGACCGCTCAGGATCTCGGCCCCGCCGATGAGCAAGCTCGGATCGATGCCGAGCGCCCAGCCGATCAAGCCGAGCACGATGATCCCGCCGATGCCCAGTCCGCCGCCGCCGATCGGCAGGCCGAACCCGCCACCGCCGCCGCCGAAACCGCCGTCGTCGCGTCGATCCTCGACGTTGCTGCTTTCTTGCAGATCGTCCAACCGCATGGCTCCGCCTCCTTGCCGTCGGCCGCACGGACCGCCGCGCCGTCGCCTGAGTTTAGCATCGCGCGGATCAACGCGCCTTCGGCAATATAGTTGCGCGCCCAACCGTTCCCAGGGTCCGGCGCCTGATTAAGCCGATTTTTACTTTGGCTCCCCATAGTGCGCGCCGTCGGTTGTAGGTCTCGCGTCGCCGGCCGCGTCGCCTGAGTCAGAGTCCTGAGTCATGGTTGTATCGCGTCGCGGGGCGTCCGCTCGGGCGCCCCGCGTCAGTTCCAAGGCCATCGAGTCCGGCCGAGTGTTGATCGGCGACTGCGTGGCCGAGATGGCGAAGCTGCCGGCGCAGTCGGTCGATCTCGTTTTTGCCGATCCGCCCTATAACCTGCAGCTGCAAGGCGACCTCAAGCGCCCCGACGATTCGCGCGTCGATGCAGTCGACGACGCGTGGGACAAGTTCGCGAGCTTTTCCGCCTATGACGATTTCACCAGCGCCTGGCTCGCCGCCTGCCGCAGGGTGATGAAGCCGTCGGCGACGCTCTGGGTGATCGGCTCCTACCACAACATCTTCCGCGTGGGCGCGATCCTGCAGGACCTGCGCTTCTGGATCCTCAACGACGTGGTGTGGCGCAAGTCGAATCCCATGCCCAACTTTCGCGGACGGCGGTTTACCAATGCGCACGAGACGCTGATCTGGGCGGCGCGCGAGGCGGGCGGCAAGGGCTATACCTTCAACTACGAGGCGCTCAAGGCAGGCAACGACGGCGTGCAGATGCGCTCGGACTGGACCATCGCGCTGTGCACCGGCGAAGAGCGGCTCAAGGCCGGCAACGGCAAGAAGCTGCACCCGACGCAGAAACCCGAGGCGCTGCTGGCGCGGGTGATCCTCGCCTCGTCGCGGCCGGATGACCTCGTGCTCGACCCGTTCTGCGGCACCGGTACGACTGGCGCGGTGGCGACGCGTCTGGGCCGCCGCTTCATCGGCATCGAGCGCGAACAGACGTATGCCGCGGCCGCGCAGGCGCGCATGGCCGCGGTCGTGCCGCTGCCCGCGCCGGCGCTCGCTCCGTTCATGACCGCGCGCGAGGCGCCGCGCGTGCCGTTCTCGGCGCTGATCGAGCGCGGCCTGGTGATGCCGGGCGCGCGCCTGTGCGACGCCAAGCGCAGGGTCGAGGCGCTGGTGCGCGCCGACGGCGCGATCGCGCTCGGCGCAACGGTTGGCTCCATCCACCGCATCGGCGCGCTGGCGCAGGGATTGGAGGCTTGCAACGGCTGGGCGTTCTGGCACCTCGACACGGGCAAGAGCCTCGTCCCGATCGATGCGTTGCGCGCGGAGATCAGGGCCGAGATGGGCGCGGTCTGATCGGACCTTGCCTGCCGCTCAACGCACCGCGAAGGGCGAATTGTACGGCCGCCCGAACGGCACGCCCGCGGTCACCGTCTGCACCGGCTTGAGGTAGGCGCGACCCGGGCGCGTATTGTTGCGGGTGTCGACGAAGGAGACGTCGCCCGCGACCAGCTCCATGATCGCCACGTCGGCGGGCGCTCCGACCGCAAGCGTTCCGAGCTTGCCGCCGCGATTGATCGCCTTGGCCGGGTTGATCGTCGCCATGGCGATGACCTGCTCGAGCGAGAAGCCGAGCCCCATGAACTTGCTCATCACCCAGGGCAGATACGGCATGCCGGGTGTATTGCCGGAGAACACGTGGATGTCGGACGAGATGGTATCGGGCGGGCAGCCCTGCGCGATCGCGGGCTCGGCCACGGTATAGTCGAAGCTGCCGCCACCATGGCCGACGTCGAAGATCACGCCGCGCTGCTTGGCCGCGAGCGCCGCCGGCAGCAGCTTTCCGTCCTGCACGATATTGGTGAAGGCGCCGCCGATATTGGGCGCTCCCGAATAGGCATGGGTGAGGATGTCGCCGGGGCGCAAGGCGTCGAGGATTTGCGACATCAGCTCGCGCGTCTCAACCCCGCCGATGTGGCACATCACCTTGGCGGGAGTGCCCGAGCGCTCGCAGGCCGCGATCGCCCGCTTCAAGGGCTCGAGCCCGTTCTTGGCGATCACGTTCTCGGACATGCGCACCTTGATCCCGAGCACCATGTCGGCGTTCTCACCCACAGCCCGCGCCGCGGTGTCGACCTGCGCGAAATCGATGTTGTAAAGCTCGGCCACCGGGAACGGGGCGAGGCCCATATTGGCGATGTGCACAAAGGCGTAGAGGCGGGTGCGCGTCTGCGCCACGACGTAGCGCCGGAACGCCGCGAAATTGTTGGCGCCTGCATCGCCCGCCGAAACGCAGGTGGTGGTGCATTGATGCGCCACGAGCTCGTCCGCCGGGATGCCGATCGCCGAGCCGTAGGGGTAGACGTGGCAATGCAGGTCGATCAATCCCGGCGTCGCGAGCTTGCCGGCGGCGTCGAGCACGCGCAGCGCGCGGGCAGCAGGGATGTCGGCTTCGAGCGCCTCGATCAGGCCGTAACGGATGCCGATGTCGCGCCGGCCGCGCAGGGACTGGGCGGGATCCAGCACCTCGGCGCCCTTGATCACGAGATCGAACTTGTCGTCCGGCCCCATGGCAGCGCTTGCGGGACCGGCGCCCGCAACGGCGAGCGCGCATGCGCCGGCACCGGCAAGAAATTCACGACGTGAGCGTTCGCGCTGCGACTTGTCGTTCATGGCTTCCTCCCGCTGCGATGTTGATCTCGCTCGCGCGATGATAGTACGGAACCGGTCGCGCTGCGCGCCAAGTTTGCGGCGCGCGCCGCGGAGCGCTTGCCCGGCTTTCGGCGCTTTGATTTGATGTCCGCGCGGCCTTGCGGCCGCGATCGCATGGGCATCGGCCCACGGGTGCAAGACGTCCCGCGGATGAAGGTCGCCATGACGAAACGCGGCGGATGGCTGTTCGCGCTCCTGCTCGGCGGCGCGATGCTCGCGGCCGCGCAAGCGCAGCCGTCCTATCCCGACCGCCCCATTCGTATCGTGATCGGCTTCGGGCCGGGCGGGCTCGCTGACATCACCATGCGGCTCCTTGGGCAAAGGCTGACCGAGCTCACCGGCCAGCAGGTGGTGATCGAGAACCGCCCCAGCGCGGGCGGCATCGTGGCGGCGAGCGCGGTCACCTCGGCGCGGCCCGATGGCTATACCCTGTTCGTGCTCTCGAGCGGGATTGCGATCAGCCGCTCGCTGATCAAGACCATGCCGTTCGACCCGGTGGCCGATTTCGCGCCGATCTCCACGGTCGCCTATTTCGACCTGCTGATCCTGACGCAGGCGCAATCGCCGCTGCGCTCGGTCAACGACGTGATCGCGTCGGCGCGCGCCAATCCCGGCCGCTTCAACGTCGGAACGATCAACCCGGGCAGCACGCAGAATCTGTCGGCCGAGCTTTTGAAAGCGGCGACCGGGGTCAACATGACGATCGTTCCGTATCGCAGCACGCCGGAAGTGCTGACCGCGCTGTTGCGCGACGATGTTCACATCATGATCGACTCCTACGCCGCGCTGAAGGCGCCGATCGACGACGGCCGGGTCCGGCCGATCGCCGCCACGGGAGAAACGCGCTCGCCCATGCTGCCGAACGTGCCGACCTTGCGGGAAAGCGGCGTGGGCGCCGAGGTCGTGGGCTGGAACGCCCTGGTCGCGCCGGCGCAGACGCCGCGGCCGATCGTCGAGCTGCTCAATCGTCATGTGACGACGATCGTGGCACAGCCCAACTTCCGCCAGCGCCTGATCGAGCTCGGCACCGAGGCGCGTGCGAGCACGCCGGAGGAACTCGGCGCGCGGCTCTCCGCCGACATCGACAAATGGGCCGCCGTCATCAAGCAGGCCGGCATCGAGGCGCGATAGTCAAACCGTCGATACGGGAATGTGGCGGACATGACGGACTCTCCATTGGTCGATGCGCACGTGCACATCTTCACGCGCGACATGCCGCTGATCGACAATCCGCGGCACGCCCCCACCTACAGCTTCACCGTGGAGCAGTTGCTCGCGACCATGGATGCGCATGGCGTCCACTACGCCGTCATCGCGGCGGCGAGTCCCTGGGGCGATTACAACGACTACACCATTGCCGCGCTGCGGGCGCACCCGCGGCTGCGCGGCACCGTCATCCTCAAACCCACGGTCGAGCGCTACATTCTCGAAGCGATGAAGCGCGACGGCGTCGTCGGCGTGCGCCTGCCGTTCATCGGGCTCAACGAGCTGCCCGACATCACGACCTTCGAATATCGCCGGTTCCTGCGCCGGCTCGCCGATCTCGATTGGCACGTGCACCTGCACGTCGAAGGCGAGCGGCTGCCAGCGCTGATCGACACCATCGAGGCGTCGGGCGTGAAGCTGGTGATCGACCACCTCGGACGCCCCGAGCCGCGCGCCGGCATCAACAGCGACGGCTTCAAGGCCATGCTGCGGTCGATCGAGCGGGGCCGCACCTGGGTCAAGGTTTCCGCCGGCTACCGGCTCGGCGCGGCCGCGTCGGACTATGCGCGCGAGCTCGTCCGCGTTGCCGGGCCAGACCGGCTGGTCTGGGCGAGCGATTGCCCCTTCGTCGGATGCGAATCGCAGGTGCGCTATCAGGACACCATCGACTGGGCGATCGACTGCGTCCCCGACCCGATCGCGCGTCGCAAGCTGTTTGGAGAGACGGCGCTGAAATTGTATTTTGGTTAACAAAGCGGAAACAATCCCGCCTCGCCCAAGAAGGTGTGACCATGCGCTCTACGTTGCGATTTCCGCGTCGCTTGCTTCCGCCGGCCGCCGCGGTCGTTGCTCTGGCCGTGGTGACAGCGACGCCCGGCGCCGCGCAGTATCCGGACAAGCCGATCCGTCTGCTGCTGCCGTTCCCGGCGGGCGGGACGGTCGATCTCGTTGCGCGGCTCGTCACCGCACAAATGGCGGAGGAGCTCGGGCGCCCATTCGTGATCGAGAACAAGGCAGGCGCCGGCGGCGTCATCGCGACCGACGCCGCCGCCAAGGCGGCGCCCGACGGCTATACCCTCCTGCTCACCACGCCCAATCACACCATCAACGCCGCGCTCAATCCGAAGCTGCCGTACGATACCGAAAGGGACATCGTGCCAGTGGCGATCGTGGCGGAGGTCCCGGAATTGCTGGTGAGCCATCCGGCGGCGCCGTTTCAATCCTTCGCAGGCTTCGTCGACTACGCCAGGAAGAATCCGGGCAAGCTCAACTATGCCTCGGCCGGCAACGGAACGTTGCCGCATCTGACCATGGAATTGCTGTTGCGGCGGACCGGCATCGAGGTCGCCCACATCCCCTATCGCGGCGCCGCGCCGGCGATGACCGACCTGCTGGCTGGCCAAGTGCAGCTCAAGATGGACACCTATGCGACCGCGTCGCAGCTCGTGGCGGACGGCAAGCTGCGGGCGCTCGCGTTCGCGTCGCGCGAGCGCTCGGCGCTGATGCCTGACGCGCCGACCATCGCCGAGATGGGGCTGCCGGGCTACGAGGGTATCCTCTGGATCGGGATGGTGGGACCGGCGGGAGTGCCGAAGCCGGTCGTCGACAAGCTCGCCCTGGCGGTGCAACGCGCGGTGCGCGCTCCCGCGCTCGCCGAGCGCCTCAGGCGCGACGGCGTCGAGCCCGTGGGCGGCACGCCGCAGGCCTTCGGCGAGCTGATCGCCAGGGAAATCAAGGAGTGGCGCGCGCTGGCGCAGGCGGCCAGGATCTCACTCGAATGACCGATCCGACGCGCCTCCGGCGTTGCAGAACAGAGCGCGTGATCCGCGCGCGCTTCATTTGGGCTTGCGGCTGGAAATCCTAACCGTCTGCGTATCGATCGCCAGATTGAAGCGCGACAAGAAGCTCATGCCCAGCAGGCCGTCGACGCCCTCTCCGTATGTGCCTTGGGCATCATTCTTCACCACGACGGGGACGTCCTTGGCCAGCAGCGAGCGCAGTTGAATGGTTTCGGCGCGGCCGCGCTTTGCTTCGACGATCCCGTTCCCGGTGTGCAATCGCACGGTGCTGTCCTGATCGACTTGCACCTTGGCCTTCTGCGCAAAGGCGTTCTTCAGCGATACGAATGTTGCGCCAGTATCCAGGATGAAATTGCCGCGTACCCCGTTGATCGTGACCGGTAATCTCACGGTGTTGCCTTGGCGCGCGACCGGAAAAACCTCTTCGGCGCCACTGGTGGCGACTTCGCATCTGCCTTTCGCCGTATAGTCGGCGATCATCGCCCGGGTCTGGCTGGTGTCGTTGCGCCCAGGATTGACAGATACCCACGTCTCGACGGCGGTGAGGGCGTCACAGTATCGCCCGAGCCTCTCGTAGCTGCGCGCGAGACCGAAGTAGCCGGTGCCCGGTATCTTGTCCTTGTTGCCGAAAAGCTCGTTCGCGGTGATGTAATCGTCGATTGCCTTTTTGGGCGAGCCGCTGCGATCGTATGCAAAGCCCCTGAGATAGTAGCCGCTGCTGTTGTAAGGCTCGAGCTTGATCAAATCGGATGCGACGGCCTCCGCCGCCTGGTAGTCGGACAGCTTCAGCAGGACGTTTGCGGCGGCCCTGAGCGAAGCTGCATGACCGCCGCAGGTCTGCGAAAAGGTCACCTGCGCGACCGCCGCCTCTCGCCGGTAGCCGGCCTTCTCCAACGCGGTCCCAAGGTTGCCGATGGCGCTTTGATCGCAGCGCTCGCGGCCGAGCTCTTCGAGCGGCCGCTTGACCGCGTCGCTGTCCGCCACCTGCGGAGGGAGCTTGATCGATAGCCGTTCCATGGTCGCGGCGAGATCGGCACCGACGTCCGGCGCCTGCGCCGCGCCCGGAAAGCTCAAGGCAAGGCTCGCAACCAGCAGCGAGCCGGCGCAGGTGCCGCAGCGTTTGATGTTCGAACGGCTCATACGCCGCCCATCCTCTCTCACTTGCCGTGCCGGCGCCAAGCTCACCCGCCCGGCGCCCCCTGCGTGTTGACGTAGAGCGAATAGACCGAGTGGCTCGCCGCCATGAACAGGCGGTTGCGCTTGACGCCGCCGAAGCAGACGTTGGCGGAGCGCTCGGGCAGCGCGATGAAGCCGATTGGCTTGCCGGTCGGGTCGAAGATCTTCACGCCGTCCTGCTGCGCGTTGCCCATGCCCCAGCCGCACCAAAGATTGCCGTCGACGTCGCAGCGGAAGCCGTCGGGCGTGCCGCCGGGCTCGGCAGTAATGAAGGTGCGGCCGTTGGAGAGCTTGTCGTCGGCGACGTCGTAGACGCGGATTACCCGCGGGGTCACGCCGGCCTCGACGATGTAGAGCTTCTTCTCGTCGGGCGAGAAGGCGAGCCCGTTGGGCCGGTTGATGTCGCCCGCTGCCACCGTCGCCCGACCCGATTTGGGATCCAGCCGATAGACGTTAGTGGGCAACTCGGGCGTGGCGACGTGGCCCTCGTAGTTGCCGAGGATGCCGAACGGCGGATCGGTGAACCAGATCGAGTCGTCCGACTTGACCACGATGTCGTTCGGAGAATTGAGCGGCTTGCCGTCGAACTTGTCGATCAGCGCGGTGACGGTGCCGTCATATTCGGTGCGCGTGACGCGCCTGCTGTCGTGCTCGCAGGTGACGAGCCGGCCCTGGCGGTCGCGGGTATTGCCGTTGGCGTTGTTCGAGGGCGTGCGATAGACGCTGACGCGCCCCGTCCCTTCGTCCCAGCGCATGATGCGGTTGTTGGGAATATCGCTCCAAAGGAGGCAGCGCGCGTCGCCGAAATAGACCGGTCCCTCGCACCAGCGCATGCCGGTGGCGAGGCGTTCGACCCCCGCGAGCGCGAGGCGGTACTTGTTGAAGCTCGGATCGAGGGTCTGGATCGCCGGATCCGGATAGCGCTCGCTCGGCTCCCAGCCTCCGGATGCGGTGCGGGTGGATGTCATTGCGAAGAGTGCGCCCGCGCCGGCGAGCCAGTTACGTCGCGTGATGTCCATGGCATTGTCCTCTCCCGTCTTGACCGCGACCTCGGGCGGGTCGTGTTGATCGGTCCTATCCTAGCGCATGCGCGAGCACCTTGCGCATGACATTGGGCAGGGCCTCGCCGGCAAGCGCGGCGAGCGCGACCCAGCGCGTGCCGGCGGGGGCGTGGGTCGATGCCGGGACCTCGGCGGCATAGACGGCAAGCTCGAGTGGAAAATGCGTGAACACATGCGTCACCGCGCCTGGCAGCCGCCGCCAGTGCGGCTGCGCGCGCCCCATCGCGGGCGCGGCCGCGAGCGCATCGCGCTCGTCGAAGTCGTGTGTCCATTCGCTCGTCGGCACCTCGCTCATGCCGCCGAGCAGTCCCTTGGGCGGGCGCGAGCGCAGCAGCACGCGACCGTCGGCGCGAACGGCGACGAAGGCCGCGCCGCGGCGCAGCCGCCCTTGCACCTTCGGCGCCTTGCGCGGAAACGTCTCCGGATCGCCGCGCAAGCGCGCGGCGCACCCGCCCATCCAGGGACAGAGCGCGCAGGCCGGCTTTTTCGGCGTGCAGATGGTGGCGCCGAGGTCCATCAGCGCTTGCGCGAAGTCGCCGGCGCGCATGGCGGGGATCAGCTGCTCGGCGAGGCTTCGAATGTCCGCCTTGGCTGCAGGCAACTCCTGCTCGACGGCGAATAGGCGCGCCACCACGCGTTCCACGTTGCCGTCCACCGCCGCCGCGGGCGCGTCGAATGCTATCGCCGCAATTGCTGCCGCCGTATAGGGCCCGATCCCGGGAAGCGCGCAGAGCTCCGCCTCGCTCGCCGGAAAGTATCCGCCGTGGCGCTCGACCACCACCTTGGCACAGCCGTGGAGATGCCTGGCGCGCGCGTAATAGCCGAGCCCGGCCCACAATCTCAACACGTCGTCGAGCGGCGCCGCCGCCAGCGCCTGCACCGTCGGCCAGCGCGCGAGGAAGCGCACGAAATACGGCGCGACCGCCTTCACGGTAGTCTGCTGCAGCATGATCTCGGAGAGCCAGACCCGGTAGGGATCGGGCCGCTCGCCGGGCCGGGCGCGCCACGGCAGCGAGCGGCGATGGCGGTCGTACCACGCGAGCAGGTCGGCGCCCTGCGGGGTCTCCCGCAGCGTGGCGCGCTTTCGCGGCCTCCTCGCAGCTGCTAGCGTCATGCCACCGATGTGACAGAGGGTGCCCGCGTGAACAAGCCCGGCAAATCCTATCCGCGGCCGCTTGCGGACCTTCTGCACAAGACGCTCAAGGATGCCTTCGCCAAGCAGGGTTTCGCCTCGAGCGAGCTCGTCACCCGCTGGACCGAGATCGTCGGCGCCGAAATCGCCGCGCATTCGCAACCGGAAAAGATCCAATGGCCGCGCCCGACCGATGGCCAGACGCCGGAGCCTGGCATCCTCGTGCTGCGGGTCGAGGGCCCGGCGGCGATTGAAATCCAGCACCTGTCGAGCGTCGTGCTCGAGCGGGTGAACCGCTTCTTCGGCTGGAGGGCCGTGGGTGGACTACGCCTGCGGCAGGCACCTCTCGGCCGCAACCCGCGCCCCGCGCCCCCCGCTCCCGACCGCGACGCGGCGGCACGCATCGCGGCGGATCTCACCGAGATCGCGGACGAGAGCCTGCGTGACGCGCTCGCCCGGCTCGGAGCCGCCATCAAACAGTCGTGACCGCCATTGCCACATTTGCGCTTTCAGGGTAGCGACCATCGCGAATTTGCGAGAAAATCGGCTCGAGTGGACGGATAGAAAGCCATGGCCAAGAGCGAGGACACCCAAACGAGCCCGGCCGTCACACGCCGGCATGTGCTCATCGGCACCACCGCCGTTGCCGCCGTCCTCGTCGCCGCCGGGGCCGGCTATTACCTGTGGAGCCCGCCCGAAGCGGCGGTGGCTCAGCCGGCCGCTGGCGGGGCCACCGAAGTGCCGATGGCGGAGCTCATGACGCCGGGCCCGCTCGGCGACCAAGTCCAGGGCGCCGAAAACGCCCCTGTCACGATCGTCGAATATGCCTCGATGACCTGCCCGCACTGCAGCCATTTCCACGAGACGACGTATCCGGAGCTCAAGAAGAAATACATCGATACCGGCAAGGTTCGCTTCATCTTCCGGGAGTTTCCGCTCGATCCGCTGGCCGCCGCCGCTTCCATGCTGGCGCGCTGCGCCGGCAAGGACAAATACTTCCCGCTGATCGAGACCTTCTTCGCGCAGCAGAAGGACTGGGTGGTGCAGAAGCCGCTGCAGCCGATGTT
>Ga0081455_10006994_pt1 | contig 11987 bp, 9 predicted proteins | sample TabmetS3T2R1_FD_70207 | JGI IMG/M metagenome (GOLD analysis project Ga0081455, IMG submission 70207) | Tabebuia heterophylla rhizosphere microbial communities from the University of Puerto Rico - S3T2R1 | ecosystem: Host-associated > Plants > Roots > Rhizosphere ...
TCCACGTCCTGCGCCGTCGCGGACGGCACCCGCGTCCACGCCTCACCCGTCACCGGATTGATCGACTCGAAGGTGCCGCCGTCGGAGGCCTCCCGCCACTGGCCACCAATCAGCATCCGGTACGACTCGGTCGGCATTTCGAGATTCCTCCTGTCGGGCAGCCCCCCACCGCCCTTCATGGTTGCACCTGACGCACCCCAGTTGCAAACTGGTGATCACGTGACCGGCTCGTGCCCCGCTTCACGCAGCCGGTCGCCCGACCCGAAGGAGCAGCTGGAGTGGACAACGGGCGCGATGGTGCGCACGAGCACGTGGACGTTCTGGTCGTCGGCGGCGGGATCGCCGGCCTCACCGCCGCGATCACCGCCGCGGAGGCCGGCCGGCAGGTGCTCCTGGTGGACGCCGCGGACGAGGACAACCGGGGCGGCAACACCCGGTACGCCGTCGGGGTCGCCCGCGTGGCGTTCGACGGGTGGGACGACCTGGCGAAGATGCTCGGCACCGACGTCCCCGCCGACCGCCCGCCCGCGCTGCCGTACCCCGTATCGAGTTTTCGCGCCGACCTGGAACGGGTGAGCCGGGGACAAGGTGATGCGGTGCTGCACCGGGTCATCGCCGAGGGCTCGGCTCCGCTGGTGACCTGGCTGCGCGAGCACGGCGTGCGGTGGGCGGTCACGCCGTTCCGGTTCGGCCGCGACCCCGAAGACCCCGATGGCTCGCCCACCGTGCCGCCCGGGGTTCCGTTCCTCGCCGCCGGCGGGGGCGCGAATGTCGTCGACGCGCTCGTGGCGGCGGCTGACGCGGCCGGCGTCCGGGTGCGCTTCGGCGCCGCGGTCCGATCCGTGCTGACCGGACCCGCACCCGGGGTCGAACTCGATCCGGGCGGCGCGACCATCACGGCGGACGCCGTCGTCCTCGCCGCCGGGGGTTTCGAAGCCAGCGCCGAGGCGCGTGCCCGTTACCTCGGCCCGGGCTGGGACCTGGTGCGCTTCCGCGGGAGCCGCTTCAACACCGGGCGCGTGCTGGAGGCCGCACTCGCGGTGGGCGCGGTGCCCGCGGGCCATTGGAGCGCGGCTCATGTGGCGGCATCCGACCCGGCCGGGCCCGCCCACGGTGACCTGAGCATCGGCGACGTGCACGGGCGTTACTCGTACCTCTACGGGATCACCGTCAACGCCCGGGCCGAGCGCTTCGTCGACGAAGCCGCCGACGAGAAGAACTTCACCTACGCCACGATCGGCCGGTCCCTCTACGACCAGCCCGGCCGGATCGCCTACCAGCTCTTCGACGACACCGCGACCGGCCTGCTGGAACCGAGGTACGCGACGGCGACCCCCTGTGTCGCCGACACCCTCGAAGAGCTCGCGGACCGGCTCGGCATTCCGGCTGCCTCGCTCGGGGAAACGGTCCGGGCGTTCAACGCGGCGTGTCCGGCAGGCCGCTTCGACCCGTACGACTTCGACTCCCTCGCCGCGGAACCCGAGGGCCAGCCACGGAAATCGCACTGGGCGGTCCCGCTCGCCGTGCCCCCGTTCCGCGCCTACCCGGTGGGCCCGGCCGTCGCGTTCGCGTTCGGCGGGCTCGCCGTCGACGAGGCGACCCGCGTCGTCGGGCCGGCGCGGCAACCGTTGCCGGGCCTGTACGCCTGCGGCGACATCGTGGGCGGGATCGCGGTGCACAACCTGCCGGCGGGCTCCGGTCTGATCGCCGCCGGCGTGCTCGGTCGCGTCGCCGGCCAGAGCGCGGCGGCCCGAGCCGCCTCCCGGTGAACCGGCCGCGTGCGCCCGGACGTGTGCCGTCCGGACGCACGCGGTCGCGGCTCAGTGGAACGAGCGGCCTCCGTCGGCCGCGAGGGCCGAACCGGTGATGTAGGACGACTCGTTCCCGGTGAGGAACCCGATGACCCGAGCGATCTCGTCCGGTTCGGCCAGCCGCTGCAACGCGTAGTTCGACACGTTTCCGCGGTGCCCGTCCGCCATCGCGGTGTCCACCATGCCCGGGCACACACAGTTCACCCGGATCGCCGGCGCCAGTTCGGCGGCGAGCGCCTTCGTCAGGGCGATCACGCCGCCCTTGGACGCGGCGTAGGCGGTGTATCCCGGCGCGTTCGGCAGCAGACCCTGTGCCGAGGCGATGTTGACCACCGTCGCGGCCGGCTCACGCGTCAGCCACGGCAGGGATCCGCGGATCACGTTGTAGGTGCCGGTGAGGTTGACCTCCAGTACCTTCCGCCAGTCGGCCGTCGGCACGTCGGCGGCGAACCCGCGGAACATGATTCCCGCGGCGTTGACGACGCCGTCGATACCGCCCAGAGCGAGGGCGGCCTGCTCGATCGCCTCCGCGACCGCCTCCTCCTGCGTGATGTCGACCGCGAAGGGCTTGCCCTCCGTCTCCTCGGCGGTCTTCTCCAGGCCGACCGGATCCCGGTCCAGGAGCGCGAGCGCGGCTCCCTCGGCGGCGAACACCTGCGCGGTGCGCCTGCCGATCCCCGCGGCCGCTCCCGTCACGACGATCCGGCGCCCGCGGAGCCGGCCCGCCGCGGCGTTCACGTTCCCGCTCTCCTCCACTGGTTCCGTCATCGCATCACGAACGCGTTGGCGGGAGCACCGTCATCGGTCGAGATCACGACACTCTTGGTCTCGAGGAACTCCTCGATGGACTCGACACCGTGCTCACGGCCCAGACCGGACCGCTTCATCCCGCCGAAGGGCACAACGTAGCTGTACGTCCGGTAGGTGTTGACCCAGACGGTGCCTGCCTCGAGCGCCTTCGACATCCGCAGGGCACGCCCGATGCCCTTCGTCCAGACACCGGCGACGAGCCCGTAGACGATGTCGTTGCCGAGCCGGATGGCTTCTTCCTCGTCCTCGAACGTGATGATCGACAGAATCGGCCCGAAGACCTCTTCCTGCGCGATGCGCATGTCGTTGGTGACGGAGTCGAACACGGTCGGCTCGACGAACTGACCGCCCTCCAGGCCGGGACCGGTCGCCGGCTTGCCGCCCAGGACGCAGCGGGCACCGTCCTCGGCCGCGACCTCGAGGTACCGCAACACCTTTTCGTACTGCGGCGGCGTCGCGATCGGGCCGACGTTGGTCTTCGGATCCATCGGGTCGCCCAGCTGGATCTCGCGGGCGATCGCGAGGACCTTCTCCACGAAAGCGTCCTTGATGGACTTCTGGACGAGCAGGCGCGAGCCGGCCGAGCACATCTGCCCGGCCGCCCCGAAGATGCCGGACACGACCCCGGTCGCCGCGAGGTCGAGGTCCGCGTCCTCGAAGACGATGTTCGGGGACTTCCCGCCCAGTTCCAGTGCCACGCGCTTCATCGTGCGCGCCGCGGTTTCGTAGATCCTGGCCCCGGTGGTCTCGGAACCCGTGAAGGTGATCTTCGCGACGTCGGGGTGTTCCACCAGCGCCGAGCCGGCCTCAGGACCGAGACCGGTGACGACGTTGATCACGCCGGCCGGCACTCCCGCTTCCTCGAGCAGGGTGGCAAGCTCCAGGGTGCTCGCGGACGCGAACTCCGACGGCTTGATGACCACGGTGCACCCGGCGGCCAGAGCGGGCGCACTCTTGACCGTGGCGAACCACAACGGCGAGTTCCACGCGGTGAGCGCGGCGACCACGCCGACCGGTTCGCGCGTGGTGAACGCGAACGCGTTCGCCTTCTCCAGCGGCTTCGTCGACCCCTGGATCTTGTCGGCGAGGCCCGCGTAGAAATACCAGACCTCGGAGATCGCACCGAGCTGCCCCTGCATCTCGGCGAGCAGCTTGCCGTTGTCCCGCACCTCGATCTCGGCGAGCCGCTGCGCGTTCGCCGCGATCACGTCGCCGATGTTGCGCAGGATCCGGCCGCGCTGCGACGCGGTCATGCCGGCCCACGGGCCCTCTTTCATGGCCCGGCGGGCGGCCTCCACCGCTCGCGACGCGTCCTTGTCGTTGCCGCGCGGAATCCGCGCCCACGCCTCGCCCCGGTACGGGTCGACGGTGTCGAGCCACTCGGCACCGTCCGGGTCGACCCAGGCTCCGTCGATGTACAGCTGATATTTCTTCATCAGTTCGTCTACCTCACCCTTCTTCGAACTGGTCGGGATTCGCAGGTCAGGCCTCAGTCCGCGAGCCGGGCCCGGACCTCCTCGTCACCCGACTTCTCGCTCCGCATGGTGAACGCCGCGAGATCGATGTGCTTGCCGTCCCGCAGGCGCGTCACGGCGAAGATGGAGCCGAGGATGACCAGGATAGTGAACGCCGCGACGAGAATCGGTCCGCCCAGCGCGGTCAGGCCCGCGGCGATGAACGGCGACGGCGCGGAGAAGATCAGGTTCGCGCCGGTGTAGGAGATCGCCATTCCGGCATAGCGGACCTCGGTCGGGAACTGCTCCGCCATCAGCGCCGGCTCCGCACCGGTCAGGAACTGGATCGACCCCAGCACCAGCGACACGATCAGGCCCATGACGATCGGGTTGGAGCTCGACACCGAGAAGAACAGTGCGATCCCGATGAGACAGCCCACGAGTCCGGCGTACCAGACCGGCTTGCGGCCCACCCGGTCGCAGACGAGCCCGCCGCAGATCCCGGTAAGGACCGAGAATCCGTTCGCGATCATCAGGATCAGGAACGACGACTGCGAGGACATGCCGACCGTCCGCGTCAGGTAGCTGAGGCCGTACACGGCGATGAGGTAGAACGCCAGCGTCGTGCCCGACCAGGCCAGCGTCAGCAGCGCGACCTCACGCGGGTGGGTCTTGAAGACCTGCAGCCCCTTGACCCGGCTCACCTTCTCCTGCTTGGGGCTGTCCTCGGTCGCCGCCACGAAGGCGGGTGTCTCCTCCAGCTTCCGGCGGATGAAGAAGGCGATCCCGACGACGAAGACGCTCCCGATGAAGGGCACCCGCCATCCCCAGCTCTCGAACTGCTCGGTGCTCAGCGACGCGCTCAGCACGACGATCACCAGGTTGGCCAGCACCTGGCTGATCGGCGACCCGATGATGATGAGGGAGCCGAACAACCCGCGCTTCTCCCGCGCGCAGTGCTCCATGGTCAACAGCTGGCTCCCACTGGACTCACCCCCCAGGGAGAAGCCCTGCAGGCACCGCAGCACGACGAGCAGCACCGCGATCCCGATGCCCTGCTCGGTCGGCAGGACGCCGATCAGGATCGACGACCCGCCCATCAGGAGAAGTGTCGCGAACAGGACCGGTTTGCGGCCGAACTTGTCGCCGAGGTGGCCGAGGACAATGGCGCCGATCGGTCGTGCGATGAAGCCGACACCGAACGTGGCGAAGGAGGCCAGCAGGCCCGCCGTGGACCCCAGCTGGTGGAAGAACAGTTTTGGGAACAGTGTCGCGGCGAAGGCGCCGTAGACGGCGAAGTCGAAGTACTCCAGCGCATTTCCCAGCGCCCCGCTGGCGACCGCGCGAATTTGCATCGGCTGCCTGGACGCGGGACTGTTCGTGGCCGGGTTCGACTGTTCCGGTGGGGAGTCGGGCGTCATTGCTACTCCAGCGTGATTGTTGGATCGAGGTGGCGGGTCGCCACCACTACATGGGCAGTGGACGGTTGCTGGTTTCTCGGATGAAGAACACACCGATCAGTGCGGGGACCGCACAGATCATGATCATCCAGGCCGGGGCGTAGCTGCTCCCGGTGATGGAGATCAGCCAGGTCGCGACGTACGGGGTCGGTCCGGCCAGCAGGGCGGTGGACAGACCGAGCGACAGCGCGTATCCGGTGTAGCGGATCTTGGTCGGGAACGACTCAAGGGTGGGGGCGGCCTGGCAACCGGTGGCCAGACCGTGCACCACACCGATCAGGACCAAGCCCGCTGTCGCGAAGAAGTGGCCACCGACGTGCAACAGCATGAACGCCGGATAGGCGAGGATGAGCTCCGCGACGCAGATCGTGAACAGCAGCGGCCGACGGCCGAACCGGTCGGACGCGCGGGCACCGATCGGCTGCATGACCATCGCCGCGACCACGGCGATGGTGACCGAGGTCAGCGCCTGGCCACGGGTCAGGTGCACGCTCGACACGAGCCACGCCGGCATGAAGGTCAGCAGCAGATAGGCGGGAATGCTCGCCGGCAGGTTGAAGAACTGCGACCGGCCGAGCATCTTCCACCCGCGCGCGGTGCCCAGCAGCGACTTGATCGGGTGCTCGACCTTGGCGCCCTTCTCCTCGATCTTGTCGAACAGCGGGGTCTCCTCGACCCGGGACCGGATGTAGAGCCCGATCGCCCCGACCGGGAGCGCCAGCAGGAACGGGACCCGCCATCCCCAGCTGCGCATGTCCTCGGCCGAGACCGTCGTGACCAGGAGCGTCGCCACCAGCAGGGCGGAGATCTGCCCGGTGGTGACCGCCCACTGGAGGAAGCTCGACTGGTAGGCGCGCCGGTTGTCCGGCGAGTGCTCGGCGACGAACGTCGCCGCGCCCGGCATCTCGCCACCCGCCGAGATGCCCTGGATGAACCGGAGCAGCACGAGCCCGAGCGGGGCGAGGATGCCGATCGAGGCGTAGCCCGGCAGGAGCCCGATCCCGGCGGTCGCCAATGCCATCACGACGATGATCGTGCCCAGGGTCCGCTTGCGGCCGATCTTGTCACCGAGGGGACCCCACAGCAGGCCACCGAGCGGGCGCGCGAGGAAGGCGAGTGCGAACACGGCGAAGGTGTTCAGCAGTTTCGCCGTGTCGTTGTCGCCGGGGAAGAACACGTTGGCGAGCACGGAGGCCATCGCGCCGTAGATGACGAGGTCGAAGTATTCGATGGCCGACCCGATCGACGCCGCGATGGTGACCTTGCGCAGCGTCGAACCGTCCGCCACGTGGCCGGCGGGTGAGCCGGGGGAAACAGCCGCGGCGGGGCTCCCACCGGGTCCGTTGCTGTCTGTCGTCATAAGACCTCCTCCTTGAGGCGCCAAGATGCCCGGGACCGGCCTACGCGAACTGTCTCGCGGGGTCGCGGCCGTCCCGCTCAGCGATAGTCGATCCGGTAGTGCCGCAGCTTGTCCTCGTCGATGTCCACTCCGGTGCCGGGACGCTGCGACGGCGTGAGAACTCCGTCCGAGACCTCAAGGGGTTCAGTGATGACGTAATCCGTCAGGACGGTGAAGTAGTCGAGCTCCCCCGGCTCCCGGGCGAGCGAGGGATGTGCCGAGCCGAACGCCAGCGAGGCCGCCGCGCCGATCATGCTGTCGGCCTGGCTGCCCAAAAGAGTGCGGGCGCCGAGCGCGCCGGCGAGCGCCACCAGCCGCGCGGACTGGGTGAACCCGGTGCGGGTGGTCTTGATGCTCAGCGCCCGGGCCGAGCCGGAGGTCAGCTCCCGGGTGGCGTCAGCGACGGTCGGGGCGCTCTCGTCGGCCATGACCGGGATCGGCACGTGTCGCGCGAGGCGCTGCCGTCCGATGCGGTCCTCGGCCGGGGAGGGTTCCTCGACGAGGTCGAGGTCGTAGGCGGCCATCGCCGTGAGCGTGCGGATCGCCTCCTCCGCGCTCCACCCGTGGTTGGCGTCGACGTAGATCGTGGCGTCGGCGCCCACCGCGTCCCGGACCGCGGCGATCCGGGCGACGTCCCCGCGCAGGCCGGTACCGACCTTCACCTTGAACGAGGTGATGCCGTGCTCGTCCACCGCCTGGGACGCCTCGTCCGCCACTTCCGCGGGTTCACCCATGCTCAGGATGCGGGTCACGCGCACCGGCACCCCGGAACCGCCGAGGAGCCGCCAGGACGGCAGACCCGTGACTTTTCCGCGAAGGTCGTGCAGCGCGATGTCGATCGCCCCGTGCACCGTGTTGTTGCCGACCACCCAGGCCGTCCGCTCGGCGATCTCCTCGACGGCGAACGGGTCCAGGCCCAGTATCGCGGGCTCGAACCAGTCCCGGATGGCCGCGAGGATCGACGCCTGCGACTCGCCGTAGACGAACGAGCGGGCGACGGCCTCGCCGATCCCGACGAACCCCTCGTCGGTGTGCACCCGGACCAGCACGTGCTCAGCACTGTGAAGTACACCCGACGCCGCGACGATCGGGTGGTGATAGGGGATGGTGAAAGGCACGGCCTCGATCGACGTGATCTTCACAGTGTCTCCTTACGGCGCCGGCAACGTCGCAAGCCGGTCGGGCCACGCTGTCAGCCGGTCCACGTATCGCGCAGCCGGGTTGCATCACGCGCGCCATGGTTGCAATATAGTCATCACAAGGGGCGGTCAGTGTCAAGAGTCACCCAGGTGCCCATGCTTGGTGCCGGAACCTGCCGAGACGCTCGCGATAGCTTCCCGGCACCGGCGCTGGGAGGCGGTAGCCCCGGCGGACCCGAACGAGAGGTGGCACCGTGTCAGAGTTCCCCGGCGCAGGCAGCGGTGACGGCAGGTTGCGGCCGCTGACCGGCGCGGACGCGGAAAACGGCAGCCCTGCCCAGCGCAACACGGGCTCGGCCGCGTCGTCACGAGAGTCCGGCCGGCTCGGCGCGCTGCGGCACGGTCTCGCGGTCTTCGACATGTTCGACATGGACCGGCAGACGGTGACGGCGACCGAGATCGCGCGCCAGCTGGGCATTCACAAGTCCACGGCGTCACGAATCGCGTCCAACCTGGTACTCAGTGGTTACCTCGTCCCGGCGACGGGCGGCCCCGGGTACCGGCTCAGCGGCAAGCTGACGCGCCTCGGTGCGATCGCGGCGGCCGACACCAGCCTGACCACCGTCGCGATGGAGCACGTGCAGGCGCTGGTCGACGACGTCGGGGAAACCTGCCACGTCGGTGTCCTGGAGGGCGACGAGGCCGTGACGGTCGCGCTGGTGGACGGCTCGTTCTCGGTGCGGCTGCACTCCTGGGTCGGCAAGCGGAACGAGGCCCACACCACCGCGATGGGCAAGGCCCTGCTGGCCGGGCTGTCGGACGCCACGATCGACATGCTGTACCCCAAGAAGCGGCTCGCCGCGCGGACCCATCACACCGCCTCGAACGTGGCCGAACTGAAGCAGCAGCTGGCCCTGGTCCGCGAGCACGGCTTCGCCCTCGACAACGAGGAACTCGAACCGGGTCTCCGGTGCGTCGCCGCGCCCATCACCGACCACAACCGGACCGTCGTCGCGGCACTGACCATCGCGGGAGCCGCCTCCCGGCTGACCATGTGCAAGATCGACAACTACGTCACGAAGGTCAGGGAGACGGCCGCGAAGATCAGCGCCGCGCTGGGGGCGCCGGACGACGCCTGCTACGTGTCCGAGCGGGCCAGCTGACCGCTCACCGCACCCAGACGGCGCCGAGCATCAGGCAGCGCGCGGTGCGGTCCACCGCCGCGGACACCACGCGGCCCGACCCGTCGACCGTGGCCTGGCCACGGATGCTCGCGGCGGGACCGGAAATGCGGATCCCGTCGCCCGGCGTGCCCTTCTCGTCGTAGACCAGCGTGCCGTCCATGCCGTAGGCGGCCGCGAGGCTCATCGCCGCGGTCACCGGCACCGAACGGATCGGCTGTCCCATCGACACGGCCGTGATGCGCAGGTCCGTGTCGGGTTCGTGGTCGGGGTGGACCAGGATCGCGCGCGGCACCGCCGGCGATACGCGCCGGGCCTCGTCCACGTTCGCGCTCAGCCCGAGCGTCACGCACATCGTCGCCCTGATGCGCTCGATGCGTGCCACGATCGCCGGATCGTCGACGTCCGCGCTCCCCACCACCTGCTCGTAACGGAGCAACAGATAGGGGTGAGTGACGTCGATGAGCGTGCAGTCGAAGCGTTCCCCGTCGACATCTAGGACGTCCTGGGGTTTCCCGGTCGGCAGCGTCTCGTCGAGCACCGCGCCACCCGGATCCAGGTAGGACGTGGTGAGCGCGACTTCCTCGCCCGGCGAGTCCAGAAGGTCGGGCGTGCCCACCGTGATGTCGATCAGGCCGTCCGTCGCCAGGTTGCGCAGGCGGAACCCGGTGCGGTCCTCGTCCCGGTCGACCAGCCCGGCCAGGTGCGCGTACGGCACCACCGAGGCGGTCATGTTCCCGCAGGTGCCCGCCCAGTCGACGGCGTCCCCGGCAGGATCGAGATTGCCCACGATGTAGTCGAGATCCACACCATCGGCCGCGGATCGGCCCACCAGGACGACCTTGCTGGTGATCGGTGTGCCGCCACCGAGACCGTCGACCGGGTTGCTCCCGATCAGCGCACGCGCCAGGGCGTCGCGGTCCGGGCCCGCGGGAGGCGCGGAATCCAGGCCGAGGACCGGGCCACGGCTGGTGCCACCCCGCATGATGGCCAGTTCGACGCTGCGGCGACCGTTCACGAGCCAACTCCAATCAGGCGTGCCGCGGTTCGTCCCGCGGTGCGTCCGCACACCGCGCCGCGGATGAGTCCGCTCCCGCTCGGGACGCGGTGGGCGAAGAAGCCGCCGGCGATCTCACCGACGGCGAGTAGCCCGGGGATCGGCCGGCCGTCGACGCCGGGCACCCGGGCATCGGCATCGACCGCCAGACCACCGAAGGTGAAGGTGATCCCACAGGTGACGCGGTACGCGCGATACGGCGGTGCCGTGAGCGCGACCGCCCAGTTCGACTTCGGCGGCTGTCCGTCCGGCCGCGCGCCCAGGCCGTCCTTGACGGCCGGGTCGAACTGGCCCTGCGGGCAGGCCGCGTTGAACTTCCGCACGGTCTCGGTCAGTCGTCCCGGGGGCACGCCGAGGGCGGCCTCGAGCTCTTCGATCGTGTCGGCCTCGACCGGTTTCGCGGTGCTGTACCGGGGTTCGAGCAGTGCGCAGCCGGTGCGGTCGAAGATCTGGAAGGCCGACGCTCCGGGCTGCGCGAGGATCTTGCGCCCGATCTCCGCGTACGTCAGCTGCATCTCGTCCTCGCCCTCGTCGAGGAACCGCTGTCCGTCGACGTTGACCGTGATGCCGTAAGGGTAGGAGTAGCGGGCGGTCGAGTCGCCGATGGTGAGGTCGCCGACCGGTGGCGCGGCCGAGTCGATGGGAACCGCGTGGGCGGCGCTCCAATGGCCTGCCGCAGCCGCGCCGTGGTCGAGCGCCTTGGCAAGCAGCGCGCCGGTGTTGTAGCGCGTACCCCTGACCTTCACCAGATCCCAGTTCTGGCCCAGGTAGCGCGCACGCGCCTCGGCACTCGCTTCGAAACCGCCACAGGCCAGGATCGTCACGGGCGCCTCGACGACCTGGTCGGCGTCCTCGGTGCGGATCACCACGCCCGCCACGGTCCGGCCGCGTGTCACGAGATCGACGACCGGGCTCCCGTACGAGACGGTGACGCCGAGTTCCTCGGCCCGGGCGAACAGGGATTCCACCAGCGCGAGCCCGTTGCCCTCGGCGATCACCTCCGCCCCGGCCGTGGTCCGCACCCGGCCACCGTGGCGCATCGAGTCCGCCAGCTTCGAGATCGACAGCGACCAGCGGACGCCGAGATCGCGCATCCACCGCACCGTGTCGAGCGACTTCGCGGCGATGTCGGTCAGGAGCGCGGCGTCGGCGAACCCTTGGGAAGGCCCGCCGACCTCCTCGAGGAACCGGTCGAGGGGGTAGGGCTCGATCTCGATCCGGTCCCACTGGAGGTCCGCGTCCTCGGCGACCAGCTCCCGGATGTCCCGCGCACCAGCGTGGGCGACGCGGTAGACCCCGCTGGCGAAGCGACTGTTACCGCCGCGTTCCTCGCGCGGCGACGCTTCGACCAGCAGGACCTCGCATCCGGCCTCCCGAGCCGAGATCGCGGCGAGCAGCCCGGCATTGCCGGCGCCCACCACGATCACGTCGAACTCGGCAGGTTCGCTCATTCGGCCGACCACACCAGCTTCCGGGAGTTGTCCTCGAGGGGGCGGAGTTGGCCGCCGCCGGAGGGCTGCACCGAGCCCATGTCGGACAGCACCGTGATCACGGCCGGGCCACCCAGACCCGCGGCCCACTCGAACGCCGCGTCCAACTCCGCCGGGTCGGCCACCGTCCGCGCCGGGATCCCACACCCCTGCGCCACCTTGGTGAAGTCCAACCGGTAGTCCGGA
>Ga0081455_10006995_pt1 | contig 11986 bp, 11 predicted proteins | sample TabmetS3T2R1_FD_70207 | JGI IMG/M metagenome (GOLD analysis project Ga0081455, IMG submission 70207) | Tabebuia heterophylla rhizosphere microbial communities from the University of Puerto Rico - S3T2R1 | ecosystem: Host-associated > Plants > Roots > Rhizosphere ...
TCAGCTGGGCGAACTCGGGCGGGCGGCCGAGCCGCCGCGGGAACGGCATCTGCTCGGCGAGGACGTCCGTCGCCCTGCTCGGCAGGGCGGCGAGCAAGGGAGTCTCGAAGGTGCCCGGCGCCACGGCACAGACGCGGATCCCCCGCGAGGAGAGGTCGCGGGCGGCGGGCAGCACCGCTCCGGCGACGCCCGCCTTCGACGCCGCGTAGGCGATCTGCCCCGTCTGGCCGTCGTAGGCGGCTACCGAGCTGGTGAAGACGAGGACGCCGCGCCCACCGTCATCGTCGCCGGGCTCGTTGTCCGCCATCTCTGCAGCGGCCGCAGCGAGCACCCGCAGGCTGCCGAGGAGGTTGACGTCGATCACTCGCTCGAGGCTCTCCGGCGCGTGACCGGCGGCTCTCTCGCTGTGCCCGATGCCGGCGCAGACGACGCCCACCCTGAGCGGTCCAGGGGCAGCCGCCGCCTCAACCGCCCGGGCCACCGACGCGGTGTTGCGAACGTCGCACGCGACTGCCTCGCCACCGATCTCGGCTGCCAGCTTCTTAGCCGCCACGACGTCGACGTCGGCCACCATCACCCCGTAGCCGTCGCCCGCCAGCCGCGCCGCGGTGGCCGCCCCGAGGCCGGAGGCGCCGCCGACGACCAGAGCCGCACTGCTCGGGTCTCCCCATGCCTCAGCCACCGCCGACACGGTTCACCAGCGGCGCGACGCCGTCGACCTCGACCACGACCTCGTCGCCTGGGTTCAGGTAGGGGCCGTCCACCCCCTGCTCCATCGCGGTGCCTGCGGGCGTACCCGAGACGATCATGTCGCCCGACTCGAGTCGCAGGTAGTGAGCGAAGTGGGCGATGCAGTCGGCGAACGAGTAGACCATTTCGGCGGTCGTGCCGCGCTGGCGCTCCTCCTCGTTGACGGTCGTCCGGATGCCGAGCCGACCGAGGTCGCGGCCCTCGCCGATCACGACCCAAGGTCCGCAGGAGCTGCCGGTCTGGAAGTTCTTCTGCAGCGACCAGGTCATCGGCCCGGCGTCGACCTTCTCTCCGATCCCGAAATGCGGGTCGCGGATGCTGAGGTCGTTCCAGGCGGTGTAGCCCCAGAGCTCGATCCCGTCGCTGCCAGGGTCGGGCCCGGCGGAGCCGCGGAGGATCGCCGCCACCTCGCCCTCATAGTCGAGCTTGGCAACCGAAGCCGGCGGCCGGATCTCCTCGCCTGGCGCGGCGATCGTCCGCGGCAGGATCGTGAAGCCCCAAGGCGGCACGCCGGCGGCCTTGCCCTCGAGCATCTGCCGTGAGCGCTCGTCGATCGACTGCTCTTCGTCGTAGATCTGGTTCTGCGCGAGGTTGGCGTGGGCTGAGAAGTTTGCGCCGACGGCGAAGACCTGGACGTCGCCACCGGCCAGTGGGGCCAGCAGGCTCAGCTCGGTCAGCCGCCGTACTCCGGCGGGGTCCTGGTTCTGCTCGGCCCAGGTCGCGAGCCGCTCGAACGCGGGTCCGCCCCGCTCCCAGGAGGCGATCAGCTCGCGCCAGCTCCCCTCCGGATCGGGCAGGAGCTCGGCGATCGTCGCCGCCGCCTCGGCGTCGGCCGCGCGGAACGAGGGCAGGGCGGCCGCGACCGCCACCGCCCGCTCGCCCTCGCCGAGGGCGATGCCGGTGCCCTCCGACTCGATCCGGATCAGCTTCATGCCTACTCCTCCCAGGATTCGAGCATGTCGACGACCGGGTCGGTGAGAACCGCCGCCATTTTGAACTCGCCGCCGAAGAGGAAGTTGAGGTCGATCACCTCGACGACCTGCTCGAGCTTGACCCCGAGCGCCTTGCAGTGCGCGAGCGCCTGCAACAACGGCTTCTCGCGCTCGAGGAAGGCCGCGGTGTGCATCAGCATCAGCGGGAATACCTGGACCGGCAACGTTTCCCCGGCGCCCACCTCGTAGCGGACGCGGTTGGCCTTATATGGAGCGCCGCGCAACCGCGCCCAGAGCTCGACGTAGCGCGGGACCTCGCCGCTCATGCTGCGGTGCCAGTCCTTCAGCATCTCCAGCTCACCGTCCTGGAAGCCCATCGAGAAGTGGTCGATGCCGCTGCGCAGGCCCTCGGGGTCGACCTCCCAGCCGTCCGGCCAGGTGAGGACGTTGTCGCGATCGTCCTCCCACGACTCCAGATAGGGAGCGGTAGCCTCGGCGACGGCATTCGAGCCGGGCGGCCCGGAGGTGATCCAGGCGAAGTTGAGGGTCTCGAGGATCTGGCGCTTGGTGAAGTTGCCGTTGATCCGGCAGGCGACGATCTCATAGAGAGTGCCGGAGGGGTTGCCGACCACCGCGTAGAGGTGAACCAGGAAGAGCCCGCGCGGAACGGCTCCGGTGAGGGTCGGGACCAGGGCCCGGTAGCGCTTGAAGCCGACCGGGTTGTTGTCGATGCCGAACGGGACGAAGGGAGCGAGCCGGGTGTCGCCGGTTCCGTGGGCGAGCTCGTACCAGCGGACCGTGCGGGCCCGTTCCTCCTCGGTCCAGGTGTTCGTGCTCAGGTCTAGCTCCGGATAGGGGACCCGGAGACCCGGTTTTTTGTCGTCAGCAGCCAAGGAATTTCCCTTCCACGATATTTTCAAGCCCTGATTCGGTGAACCCGATTCGGAAATCATCATATAGAGACCAGGAAGTGCGAAGTCGTTTTCGCCATTTCGGAGGAGGACGGATGCAGATCGAGGAACTCGAGGCAGGTCAGAAACTAGGCCCGAGCGAGTGGCGCGAGGTCGACCAGGCGCGGATCGACCTCTTCGCGGAGGCAACCGATGACCACCAGTGGATCCACGTCGATCCAGCCCGGGCGGCGGCGGGCCCGTTCGGCGCCACCGTCGCCCACGGCTTCCTCACCCTCTCGCTGCTGGCCCCCTTTGCATATGAGCTGCTGCCGCTGGAGGGCGGCATGGTGGTCAACTACGGGCTCGAGCGCGTCCGCTTTCCGAGCCCGGTCCCGAGCGGCCGCCGGATCCGCGCCGCAGTCGAGATCGAGGAGTTGAGTGAGCTCGGCAACGCGACCCAGGTCCGGGTCACCTGGACGATCGAGGTCGAGGGCGCCGACATGCCGGCCTGCGTCGCGACCCAGCTCTTCCGCAGCTACCGCTGACGAGCACCGGCGCCGGGCTTCAGCCCGGCGCCTTCTCCGCGAGCAGCTCGGACAGGTAGGCGATCTCGCCCTCGGCGCCGCTCGGCTCGAGGAAGTCGCCGACCTCGCGGGCGGTCTCGAAGTTGTCGCGGACCGACTCGATCGTCAGCTCCGGGTCGTAGTAACCGCGGGTCATGCCGACGAAGAAGCGGGCAACGCGGCCGGCGGCGGCGGTGTAGATCTCGCCCGTCGCCTCGCAGTCCTCGTGGACCAGCCAGGCAGCGACCGGAGCGACGAGCTCGGGGTCGAGCGCCTCGACCAGCTCGCCGAGGAGGTTCTCGGTCATCCGGGTCCGCGCCATCGGCGCCAGGGCGTTGACACGAATCCCGTACCTGAAGCCCTCGATCGCGAGCACCCGGGTAAGTCCAACCAGACCCATCTTCGCCGCCCCGTAGTTGGCCTGGCCGAAGTTGCCGAGCACGCCGGAGCTGGAGGCCGTGTTGAGGATGCGGCCGTAGCCGCGCTCTCGCATCTGGCGCCAGGCGGGACGGGTGACGTTGAAGGCGCCTTTGAGGTGGACGGCGAGGACCGCGTCGACGTCGTCGTCGCTGAGCTTGCCGAAGCTCTTGTCGCGGAGGATGCCGGCGTTGTTGATGACGATGTCGAGCCGCCCGTAAGTGGCGAGAGCCTTGGCGACCAGCGCCTCTCCCCCTTCCGACTCGGCCACCGACTCGGTCGCGGCGATCGCCTCGCCGCCGGCCGCGACGATCTCCTGCACGACTTCCTCCGCCGGACCCTCAGAATCGCCGTCGCCGCCAAGGCCGACGCCGAGGTCGGCGACCACGACTGCCGCCCCGCGCGAAGCCAGGAGCTTCGCGTGGGCCCTGCCGAGCCCGCGCCCGGCTCCGGTGACGAGGGCGACCCTGCCCTCGAAGTCGAGCGTGCTCATCATTGACCTCCGCTGATCGCAATTGGCTCTTTCGGCACCAGGCCGAACTTCTCCCGAGCGGCGGCGCGCCGGGTCGGAAGATGTTCGGTCGGATACGGCCCCTCGGGGGGCTCGTGCTCACGCAGGACGAGCCGGGAGACGGTCTGCCGGTGCACCTCGTCGACGCCGTCGTAGATCCGAGCCGCCCGCGCGAAGCGGTACATCGCCTGCAGCGGCAGATCGGCCGAGTAGCCGAGCGAGCCAGTCACCTGGATCGCCCGGTCGATCACGTCGTGCATCACCTTCGCGCCCCAGAACTTGATCATCGAGATCTCCTGCCGGGCCGCCTTGGTCCCGAGCCGGTCGATCTTCCAGGCCGCGCGAAGGGTGAGCAGGCGCGCCGCCTCCATCTCCGCCACGGAGTCGGCGATCCAAGTCTGGACCATCTGCTTCTCGGCAAGGCGGCCGCCGTGGGACTCTCGCTGCAGCGCCCGCTCGCACATGATCCCGAACGCCCGCTGCGATTGGCCGAGCCAGCGCATGCAATGGTGGATCCGACCAGGCCCAAGACGGGCCTGGGCGAGCGCGAAGCCGGCGCCGCGATCGCCGAGCAGGTTCGTGGCCGGAACCCGCACGTCGTCGTAGAGGATTTCGGCGTGACCGTAGCCAAAGCCCGGGTCGACCTCGAGCGAGTCGATGTTCCGCAGCCGCCGCAGGCCCGGCGCGTCGGTGGGGACGATGATCATCGAGGCACGCTTGTGGGGGGCGGCATCGGGGTCGGTGACCACCATCGCGATCAGGAAGTCGGCGACCATGCCGTTGGTCGAGAACCACTTCTCGCCGTTGATCACCCACTCGTCGCCCTCGAGCTCGGCCCGGGTCGCCAGCAAGGTCGGATCGGAGCCGGCGGTGAGCGACTCGGTCATCGAGAAGCAGGAGCGGATCTCGCCCTCGAGCAGCGGGTACATCCAGCGTTCCTTCTGCTCCTCGGTCCCGAAATGCGCCAGCAGCTCGGCGTTGCCGGAATCGGGCGCCTGGCTGCCGAAGACGATCGGGCCCCACCAGATCGAGCTGCCGATCACCTCATGCATCAGCGCCAGCTCGATCTGGCCCTTGCCCTGCCCGCCGAGCTCGGGCGGCAGGTGGGCAGCCCAGAGCCCGGCCTCTTTGACCCGGTCCTGCAGCTTGCGCAGGTGGGTGAAGAAGGTCGCTTCGTCGAGCTCCTCCTGCAGCACCTCGAGCGGGAACACCTCCTCGCGCATGAACTCGCGCATCCACCGCAGGCGCTCCTCCTGCTCGGGCTCGGTCTCGAAATCCCATGCCATCTGGTCAGCTTCCTTTCACGCGATCGCCCCGAGCGGCTCGAGGCCGCTGACGCGGAGCAGCTCGGTGCCGTCGCGAAGCAGCCCGAGCATCGTCCCCTGCAACTGTTCGTAGACGGGATCTGGGCGCTTGCCCTGCCGGTGCAGCTCGAGGTTGTAGGCGATGATCGCGCCGTACTTGAAGCAGGCCGCGGCGATCGCCCAGGCGCCCTCTTCCCGCTCGACCTCGTTGACCTCGGCCAGCTCCGCCAGTGAAACCGCGAGGCTGCCGGTCGGGTTCGGCTCCGGCGCGTAGCGCCGGCGCAGGGTGGCAGCCGCGAGGCAGCCGAAGTCGAGCAGGCGGTAGCCGCGTGCAGCGATCTCCCAATCGAGCACGGCCACCAGCTCGCCGTCGGGCCCGAAGAGCATGTTGCCCCAGTGGAAGTCGCCGTGGACGAGGACCGGATTGCCCGGGTCGGGCGTGGCGGCCAGAAGTTGCTTGGACAGCTCCTCGCCGGGCCCGCGGGCATCGGCGACCCCGTGCGGCAGCAGCCGCGACCAGCGCTGGATCTCGTCGGCCGGGCTGAGCCCGGCCTCGTCGCCGATCCCGGTCTGCTCGGGTACGAGGCCGTGCAGTCGCTGCAGGAAGGCCGCCGCCTCCTCCGCCACCCGGCGCGGCGAGTGGGCTGCCGCCGCGACCTCCCAACCAACGCCGTCGACGAGCTCGAGCACCGCAAAGGAGCGGCCGTCGACGACCGGGGCGCTGTCGCAGGCGATCACCTCCGGCACCGGGAGTCCGGCGTCGAAGAGCGCCCCCATGATCCTGCCCTGGCGGCCGACGTCAGCAGGGCCGGCGATCTTCACACCAGGCGGCGAGAGCCGGATCACGCGCCTGTGGGCCTCGCCGCCGCTCTCCAGCACGGCCGAGTAGGTGAAGCCGGAGTGACCGTCGCCGAATGCGGCCAGCGAGTGGACCGCCACCGCCGTCCTGGTCGCCGCTTCGAGCGGCGCTACCAGCTCCAGGGTGAGGCGGTGCTGCTCGCTCGACTCAGCCTTCATCGTAGAGCTCCTGCGTCCAGATCGGCCCGGTGTGGACGGAGTGCGCGCCGTCGACCGGGAGCAGGACACCGCTGATGAAGGACGCCTCGTCGGAGGCCAGGAAGACGGCACCGGCCGCGATCTCGTGCGGGGCCGCCATCCGCCCCAGGGCGATGGTGTCGAGCAGGTATTTGCCGCGCCCGCCCATTTCCTCTTCCGGCCCGTAGCTGCGCGCGACGTTCGGAGTCCGGGTCGGCCCAGGGGCGATCGCGTTGCAGCGAATGCCCTTGGTCCCGTAGTCGAGCGCGATCTGCTTGGTCAGCCCGACCACGCCGTGCTTGGCGGCGACGTAGGACGACATCTTGTGCTGCGCCATGACGCCGAGGGTCGAGGCGGTGTTGACGATCGCGCCGCGGCCTTGCTCGATCATCTGCGGGAGCACCGCCCGACAGCCGAGGAAGACGGCGGTCAGGTCGATCGCGAGCACCTGGTCCCACTGCTCGGTGGGCATTTCGTGGAGCGCCGTGATCCGGGTGATGCCGGCGTTGTTGAACAGCATGTCGACGGAACCGAACCGCTCCACGCATGCCGCCGCCAGCTGCTCCTGGGCCTGCTGGTCGGCGACGTCGGTCCGCTGGAACTCGACCCGTCCGGCGTCGACGCCGTCCGGAACCAGGTCGTCGCCGGGCTCGCCGACGTCGGCGACCATCACCCGGGCACCGTCCCGGAGCAGCTGGTGGACAATCGCCAGGCCGATCCCCGAGACGCCCCCGGTGACGATCGCGGCCCGTCCCTCGAAGCGATCGGGACGCGCCTTTGGAGGTTCGGCAATGGGGTCATACGAGGCCAAAATCGGGCTCCTTCGAGTCGTTGCTGAGAGCCGCTGGTGCGCGGGGCCGCGAAGTTTAGCTAGTTACAGGTGAATCTGGCTTCGATACTTCGCATAAATAGTGATTTGGTACGAGATTTTGCTAAGCTTCGCCGTGTTTTTCGAAACTTGTTCCATTTTTTGCCAACCCTGGAACGAATCCGCAAGAGAGGCATCGAATGCGTGAAGCAGTAATCGTCGACGCGGTCCGCACCGCGGTCGGAAAGCGGAACGGGTCGCTCTCCGAGATACACCCCGCCGATCTCTCGGCGGTCGTCCTCAACGCGATCGCCGCTCGGACCGGCGTCGACCCCGCCGAGGTCGACGACGTCGTCTGGGGCTGCGTCAGCCAGGCGGGCGAGCAGACCTTCGACATCGCCAGGACCGCCGTGCTCTCGGCCGGCTGGCCGGAGAGCGTGCCCGGAACCACCGTCGATCGCCAGTGCGGCTCCTCGCAGCAGGCGGTCCACTTCGCGGCCGCGGGTGTGATCTCGGGCCAGTACGACCTCGCCGTCGCCGGCGGCGTCGAGTCGATGTCGCGAGTGCCGATCGGCGCAGCGATGGAGTGGGCGAACGGGCAGACTCCAATCGGCTCGCGCTACGCCGAGCGCTATAGCGCTGAGTTCCCGAGCCAGGGCCTCGGGGCCGAGGAGATCGCCGGCAGGTGGGGCCTGACTCGCCAGCGGCTCGACGAGTTCTCGGCCCGCTCCCACGAGAACCTCGGGGCGGCGATCGACGCCGGCCGCTTCGAGTCGCAGATCGTCCCGGTGGAGCTCGCCGACGGCGGCGAGTTCGCGATCGACGAGGGGCTGCGACCCGGCACCTCGGTCGAGAGTCTTGCCGGCCTCAAATCGGCCTTCCGCGAGGATGGCGTGCTGACCGCGGGCAACAGCTCGCAGATCAGCGACGGCGCCGCGGCGCTGCTGATCGCGAGCGCCGAGAAGGCGAGCGCACTCGGTCTCGAGCCGATCGCCCGCATCCACACCGCCTGCCTCGCCGGCAGCGACCCGAACATCATGCTGACGGCACCGATCCCGGCGACCGAGAAGCTGCTCGAGAAGAGCGGCGTCTCGATCGCGGAGATCGGCGTCTTCGAGGTCAACGAGGCCTTCGCCTCCGTCCCCCTCGCCTGGCTCGCAGAGACAGGCGCCGACGAAGCCGCGCTCAACCCCAACGGTGGAGCGATCGCGATCGGTCATCCGCTCGGCGGCTCTGGAGCTCGGATCATGACGACGATGGTCCATGACATGCGCGAGCGCGGGATCCGCTACGGCCTGCAGACGATGTGCGAGGGCGGCGGCCAGGCAAACGCCACCCTGGTCGAGCTGCTCGCGGCCTGAGCGCCAGCCCAATGCACCTCCACGACGAGCCGCAGACCGCGAGCTTTCGCGACGAGGTTCGAGCCTGGCTCGACGCCAACGCCGGCTCCTCCCCATCCGTCCACACCGGGTTCGGCGAGGAGCAGGTCTCGGCCTGGCGCGACTGGAGCCGGCGGCTGTACGACGCCGGCTTCGTCGGCCTCACCTGGCCGCAGGAGTTCGGCGGCCGCGGCCTGGCGCCGGCCTACGAGGCAATCTGGTTGGAGGAGAGCGCCCGCGCCGGGGTCCCCGGACCGCTCGGGATCATCGGCCTCGGAATGGCCGGCCCGACGATCATCGGCTGGGGCAGCGAGCAGCAGCAGGCCCGCTACCTCGAGCCGCTGTTGCGCTGCGAGGAGATCTGGTGCCAGGGCTTCTCCGAGCCCGACAGCGGATCCGATCTCGCCAGCGTTCGCACCCGGGCACGGCGGGAGGGCGAGGAGTGGGTCGTCAACGGCCAGAAGGTCTGGTCGTCGTTTGCCCACCTCGCCGACTGGTGCATCCTCCTCGTGCGCTCCGACCCGGACAGCAGCGCCCACGCCGGCCTGTCTTACCTGCTGCTCGACATGAATGCCCCCGGGGTCGAGGTGCAACCGCTTCCGCAACTGACCGGCGACGCCGAGTTCAACGAGATCTTCCTCACCGACGTCCGAGTCCCGGTTGAGTCGATGCTCGGCCAGCCGGGCGACGGTTGGAAGGTGGCGATGACGACGCTCAGCCACGAGCGCGGCACCCACGGCATCAAGCTCGCTGCCGAGCTTGAAGTCAACCTTGCCGACGCGACCAGGACTCTCGCCATGGCGGCTGGCGGCTCGATCGAGGACCCCTTCCTGAAAGACGAGCTGAGCGAGCTCTGGGTCGAGGTGCAGGCACTGCGGATGACCAACTTGCGCTCGCTCTCCGAGCTCGCCCGCAGGGGCACTCCCGGTCCCGAGTCGACGATCTCGAAGCTGCGCTGGAGCGAACTCAACCAGAGATTAGCGGCGCTGGTCGAGTCGGAGCTCGGCCCGGCCGGACTCGAGCTCGGGGAGGAGGGGATCGAAGCTGGCCGCTGGCCGTTCGCGCGGCTGCGGGCCCGCGGCAATTCGATCGAGGCCGGGACCAGCGAGGTGCTCCGGAACATCATCGCCGAGCGCGTGCTCGGCCTACCGCGATCGCGCTGAGGCTGACGACATGGACCTGACCTACACCACCGAGCAGAACGAGCTGCGAACGACGGCCCGCGACTTCCTCGCCGCGCGGCTGGGGGCGGTGAGCGCAGCCGAGGCCGGGGCACGGACCGGCGACCGCGAGCTATGGCGAGAGCTGGCCGAGCTGGGCTGGCTCGCGATCTCCGTGCCGGAGGCCCTCGGAGGCATCGAGCTCGGGCTCATCGAGGAGGTGATCGTCGCCGAGGAGTCGGCTCGGGCGCTGCTGCCGCAGCCGTGGCTGCCGACCGTCGGGATGGCGCTGCCGTTGCTGCTCGCGGCCGGCGACGGGGAGACGGTTGCCGCCATCGCCGCGGGCGAGGTCCGGGCGACGCTGGCCTGGGCCGAGCCGGGCGGAGAGGCGCGGCTCTCCGATGGGCTCTCGGAGCCGCTGGCCACGCGCAGCGGCGGCGAGACCGTCACCGGCACCAAGACCTGGGTGCCGGCCGCAGCCGAAGCCGATCTCCTGCTGGTCAGTGCCGAACGCGACGGCGCCAGGACCTTCGTCGTGGTCGAGGCGGGCGCTCCCGGGGTGAGCGTTCGCGAGCTCGACACCCTTGATCGGACCCGGCCGCTCTGCGAGGTGCGCTTCGAGGACACCCGGGTCCCCGCCGCCTACCGCCTGGGGGGCGAGGGCGACGGCTGGAACGTGGCCATGGGCACCCTGGCGCACGAGCGCGCCGGTACCGGCGGCATCGCCATCGGGTTGCGGGCCGAGCTGGCCCAGATGGTGCGGACCGCCCGGCAGCACAACCCCGACGCCCTGGCCGATCCCGGCATCCGGGAGCGCATCGCGCGGCTCTACGCCCAGGTCGAGCTGACCCGGCTGCTCAACGCCCGGGCGCTGTCCAAGGTCCTCAAGGGCGAGCGCTCCTGGCCCGAGGCGCAGCTGGCCAAGCTGCAGTGGAGCCACCTGTCCCAGGCCCTGGCCGAGCTCAACGTGGACATGCTGGGACCGCTGGGCATCCTGGCCAAGGGCGGGCCCGACACGCCCGACGGCGGCCACGCCGCCCACAACTACCCGTGGCAGCGCTACACCTCGATCGGCGCCGGCGCCACCGAAGTGCAGAAGAACATCCTGGCCGACCGCGCCCTCGGCCTACCGCGCCGGTAGCGGCATCAGCTCCAGGAGCTGGCCGTCAGGGTCTCGCACGAGGATGGCCTGGCCGCCCACGTCGGTGTCGGCCAGGACCTCGCCGCCGAAGGCGACAACTCGGGCGCAGGTGGCGGCGACGTCGGGGACGGAGAACGAGAGGTGGGTGAGGCCGGGCTCGGTGAACACGCGGTCGCGGGCGGGGGCGTTGCCCTCGCGGGCGAAGTGGAGCAGCTCGAGCACGAAGTCGCCGAGGGTCAGGTAGACGGCGGTGAGGCCTACGGGCTTGGGGACCCGCAGCAGGCGGGAGGCAGCGCGATCGGCGACGGCCAGGTTGTTGCGGTGGGTGAACCCCAAGGCCTCCTCGTAGAACCGCCGGGAGCGGTCGAGGTCGGTGACGCACAGGCCCACGTGGTTCACCCTCATGCTCGGATCGTACGGGGCTGACTAACGTCGGCGTCACATTGCATGGACGACGACCTGTTCCTCCCCGAGCCTGAGCCCCGAGAGGTGCTGGCGACGATCATCTCGGTCGACGACCACCTGGTGGAGCCGGCGGACATGTTCGAGGGCCGGCTGCCGGCGCGGCTGCAGGACCGGGCGCCGCACATCGTCGTGGACCGTCGGGGTCACGAGGTGTGGGAGTTCGACGGCCGGCGCCACAGCCAGGTGGGGATGAACGCGGTGGTGGGCCGCCGGCCGGAGACGGTCGAGATGGAGCCCTTCCGCTTCGACCAGATGCGCCGGGGGTGCTTCGACGTCGAGGCGCGGGTCCACGACATGGACCTGGCCGCCATCTGGGCCTCGCTCAGCTTCCCGTCCATGATCACCGGGTTCTGTGGCCGGGTGTACTCGCAGTGCTCGGATCCCGACCTGGGCCTGGCCACCACCCGGGCCTTCAACGACTGGGTGCACGACGCCTGGTGGCAGCCCCACCCCGACCGGATCATCCCGCTCGGGATCACCTGGCTCTCCGACCCCGACCTCGGCGCAGAAGAGATCCGCCGCAACGCCGAGCGCGGCTTCCGGGCCGTGACCCTGCCCGAGCGCCCCCACAAGATCGGCTACCCGTCGATCTTCGAGGAGTACTGGGCGCCCATCCTGCAGGCGTGTG
>Ga0081455_10006996_pt1 | contig 11986 bp, 10 predicted proteins | sample TabmetS3T2R1_FD_70207 | JGI IMG/M metagenome (GOLD analysis project Ga0081455, IMG submission 70207) | Tabebuia heterophylla rhizosphere microbial communities from the University of Puerto Rico - S3T2R1 | ecosystem: Host-associated > Plants > Roots > Rhizosphere ...
GTTGCCGAGGTGGCGGCCACGCTCGATGTGCCGCGCAAACGCGTCTATGCCCGCGCCTTGGCGCTGCGCGCCGCGCAGGAGCAAGCACAATGACCGCCGCGCGCGAGGCCGCAGAGCGTCGGGGACGGCTCGCCGAAAGCGCCGCGGCGCTGTGGCTCATCATGAAGGGCTATCGCATCGTCGACCGACGGTTGCGTGGCCGGCAGGGTGAGATCGATCTGGTGGCGTGGCACCGCACGCCCGCGCCGCACGGCACCTTGTGTTTCATCGAGGTGAAGTGGCGCCCGACCCTCGACCAGGCGGCCGAAGCGGTGAACACGCGCCAGCGCGAACGGTTGGCGCGGGCGTCCTCCGAGTTTCTTCAGCGGCGTCCGAATTACGCGCAGGCCGCCGTCCGCTTCGACGCCGTGCTGCTCGCGCCGCAATCCTGGCCGCGCCACATCCGCGATGCGTGGCGGGTGTAGCGTGTGATGCTGTTGGATTGAATCACCTATCACTCCGATGTCATGCCCGGGCTTAACCCGGGCATCCAGAGCCGCGCCCTCGGAGCGCGTGACTCCTGGATTGCCGGGTCAAGCCCGGCAATGACACAGTGATATGTCAGGTAGGAGCGACTGTATTTGAAGCATCGTGCTCCAGCTCGTTTGGGGATAACTGCGCACGGCCGTTAGACTCGCTCCGTTCGTCTGATTCGGGAGCGGGATATGACCGTCGCAATCATGGAGGCATTGAGATCGCGCGTGCTCGCGATCGCCGGCCTCATCGGGCTTGCCCTTTCGCTCCAAGGCTGCGTCGCAGTTGCCGTGGGTGGTGTCGCGGCGACGGCGCGCACGGTGGCGCAGGATCGCACGGTCGGCGATGCGATGGACGACGTCGGAACGAAGGTCGGGATCCAGCGCCGCATGCTGTCGGAGTCCGGCCAGCTGTTTCTGAAGACGGACGTCGCGGTGGTCGAGGGCCGCGTTCTCCTGACCGGCATCGTGCCCGATCAGGACGCTCGCATCGCGGCGACCCGCATCGCCTGGCAGGCGCCGGGCGTCAAGGAAGTCATCAACGAGCTCGAAATCTCCGACAAGCGCGGCATCGTGACCGTGCCCCATGATGCGCTGATCGCGACGCGCTTGCGCGCGCGGCTCATCGGCGACAAGGAGATCAAGTCCGTGAACTATTCGATCGAAGCGAAGGACCGCGTGATCTATCTCATGGGCATCGCGCGCTCGAACGAGGAGCTCGATCGCGTGGTGGACCAGGCGCGTAGCGTCAAGGGCGCGAGAAACGTGGTGAGCTACGTGAAGGTCAAATCCGATCCCACGCGCAGCACGACCCGATATTCGAGCCTCGAGCCCGGCTATGCCGCGCCGTCGGAACCGACGGGTGCTATCAATGCGTCCGCATCACGCCCGAATGTTGCCCCAACGCCCGAGCCGGACCCGGCGCCGCGCAACGTGTCGTCGGCCACACCGCCGGGCATGGACGCGCCGCAAGGCTATGTCGACCTTTCCGACAAATACGATAAGCCGGCGACGCGAGGCCCGACCGAGCTCCGTCCCTTGCCGCCGATCACCACGGCGCCGCTGGACGTCAAACCGCTGTCGGCGCCGCCGGCTCGCTAGTCGAACGGCCGCTGGGGCGACGAGACGGCGTGTCCCTGCTATGCTCTCGCGCAGTCATGGCGGGCCAGGTGAACCTTGAGCGATCGTGAGGCGATAGAAAGCGAGCTTGCACGCGCGGGTGCCGCGCCGGAGGCGGCGTTTCCGCTCCTGGATGCGGCCCTGCTCCTGGGTGCGCTCGATGCTCCGGAGACGGATCTTTCCCGGCCCCGGGCGCGCGTGGCGGCTCTGGTCGAGCGCTTGCGCGCCGTGGAGGCCGGAACGGCCGACGCCCAGGCGGCGGCCCTATCGCGCGCGCTGCATGAGGAGGCGGGCTTCGATGGCGACCGCGACAGCTACGACCATCCCGACAACGCCAATTTGATTCACGTGATTCAGCGCCGTCGTGGATTGCCTGTCGCGCTTGGTGTCCTCTACCTCCATGTGGGCGAGGCGCTCGGCTGGCGGCTGCGCGGCCTGGACATGCCCGGTCATTTCGTGCTGCGCCTGGACACGGGCGAAGAGCATCGGCTGATCGATCCGTTCAACGGCGGCGCGGTGATCGAGATGACCGAGCTGCGCGAGATCGTGAAGCAGGCGGCAGGGCCCCGCGCGCAAATGCCTCATCAGTCCGAGGCTGCGATGACGAAGCGGGGCGTCTTGTTGCGCCTGCAGAACAACATCAAGATCCGCGCGCTCGCCGCGCACCAGCTCGACCGTGCCGCGGAGATCCTCCGGCGGATGAGCCTGGTGGCGCCCGAGGCCGCGGCAGTCTGGTTCGAGCGCGGCGTGCTCGAGGAGAAGATGGATCATTTGACCGCCGCGTCTCACGCTTTTGTCGCCTGCCGCGAGCGCGCCGACTCGCAGCGCCTGCGCGATCAGGCCGAGCAGGCCCTCAGCCGCCTTCGCCAACGCCTCAATTGAAGAGATCCGTCATGAAGCTCACCGTCGCCATTCAGATGGATCCGATCGATCGCATCGACATCAACGCGGATTCGACCTTCGCGCTGGCGCTGGAGGGCCAGGAGCGGGGCCACGAGCTGCTCTATTACCTGCCGCGCGCGCTCAGCCTGCGCGGCCGCAAGGTGACCGCTCGGGTGCAGCCGCTGGCGGTGCGCGCGGAAGCCGGCCGGCACTTCGCGCTCGGCGGCTCCGAAAAGATCGATCTCACAAGCGTCGATGTCGTGCTGATGCGCCAGGATCCGCCCTTCGACATGGGCTACATCACGGCGACCCATGTGCTCGAGCACCTTCACCCGAAGACGCTGGTGGTGAACAACCCGGCCGAAGTCCGCAACGCGCCGGAGAAGCTGTTCGTCACGCATTTCGAGGATTTCATCCCGCCCACGATCATCACGAGCGACCGCGCCGAGATCGATGCCTTCCGCGCCGAGCACAAGGACATCATTCTGAAGCCGCTGTTCGGCAATGGCGGCGCCGGCGTTTTCCATGTGACGCAGGCGGACGAGAATCTGAACGCGCTGGTCGAGCTCTTCACGCAGTTCTATCGCGAGCCGATTGTCGTGCAGCGCTATCTTCCGGCCGTGCGCGCCGGCGACAAGCGCATCATCCTGGTCGACGGCGTCGTGGCCGGCGCGATCAACCGGGTGCCGAAGTCAGGAGAGGCGCGCTCGAATCTTCATGTCGGCGGCACGGCCACCAAGACCACGCTCACGGCACGGGAGAAGGATATTTGCGCGGCTATGGGACCCGAGCTTGCGCGGCGCGGGCTCGTGTTCGTCGGCATCGACGTGATCGGCGATTACCTGACGGAGATCAACGTGACGTCGCCCACGGGCATTCAGGAAATCCGTCGCTTCGACGGAACGAATGTCGCCGGCCTCATCTGGGACGCCATCGAGCGCCGGGCGTCGAGCAAGGCAGCTGGCTAGAGAAGCGAGACGATCGACGGCAGCACAGCGGCAGCCGCCGCGGCCGCCGCAAAAGCGATGGCCAGGAACGCCAGGCCGGAATCCCCCTGGCGCTCATTCTTTGAACGCTTGGTCAAAATGACCCCCATACCCCATTTCCTCACAGTTCTGTCCCAGAGAGAGATGACTCCCGGGATATTGTTGGAGCCGCTGCAAGCGGCGCGCCGCGAGCTTAGCTCCAAACCGGGACGCAAAGTCACAAAAAAGTCGTAAATCCACAGGATCGCTTCGACGCCACTCTCAATCGGGTATAGTTAACGACCAGCCGTTCCGGTCTCCCAAGCTTCGAGGGTGTTCTCCGCATGAGCGTCGTGCGCGTCTTCACCGTGGCCTTTGAAGGCATCGAGGCTCGTGAGGTGGACGTCCAGGTTCAGGTCGCCCAAGGGTTGCCGGCCTTCGCCATTGTCGGCCTGCCGGACAAGGCGGTGGCCGAAAGCCGCGAGCGGGTCCGCGCCGCGCTGGGCGCGATCGGGCTCGGGCTGCCCGCCAAGCGCATCGTGGTCAATCTGGCGCCGGCCGATCTGCCCAAGGAGGGCAGCCATTACGATCTGCCGATCGCGCTTGCGCTTCTTGCCGCGACGGGGGCGCTTCCGCCCAGCGAGCTCGAGCGCTTCACCGTGCTGGGCGAGCTTGCGCTGGACGGGACGATCACGGCCGTCGCGGGTGTGCTGCCGGCAGCAATCGCGGCGTCGGCTGCGTCACGCGGCATCATCTGTCCCGCCGCGAGCGGCGGCGAGGCGGCGTGGGCCGGCGAGCTCGAAGTGCTGGCGCCCGCAAATCTCATCGCGCTCGTCAATCATTTCAAAGGCGTCAGCGTGCTCTCGCCGCCGACGCCGCGGCTGCGTGACGACGAGGGGCACGGCCTTCCCGATCTGCTCGATATCAAGGGCCAGGAGAGTCCGAAGCGCGCGCTCGAAGTGGCGGCGGCCGGCGCGCACAATCTGCTCATGATCGGACCGCCAGGCTCGGGCAAATCCATGCTCGCGCAGCGGCTGCCCGGCCTTCTGCCGCCGCTGACGCCGAAGGAAGCGCTCGAGGTTTCGATGATCACGTCGCTCGCGGGCTTGCTGCAGGACGGCCGCATCGGACGCGCGCGGCCCTTTCGCGCGCCGCATCATTCCGCGAGCATGGCGGCGATGGTGGGCGGCGGATTGCGCGCCAAGCCCGGCGAGGTCTCGCTCGCCCATCGCGGCGTGCTGTTTCGCATCGGACGCGCGCGGCCCTTTCGCGCGCCGCATCATTCCGCGAGCATGGCGGCGATGGTGGGCGGCGGATTGCGCGCCAAGCCCGGCGAGGTCTCGCTCGCCCATCGCGGCGTGCTGTTTCTGGACGAGCTGCCGGAGTTTCCGCGCACTGTTCTCGAATCGCTGCGTCAGCCGCTCGAGTCCGGCCACGCCGTGGTCGCGCGCGCGAACGCGCATGTGCGTTATCCCGCGCGCGTTCAGCTTGTTGCTGCGATGAATCCGTGTCGCTGCGGCTATTTGGGCGACGAATCCCAGGCCTGCAATCGCGCTCCGAAATGCGGCGTGGATTATCAGACGAAGCTGTCGGGCCCCCTGCTCGACCGCATCGATCTCCATGTCGATGTCGCCGCCGTCAGCGCGTCTGATTTGTCTCTACCCCCACCGAGCGAAGGCTCGTCCGCCGTCGCTGCGCGCGTGGCGCGTGCACGGGACATTCAGACGAAACGCTTCGCCGATGAGAATGCCGACGGCGTCACCGTGAACGCGGAGGCCGACGGCGTGCTCCTGGAGAAGATCGCATCGCCCGACGCCGCAGGCCGCGCGCTGCTCACCCAAGCCGTCGATCACATGAAAATCTCAGCGCGCGGCTATCACCGCGTCCTGCGCGTCGCGCGCACGCTCGCGGACATGGAAGGCGCGGACGCGGTGCGAAAGATTCACGTCGCCGAGGCGCTGAGCTATCGGCGATTGCCGGTGGCGCGGTGACAGAATATCTTCCGCTCAGAATCTGGGAATCGAATGGCGATTAGGGCTTACGCAGCAATTTTCTTGGTCGTCGCTGCAGGGGGGCGTTGGCTGTTTGGAGCCAATCTCGCGAGTTGGCTACCCTATTCCGCAATATGCCTAGTGATGTCGATCGGTCTGTTCTTGCGCAAGCGTTGGACCGAGCACGCTCTGTTTGGAATTGCGATATTTGTGACAGTAACTTGGGTGGTGGCTATGGCGGCAATCGCCGTGGAGCAGTGGCCCTATTCCAACGCGCTTGAAACAATAATATCCCTCGTTCCCGGGGTGCTTTGGTGTGCGTTTTGGGCAGGAATGTGGTTTCTAGTCAGGGCAGATCTCAGACATCGAGCATGAAAAACTTGCGGTTCCGACACCCCTGACACCTCCTACGATAGCTCCCCCAATTCCGGAAGAACCTCCTCGATCATCCGCCGTGTTTGCTCGTACATCGGTTCGTCGCCCTGCACGAGCGTGCGCAGGATGAACTTCGAGGCGCCCGCGTCCACATAGGCTTTAATTCGCTCGAGAATTGTCTCGGCGTCGCCGATCGCGAAAAAATCGCGCACGTCGCGTTTGGCGGCGATGCGGCGATAGATTCCCTGGGCGGCTTCGATGGCGGGGTCGTCGTCGCGCCCGAAATGATAGGCGAAGCCGACGCCGAAATGGCCGGGATCGATCTCGCGACCGACCTCCGCCGCGGCCTGCTTGATACGCGCGATCAGCGGCGCCGTTTCGGCCGGCGTTTCGACCGTCGATTGCCAGCCGGTGCCGTAGCGCGCGGTGCGGCGGATGGCACCTTCCGAGGAGCCTCCGATCCACAGCGGCAGCTCTTCTTGCACAGGCTTGGGCGAGATCGACGCGTCGGTGATGCGGAAGTGCTCGCCCTCGAACGTCACATGATCCTCGCGCCAGAGGCGGTGGATGATCTCGAGCGCTTCGTCGGCTTTCGCGCCGCGCGTCTTGGTGTCGTGATGGAGCGCGGCCCATTCCGCGGAGATTGGGCTCCCGATCCCGAAGGCTGGCAGAATGCGGCCCTCCGACAGCACGTCGATCGTCGCGCATTGCTTGGCCAGCAGGACGGGATCGCGAAAGGCGAGCGAGACGACGTTCATGCCGAATTTCAGCCGCCGGGTGCGGCCGGCAAGCGCGGCCATGACGCTCATGGATTCGAGCATGGGCTCTGTCGAGACGATCCGGTCGCTCTGCCAAAGCGAGTCGACGCCGCCCGCTTCGCAGAGGTCGACCCAGCGCCAGAAACCTTGGACGGTGTCGAACGGAAACGCCCCGATGCCCATGCCAACGGATATGCGCGCCATCTTTGTTCCTCGCCCTAAATCTCGTCGCGCCGATGATAGCCGACGGGCCGGTCTTAAATCCGCATTAATCCTGATTCCTTAACGTGGTGGTCGAAATGGGACGTGCCGTTCCCAGCCGCCCCGCCGCTGCCCGAAAGCTGCTACCCAAGGAAGCCCCATGGCGCGCCGACCGTCTCTCCCCTATGGCCCGGCCGTCGTCGGCAGTCTCGTTCTGGGCGCCGCGTCCCTCGATCAGCTTGGCCTTCTCGGCGTCGATGGCGGTGCTTTCAGGGGCCCGCTTCTCGGCTTTTTCATCCTCGGCGGTGGCGCGCTGATGGCGCTCGGCGTCGTCGATCTGCGCAGCCGGACGAAATCGCTCTACGGCAAGACCCGCCGGCTGTTCACGGCCTTCACCCGCGCCCAATGCGTGATCGACAATCTGGGCGTGGTGATCTACCGCCGCTCGCTGCAAGGGCGCCTCACCTTCGTCAACGACGTGTTCTGCACGGTGTTCGGCGTCGCGGTGCGGGACGTCATCGGCCGGAAGGCGATGGAACAGTTTATCGACGGCGACGATCCGCAGGCGACGCAGATGAACGACGACACGCTGACGCGTGCGCGCCGTTACGATCAGCGCTTGCGCACGGCGGCCGGCCTCAGATGGTACGCGTGGGAAGATCTGCCCGTGCGCGATTCAAACGGCCTCGTCATCGGCATTCAATCCGTCGGACGCGACATCACCGACCGCAAGCATATGGAGCAGGATCTGCTGGCGACGCGCAATCTCGCCGAAGAGGCGAGCCGCGCCAAGTCCATGTTCCTCGCCACCATGAGCCACGAGATCCGCACGCCCATGAACGGCGTGCTCGGCATGGCGGGGCTTTTGCTCGACACCGACCTCACGCCCGATCAGCGGACCTATGCCGAGGCCGTGCAGGACTCGGGCGAAGCGTTGATGACGCTCATCAACGACATCCTCGATTACTCCAAGATCGAGGCGGGCCGGCTCGCGCTCGAGCCCGTGGAGGTCGATCTCCGCGCTCTCGTCCAGCAGGTCACCGAGCTTCTCAGCCCGCGCGCCTTCGAGAAAGGCATCGAAGTGGCGGGCTATGTCGGGCCGTCCGTGCCCGAGCGCGTGCTGGCCGATGAAGGCCGTCTGCGCCAGGTGCTCCTCAATCTGGCCGGCAACGCGATCAAGTTCACCGAAACCGGCGGCGCCACCATCGAGATCACCTCGGAAGAGGTCGGCGACACCGGCACGACCGTGCTTGCGATCGACATTCGCGACACGGGTGTCGGCATTTCCGGCGATGCGCGCGAGCGTCTGTTCGGCGAGTTCGAGCAGGGCGACGGCTCGATCAAGCGCCGGTATGGCGGCACGGGGCTCGGGCTCGCCATCTCCAAACGCCTTATCGAGGCGATGGAAGGCACCATCGGGTTCGACAGCATGCCCGGCAAGGGCACGGTCTTTCATGTGCGGGTGCCGCTGCCGGTCGCCGCGCCGGCGTCGGCCTCCAAGGCGCTGCTCGAAGGCCTGAAGGCGCTCGTCGTGACGCCGTCTCCCGTCACAGGTCCTTTCGTTTTGCGCCAAATCGAAGACGCGGGCGCCGTCGCCATGCTCGCGACCACGGGTGCTGAAGCGCGGCAGGCGCTGTTCCAGGCCGCCGGGGACGGCATGCCGTTCACCAGCGTCATCAGCGATGTGATGCTGCCGGACATGTCGGGCGAGGCGCTGCTGCAGGATGTTCGCGCGCAGGCGGGCGAAAGCTGCAAGGTCACGGTGCTGTTGCCGGTGGGCGCGAAGAAGTCCGACGTCAAGGACAAGGGGTTCGATGCCTATCTCATCAAGCCGGTGCGGCAAGGTTCGCTGACCCAGCGTCTGGCGCTCGTCCATGGCCGCATCGCAGATGACCCGGAAGAGGAAGCCGCGCGCGAGCGCCGCGCTCAGAAGCGCTCACGCCGCCGCCGCACGGAGACCAAGCTCTCGGTGCTGCTCGCCGAGGACAACGACATCAATGCGCTGTTGGCCATCGCGCTGTTGGGTCGCGAGGGCCATCGGATCGATCGCGTGGTGAACGGCCGCGAAGCTCTCGAAGCCGTGCGCGCAAAAGCGTATGATCTGATTCTGATGGATGTGCACATGCCCGAGATGGATGGCCTCGAAGCGACGCGCGAGCTGCGCGCTCAGGGTCAGGCGGAGCTGCCGATCATTGCGCTGACGGCGAATGCGATGGCGGAGGATCGCCGCGCCTGTCTCGATGCGGGCATGAACGATTATGTGGCGAAGCCGCTCGATCCCGCGCTGCTGATGGAGACTATCCTGCGCTGGACCGGCCAGGGCACCCCCACCGCAAAAGCGGCCGGAGCCGCGGGCTGAACGGGCAGAGCTGTGCTCCGGCGTCATCCCGGAAAGGCTTTCGAGTTCCCCTGTGTCATTGCCGGGCTTGACCCGGCAATCCAGGATCCAAGACACGGAGCGTGTTGCTCTGGATGCCCGGGTCAAGCCCGGGCATGACACTGTGAGAAAATCGCTGCGGCCGGGATGACGGCGAGGGGACCGAAGCGCGCGTGACACAATCTTCCGAAACAGAATCGCGCGGTTTCGCGCATACGCTCCGCACCTATGCCCAACCGCGCGTGGCGGCGATGCTGGCGCTCGGGTTTTCCTCGGGCCTGCCTTTTCTGCTCACCGGCAACACGTTCGGCTATTGGCTGCGCGACGAGGGCATCAGCCTCAAATCGATCGGGTTTCTGGGCTGGGTGGGGCTCGCCTATTCGCTCAAGGTGTTGTGGGCGCCTTTGATCGATCGCGTGAACGCGCCCTTTGCCGGCATGCTCGGGCGCCGTCGCGGCTGGATGTTCCTGTCTCAGCTTTTTGTCGCGGCCGGGCTTGTCGCGATGGCGTTGACGGGCCCGAGCATCGGTCTTCTGACCGTTGCGGGCGTCGCCGTGTTTGTCGCTTTCGCGTCCGCGACACAGGATATCGTCGTCGATGCGTGGCGGATCGAGAGCGCCGCGAGCGACAAGGAGCTTGGCCTCTTGTCGGCGGCGTATCAGCTGGGATATCGAGCGGCTCTGCTCGTTACCGACGCGTTGATTCTGATTTCCGCCAACCACCTAGGCTGGCCCGTGTCCTACGGCGTGATGGCCGCGTTGATGAGCGTGGGGCTGGCCGCCACACTGCTCGCGCCCGAGCCGCGCCAAAGCGGCGACACCCCCCGGTCGTCCGGTTCGCGGCTGTCATTTTCCTGGCGCAAGGCGGTCGACGCGGTGAGCGGGCCTTTCATCGTGTTCTTCAAGACCCACGGCGCGCTTGCGCTTCTGATGCTTCTGATGATCAGCCTCTACCGGCTGCCCGATTTCGTCATGGGGCCGATGGCGAACCCGTTCTACAAGGATCTCGGTCTCTCGAAGGATGTTGTCGGCGGCGTTCGCGCTTCGGTCGGGCTTACCTTCTCGCTGCTCGGCATCGCCGCGGGCGGCCTCTTCGTGCGCAAGTTCGGCCAGGTGCCGGGCCTCATCGTCGGCGCGGTCCTTCAGGGCTTCGCGGTCGCAAGCTTCGCGTTGCTGGCCTTCTTCGGCACGTCGCTTCAGCTCTTCAGTGTCGTCATGGCGGCCGACAGCTTCGGCATCAGCTTCGCGGGCGTGGCGCTGGTGACCTACATGTCGGGCCTCACGAGCCTCGGCTACACCGCGACGCAATATGCCCTGCTCAGCTCGGCCTATGCCTATGTCGGCAAGTTCCTGAAGGGGTTCTCCGGTGACATCGTGGAGCGTCTGGCCGCGACCCGGCCGCTGATCGAGGCCTATGGCGTGTTCTTCCTCGGCGCCGGCGCCATTGGCGTTCCCGCCCTTGTTCTCTGCGTCCTTCTCGCCCGCGCCCATCGGCGCCGCGCCGTCGCGTAGCCCCCAAGCCCCTCAATTGATTGCCGGGGGGCGGATCGGATAGAGTGGTGGCGTTCTGGCGGGTCGTACCGCGCCGGGCTCGCGTGCCAGCGCAAGCACGGTCTCAGGGCGTTCTTCCTCCGGGCGCGGTGTCCGGGTCTTTGCACTCCAGACTGGATGGCCAGCGTGATTGGGCCGGTGTGGGCCGCAGCGAAGATCTTTTGTTCCATGAGAAGGGCTTCACATGACGGGTGACGCCCCTCGCGGTCTCAAGCCTGTTCCACTGGGGGAGATCTCGGCGCCGGCCATGCCCAGGCTCGGCCACCTCGAAGTGCGCCTGGCCGTGGACGAAGCCGAGGTCGCGGAAGGTCAGGCGCTACGCTATCGCGTGTTCTACGATGAGATGCGCGCGCGGCCGACCGCCGAAATGGCGGCGGCAAGGCGCGATTTCGACGGCTTCGACAAGGTCTGCGATCATCTCCTCGTCATCGATCATTCCGCGCAGCCTGGGCGCAAGGTGGTGGGCACGTACCGGCTCCTGCGCCAGGAGGTGGCTGAGGCCCATGGCGGGTTCTACACGCAAGGGGAGTACGACGTGGCACCCTTGCTGACGCGCTCGGGCACCGGCACCCGCTTTCTCGAGCTCGGGCGCTCCTGCGTGAATCTGGACTATCGCAACAAGCCGACGCTGGAGCTCCTGTGGGTCGGCATCATGTCCTATGTCAGCCACTACAAGATCGACGCCATGATCGGCTGTGCATCCTTGCCCGGGACGGACCCTTCCGCGCTGACCCTGCCGCTCGCGTTTCTCCATCATTACTGCCTGGCGCCCGAGCCGTGGCGCGTGCGCGCGCAAGCCCACCGCTATGTCTCGATGGATCAGATGCGCAAGGAGGACATCGATGTGCGCGATGCCTTGCGCGCGCTGCCGCCGCTGCTCAAGGGCTATGTGCGCGCCGGCACCTTTGTCGGCGACGGCGCGGTGGTGGACGAGCAGTTCAACACGACCGACGTCATGATCATCTTCCCCGTCGCCGAGATCAACGAGCGCTACTACACGCGCTTCTCGCGCGGCAAGAAGGGGTGAGCGGTCATTCGTTCTTTGGCACCTTTCGAGGTGCGTCACCGGCCCGACGAGCTGCGGAGTCCTAGGTCGATTGATGAGTTACATTAGGCAAAGTACGCTGCGTATACCTACAATTAGGTGACTCAGAATCGTCAAGGGCGACCTCGCATGCCGTTAGACATTGTCGTTACAAGCGAGCGTTTTCGCCAGGATCCAACCTCCCGTGATCTTATTGAGTATCTGCAGAAGG
>Ga0081455_10006997_pt1 | contig 11986 bp, 12 predicted proteins | sample TabmetS3T2R1_FD_70207 | JGI IMG/M metagenome (GOLD analysis project Ga0081455, IMG submission 70207) | Tabebuia heterophylla rhizosphere microbial communities from the University of Puerto Rico - S3T2R1 | ecosystem: Host-associated > Plants > Roots > Rhizosphere ...
CGCGACGCCCGCGAGCGGAGGCGCTATCCGCTGTGCCGCGACGAGGGCCGCGATGCCGCCGAGCGACGCGCCTGCGACGACGACCTTGCGCGCACCCAACCTCCGGACCGCGCGCACTGCGGCGACGACGTCGCCGGCGGCCTTCGAGTGGTCGACCGCGCCCGCAGAAAAACCGTGGCCGCGGAAGTCGAACGGGAACGCCCATAGGCCCTGCTTCGCGAGTGCCCGCGCGTACGGCGCCCAGACGCAGAGGTCGCCTTCGGACATGTGCGCGAGCACGACTGCCGTCTTGCGGCCTGGCTTGACACCTCCGAAGCGATGACCGACGAGCCTCGTCCCGTCGCTCGCCCGAAAACGGAGCTCGTTCGCCTGCGCGCACGAGTGCGCCGTCGCAGCGCCGGACGTCGAGACGAGCATGGCGACGCCGAGGAGCCCGACCGCGAGCGCGACCAGAGCTCGGCGTCTCATCGCACCCGCACCCGCACCGTGGCCGCGCGGCCGCGGTTGCCCGCGCGGTCGGTCGCACGGACGCCGACGCGGTGAACGCCGCGCGAGAGCCGCAGGGTCGCGCCCGCATTCAGGTACGGGATCTGACCGTCGAGGGTGCGGACCGCACGGCCGTCGACCAGAACGGCGTAGCTGAGGAGACCGCTGCCTCGCTCAACGGCCGGATCCCACGCGACACGGACTCGACCTCGTCGCACGCTGACGTCGACGCTCGGCCGCGCGGGCGCGGTCCGGTCGAGCCACTCGAACCTGAGCGTGGAGCCCTCCAGTGCGTGCCGGTCGACCGTCACGCGGAAGACACCGCGCCTGGAGAACGACTCGCCCGCGATGTACCCGAACCGGCCTCGGCCGCGCGGGTTCGGGAGGAGGAGGTTGTCGCGCGGGTACGGCGACCTGATGGCTCCGTTCGCCGGACCTGCGATCACGGCGACGCCCGCCGGCTGCACGGAGTCACCGACGAACGACGTCGTCGAATGCCCCCGAGACTCGAACCAGAACTCGCTCGCCGCAGTGGTGACGACGAGCGCCTGCGGCAGCGTCGTCGGACCCTCGACGGGACCGATCTCGTGCGTCGCGTTCCGGGTCGGACGGACGACACCGGTCAGCCACTGGAGCTTCGACTTCTCGAACGCGTTGAGGTCGCCGTTGCCGTGCCCCATCACGCTGAACTCGTTCCCGTACTCGTTCACCTGGCACGAGGCTCCGCCGCAGTCCCAGCGGCTGGCGTGCGCGAGGCCGAGTGTATGGCCGAGCTCGTGCGCGGCGAGGGCGAGGAAGAGCGCGCCGTTCAGGAGCACCTCGGTCGGGTTCGCCTCGCCTCCGAACTCGCAGGCGGGGACGCGCGGCGTCACGATGACCGCGCGATCGAAGCCCGCGAACGGCGCCGTCGGCGCCGCGCTGCGGATCACGGTCGCGTCGCAGCTGTCGAAGACCGCGCGGGGTAGCCGCACCACGCCGCCGTAGGTGCCGGGCATCGACAGCCGGCCGGCAGAGGACGTCCGAAAGTACGCGTCCGTCTCCGCGGCGACGCGGTCGAAATCGGCAGGCGTGAACGGCTCGGGCCCCCAGGTCGCCAGGACGTAGACGACGCGTACCTCGCCGGAGAGCGCCGAGGCCGCGGGGACCGAGGTCAATGCGGCGGTGAGGGTGACCAGGATCGCCAGGAGCAGTGTCCGCATGTCCTGGGATCATTTATCGTGAATCGATTGACATGTCAAGACTGACATGTCTAACCACCCGCCATGTCACTCCGTCACGCACTCCTGGGAGCCCTCGCCGACCACCCGCGAACGGGCTACGAGCTCCTGAAGCACTTCGAGCAGTCGCTCGCGTACGCGTGGCCCGCGAGTCACAGCCAGATCTACCCGGAGCTCGCGCGGCTCCTCGACGACGGGCTGATCGAGCAGGCCGCGACCGGGCCGCGCGGCTCGAAGACGTATGCGGTCACGGAAGACGGCGTCACGGAGGTGCGGCGCTGGCTGCAGGAGACGGAGCCGGACCGCCGCGTCCGCAGCGACGGTGCGTTGCGCCCGTTCTTCCTCTGGCTGCTCGAGCCCGAGGAGGCGATCCGGCAGCTCGAGGCCGAGCGCACGTACTGGCGCGGCATCCTCGACGAGCTCGAGGCGATCCGCGAGGAGCCGGTCGGCCCCAGCCGCAAGGAGCAGATGTTCCGCATCGTCCTCGAGGGTGGCATCCGGTCGGTGAGCGCCCGCCTCGAGTGGCTGGAATGGGCGATCGGCGAGGTTGATTCGCCCGGCTGGCGCGACTCCTAGGATGCGCATGACGAGGCTCGCGAGCTCCTCCGGCCGCGGGGGCTGCGCGGACCCGACTAGGCTCGGAGCATGGCTACCTTCCTGCACACGATGGTCCGCGTCACCGACCCGGCGAAGAGCCGGGAGTTCTACGAGGCCCTCGGCTTCCGTTTCAACCGCGACATGGACATCGTCCGGAACGGTGAGCTCGAAGCGACGAACTACTTCTTCTCGATCGGAGATCAGGACAACGTCCTCGAGCTGACGTTCAACCACGACGGGCGCACCTACGACCTCGGCACGGGCTACGGGCACATCGCCGTCGGCGTCGACGATCTCGACGGGACGCTCTCCGCACTCTCGGAGGGCGGGATCGAGCCCGAGCGGCCGCCGTACCAGGTCAGCGAGGGCGGTTCCCGCATCTGCTTCGTCCGCGACCCGGACGAGTACCGCATCGAGTTGATCGAGCGACGCTCGGGGTAAGGCTCGAGGTGGTCGGAGCCGTCGCGTCGCCTGGCCGCGCTCGCGCCGGCGCGGAAGTTGCACTCTTGGCACGAAGGCGTTTCCCATGCGTGAGCGGTTTCGCCCTACGCTCGCTCGGTGACTGCTGCACAGGCGAAGCCCCGGACGGTGGCGACCCCGTGGGGGCCGGCCGGCATCGTGGAAGAGGTCTCGATCCCCCAGCGCGCGGGGGACAAGCGGTTCGCGGTCGTCGTCCAGCTACTCGAGGCGTCGAGCGGCCGCGAGCGCCTCGTCCGCTTCGCCTACACGACTGAGGGATCCGCCCGACGCGGTCCCGTCACGATGCGGGCGCGCGACATCGAGCGGCTGCGGGCGGCGCTCGAGCGCGCGCCCGTTCTCGGAGAGGCGCTGGGCTTGTGAGTCCCGCGTTCGTCCTCGTGTGCGCGATCGTCGTGCAGCCTCGGGCGAGCGTCCCTTGGCCTCCGATCCCGCCTGCGGCACAAGGGCCCGGGCGCGACTATGCCCGCGCGAGGACGAGTGCGTGCTCGGTCGCAGCGTCCACGACGGCGGCGAGCAGAAGCCCTCCGTCCGCTGACCCCAGCAACGGGTCCACGGCGTGCTCCGGGTGCGGCATCAGACCCATCACGCTTCCGGTCTCGTTCACGACGCCGGCGACGGCACCGAGGGAGCCGTTCACGTCCTCGACGTAGCGCAGGACGATCTGGTGTCGCGCGGCGAGGGTCATGAACTGCCCTTCGTCGGCGTACCACGCCCCCTCCCCGTGCTTGACCGGGATCACGAGCTCTTGATCGACGGCGAGTCGGCGCGTGAAGAGCGAGTCCGCGTTCTCGACGCGCACGGCGACATCGCGGCACACGAACTCGAGTTGCTGGTTCGGGCGGAGCACGCCCGGGAGCATCCTCGCCTCGCAGAGGATCTGGAACCCGTTGCAGATCCCCAAGACCGGCCCGCCGACGGCCGCGAACTGCTTGACGGCGCTCATCGCCGGAGCCAGGCTGGCGATCGCACCAGTGCGAAGGTAGTCGCCGTACGAGAACCCGCCGGGCAAGACGACGGCTCCAGTTCCCGCCGGGAGCTCATGCTCGTCGTGCCACACGAGGACCGGCTCCGCACCGACAGCACTGAGCGCCCACGCTGCGTCGCGGTCGTCGTTCGAGCCGGGAAAGGTCACGACGGCGACGAGAGGTCGTGCGGCCAGCGCTCAGCCCTCCTCGAGGCGCACGTCGACGCTCTCGATCAACGGGTTGGCGAGTAGCTCGGTGCACATCCGGTCGAGCTGCATCCGCGCGTGGTTCGGCCCCTCGGCGTCGAACTCGAGGTCGATGACCCTCCCGACTCGGACATGCGAGACCGCGAATCCGAGCTTGCGAAGCGACCCCTCGACCGCTTCGCCTTGCGGGTCGAGGATCCCGTCCTTCGGTCGGACGAGAACGGTCGCCTTCACGCGAGGACGACCTCGGGGCTCGCCACGTACGCGTCGAATGCGATGCCGGTGAGGCGCTCGAAGGCCTCGACGTAGCGCGCGCGCGTCCCGGACGCGACTTCCTCAGGAAGCTCCGGTCCCGGCGACGTCTTGTCCCAACCCGACGCCTCGCACCAGTCCCGGGCGAATTGCTTGTCGAACGAGGGCTGCGGGCCTCCCGGCGCGTACTCGTCCAGGGGCCAGAAGCGCGAGGAGTCCGGCGTCAGCGCCTCGTCACCCAAGGTGACCGTGCCGTCGGGCGCCCATCCGAGCTCGAACTTCGTGTCCGCGAGGATGATCCCGCGGGCCTCCGCGTGCGCCGCCGCGAACTCGTACAACGCGAGCGATGCGCTCTTCGCCGCCTCGTAGGCGTCCGCACCGCACAGCGCAGAGGCCTGCTCCTCGTCGATGTTCTCGTCGTGGCCTTCCGTCGCCTTCGTCGCGGGCGTGAAGATCGGCTTCGGGAGTCGCTCGGACTCGCGCATCCCCTCGGGCAACCCGTGGCCGCAGACAGCCCCCGTCTCGCGGTAGTCCCGCCATCCCGAACCGGCGAGGTAGCCTCTGACCACGCACTCGATCGGAAGCATCTCGAGCTTCCGGCAGACGATCGAGCGTCCGTCCGGTCGGACCTCGAGCAGATGGTTGGGGACGATGTCCCGCGTCCGCGAGAACCAGAACGCGGAGAGCCCCGTGAGCACGCGCCCTTTGTCGGGAATCGGGGTCGGGAGCACGACGTCGAACGCGGAGAGCCGGTCGCTGGCGACCAGCAATAGGCGTTCGTCGTCGAGCGCAAAGATCTCCCGCACCTTGCCGCTCGCGACGTGAACGACGTCAGGCACGGATCGACTCCGCTCGCGTCGTGATCGCGCGCAGCCGACCGAAGATCACGTCGACGTGCTCCGTGAAGGCCGACAGGTCGAATGCAGCGTCGAGGTCGGTGCGCCCGGCGATCTCCGAGTCCGCCCGGACGAGCTCACGGAAGTCGAGACCTTCGTCCCAAGCCCGCATCGCATGACGCTGGACAGCGCGGTAGGCGGTGTCGCGATCGAGCCCCGCCTCGACGAGAGCGAGAAGGACTCGCTGGCTGAGGAACAGTCCGCCCGTGGACTCGAGGTTCTCGCGCATTCGCTCCGGCCGGACGACCAGCCCCTCGACGAGCCAGACGAAGCGATCGAGCATGTAGTCGATCGCGAGAAACGCGTCCGGCAGCACGACGCGCTCGGCGGACGAATGTGAGATGTCGCGTTCGTGCCAGAGCGCGACGTTCTCGAGCCCGACCTGGGCATGACCGCGGACTACCCGAGCGAGACCGCAGATCCGCTCGGAGACGATCGGGTTGCGCTTGTGTGGCATCGCCGAGGAGCCCTTCTGGCCGCGCCCGAAAGGCTCCTCCACCTCGCGCACTTCCGTACGCGCGAGATTGCGGATCTCGAGAGCGAACCGCTCGAGCGAGGAGGCAAGAAGCGCAAGAGCGGAGAGAAGCGCTGCATGTCGGTCGCGCTGGAGGATCTGGGTCGAGCTCGGCGCAGGCTCCAGACCGAGCGCCTCACAGGCAATTCGCTCCACCTCGGGCGAGGTCGCCGAGTACGTCCCGACAGCGCCGGAGAGCTTTCCGACGCGCATGCCCTGCAGAGCGGCTTCGACCCGGTCGCGGTCCCGCGCAAGCTGGAACGCCCAGCCGGCCAGCTTGAGCCCGAACGTCGTCGGCTCTGCATGGACTCCGTGCGTGCGCCCGATCGTGAGCGTGTAGCGATGCTCTTCGGCCCGGGCGACGATCGCGTCGACAGCGCGATCGATACCGTCGATGACGAGTCTGCCCGCGTCCTGGATCGTGAGTGCGAGCGCGGTGTCGAGCACGTCCGAGGACGTCAGGCCGTAGTGGAACCAGCGGGCTTCCTCACCCAGTACATCCGCGACCGCGTCCACGAAGGCCGCCACGTCATGGTTCGTCGTCCGCTCGATCTCGGCGATGCGCTCCGCCGAAGGAGCGGACGCGTTCGCGCGAGTCGACCTCGCTGCTTCGACCGGAACGGTGCCGACCTGCGCCCACGCGTCGAGCGCAGCGAGCTCCACCGCGAGCCAGCTTTCGAGCTTCGCCTCCTCCGACCACACGTTCGTCATCTCTGGCCGGGAGTAGCGCGGAATCACTGCGGCCATTCTAGTGGCCCATCCCGGCGCACCCTCGGTCAGTAGCGCAGGACGCATGCAGATTCCGCCGCGCGAGCTGGCAATGACTTGCGACCCTTCGGTGTCCCACGCGTACGGATTTCCAGATTAGGATCGGCAGTGGGTGGTGGCCCGGGGTGGCCCCTCGAACACGACCGAACGAGCCACGCCTAGCGAATCCCGGCTACGTGTCCCTCGGCCGCTGCAAGCGCGATGTCTTCGCGCCGCCGCACTCCTTCGAACGCGACAAGATCGGCGGCCCTGTACGCGGACGTGCGCGCGTCGGCGATCGACGCTCCGAGACCCGTCACGCCGACGATACGGCCGCCGTTCGTCACGAGCTGCTCGCCCTGCAAGGCGGTTCCCGCGTGAAACACGAGTGCGCCGGACGCTTCAGCGGCATCGACACCAGCGATGGTTGATCCGCGGTCGCCGTCCTCGGGATACCCGTGCGCGGCGAGCACCACCGTTACCGCCGCGCCGTCCGCCGCTGACGCTCCGACGCCTTCGAGCTCGCCCGCGGCAGCCGCCGCGAGCACCTCTACCAGGTCCGCCTCGAGCAGCGGAAGGACGGACTGCGTCTCAGGGTCTCCGAAGCGACAGTTGAACTCGAGGACGCGAGGTCCGTCCTCGGTCACCATCAGCCCGGCGTAGAGCACTCCCACGAAGGGCGTCCCTCGTGCTGACAGCTCCGCAAGCACCGGCTCGTGTATCTCCGCGACGAGCTCGTCGACACGCGCCGAGTCGAGCCCCGGCACCGGAGCGTACGACCCCATCCCGCCGGTGTTCGGGCCCTCGTCGTCGTCATACGCGCGTTTGAAGTCCTGCGCGGGAACGAGTGGCATCGCGTCGCGACCGTCACATACGGCGAGCAGCGAGACCTCCGGCCCCTCGAGCAGCTCCTCCACGATGAATGCCTCGCCGTGGGCCTGCACCGCGCGGAGTGCCGCATCGAGCGCCGCCTGCGTGTGACAGACATAGACACCCTTACCGGCGGCGAGACCATCGGCCTTGACGACGCACGGCGGGCGCGCAACCGCCACAGCCGAGGCCGACGCCACGCCAGCAGCCGCCATCACGTCCTTCGCGAAGGACTTCGATCCCTCGATCGCAGCCGCGGCGGCACTCGGCCCGAAGACGGCGATCCCCGCCGGCCTGAGCACGTCCGCAAGTCCGGACACGAGCGGCGCCTCCGGGCCCACGACGACGAGATCGACCGCGAGCGCGTGCGACAAGGCCAGCAGCCCCTCGGCGTCCTCGGAGCGAATCGGATGGCACTCACCCAGTCGTGCGATTCCAGGACTTCCCGGCGCAGCGTGCAAGTCCGTCAGGGAAGGCGACTGCGCGAGCTTCCACGCCAGCGCATGCTCGCGCCCACCGGAACCGACGAGCAGCACGCGCATCGGACGCGAGTCTAGTCGCGCCCGCGGCTCGCGACCCTGCGCCGAGCCGTAGGGTGTGCGCATGGACAGGGACGCTTTCCAGCGCTGGCTGGACGCCTACATCGACGCCTGGAGGACATACGACGAAGGCGCGATCCGTGCGCTCTTCAGTGAGGACGCGACCTACCGCTACCACCCGTGGGACGAAGGATCCAACGTCGCCGAAGGGCAGGATGCGATTGCCGCGGCGTGGCTCGAGGACAGAGACGAGCCCGGATCGTGGACCGCCGAGTACCGCGCGTGGGCCGTCGACGGCGACCGGGCCGTCGCAGTGGGCGTCTCACGTTATCTGGCCGCCGACGGCTCGCTCGACCGCGAATTCCACAACGTCTTCGTGTGCGGCTTCGACGCCGACGGCCACTGCCGCGAGTTCACCGACGTCTACATGCTCCGAAAGGACTGAGGCTCAGCCGAGGGCGAGCACGCGTTCGCGTTCGGCGCCGGTCCCGACGAGCTCCACCGGCACACCGAGGCTCCGCTCCACGAAGTCGACGTAGCCGCGGGCTGCGGGCGGGAGCTCGTCACCGATCTCCCCCTCCCAACCGGGGAGCGTCTCGAAGACCGGGCGGCAGTGATGGAAGTCGGTCTGATGCGCGGGGAACTCCTCGGTCTCGGTCCCGTCCGGGAGCCGATACCGGACGCAGACGGGAAGCTCTTGAAACGTGGAGAGCACATCCAGCTTCGTGAGCGCGAGCGACGTCAGGCCGTTCACGCGCACGGCGAAGCGGAGCGCTACCAGGTCAAGCCATCCGCAGCGGCGCTCGCGGCCCGTCACCGTGCCGAACTCCTGGCCGAGCTTGCGCACCCGATCATGCGCCGGACCCTCGATCTCACTCGGAAACGGCCCCTCGCCCACGCGGGTCACGTAGGCCTTCGCAACACCGAGCACGGCGTCGATCCGGTTCGGCCCGATCCCGAAGCTGACCGCTGCACCGGCCGCGATCGGGCTCGACGACGTGACGAAGGGATACGTGCCGTGGTCGAGGTCGAGGAGGGTTCCCTGAGCGCCCTCGAAGAGGACGCGTTCCCCGGCCCGCAACGCGCGGTCGACGAGCAGCGACGTGTCCGCGACGTACGGCCCGAGCCGCTCCGCGTGGCCGAGTTGCGCCCGAACGACCTCCTCGATGTCGAAGGGCTCGAGCCCGTAGACGCGTTCGAGCCAGATGTTCTTCTCCGCTACCGCGAGCTCGAGCTTCTGACGGAGGATCTTCGCGTCGAGCAGGTCCTGGACGCGGATCCCGATGCGGGTCGCCTTGTCGGCGTAGGCGGGGCCGATCCCGCGTCGAGTCGTCCCGATCTGGAGGTTTCCGAGCCGCCGCTCGCGCGCCCCGTCGAGGGCGAGGTGCCACGGCATGACGAGGTGGGCGTTCCCCGAGAGGAACAACAGCCCGGCCGTCGCGTGCCCTCGAGCCTCGAGCTCGTCGAGCTCCGCGATCAGAACAGCCGGGTCGACGACGCATCCGGCCCCGATCGCGCTCGGCTTGCCGGCGACGATGCCACTCGGAATCTGCCGGATCTTGTACGTCTCCTCGTCGACCACGATCGTATGGCCGGCGTTCGGGCCGCCCTGGTAGCGGCAGACGAGATCCGACTCCTGGGCCAGGAGGTCGACGATCTTCCCTTTGCCTTCGTCGCCCCACTGCGCCCCGACGATGACGGTCGCGGGCACGTGGCGGAGTGTTGCACGCCTTCCGAATACACCGCGGATTACATCCCGCGGCGAATGGGCGTCCCTCGAACGAGGGAGTAGCTTCCCCGCAGTGATCGAGCTCGCCACACCCCGCACAAGAATGTCCCCCCTCACGCCACGTCAGCTGGATGTCGTTGCCCTCATCGCGGCGGGCTGCTCGAACGACGAGGTCGGAGCGCGCCTCGGGATCTCCCCCCGCACGGCCAAGGCCCACAGTGACGTCCTGCGCCAGAAGCTCGGCGTGAAGCGCCGGCGCCAGATCCCGATCGCGTACCGACTGCTCACGGGCCAGGACCCGCTGTCCGCTGGGAACAGCACGCCGCGGCCAGCTCGACCCGATCGCTGACGGTCGCCTGCAGCGCTACAGCCGCAGGCGACCGGGCGATCACAGGGTGTTAGGGTCGGATCCCGGCAACGACGAGCGGCAGGGTCATGGCGACGACGAGAGTGCAGGGGAGGGCGCTTCGGCGCCGCAAGATCATCGAACGGCCGCGCCTCTTCGCGCTGCTCGACGGGTCGGACGCTCGAATCTGGACCCTCGTCGCGCCGGCTGGCTACGGGAAGACGACCCTGGCCGACCAGTGGGTCGCGCGAGACGGCCGCGTCGGTGCCTGGTTCCGCGCGCGCCCGTCGTCGACCGACGTCGCGGCGCTGGCTCTGGGGCTCGCGCGCGTCTCGGCCGCGATCGTGCCCGACTGCGAGATGCGCCTGCGCGAGCACTTGCGTGCGCTGCCCGCGCCGGCCGAGAACGTCGAGGTCCTGGCGGAGATTCTGGGTGAGGACTTGGCGAGTTGGCCGTCGAGCGCGTGGCTCGTCATCGACGAGTACGACCACATCGCGTCGGCCAGTGACGCCGAGCGGTTCGTCGAGGCATTGATCGGTATCGCGCCGATCCAGCTCGTCGTGACGAGTCGGGCCCGTCCGTCGTGGGCGACGAACCGCTCCGTCGTCTACGGCGACGTCTCGGAGATCGGCCAGGCGGAGCTGGCGATGAGCGACCAAGAGGCCGAGGAGATTCTCGCGGACCGGAGCAAGCCGTCCACATCGACCCTCGTGGCTCTCGCGGAAGGCTGGCCCGCCGTGATCGGGCTCGCGAGCGTCTCCGAGGTCGACGTCGCGGACATCGATCTCGTGCCGGGGTCGCTCTACCGCTTCTTCGCCGAGGAGGTATTCGAGGCGCTCGGGGCCGAGGTTCGGGCCGGGCTCGCGACCCTCGCCGTCGCCCCGATCCTGGATCGCGTCCTCGCCGGAGAGCTCCTCGGCCCGGACTTGACCGATCCCGTTTGCACGTCGGCGCTCGACGTCGGCGTCATGGTCGAACGGGCCGGGCAGCTCGAGTTGCATCCGCTCGCGAAGTCGTTCCTGGAAGAACGCCCCGCACAGCTCGGAGTTGCTGCCCGTCGCGAAATCGCCCTTCGCTGCTGGGCCTACTATCGTGAGCGGCGCGACTGGGAGGCCGCGTTCGACCTCATCGGTCGGCACGGCCCAAGTGAGTACGTCGAAGACTTGCTCCACGACGCGCTCGACGAGCTCCTCGAGACCGGACGCCTGTCGACCGTCGAGAGCTGGTGCGCGTTTGCGTTGAACTCGGGTATCGATACGCCGACGGTCGCACTCGCACGTGCCGAAGTCGCGCTGCGTCGAGGACGCTTCACGCAAGCTCACACGCATGCCGAGGCGGCGGCGAAGGACACGAGACTCGAGTTCCGTGCCCTGACCCTCGCAGGCCGTGCCGCCCACCTCGACTCGCGAGAGGAGGAAGCCCTCCAGTTGCACAAGCGGGCCGCAGGAGTGGCTCAAGACGACAGGGGCCGCCGGGAAGCCCTCAGGGGCCAGCTCTTGTCTCTCATCGACATGGAAGACCCGGCAGCCGCGGAGATGTTGCGACATCTCACATCGACCATGATTCGTTCCGACCCAATCGACGTCGTCCAATGCGCGGTACTACGGACGGCGTATCAGTTCAGGCTCGGTAGCCTGGATCTAAGCGATGCAGACCGCGCGCATGAGTTGCTGGACGCAGTACGGGACCCGGTCGTTCGATCATCCTTCCAATGCATCTATGGGGGCGCTTTGGCGCTCTCTGCTCGCTACGACGATGCACAGGAGGTCGCGGAGTCTCTCATAGCGCTGGCTCGCAACTTCCGAATCGACTTTGCGCTGCCTTATGCGTACTGCAACGCGGCTATCGCTCAGGCAGGTAAACGCAGGTGGTCAAACGCGCTGTCCTACATCGACAAGGGACTCGAAGTGGCTCATGCGGGACACAACGCGTTCGCCGAGCATCTCCTTCTCGCGGCGAAGATCCGAGTGTTGGCTCAAGCCGGGAGGCACCAACACGCCCTGATGCTCGACATGCCGAGGCAGAGCTGCCCGCTTCCTGCGCCAAGAGCCGAGCTCTTGGGATCCCGAGCGCTTGTGTTGGCCTCGTTATCTCGTCTTGACGAGGCGACGGCGCTTGTGGACGAGATGCGAGGCGCTTCTC
>Ga0081455_10006999_pt1 | contig 11983 bp, 13 predicted proteins | sample TabmetS3T2R1_FD_70207 | JGI IMG/M metagenome (GOLD analysis project Ga0081455, IMG submission 70207) | Tabebuia heterophylla rhizosphere microbial communities from the University of Puerto Rico - S3T2R1 | ecosystem: Host-associated > Plants > Roots > Rhizosphere ...
CCCTGAGCTCGCGGAGTGGGCGCGCCAGACTTCGGGAGATCAGCCACGAGCCGAACAGCCCGCCGCCGATTGAGAGTAACAGGATTCCGAGAAGGATCCGGTTTTGCCCCGCGAGGATTTCCTCCAGGCGGGAGTATGCGCCCCGCACACTGGACTCTCGTGCCTGTCGATAGATCTGCCGGTTCAACTGGGTGAGGGCAGGAAGCAGGCGCTGTTGGAGTTCACGCTGGGCGGCGCTGAACGCCGCCTGCCGCCGGCCCGAGTCGTAGAGCCGGAAGATGCTGTCGGCCGCGATCTGGATCTCGCGTTGAATGCCCTTCACTCCAGCCGCGAGCCCCACTTCTTCCGGGCGCAGCTCCGCGGCCCAGCGGTTCTGCCAGTAGTCCACCACCTGCCCGGTCAGCTTGAATTCCCTCTTGGCTGAAGGATCCAGCCCGCTGAGATAGCGCCAGATGACCTCGCTCTGGTCGAACATCGCCGTCTCCAGCTCGGCGTACGTTCGGGTGCGCGCCATGCTCTTTCCCAGCGCCTCCAGGGCCCGGCGCTCCAGGACGTTGCTCCGAATGGCCGCCGCCCCAACCAGCAGGGCCGGCAGGATCATGAGGGAAAAACCGAGCAGCAGTTTGCGCTGGAAGGTCACCTAAGAAACATATCCTCCCACCGTGTGACCGCTCTGTCAAGCGTGTTTGGCTCCACATTTCATTCTGGGGCCAGGTATGGTCTGCGCTGGAAGATCACAGGCAGCCTTAAATGGGTACCGTGGACTGGGAGTCACCGCTGAGATTTCGAATCTATGCCACAAAACAGAGCCGCAGATGAACGCGGATGAACGCAGATACAAGCACGAGCATCTCACGCGAAGAATCATCGGCGTGTTCTTTCAAGTGTACAATGAGCTCGGGCATGGCTTTCTGGAGTCGGTTTACCGGGAGGCAATGGTGATCGCTCTTCGAGCTAACGGGTTGCTGGTGGAGAAGGAGTTCGCGCTCACGGCCCGCTTTCGCGGTCAAATAATTGGCGAGTTCAAGGCAGATCTCATTGTAGGTGGATCGGTATTGGTCGAACTGAAAGCCGTGAGGTCAATCAACCCAGCGCATGAAGCCCAGCTTCTAAACTACTTGCGAGCAAGCGTTCTGGAGGTCGGATTACTACTGAACTTTGGTCCCTATCCCAAGGTACGACGCCTGGCCTTCGCGAATGAGAGGAAAGGTCACTCGTTCATCAATAGAGCTTTCCTGAAAGTTCCTAAAAGCGAGGTCCTCGCGTGATAATCTGCGTTCATCTGCGTTCATCTGCGGCAGAAGACCTAGCTCACTCGACAGCTGCAGAGCTTGTGGGCGCCCGCTCGGGTTTCGTTCCCGTCTCAATCGTCACGTCCACCGACATCCCGGGACGAAGCGGGACGGTGGTATCGGCCGATTGATCGACCGCAATCTTCACCGGAACCCGCTGCACCACCTTGGTAAAGTTTCCCGTCGCGTTGTCCGGCGGTAGCAGCGCGAACCTTGCCCCCGTCGCAGGACTGAGACTCTCTACTCGGCCGTGAAATTTCCGGCCGGGATACGCGTCGACCGTGAACTCCGCCGGATCGCCGACCCGCACGTTGGGAAGCTGGGTTTCCTTCAGGTTTGCCGTGACCCACACGTCTCTGTCCGGTACGATCGACATCAGACTCTGACCGACTTGGACCAACGCGCCGGTCTCGGCGTTACGCTTCGCGATGACTCCGGAAGTGGGCGCAGTGATATAGGCGTAGCTGAGCTGCAGCCGGGCGTTATCGACCGCCGCCTCCGCTGCCCTCAGCCTGGCATCAGCACTCCGGACCGCCGCACCTGAGGCCGAGACCTGGCTACCAGCCGCCGCGGCCTGTCGCCGAGCCGCCTCGAGACTGGCGGCAGCAGCCTGGTATGCGGCCTCTGCCGCATCGAGCTGTTGTGCGGGAATGATCTTCTGCGCGGCTAACCCGCGGTATCGCTCGACGTCGGCCGCGGCCTTGGTGTAATCCGCTTCGGCCTTTGCCACCGAAGCCTGTACCGATGCCGCCTGGGCTTGCGTGGCCTGGTACTGAGCCTTGGCTTCGCCGGATTGCCCTCTCGTTCCCACGGCAGCCTCCGCGGCCCTCAGCTCCGCCTCAGCCTGTTCCAACCTCACCTTGAGGTCCCGGTCGTCCAGCACCACGAGCGTGTCCCCCGCCCGAACGTGCTGATTGTCGTCCACCAGAACCCGGGTCACGAAGGCCGCGATCCGAGGGGCGATCAGGGTGATGTGGCTGTCCACCTGGGCATTGTCGGTCGAGACGTGATGCCGGGAGTAGAGATAGCGATTCAACGCCCAGCCAAGCAGGGCGACTACCAGAATCCCGGCGACAATTAGCGGGATTCTCCGGCGCTTCGACTGGGGCGGCGGGGCGGTACTCTCGTCGGTCTCAACTGCTGCGTCGGTCATCTCTCATCTCGTGCAATAGGTCCCGGCTCAATGCAACTGGTCAATCACACCCAATGCGCGGTACGCGCTGACTCTGGCGGTGCCATATCTCACCCGCGCTTGGATCAGTGCATCGTTGGCGGCGATCACCGAGCCCTGGGCGTTGGTGGTCTCCACGCTGCCCGCCACGCCAGCTCGAAACCGCTGGTCTGCCTCGGCTAGCTCCCGGTTGGCCAGCCGCACCCGATCACCGGCAATGGCCACCTGCTGTTCCGCGGAGGAGAGGTCGAGGATGGCTTGGCGAGCCTCCGTCTCAACCTGATTCCCCATATCGCGCTCTCGAATCCGTTGAATCTCGAGCCGGGCGTGTTGCTCCGATGCGCGATACTGCCGCCGCAGCCCGTCGAGAATCGGAATACTGAGAAGCAACTGCACATTGTAGGTGCCGGCTAATGTCCCGGTCTGCCGGCCGCTTTCGATGTACCCTCCATTGGCGGACAGGCTGGGCAAGTTCTCGAAACGAATAGAGCGCAAATTCCGCTCCGCTGCCTGGGTTCTGGCGTGCTCGGCGGCGAGCTCCGCCCGGTGCTCCCGGGCGAAGCGGGCAGCTTCATCAGGTTGCCTCGGGATATCGAGTGTGGCCAGTCCCAGAGAGTCGGCTAATTCGAGCCGGGTTCCCGATGGCAGGTCGAGCGCGCGAGACAGATCCAGTCGAGCCTGGCCCGCGGCGTTGCGAGCAATCTCCAACTGGGTGCGCACCGCCGCGAAGCTGACCTCACTTCGAGTTGCATCGATCGCGGGATTTATGCCGGCCTGAACCAACCTGCGGGCCTGAGACAGCAGATCGGCGGCGACGGTGCTGTCGCCCTGCCTGGCTCGCACCGTTTCTTCCGCGCTGAGCACCCGGAGGTAAGCCAGCCCTGCGGTTGCGCCGGCGATCTCGCCGACCGCCTGCGCATCCAGACCGGCTGCAACCGCGGTGTCTCGCTCAGCCCGCAGCCGGACGATGGCGCTGGGATCCAGCAGCGTTTGGGAGGCGCGGATCTGGAAATTCCAGAGATTGAACGGATCGGTGATCCCCGTCGCAATCGGGATGCCGAATTCGTCGAGGTTTAGGGTCTGCCGGGTAAAGGTTGCGCGGCCACTGAGATTGGGTAGAAGATCCGCTCTCCGCTCGCCGGTGCGAGCATTCGCGGCGCGGACGTTCAGTCGCGCGATCGCGGCATTTACCCCCTGCTGCCGGCCGAGCGTGATGGCATCCAGAAGGCTGATGGGTCGGGTGGGCGCGGCGACCTGCTGTGCCCGGAGAGGAGGGACACCGGTCAGAGCGCAAATCAGGGTAGCGACGAACCGCATCGTGTCAGTCCTCACGAGCATAACCCAAATTAAACAGAAATTGTCTTGATCTGCCTGCCGCAATCCCGTAGTTTGTCGGTAACCAGCCGCTGGAGGTGCTGCCGATGTCGGATGCATTCCTCAGCTCCGACGACTTCGACGAACAAGCCCATCACCTCTATAATGAAGGCCGCTACGATGAAGCCCTGACAGTCCTCAAAGAAGGTCTAGAGCTGTACCCCCACGCCGTCGAATTGCACATCGGAAGAGCTTACGCCCACCTGGCCCGGGAAGAGTACGCCTGGTCGCGCCGGAGCTTCGAGCAGGCCCTTGCCCTCGACCCAGATCACGAGGATGGGCTTGCCGGCCTGGGCGAGGCGCTGCTCAAGCTGGGAGATCGGGCCGGTGCCATGCGCGCGGTCGAGCGCATCCTTCAGCTGGGTTTTCAGGACGACCATGAACTGATGCTTCAGATCGGCCGCGCGTTGTTCCGTGAGGGGCTGGTCGGCCCGGCGCATCGCTTCTTTGATCTGGCCGTCGCCGCTCATCCGGAGTCGCCCGATGCGGCTGCCTGTCTGGGCTACGCGTCGCACCGATTGGGTAATGACGCAGGATCGCTGTACTGGCTGCGACGCGCGCTGGAGATCGATGCCGGCTACAGCGAAGCGCGAATCTATCTCGCCAATCTGCTGTACGACCGGGGAGAGACCGAAGCCGCGCTGCACCAGTTGGAGCGCACCCAGCCCGAAGACCATTACGACGAGCTGGGAATCTGGAGACACATCGAGCTGAAGAAGACGGTCTATCGGCTCCCCGATGAAGACCCGGAGCTGGCGCCGTGGCTGGCCCGGCTGGGAGAAGTCGCCGGAGAACCGGACGCCATCGACATGCTGCTGGCGGAAGTCGAGGCTCAGCATGCCGATGGCGGGGTAAAGGATCCCCATCAGCTGGAGCTTTTTGGAACGCTGCTGAGCGAGCTCCACGCCATGCAGAAGCGGCCGGGTCAAAGCGAGTCGCACCTGGTGATGACCTTGGCCGGCCAGACGATTCGGGGCACCTGGGAAGAAATTCTCGTTCAGATGAAAGCGGCCGACCGGGAGTGGGCCCACGGCTCGATGAGCGATTTCATGGCGAGCCTGGCCCGCCGGGGGCAGGCGGAGACCGGGATCGTCATTCCAACCACTGACGCGGAAGCGTTCATCCGGGGCAGTGCGGAAGCGGGAGTGCTGCGGATAGTCCAGTAGGCCTGTAGGCCCGCGACGCGTTGCGGGCCTACGGTAAAAAGTTGCGGGCCCACGGTAAACAGTAAACGGTAGACGGGGCGCTCCGGTTATTATTGGGGTGCCCTGTTCGTTTCCGACCCCAAGGACCGCTTCCTGATGACCGTCTTACCTCCCCGTTCACCGTTCACCGTTCACCGTTCACGCTTTTGGACTGAGTCCGTCCACCGAGAAGTCCTTCCCAACGGTCTGACCCTTCTGGTCCAGCCCGACCACTCTGCCCCGGTGGCGGCTGTGGTGACCCACGTGAAGGCCGGCTTCTTCGATGAGCCCGATCACTGGACCGGGATCTCGCACGTGCTGGAGCACATGTTCTTCAAAGGAACGCCCCGGCGGGGAGTGGGAGCGATCGCGCGAGAGACGAAAGCAGCGGGCGGGTATCTCAACGCCGGCACCGGCTACGATCACACCAGCTATTTCACTGTTCTTCCATCGTCAGGTCTCGGTGCCGCGCTGGACATCCAGTCCGATGCTCTGCGCAACTCCATCATCGATCAGGATGAGCTGGCCCGTGAGGTCCAGGTCATTATCCAGGAAGCAAAACGCAAGCGGGACACACCCGGCGCCGTAGCGCAGGAGACCCTTCACGAGGTGATGTTCGATCGCCACCGGATCCGGCGCTGGCGGATCGGACACGAAGATCAGCTCGCCCAACTCACCCGCGACGACCTGGTCTCGTACTATCGCTCTCGTTACGTGCCCGAGCGGACCATCGTGTCAATCGTCGGCGCAGTGGATATCGACCAGGCGCTGGAGCTGGCCCGGCCGGCGTATTCGAATTGGCAGAGTACTCCCGGCGCGGTGGATCGGTCTCCCGAAGAGCCTCTGCGTCGCGAGGTCCGCGGCCGGACTCTCCGGGGCGACATCAGAGAGGCAGAGCTAGTCCTCGGTTGGAGGACCGTGCCTCCGCTCCACCCCGATTCGCCGGCCTTGGATCTAGCCGCCGCAGTCCTGGCCTCCGGGCGGGGGAGCTGGTTGTACCGGGCGTTGAGAGAAACCGGCATCGTGACATCGGTATCGGCCGGCAACTACGCGCCCACCGAGCTCGGAGTCTTCAGTATCGGCGCCGATCTCAGCCCGGAAAATCTGCCTCGTGCCCTCGATGGAATCGCGGAAAGCGTTTCTCGTTTGACGCTCCTTGGGCCCAGTTCGGAGGAGTTGGAGCGCGCCCGAACCCTGCTGAACGCACGGTGGGCGCGCCGGCTGGAGTCGATGGAGGGAAGAGCCTCCGCCCTCGCTGCCGCCGAGGCCTTGGAGGATGTGTCGTTTCTGGATCGGGAGTACGCCGCTCTCCAGGAGGTCGACCCCGATGCTGTTCGCCAGGCCGCGGGCCGCTATCTGCAGCCGGACAACGTGTCGGGCGTCGCCTACCTTTCCGAAGACGAAGGTCCCGAGCTGACGGCAGAGCTGATCGAGCGGAGCTTTGCTATGACCGCTCTGCAGAGGCCGTCACCTCAGGCGGCAAATCGGCGGAGTGTCCCGCCATCGGGCCGAGCCGGCGGCGCTTGGGAAGCTCAAGTGCTGCACACCCCGCTTCCCGGGGTCGATCTCCTGGTACGTAGGAAACCCGGGGTCCCACTGGTGACCCTCGGCACCTACTCACCTCGAGTCGAGTTCGACCCCCCCGCCCTGGCCGGCCTCGGCGCACTGACCATCCGCAGCTCGGCTCGGGGTGCCGGCGATCTGGACGCTGCGGGGCTGGCGTTTGCCTTCGAGCGATTGGGGGGGACGCTGGGCACTACGGCGGCCTCAGACTGGCTGGGGTTCGGGACCACCGTGCTCTCGGAGCACCTGGGAGAGGCCGCGACGCTTCTCGACCTGGTGTTCCGGGAGCCCCGGCTGGCCGAAGCGGACGTCAGCACCGAACGCAAACTCATGGTGATCGAGGCGGGCCAAGTGGCCGACGACATGTTCCGCTACCCATTTCAGTTGGGCTTTGCCGCCGCGTTTGGTGAGACCGGATATGGACTGCCAGTGGGAGGGTTGCCGAAGACTCTCCCCACCATATCCGCGAGTGACGTCAGAGCCTGGCACGCGCGTGCGCTGCTCGGGGTCCGTCCCGTGGTGATCGCGGTGGGTGAGGTGGACCCGGAAGAAGCCAGCGCGGTTCTCGCCGGCGTCTTTGGCGACCGTCCGCCTTTAATGAATGGAAACCGGCCGGCCCAACTCGCCTGGGTGGGCGGCGGAGCCGATTCATCGAGCCGGATAGTCAGCCGGGATAAAGCCCAGGCAGCCTTCGCCATGATCTTCCCTGGGCCCGGGCGTCGAGATCCGGATCGGCACGCCGCGCAGGTATGGGCAGCCGTAGCGAGCGGGCTCGGTGGACGAATGTTCGAAGCCTTGCGCGACCGGCGCTCGCTGGCCTACACCGTCCTCGCCTCGAGTTGGCAGCGGGGACGGGCTGGCGCTCTGGTCACCTACATCGCGACGTCGCCCGAACGCGAAGAGGAGGCCCGCGCTGCGATGTTAGAGGAGCTGGATCGGTTCATCCAAGCGCCGGTGACTGTAGCTGAACTCGGCCAGGCACCGAACTACCTGGCTGGGCAGGCTGAGGTCAGCCGGCAGAGCGCCGGCTCACTGGCGAGCGAGATTTTGGAGGCATGGCTTATCGGGGGTGGTCTGAGCGATCTGGAAGACCCCGGGGCAGCTTTTCGTGCGGTGACAGCCGATGAAGTGTTGCGAGTGGCCCGGCAAGGTCTGGATCCGTCCCGCAGGGCAGAGGGGGTCGTGCGCGGGAGCGGGCTCAGCTCGCCAGTCGCCGGCTGATCACCTCGATCCCTTTGGCCACGTTGGCCGGGGCTCGAGCCACGATGTCGATCAGACAGATTCCTTCCTCCGGCGCGCAGTGGAGCACGATGTGACCTTCCAGGCAGAGGAGAGCGACCGCAATCTCTCCCGCTCCTTCGCGGGCCACCGGAGGTCCCAGGCCCGGCATTCCCACCGCTCCGGCGGCGGCAACCACAAGCGCCGAGAGGCCGTCGGTGTTCTGCAGCCGAGCCGGATCGATCGAGGTGAGCTCGATCAACTGGTGGTTGAAGGTGACGTTCACGGCCTCGTCTCAGACTCGGGCAGGAGTTGCCGCCACAGCGTCCCGATAACCTTCCGGTATCCCGACATCGAAGAACCGTGCTTGGCTGATCACCCCGGCTAACGCGTCTCGCTGCGCCAGACGCTGCAAAACGGGGACATCGTCCAGTTCGGCGCCGGGAGCGAGAGAGCGCTGGACCTCCTCGAATTCCCCGAGTATGTCGCCACCGAAAGCCATCCGCCCGATGGGTGTAACAGCCGAGGCGGCACCAGCCGTATCGAAGCGGCCCGCCCCTTTGTCCGCAATCCCCACGACCCGTAAAGCGTCACCCGGGCCCTGGCGTAGTCGGGCGCAGCCGGTGGCGCCCTTTGACCCGGCCTCCTTGCGCCCGATCTCCGTGAGGAGGACCGTGGCGAGACCGGTGGCCTTAAAGGTGGCGAGCACGGCGGCGGTGGGGTTCGGACCATGGAAGAGATTGTCCGGAAGCAGCGCGAGGAAGGGCGAGCCGGCCAGATTATCCCGAGCCCGGAGGAATGCATCACCCAGCCCCTTCGGGTGATCTTGGGGGACAAACTCCAGCTCCAGAGGTCCCGGATAATTCCGGGCAACCGTTTCGAGCAAGGGTTTGTGGGGGTTCGTAATGATGATAGCCCGGAGCAGGCCAGCATCGGCGGCTTCGTCGAGCGTCCAATAGAGCACCGGCTTGAGCCCGACGGGTAAGATCTCCTTGGGCAACCAGCGGGTGATTGGATGTAGCCGGGTGCCCAGCCCACCGCATGGGATCACCGCGGTATCGACTATCATACACCCGCTCCGCGGGTACCCGGCGCTCCGCGGGTACCCGGCGCCGAGGTCACGAAGGGAGGCGGAGCCGGAGGACGGACTAGAGTATCTTGAACGCTCACGTTTTGGTGAGGGGATCGGCGTGTCCGAAGCTAGTCCTGGTCAGAAGGTCGAGCAAGGTCGCGCCCGTTGGACCCCCGCCGACGTCCTGAGCTTCCTGCGGATTCCGCTGGCTCTCGCCTTCGTCCTGGTTTCCGATACTGATGCCCGGCTCGCCATCCTGATCGGCTCCGCCCTCAGCGATCTGCTCGACGGTCCGTTAGCCCGCAGGTTCGGCAGCTCCGCGTTGGGCCCAGTGGTGGACCCCATCGCCGACAAGCTCTTCATGGCCTGCGCCTTCGGGGTGGTGGCGTTTTCAGGAAAGCTGGAGATATACGAAATCCTGGCCGTCCTGCTGCGCGATATTGTCGCCACCGTCGCGTTTGTTACTACCCTGCTATCACACCGCCCGCGCGCCATTCCCGCCCGGCCGGGGGGCAAGGCGGTGACCGTCGCCCAGATGATCACCCTGGTTGCCTTCCTGCTCGACTCGCCGCTACTCCGCCCCATGGCGTGGGCTACCGGAGCCATCGCGATCTACGCGATCTGGGACTATTACAAGGTCGCCCCGCAGGCCGGCCGCCGGGTCGGGCAGTAGCGTGCCGCAAGAAACCAAGCGGGCGACTCTGACGTGGCAGGAGGGTCTCCGGTTTACGGGCGCCGCCCCTGATGTCCCTTCGGTCACCATCGATGGGGACAATATCGCTGGGCCGGGTCCGATGCTCACGCTTCTGCTGGCCGCAGCCTCGTGCAGCGGCTCCGACGTGGTCATCATTTTGAGAAAGATGCGGGTGGAGCTACGGGAGCTCCGAATCGAGGTCCAGGGTACTCGGCGAGAACAGGAGCCCCGGCGCTACGTCTCCATCCACTTCGACTACCATCTGGCCGGAGAAGGACTCGATGAGGTCAAGGCTCGACGGGCGATAGACCTGTCGCTCGAAAAGTATTGTTCGGTAGTCCATTCTCTGGCTCCCGATATCGCCATCACCTATGCGATTTCCCTGGCGTGAGCTGGTACTTGGGGGGTTGATGGTGGGAACGGCCGGGCCAGGGGCAGCACAGCAAGCCAAAGAGCTTGGTATCCAGGCCATGGCCACACTGTCTGATCCGGCGGTCGCGGTGGCTGGCATATATGGGGCGCTCCGCACCTCGGGACGGACTCGAATCTCCGCGGCCGTGGGAGCCGGTATCTCCGATGTGGAGTTGGTGGGACGGGGAGAGCTGCTGGGCCATTTTCTGCTCAGTCCCGAGGACCGGCAAAAACCGGGTTTCTATTTCGCCGGGGGACTAGCGGGAGTGACAGGAGCGGTCGATCGAGGGTACTTGGTGCTTACCGTGGGACTGGAGGAGGGCCCGCGAACTCCTGGAGGAGGTTTCCTGGAAGCCGGTATCGGTGGCGGAGTGAGAATCGCCATGGGATATCGCTGGCGATGGTTTCCGGTACCAAAGGAATAAAAACGCCCCGGAAACTGCTTCCGGGGCGTTGTCATCTACCCGTTTCGGCGGTCAGGCTGCGCCGGATTCGACCGGCTCGACTCGACGGACCGGCTGGCAGTACCGCTCGCCCAAGACGCGGAGCTGGGCCAGCTCCGCTTCGGAGAGATCCTCATACCGTTCGGCGATATACCCCATGGTGTCGTCGAACCAGTCTTTCTGGTGCTCTGGCAGTGCCTCGATTACTCCACAGCGGAGGATGTGGCTGAACAGCTCGTCGCGGGCCTGGGCGAAGGAGGCCGCCTGGGGGATACTACGGGTCTTCTTTTTGCTCATGCACCGTCCTTTGGAATTCGGATCTGTAGTCCTTCGGCGGGTATGATAACCCATTGCACCAATTGGTGCAAAAGGGGTCGCGAGTCATGGGTCACGAGCCTGGAAACCCCGTGTCTCGCGACTCGTGACTCGCGACTAATTATCTTTACAGCCCGAATTTGCACGCACTTGAACGAGGGCGCTCTACTGCCCTCGAGGTGGCCATGGCAGAGCATGATGAGGTGTACAACGAGGAGCGGGCCCAGCGGCTCGCTGCCCTCTTGCGGGCGCTTGCGGCTCGAATCCAGGAGCTGGATCGCGCCGGGCAGCTGCTACGGGGGGTGCCGGAGTTATTGCGTCTCATGGGTGATGCCCGGAGCGAGATGTTCCACTACGAGGTCCGCAGCACGTACGACACCCCTGAGGTAGCCGACAATCGGCGGATCGTGGAGGAAGCCCAGCGCCAGGATCCCTTCTTACCGGATGAACCGGAGGACGACGAGCCATGGCGGCATCGCAGGCCGGAATGAAGCGCTTTTACACCATCCTGGCAGGAGCTGCGGCACTCGGTCTGATGGCGCTGGGCTACCAGCTCCTCAAGCCCAGCACGGTGAGCATCCCGGCCAACGTGGTAGTGCAGGCGGCAGATACCTCCGGTTTTCGGGGTTATTTCAAAGGCTCGGCCACGGCGCCGGTAGAGATCACCGAGTTCGCCGACTATCAGTGCCCATTTTGCCAGACCTTTGCCACGCTTCAGATGCCCACCATAGAAGAGCGCCTGATCAACCCTGGCCGGATCCGTTGGCGATACCGCGATTTTCCCCTGCAGCAGCATCCATTCGCCCGCCTTGCGGCCCACTCGGCGGCCTGTGCCGACGAGCAGGGCAAGTACTGGGACCAGCACCAGCGCATCTATGAAGGACAGTCCGACTGGGCGGAGGCGCGGGACGCTGGCCCCATCTTTCGGAACTACGCCAAGGCAATTGGCCTGGATCTGGGGCGCTACGACAGCTGCATGAAGGCCGGGAAATATGCCGGCCGGATCCAGGCCAGCTACAATGAAGGGATTCAACTGGGCGTGGGATCGACTCCCACCCTGCTGGTCGGTGGAAGGCTCTACCGGGGGCGGTTGGACTCCGACGCTATCATCAAACTGGTGGACTCCCTGGCACCACGCCGCGCGCAATGATCTATCGGATGACTGCGGCGCTCCTGAGCCTGATCGGGCTCTTCATCTCCGCGTATCTGTATCTCTATAAGATCGGCAGAATTGGGAGCCTGGCCT
>Ga0081455_10007000_pt1 | contig 11983 bp, 15 predicted proteins | sample TabmetS3T2R1_FD_70207 | JGI IMG/M metagenome (GOLD analysis project Ga0081455, IMG submission 70207) | Tabebuia heterophylla rhizosphere microbial communities from the University of Puerto Rico - S3T2R1 | ecosystem: Host-associated > Plants > Roots > Rhizosphere ...
CCCCAGCCGATGACCGGCCCGGCGATCGCGGCGAGGGTCGCGAGCTTCTGCGTGTCTTCACGGGTGAGCGGACGGGGCGGCATCAGGCGGCTCCCTTGAGGATGGCGGCGCCGGCGCGGCGGTCGGCATGCTTGCGGTCGGGATCGAAGTCGATCTCCGTCACCGCATAGCCGTCCGGGCCGGCCTGGCACTGGATGACCACGTCGATCAGGATGTGCAGCAGCGACCGGACGTCGTCGCGGGCCAGGTCCCGGCCGCCCTCGGATTCCTTGACCAGGAGGGTCAGCTGCTCGAAGGCCAGCGCCGGGCTGTTGGCATGCACGGTGGTGATCGAGCCGGGATGGCCGGAGTTGACGTTGCGCAGGTAGTACCAGGCCACGCCGTCGCGCAGCTCCTGCAGCAGGATGCGGTCCGGCCGCATGCGCAGCGAGCTCTCCAGCAGCTGCTTCGGCCCCGCCTTGGACCGGCCGTGCCCATCCTTGCTGTAGAGCATGCGCACGGTGTTGCGGTGGGGCACCTCCAGCTCGAAGGTGTCCTCGATGGTGATCAGCCGCTCCCAGGCCGGGATCAGCGGGATCAGCGCCTTGGAGATCGTGGTCTTGCCCGAGCCGGTCGGGCCGCTGATCAGGATGTTCTTCCGAGCCTGGACGGCGCGCTCGAGGAAGGCGACGGAGTTGCCGCCCTGCAGCAGCCGCAGCAGCTCGCCATCGACCGGGTCGCGGTCGATGGCCCGGCTCATGCGGGTCCGGGCGAAGACGCCGCGATCGGCGAGATCCTGCAGGGAGAAGGCGACCGGGGCGGGCTTGCGGATGGTGACGGAGACGGTGCCGGGCTCGACCGCCGGGGGGATGACGATCTGGATGCGCGATCCGTCGGGCAGGTGGCTGGAGCAGATCGGGTTCTGTTCGCTGATCGACTGGTGGGTGTGGTTGGCGACGGCGTTGGCCAGCATCCGGAGATGCGGCAGATCTAGCGCCGGCACATCATGCCAGGACCAGGCCCGGCCGATCTCGGTGCCGAGCTCGCTTGGCCGGTTGATCACCAGCTCGGTCAGGCCCTCGGCGGCGAGATAGGGCAGGATCGGCTTGAGCAGCAGGTCGAGACCGCTGGGGCTCATTTGAGCCCCATGGAGGTGCGCAGGCGGTAGACGCCGGAGAAGTCGAGGTCGCGGGCGACGAAGATGGAGACGGCCTCGCCCTGGTTCTTGCGCAGGACCGGCGCGATGTTGATCGAGTTGTTGAGGGCGTCGGCCGCGGCCGTGTTGACCGAGCCGGTCGAGGCATCGCCGGTGTCGCCGCCATCGTTGTTGCTGTTGCGGATCTGGTCGCGGCCGTAGGAGACGGCATCGGAGATGACCGAGAGCAGCAGGGTGGCGCCGAAGCGGGTCCAGAAGTAGGTCTCGACCTGGCCGTCGAAGCCGGCGCGGCCGAGGGCATCGGCCGCCGGGGAGCCAAGGTCGATGGCGACACCGTCCGCGGTCACCGCCCGGTTCCAGACGACGAAGATCCGCTCCTGGCCCTGGCGCAGCCCCTGGCGGTACTCGCCGAGCACCTTAGTGCCGCGGTCGAGCAGCACAACCAGCCCGTTGGCCGAGAGGATGTCGTGCTCGGTGTGGCACGACACGAAGCCCGGGTTGGTGGTGTCGATCGCGGTGTCGAGGATGCAGGGGACGATGGTGCCGGCGGTCAGCAGCAGGTTGAGGTCGCCGAGCTGCACCGCCCGGGCGCGGCCGATCGTGGTGGTGTCGAGCAGGCGGCCGAGGCCGCGATCCGGGTCGGCAGGCGCGACCGAGGCGGTCCGGACCGGCAGGGTCGCGGGCTCCGCCGGCGGCGACGATCCGGGGCCGGCGTTGCTCTTGAACACCAGCACCGGCGCCCGGCGGGAGGCTTCGAGCATCTTGTCGTCCGGGTCCTTCTCACGAGTCGTGCTCCTGTCCGCCCCGGTCGTGTCTGCCGCGGCCTGGCCGGCCGGCTTGTCATGCGGCGGGGCGGGCGGTGTGCGGTTCTGCATCGCCACGGTCTGGGCGACACGGAGCTTCTCCGCCGCCTGCGCGTCGTCCGCGGTCTTCGGGCTGCGAAGCAGCGGGAGCAGGAGGACCGCACCGATGACCCCGCCGACCACGCAGAGGCCGAGGAGCCGGGTGAGGTTGAGACGTCGAGCCCCGGTGGAGTCATCCGGCAGGGCGGCGCGATCACCGGCCGGCGGCGTGTCGCCGTCATCCGGCGAGACAGGGGGCCGGGTCACTTGGCCACCTCGGCGTCGCGGCGGTATTCGGAGACGAGGAAGCCGAGCGGGTTGCGCAGCATCATGCTCTGGGCCAGGGGCTCATGCGAGAAGCCGAAGGTGATGGTGGCGACGAAGGCGTTCCGGCTGGTGCGGTTGTCGATCCGCTCGGTCCGAACGAAGCGGACCGTGGCGATGCGGTCGCTGTAAAAAGAGATCGACCGGACCTCCACCGTGGCCGCGCCGTTGCGGCCGAACACGATCTGCGGGCTGTCCGGCGACTGGTTGTAGTAGCTGGCCCAGCGCTGCTGTTCCTCGGGCGTGGACAGGACGGCGGCCTGGTCGAAGAGCTGTTGGCGGTCGGACGGGCTGAAGGTCTCCCGCGCGACCACATAGGCGTTGAGGAAGTACCGGATGACCGGCTCGTCATGGGCGACGGAGGCGACGCCGTCGGCCTGGCTGAGGAGATCGACGGCACCGGTGCTCTGATCGACCCGGACGACCCGCAGCTCCGTCGTCTTCAGCGGCGTCAGGCCGTAGATGGCGCCGGCCAGGATCGCGGCGGTGCCCCAGCCGGCCAGGGCGCAGAGCATCCAGGTGGCCTTGCCGGCGCGCAGCCAGCGGAGACGGTCGTCGTCATAGCGGCGCGCCGAGGCGAAGAGCTTCGCCGTATCCGTCGTGGCGGTCATGGGCGGCTCCCGTCGAAGGCCGTGGCGACGGCCCCGGTCCGCGCCACGAGGCCGGGCTGGCCCTGCCAGTGCCAGCGGCCGGGGTTGAGGGGATGGAGATCCCCGGCCGGGCAGGCGGCGAGATCGCGATGGACGCCGGTGGCGCCGCAGCCGGAGAGGATCAGTGCGAGCAGCGCGAGAGCTGATGGGGCGGGAAGGCGCATGGCGGGTCCCTGTCAGTTGCGATTGCGGAGGCTGCCGGCCACGCGGCGGGCATCACCGGCGAGCAGGCGAGCCCCCTGCAAGCCGCGGCCCGCTTCCCGCCCCGCGGTTTGTGCCGTGCGCCTGATCATCGACCCGCCGGCCAGAAAATTCAGGCTGGCGCCGCCGACGATGCCGGTTGCGATACTTGGCAGAAACAGGATGCAGGCAGCGCCGAACAGCATCAGAGCGACGCAGGTGAGAACGAGGTCGGACAGCTGGGCGAAGTCGAAATCGGCATAGTCCGGAATGATGCCCAATATGGCATTGGTGATCAGGGCGCCGATCCCGAGGATGAACAGGTATAGGCACAGGAAGTTGACGGCCTGGCCGAGCCAGCCGGAGAACCATCGTCTTGTCGGTTCGAACAGGAACAGGCCGATAAAAATCGGCCCCAGAGCCACGAGCAGGGACAGTGCGATCTGGACGATGATGAGAAGCGCCGTCCCGATACCGGTGTAAAGCGCGCCACAGACGATCAGGATGCCGCCGCCGATCGCCGCGTAGATCGGCTCGGTGGGGCCCCGGCTCTTGTCCCAGACGCTGGCGGCGATCGCATGGACCTTGCTGTACATGTCAGCGAAGACCTGCGCACCGCCCTTCTCGCCGGCGACGGCCTGGGCGAGACCATCGGGAATGCCGTGCATGAGCGGCTGGGCGACCCATTCGTTGTAGACGGAGGACTGGGTCGCCAGAGCGATGACGATCGCGACCTTGGCGCCGCGGAAGACGATCCCCATGAAGGGCTCCTCGGACAGCCCCCGGAGGATAGCGATGCCGTACATCACGAAGTATAGCGTCGCGGCAGCAATCACCGTCGCGTGAATCGAGGATGTGATCGAGGTCTGCGTCGAGGTGATGAAGTTGTCGAGGCGGCCGACAATCTGATTGTAGGCCGTGAGCAGAATCGGCTCCATGGCCTACTTCTCCTCCAACTCGTCGATGCCATTGAAGGCGGCATCCCGGCATTCCCGCTCGCGGTCGAATGCGTGGCCCTGCAAAGCACGGAACCATGCTTCGTCGGCGCTCTTCGCAGCATGGGCCCGGGCACAGAGATCGGGATCGAGAGTGCCGTAGTAGCAGCCATTGACAATGGCCCATACGGCTCCGGCGCGCTTGCACCACCGGTTATCTTCAGCTTGCGGCGTCGGCTTGTCAGGCGCCGGCGCGTCGAACAGGGGAACGGCCCGCAGCGCTTTCCGGAGTGCCCGGGCCGTGAGTTCCTTCTGGTAGGGGCCGGTCCAATCCCGATCGGGCATGGGCAAGGTGCTGTAGTCATCGGCACGCGCCTCCCGTGCGGCGCCCGGGATGACACTGGGCAACAACGTGACGAGGCAGGCTGCGGCCAGAGCTTGGCTGAACCGGGTCATGCGGAGTTCTCCTGAGGTGGTGCGGGGCCAAACGGCACTATTCGCCATCGCCGGCTCCCAATCGTTGATTGGCGAGGTCGAGGATCCGTTTGGAGTTTTGCTGCCGGGCCTGCTCTGCCCGGACGTCGTCCATTTTGATCTGGGCCTGCTGGAGCATGGCGAGACCCTGGAGGCGCATCTGGTCGTTGGCGACCAGGGCCTGCTCGGCCTGGATGCGGGCCTGGAGGTCGGCGACGGCCCGGGCGTCGTTGGTGGGATCGTTGACCTTGGCCTGCAGCTCCTGCAGCCCCTGCAGGCGGGAATTGGCCGCGTCGTAGATCTGCTGCGCCAGGCTGGTCTCGCCGGCGGAGCGCGTGCCGATCCGCGCCAGCTCCGTGTTGTAGTAGTCGTCGCCGGGCTTGACCGAGTTCTGGTCGTAGAGGCTGGCGGCCCGGCCGGCGAGGTTGAGGTAGTCGTTGGCCGTGTTCGCCGTGAGCACGCCCTGCAGCTGGGAGAACTCCGGCGGCAGGTACTGCCGCAGCGTCGGGTTGCCCAGCAGCTGGGCCACGTCGCCGATGTTCGAGATCTGGTTGAGGCTGCCGTAGAGCTGCTGCGCCTGGTCGAGCTGGGCCTTCAGCTGCTGCAGCTGCTGCACGCCCTGCTGCACCTGCTGGATGGCCTGGGCCGTGTTGGTCGCGTCGAACACCGGGATGCCCTGGGCCAGGGCCGGCCCGGCGGCCAGGGCGACCGCCAGGGCGGCGGTGACGGTCAAGGTCGAGGGCATGGACGGGACTCCTGGGATCAGAGGGCGGGAATGCCGGGGCCGGACTGGCGGCGGAGACGATCGGCTGCCTCCAGGACCTCCAGCAGGCGGTCTGAGCGACGACGGTGTCGTGGATCAGCGCGTAGACGCGGGTGGCCACGGCGATCTCGACCCCGAAGGGCTGGCCCGCGCCGGCCGAGCCGGATGCGGCGAGAATGGCGATGACGGCGCCGATGCAGAGGGTTGCCCGCATGCTCAAGCCTTCCCCGGTTCGGACAGGTCAGGATAGAAGCCCTCCGGATCGCGATAATGCTGCCGGAAGACGGGCAGCCAGACCTCGGGATCGTCGCCGACCTGGCCGCGGATGCGGTCGAGCAGCCGGGAGCGCTCCTCGGTGCCGGAGAGGATGGCGAGATCGTCCTGCATCCCGCCGAGATCCAGCCGGCAGATCACGGCCGAGCTGTCCTGGACCACCAGGAAGGTCTTGTCCTGCGGGCTGATCACCTCGCGGATGATCCGGACCTGCTCCTCGTTCAGGCCGTAGGCGCGGTAGACCTCATGGGTGGCCCGGTTGTCCGGCATGAATATCCGGGTCGGGCACTGGTCGATGATGACATCGCCGAAGGGCAGCCGGGCGTGGTCCTGCGGCTCCTGGGTGCCCAGGATGACGATGCCGTTGAACCGGCGAAAGGTGCGCAGGCCCTCCTCGGCGAACACGGCGAAGGTCGGGTCGGCCAGCGCCTTCCAGGCCTCGTCGATGTCGAGGACCAGCGGACGGCCGTCGAGCGCGCGTTCGATCCGGTGCAGCAGGTAGAGGATCAGCGGCGTGCGGATATCCGGGTCGTTGATGAAGGCGGTGATGTCGAAGCCGGTGAGATCCTGGTCGAGACGGATGCGGTCCTCGTCATTGTCGAGCACCCAGCCATGGGTGCCGCCCCGCGCCCAGCGGCGGAGACGGGCGGCGACGCCGCTCGGGTCGGTGTCGGGCAGCATCGACAGCAGCACCCCGAAGTTCCGCTCGGCCGGAGCATAGCGCGCGAACTGGGTCAGGGCGTCGTCGAGGTCGGCCTCGTCGGTGACCGACACCGGGTGGCCGCCATGGGCCACGATGGTCCGCAGCAGGCGCCGCGCGAAGGTCAGGTCGGTGGCGTCGGACAGGTCGAGCCCCTTGAGCGGGGCGCAGCCGGTCGGAGCGCCGTTGCGGAAGTCGAGATAGACCCCGCCGGCGGCGCGGACGAAGATCTCGGCGCCGCGCTTGTAGTCGAAGAAGATCCGCCGGGCGCCGAACTTCTCCAGCATCGCCTGGAGGAAGTTCTGCAGCACGGTCTTGCCGGAGCCCGAACGGCCGCAGATGAAGGTGTGGCCGAGGTCGCGGACATGCAGGCTCAGATGCAGCGGCGTGTGCGCCGTGGTGGCGAGAAGGGCGAGCTGCGGCCCCCAGTGATTGCCGTCCGTCCGACCGGCAGGGAAGTTGTGCAGGGCGGCAAAGGCGGCGAAGTTCCGGGTGGTGATCGCGGCCGGGCGGGTGCGGGCGGCGCCGTTGCCGGGGAACTGCGCCCAGTAGGCGCTTTCCAGCCCGATGTCCTCCCGGGCCAGAACCAGGGCCGAGGTGGCCAGCGCGTTGCGGGTGGCGGAGAGCCGGTCGGCGAGCTGGCCGGGGTCGCGGGCGAAGGCCGCCACCGACAGGTGGTGCTCGCCCATGGCCCAGGCGCCGCGCATCAGCGCGTCCTGGGCGTCGGTCATCTCCTCGGTGAGGCTCACCGCCTTGTCCTGCGCGCTGCGCATCTGGTTCTGCTTGCGGGTGATGCGCCCGAGGGCGGTGATGCGGTCGAGGAAGACGAAGGATTGCGACATCACCAGCGGGAAGGGCTGCTCCAGCAGGCCGTCCCACATGCCCGGCCGGGTGACGGCCGGATATTCCTTGATCGACAGGATGCCGGCGAAGCTGGAGGCGCCCGGGCCGCGCAGCTCGATGGTCTCGTGGCCGAAGATCTGCCGGTTGAGCAGGACCGAGGCGCCGAGATGGCCATCGACCAGCGGGACCGGCAACCTCTCGCCATAGGCGACCTGGTACAGCATCTCCGCCGGCTCGGAGAACACGAGGCCGTCGCGCTCGGCCAGGCCCAGCCGGCGCGGCCCGTAGGCAGCCAGGAACTGCTCGATGACGCCGGCGGTCTCGTCGAGCCGGGCGATCGCGGCCCGGTCCTCGGCGGCGGTCGGTGGCCGCGGCCGCCGGATCTTCGCCAGCGCCCGGGCGGCGGGGTCGAGCTCCGGCCGGTGGATCAGAGTGAGGTAAAGGTCGTTGGCGAACAGGGTGCGCCCGGCGAGGCGATCGCGGTAGCGGACGTCGAGGCCCCGGGCGAAGCCGGATTGGAACCGGCCATCGGGGTAGCCGGTGTCGGGCCGGCGGATCAGGTGATGCCACAGCGACAGACGCGGGCTGGCGATGTTGCGCCACAGGGTGTTGAGCCGCTCATGCGCGGTGTTGAGATCGGCGGTCTCGGCCGTCTCGAAGGCGATGCCGCCGAGCCGCCAGCAGATCATGCGGCCGCCATTGTCGAGGGCGACGACATCCTCCCGGATGTGCCCGACGACGGGCAGCGGGTCGGGGCGCCAGGGGTCCTGGCGACGGATCTTCGACGGGGTCATCGGACGGTCTCCGGCCGGACGGTCGCCGGCACGGTGACGCGCCGGACCTCGGGGGACAGGGTTCCGGTGTTGGTGTTGACCCCGCGCGGGTCGAAGGCGACGTTGGTGATGCACAGCACCTGGGCGTCGCGCCGCAGCCGGATGCGCTTGAGCACGGCGTCGATGGTGACCAGCGGGCCGCGCGCCACGGTCTGGACCAGGCTCTCGTGGCCGTCGTCATCGACGGCGTAGATCGAGGGCAAGGGCTGGTTGCCGGGGAAGCGCAGCACCGTGACCCGGCCGTTGTCGGAGATCTCGGCCGGTTCGAGGCGCTGATCGCCGGCGGCGGCATAGGACCAGTTCCAGGCACCGGACAGCGCCCCGGTCGCCAGGCGGTCGGACACCAGGGTCTGTTCCCGGCGCGCGGTCTGGACCGCGGCGGCCGCGGCGGCATCCTTGCGCCGGGCGGCGGCCTCGTCGTCGGGGTAGCGGAAGCGGACCTGGAACACCGTGTTCGGGTCGTTGACGCCGATCGCGCCTTCCCGGGCGGACAATTCGAACTGGTACAGCCGGATCGTGCCGTCCGGACGCTGGGTGAGGACGGTCAGGTCGGTCGCGGGCAGAGGTTCGCGGGGCTTGAGGAAGAGGATGTTCTGGACCGGCGAGACCTCCCAGGCCACGCTGTCGCCGGCACCGGCGTTGAAGATCTTCTCGTCGGCGGCGAAGACGATGACGGTCGCCGTGCGGTAGACGCCGGTGATCTTGTAGACCTGGTCCGGATTGTAGACGGCCCAGCGCATGCGCGGATCGGCCGGGCCCGAATTGGGGATGCTCTCCGCCCGGGCGGCGGCGGCAAGGCTCGCGAGAACGCAGGCCAGGGTGATGACGGAGCGGGGGCGGATCATACGAGGTCCCTCTCGTCGTAGTGGCGCCAGCCGCGCAGGGGCGACCGTGTGGCGCCGCCCCAGTGCCGGCGCGTGTGGCAGGACATCCGGGTGCGCAGGCCCAGCAGCAGGACCTGGAGCCGGTTGGCGTCGTTGCGCACGATCTCCCGCAGGCCGAAGAACAGCGGCAGGATGAAGATCAGCATCGGCAGGAAGGCGGTGGCCAGGAACGCCAGGAAGGGCAGGCCGACCGCGGCGACGACCCCGACGATGGGGACGCCGCCGAACAGGGCCGGCCGGGTGCAGGCGAGGTACAACGGGTCCTCGGCGAGGTCCGGGCGCTGCATGGGTCAGCCGATGGCGGTGACGATGGTCGGGGCGCCGACGATCACCGCGACGGCGCAGGCCCAGACCAGGGCGGTGTGCCAATGGATGCGGCCGGTCAGCCAGGCGATGGCGAGAACGATCAGGCCGACGGTCGCGATCGAACGGCCGGTGGTCCCGCTCAGCGCGGTGATGACGTTCTGCAGCAGGGTGTCGAGGCCGCTGAACAGCGTGCTGTCGGCGGCGAAGGCCGGCCCGGCCGCGAGGGTCAGGCCGAGTACGGCCAGGGTGAGGGTGGCACGGCGGTTGAACATCGGCAACTCCTGTGGAGGGCGTGAAAGGGTCAGGGCTGGATCCGGGCGGGCGAGGCCGCGGCCGGATCGGGGGAAGCGGAGCGGAAGACATCCCAGCTCCGGTCTCGGGCCGGGGCGAACACATCCCAGGCCGGCTCGGCCGGGATGGCCGATGCCTCGCCGGTGGAGGTGGAGGGCTGTTCACCGGCGGCGGCTCCGGCACTGGTGGTAATGGCGGGCACCACCACCTCGGCCGAGGCCTGCACCCGGGCGACATAGCCGTTGGCGAAGCCCGCATCGGGCTTGCCGGTGTTGTACCGGCTCAGCGCCTGGCCGAGTGCGGCCTGGCCGTCGCCGAGCTGGTCCCGGGAGGATTGGTATCCCTCCTCGAGGACACGCGCGGCACCGGCCAGGTTCTTGCACGGGTCGAAGGCGTCGCCGATCGACAGGCCGAGCCGGTCGAGGTTGCGGCTGTTGATCTGGCCGAGGCCGAGATCGACGCTCTTGTGGTCGATCACGATCAGCTGGGTGGCGACGGCGATCGCCTCGTCGCGGGATGCCGGCTGCCGGTCGAGCCGGGGACCGTCGTTGACGCCGATGGCGTATGGGTTGAGCCCGCTCTCGGCATGGGCGACGGAGAGCAGGGTCTCCGGCGCCACCGAGGGCGCGCAGGCCCGGGCCAGGGCGACGGCCGTGGCGAGTTCCATCAGCATCCGCCTAGTCCTTCAGCGCGAACCAGATGCGCTGGACGGTGGTGCCGCCCTGGCCGTCGGGATAGGTGATGTCGATGTAGTTCGGCTTGGGATTGCGGTCGGCCGCGCGCTCGACCGGCTCGTCGTGGCACGCCGTCCGTGAGCTGTCGTCGTGACCGGAGGAGTCCTCGGTGCAGACCTGATGCGTCTCGGTCAGCGACTGGCAGACATTGCCGCCGAACGGTGAGCGGCTGGGCTTGAGCGCCCAGCCGGCCGGGCACTGGTAGAGTTGCAGGCCCATCTTCGAGGTGGACATGCCGCCTTCGCTGCAGCTGGGGAAGCCGCCGCCGGTGGCCAGGACGCTGTACAGCCTCTCGATCGGCGGAACGCAGGCGCCGTACTCCGTCGGCCCGCCCGGGTTGGACAGGCAGAGCAGCACCTGGCAGCCCCAGTCGCTGGCGTGGGCCGCGGGCGGGAGCGCTGCGAGGACGAGCGGGGCCAGGACAGCACCGATCCGGGCCGCGATACGGTGGGACGCCCTCATGTCGGGCTCCCGGTGCGGGTCGCGTCGGCACGGATGCAGGACCGATGGCGGATGGTGCGGACCAAGGCCCGGGGCGAGGCGAAACTATCGACGAGGAACCAGCCCGCCTGGCCGAACTCATAGAGCAGGGAATCACCGTTCGGCGCCGTGTCGATGCGGAAATAGCGGCTGTGTCCATGACACATGGCCTTTCTCCTGGGTCAGGGGGCGAAGAGCCGCGAGACGGCGGCGCGGCGCTGCCAGTTCGCGGCGTAGAGGCCGGCCAGATCGGGGCGGCCCTCGACGATGAGGAGGTTCTCGGCGTTGCGGTCCTGGGCGGCGCGGGTGAAGTTGAAGCTGCCGGTGATCACGGTGCCGCCGTCGATCACGAGCACCTTGTTGTGCGCGATCGCGACCTGGTCATCGATCAGCGGCGCGATGCCGTGATCGGCCAGCCAGCGGGCCGCGCTGCGGGCGCCGCCCTCGTCCGATCGGTCGAGGATGACCCGGACATCGATGCCGCGGCCGGAGGCCTCGGCCAGGGCCGTCAGGATCGGTGTGGAGGTGAAGCTGTAGGCCTGCACCAGCACCTGGCGCCGGGCCTCGCCGATCCTGTCCACGATCATCCCGGTGCAGTCGGCGCCGGGCGTGAAGCACGCATCGAGCCGCTCGCCGCCGACCGGCCCGGCGGCGTTCGCATCGCCGCCCTGGGAGATGGCCTGGCGCAGCTGCTGCGCGATGCCGTCGCCTTGAGCGGCATCGAGGCTGATGGCGACGCCCACGCCGACAGCGACCGCCAGCAGATACCGGATCATGGCGTCGCCTCGGCTTCGGCAGGCGGCGGCGACCGGCGCGGCAGATCGGCAGCCCCATGGGCACGGCAGAAGCGATGCGCGCCCTGCAGATAGAGGGCCGGGTGCCCACAGACGGTGCAGCGAGGCGAGGGCAATGCACCGGGTTTGAGCGGAAGCGAGCCCGTTTGGGGCATGTCACCGCCACATCCGGACGTGATAACGTCCGACGTCCTCGGTCGAATCATCTGATTTCCAGTCGGGGTTTGGGTGAGGACACAGGCCGGGACGGGTGTTGACGCACCCGCCCGGCCGCCATCTTCGATATTCCTCTTTCTCTTGCCTCAGCACTTTGGTGTCGCTGATCTCAGTCCGCTGACCATCAAACTATATGTTACGTTTAGTTTCAGTGCAACGCGTTATCGTACTTCTTTTGGCAGGGAGTGTTGGACGGATGAGATTTGGTCGGATAGGCGATGCGGCTATGGAGAATCATCTTTGGCAGCTTCGAGCCCGGGCAGCCGGCCTTACTCAGCGTGTCCTAGGCAGGTTGCTGAATCACCATGAGCAGACAGTCTCTTCTC
>Ga0081455_10007001_pt1 | contig 11982 bp, 9 predicted proteins | sample TabmetS3T2R1_FD_70207 | JGI IMG/M metagenome (GOLD analysis project Ga0081455, IMG submission 70207) | Tabebuia heterophylla rhizosphere microbial communities from the University of Puerto Rico - S3T2R1 | ecosystem: Host-associated > Plants > Roots > Rhizosphere ...
GATCCGGGCGGCGAGGCCCTCGACGACGGCGGTCTTGCCGACGCCCGGCTCGCCGATCAGCACCGGGTTGTTCTTCGTGCGCCGCGAGAGGATCTGCATCACGCGCTCGATCTCGGTCTGGCGCCCGACGACGGGGTCGAGCTTCGACTCGGCGGCCAGCTTCGTCAGGTTGCGCCCGAACTGGTCGAGGAGCTTCGAGCTCTTCGACTTCTCGCCCGGCGCGCCGCCCGCGCCCTGCTGCCGCCGGCCGGGGCCGGAGAGCATGCGGATGATCTCGTTGCGAATCTTCTCGGCGTCGGCGTCGAAGTCGAGCAGGATGCGCGCCGCCACGCCCTCGTTCTCGCGCACGAGGCCGAGCAGGATGTGCTCGGTGCCGATGTAGTTGTGACCCAGCGAGAGCGCCTCGCGCAGCGCGAGCTCCAGAACCTTCTTCGCGCGCGGGGTGAAGGGGATCTGCCCGGTCGTCACCTCGTCGCCCTGGCCGACGATGCGGGCGACCTGCGCGCGCACCTCTTCAACCGTGATGTCGAGCGACTCGAGCACCCGGGCCGCCAGGCCCTCCTCCTCGCGGAGCAGGCCGAGAAGAATGTGCTCGGTTCCGATGTAGTTGTGCTTGAGGGCGCGGGCCTCGTCCTGGGCGAGGACGACGACCTGCCGGGCTCTTTCGGTGAAGCGTTCGAACAAGTCGCTTCTTCCTTCCCCCGCGCAAGCCGCGGATTGCTGAGGAGCCAATCGTAGCGAACGGGTCGGGGGGTGACAGCACCCCCGGACGGGTCATCCGGGGAGTATCTTCGCGGCCCCAGATCGCGTTGAATCGGAGCTATGGGGATGGGTCGAAGGGCGCTCTCGCTGCTCCTGTTCGTGGCCGGCTACCTGCTGCTGGCGACCCTCGAGCCAATGGTTGCGGCCGGGCCGGCGCTCACGTGCTTCGTCGCCGCTTCGCTGGTGCTGGCGCGGGAATCGGAGCCGGCTCGCATCTAGGAAGGAGAGCGGCCGCCCCGGGCGGCGGGGCGGCACGCTCAACCACGTTCAATGGGTCGGTCGGGCGGCAACCGCACTCCTGCTCGTAGCGTCCATCGGCCCGGCCTGACGCCGCCTCGCGGACAATCACTCCAACGGGTTACCTCGTTCGAGGGATAGGCTCGCCGGGCTGCGGCAACGATTGAGGCGCTACTCGCCCTTGGCGAAGTAGCCGACGACCGCCCAGCAGGTCATCAGCAGGATCTTCACGTCGAGCCAGAGCGACCAGTTCTCGATGTAGAAGTTGTCCCATTCGACACGGTCGCGGAGCGAGGTCTTGCCGCGCAGCCCGTGCACCTGCGCCCAGCCGGTGATCCCGGCCTTGACGCGGTGGCGGTCGTCGTAGCGGTAGATGCTCTCCCCGAAGAGGCGCGCGAAGTCCGGCCGCTCCGGGCGCGGGCCGATCAGGCTCATCTCGCCCTTGAGCACGTTCAGCAGCTGCGGCAGCTCGTCGAGCGAGGTCCGGCGGAGCAGCGTGCCGAAGCGGGTGCGGCGGTCTTCGCCCTCCACGCCTCCGGGCGCGGTGTCGGGCGGCAGGTCGGGCACCACGAGCGGCTCGGACGGCGCCCGCATCGAGCGGAACTTGAGCATCTCGAACTCACGGCCGTCGCGACCCGCCCGGGGCTGGCGGAAGAAGATCGGCCGACCCACCGAGATCAGCGTGCCGAGCGCGAGTGCCAGCAGGAGCGGCGAGATGAGCACGAGCAGCGTCGCGGCGACGACGCGGTCGACGATGTACTTCAGCGCGAACTGCCAGCCCTTCGGGTTCGTCCTCCGCGTCGAGAGCAGCGGCAGGCCGCCGATGTGCTCGACGTTCACGCGCTCGGTCACGCGCTCGAAGAGGCGCGGCACGAGCGAGACCGGGACGCCGAGCTCCTCGCAGCGCTCGACCTCGCGCAGGAGCACCTCGTTCGGCGCGGTCGAGAAGGTCACGACCACGTGCTCGATCCCGTGCTGCTCGATCAGCCGCTCGAGATCCCAGCTGGCCCCAAGCACGGGGACGGGCAGGCGCGACTCGTCGAGCGGCTCCTTGTCGACGAAGCCGACCGGCTTGAGCCCGAGCTCCGGGTTGTCGAGCAGCCGCGTCGCGGTGAGCGCGCCGACGCGGCCGGCGCCGACGATCAGGGTCGGCCTGGCCAGCTCGCCGTGGCGCCGGGCCATCAGCTGCGTCCAGTCGAAGGCCACGCGGCCCGCGGCCAGGTACACGGCGCTGAACGCCAGCAGCCGCAGCGTCTGTCCGGCGAGGTCGTCCACGTCCCCCGGCAGGAGGATCCGGAGCGTGAGCAGCGTCATCGAGGCGAGCACCACGGCGGTGAGGACGCGCTTGAGGTTGTCCAGCATCGACAGGCGCAGCCGCCAGTCGTAGAGGCCGCGGCGCGCCAGCAGCCCGACGGCCAGCGCCGCGTACGCGAGCAGCCAGACCGGTTGCGTCTGGGGAACGCCCGCGCTCCCGGCGGTCAGCTCGGAGATGAGCGCCGCCGCGAGCAGCATCAAGCCGTCGAGGAGGAGCGCTCCCCGCGCCCAGGAGCCGAAGCCTCGAGTGCGCCGCGCAGGGACGGCGCGTTCGAGCGCAAGGGGCTCGAGCGCGGGAAGCGCCTCGTTCAGGGTTCGCGTGGCCATGCCGCAGCCAGGAGTCGCCGCTTACTCCGCTTACCCGTCTACTGCTGCCGCGAGCGGCCGAGCTTCCGCAGGGTGGTGCCGGCGCCGACGAGCAGCACGCCGCCGACGGCCATGAGCGTCAGGTCGAGCCCCGTGAACGGGAGTCCGCCGGACGTCTTCACGGCCTGCGCGCCCAGCGCCTGCTGGACAGCGCCCTGCACGCCCACGCGGGGGTAGCCCTGCACCGCCGCGTACTTGAGGGCCGCCTTCAGGTCAGCCTTCGAGTACGAGTGGTCGAGCCGCCCGTTGTCGGCGTAATCTCGGTAAATCTGCTGTGGGGTGGCAGCCACGGCCGCAGGTGCCGCAACCACCATGCCCACCGCGCAGGCGAGCACCCCCAAGACGAACACACGTCGCCACATCTCGCTGTTCCCTCCTCCTCCTGATCTCTCGATCAGGTTTCCGATACGCCTACCGGGCCTTCCCCAGCCCGGTCTTGCCGCAGAATTGCCCTCCTCGGGATTTCTCAACCCCGTCCGAACGAACTGTGATCACAAGGTAGTTATGACAGTGGCATCTGACAAGCCCAAAACGGGTCAATCCTCGCAAAACCCGAACATTCCTTTACTTAGAGACGAAATTGTGGCCCGTTCTCTTCCCGCAATCGCCCTGCTCGCCCTCACGGGAGTGCTCGCGTGGACCGAAACCGGGAGTATCGAGGCGCGCGACTGGCTGCTCTACGCGATCCTCGCCTCGCTGCTGCTGGCAGTCGTGCTGGCGGTCGGAGTCGCGGTTGTTCCGCCTCGCGCCGCCCTTGTCGGGCTCGGCGCCCTGCTGCTGTTCGCGCTCTGGCAGGCGATCTCGGCCGCCTGGTCGCCGCTGCCCTCGCTCGCGCGCGACGACGCCCTGCTGACGCTGTTCTACGCCGCCGCCCTCGCCGTCGCGCTGCTGACGGTTCGAGGATCCGCCGAGGGGCTCATGGTGACCGCCGGGGTCGCCGTGCTGGGCGGCGGCCTCGCGGTGGCCACTGCGATTGCGGTGCGCTACGGCAACGACCCGGCGCCGTACTTCGTCGGCGACGGGCGGCTCGCGTGGCCGGTCACGTATCCGAACGGCGACGCTGCGATCTTCCTGATCGGGCTGTGGCCCGCCCTCGTGCTGGCGGCGGAGCGCCGTTTGCCGAGCCTCCTGCGCGGGCTCGCGCTCGGAGCGGCGGCCGCGGCGCTCGCCGGCTGGCTCCTGACGCAGAGCAAGGGCGGCGGCGTGGGGCTCGCGGCCTCGGCGGTCGTGGTGCTCGCGATCAGTCCGCAGCGGCTGCGGCTGCTCGTCCCGACGGCGATCGCGGCCGTGCTCGTCGGGCCGCAGTTCCGCCCGCTGACGGACCCGTTCAACGCCGGGCCAGGGTTCACGTCGGCGGCGCGGCATGCTGCGTTCACGCTCTTCTGGCTCGTCGCCGCGGCGATCGTGGCCGGGACCGTCTACGCCCTGCTCGATCGGCGGCTCGAGATCTCGCCGCGGGCGCACAGGGTCGCGGGAATCGTCGTGGCCGCCCTCGCGGTCGCCGCCGCGGTCGTGGCGGTGGCGGCCTTCTTCGCCTCCGTCGACCACCCGCGCCGCTTCGCCTCCGACAAGTGGGCCGAGTTCAAGCACCTGCCGACGAACGAACCGGCCCAGACGCACTTCGTCAGCCTCGGCTCGAACCGCTACGACTTCTGGCGCGTCGCCCTGCACGAGTTCGCCCACCACCCGCTCGCCGGGATCGGCGCGCGCGGCTTCGGGCCCGCCTACCTCGTCGAGGGCCGCAGCCTCGAGACCCCGGCGCGGGCGCACTCGGTCGAGCTCGACGCGCTCAGCGAGCTCGGCGTCCCCGGGCTGCTGCTGCTCGTCGTCGGGCTCGGAGGGCCGCTCGTCGTCTGCTTCAGGCGTCTGCGCCTGCGAGAGCCGACCGCGACTGCGGCGTTCGCGGGGAGCGCGTACTGGATCGTGCACGCCTCGGGCGACTGGAACTGGACAATCGCGGCGCTCGGCGTGCCGTTCTTCGTGCTGCTGGGAGCCGGTGCCGCCGGGCGCGCCGGTGGGGTGCGGTCGCTGGTCGCATGGATCGGAGCGGGAGTCGCTGTCGCGGCGGCGCTCGCGTTCGCGCCGCCGTGGCTCTCCGCGCGCCTCTCCGACCAGGCGCTCGAGAGCTCTTCGTCGCGCGCGTCGGCCCTGCGCTGGGCACGCCGGCTCGACCCGCTGTCGGTGCAGCCGTACTTCGTCGAGGCGCAGACCGCCGCCACTCCCGCCGCGGCAGTCGCGCCGCTGCGCAAGGCCGTCGACAAGCAGCCGCGCTCGGCCGAGGCGCGGTACGAGCTCGGCCTGGCCTACGCGCGGGCCGGACGGCCCGCGGAAGCGCGGACTCAGCTGCGCGCCGCGCTGGCGCTCAGCCCTCGCGCCGGGGAGATCCAGGACGCGCTCAGACGCGTCACGCAGCGTTAGTACGCTTGGCCGGTGAGCAAGAAGGCTCTCGTCACGGGCGGGGCGGGCTTCATCGGCTCCCACCTCGCCGACCGGCTGCTGGCCGACGGGTGGGAGGTCTTCGCCCTCGACGACGTCTCCACGGGCTCGCTCGACAACATCGCGCACCTGCGCGACCGGCCGGACTTCCACCTCGTCGTGGACTCCGTCCTCTCGCCCGCCGTCGTCAGCGAGGTCGTGCACAAGTGCGACGTCGTCTTCCACCTGGCCGCCGCCGTCGGCGTCCGCCTGATCGTCGAGCAGCCCGTCCACACGATGGTCACGAACGTGCAGGGCACAGAGACCGTGCTCGGCTACTGCAACAAGTTCGGCAAGCGTGTCCTGGTCGCGTCGAGCTCCGAGGTCTACGGCGACCACCGCGAGGAGCGGCCGCTGACCGAAACCGACCGTCGTGTGTACGGGCCGACCACCGAGAAGCGCTGGCTCTACGCCGACTCCAAGGCGATGGACGAGCACCTCGCGCTCTCCTACCACCTCGAGCGCGGCCTCGACGCCGTCGTCGTGCGGCTCTTCAACACCGTCGGACCGAGGCAGAGCGGCCGCTACGGCATGGTGATCCCGCGCTTCGTCGAGCGCGCGCTCGAGGGCGCGCCACTCGAGGTGCACGGCGACGGGAAGCAGACCCGTTCTTTCTGCCACGTCTCCGACACCGTACGAGCGCTCTGCGGCCTGATGGACGCGGACGCCATCGCCGGCGAGATCTTCAACGTCGGCTCCTCCGAGCGGGTGACGATCCTCGAGCTCGCGGAACGCGTGAAGCGGGCCGTCGGCAGCGAATCGCCGATCGAATTCGTGCCGTACGAACGCGTCTACGACCAGGGCATCGAGGACACGCTCCACCGCGAGCCTGACACCGCGAAGATCCGCGAGGCGATCGGGTGGCAGACGACGCTCGACCTCGACCAGATCGTGGCGGACGTCGTCGAGCACACGCGCAGCAGGCTCTCGTCCGCGCGAACGGAGCCCATCGGCAGCCGGTAGCGCGCAGGTCGCCCGTTGGCTCGGGCTTCTCGGCGGCGAACGGCTCACGGGCCCGGTTGCCGTCCTCTCGCCGCATCTCGACGACGCCGCGCTGTCCCTTGGCGCGGCAATCGCGGCCGCGCGGGGCGACGTGCGCGTGGTGACGGTCCTCGCGGGCGACCCGGCGGCGGAGCACCCGGCCGGCGAGTGGGACGCGGGCGCCGGCTTCCGCACGGCGGGCGAGGCCGCCCGCGTGCGCCGGGCCGAGGACGAGCTCGCGTGCCGCAACCTCGGCGCGCGGCCGCTATGGCTGCCGTTCAACGACCACCAGTACCCGCGCGGTGGGGACGACGACACGATCTGGGCAGGACTGGAGGACGCCCTCGGAGGAGCGGAGACGGTCCTCGTGCCCGGGCATCCGCTGATGCACCCCGACCACGCGTGGCTCGCAGAGCTGGTGCGCACCCGCGGAATCCCGGGCCGGCGGGTCGGCCGGTACGTCGAGCAGCCGTACGCCTCCGCCTGGAGCCACGCCTCGGGCGACTGGGCGGTGCTCGGGGCGGCCGCGCCACACCGGCTGACGAAGCTCCGCGCCTGCCGCCGGTACCGGACGCAGCTGCCGCTGATGGCGCCCGAGGCGCGGAGCCTGTGGCGCCTGACGCGCTACGAGGCCGCACGCGGCGGCGAGTGCGTGCGATGGAGCTAGCTCGGCTTCTGCACTCTGGCGCAGGTGACGACGGGGAATGCGGGGTCCAGCTCGCGCAGGTGGTCCCGTCGGAGCTCCTGTGCCGCGAGTCCGAGCAGGAACGCCGAGCTGGCGAGGGCGTTGCCGTAGCCGCGGACGTCGGCCTCCGCTCCGCTGCAGACGTGCTCGACGAGCGCTCCGATGCCGGCAGGCGTGAACCGCCACATGTCCGGCAGGCGCGTGTCGATCATCTGCACCGTCGGAACGGTCAGGAGCAGCACGCCGGCCGGCCGCAGCGCGCGCCATGCGTTCGCCAGGGCGAGCTCGGGCCGCGCCACGTACTGAAGGGTCTGCATCAGCAGAAAACAGTCGTACGCCGAGGCCGGCAGGCTGTCCGGCTCGCCGAGGTCGGCGATCACAGTCGCCTCGGCGTTGCCGCGATCCACGTCGAGGACGTCGACCTTCGCGACACCCGAGCCGAATCGATCGGCGTACGCGGTGCTCTTCACCTCGAGGACGTCGCCGCGCACGTCGCTGCTCCGCTCACGCAGGAACTCCTCGAAGTAGAAGCGGTCGACGGGCGTGCCGCGGTCGAAGCCGTAGTTCGTGCTGCGCGGCCGCGTCGTGCGGAGCGAAATCCAGAGAGGCAGCCGCAGCGCCGCTGCCGCCCGCCTGCCCCGAACGGCTCTCATCGCCCTGTGAGACTAGAGCAGTGACCGGCGGCCCCGAGACGGCGACCGGCGCCGGCGCGACGACCGGCGCTCGGGTCGTCCGCAGCGGTCTCTGGAAGATGCTCGCGAACGCGCTGCCGCAGCTCTACACGCTGGTGCTGTCCATTGCGGCCGCCCGCTACCTCGGCTCGAGCGGGATGGGCCGGCAGAGCTTCATCGCATTCGTCGAGGCCTCGACGATCACGCTGCTCTCGGCGAGTTTCTCGCTGGCGCTGATGCGCTACGTCGGCGAGGCGGTGGGCGCGGGACGGCCCGGCGCCGCCCGCTGGCTGGCGGGCAGCATCGCCCGGATCGTGCTGGTGGCCGCCGTCGTGGGCGGCGCCACGCTCGTGCTCGTCGGCGTCTTCGGCGGGCCTCCCGCGGCGGCGTGGTACCTGGCCGCGGTCGCGACGTTCAACGGCATCGTCGTGAGCATCCCGAGCGCGATGCTCACGGGGCTCCAGCGCTGGCGTCAGGCGACGATCGCCGGCCTCGCCACCGGAGGCCTAGGAGTGGTCGCGACCGTAGCGGTGCTGGCGCTCGGCGGCGGGATCACGGGCATGTTCGCGGTCGAGGCCGTCACGACGACCGTTGCCCTCGCGTGGACGGCCACCCTGGCGCGCGGCGCGATGTCGGAGCTCCAGGCGGAGCCGACCCGCGCGCTGGAACTCCGCCGCGGCGCCCTGCGCTTTGCCGCGTTCTCGCTCGGCGGCACGCTGCTCTACCTGATCGTCTGGCGGCGCTCCGAGTTCTTCTTCCTCAACCACTACTCGAGCGACAGCGAGATCGCCTACTACTCGATCGCCTTCGCGATCGCGACGGGGGTCGTGCGGCTTCCCTCGGCTATGGGCGAAGTGCTGGCCCCGGCGATCGCGACGTTGTTCGGCGCCGGCGCGCACGACCGCATCCGGACAGGCTTCAGCCGCGCGTTACGGCTGCTCCTGCTCGCGACCCTGCCGGTGACGGCCGCGGCGGCGGCGGTCGGGCCGGAGGCGATCCGGGTGATCTGGGGGCAGGAGTTCAGCCCGGCCGACAAGCCCTTCCTGGTCATGGCCGCGGCGTCGCTGCTGACGCCGCTGACGATTCTCAGCTCGGCGCTGCTCGCCGGGATCGGCCGCGTGGGCGTGCCGCTCGCCGCCGACGCCGCAGCGGCGGCGGTCGACGTCGGGGTCGCGTTCGCGCTCGTGCCCGATCACGGCGCGCTCGGGGCGGCGATCGCGAGCGCGTGCGGGCTCCTCGTCGCGGGCGCGCCACAGCTCGTCTACGCGGCGCGCCTGACCGGCCCGATCGACTGGGGGCTCGGCGGGCTCGCCCGCGGGGTGCTGATCGCGGCCGCGGGCGGGGCCGTCGCGTACGGGCTCGTGGATGCGCTCGGCGGCGTGGCGGGCGTCGTGCTCGGGCTGGTCGGCGGCGCGGCGGTCTTCCTCGCGCTCTCGCTGCTGGTCGGCTTCCTGCCGCGAGACGACGCGCACTGGCTGCAGGGTGTGATCGGAACCCGCGGCGGGAGGCTGCCGGGGCAGGCCGTGCTCGCCCTCGCAGGCCGGCGTCAGTAGCCGGGGCGACCGAGGCGCGACTCGCCCGCCTCCGTCCGTCTGCGCAGGCGCCGTCGCGCCACCCGTGACGCCAACGCCGCGGCGGCCGCCTTCGCCCGCGTGCGGCGCTCGTACCTCCCGTCGAGCGCGATCCTGAGCAGCCGCGTGCGCGCTCCCGGCAACCGGTCCGCGAGCGCCGCCTCGGCGGCGGTCAGCTCCGCAGCCCGCCGGCGACGCTCGAGCGACTCCTCCAGCACCGCGCGCTCGGACTCGTCGAGGTCGTCGCGGGCCGCGGTCTTCTCCAGCGTCTTGACATGGCCGAGCGCGTAGGCGAGGCGTGACGAGCTGAGGCTCCCCTCCCACACGCGGTAGACCGCAAGGGGCTCGTTCACGAGCCCGACCTTCGCTCCGCCGAGGATCAACCGGATCCAGCAGTCCCAGTCCGCCGTGTAGACGGCCGGGTCGAAGCCCCCGATCGAGAGGTACAGGTCGCGGCGGATCGCGCAGTGGCCGACGACGAAGTTGCCGCGCAGGATGGCCTTGCGCTGGTCGTCGACGTCGAACCGCGAAGCCACGTCGTAGACGCGGCGGACGATCTCCCCGTCCACTTCGACGTAGGCGTCGGTCGTCATCACGTCGAGGTCGGGCCGCGCTGCGGCGAGCGCGCCCAGCGCCTCGAGGCGCTGGGGCAGGAACTCGTCGTCGGAGTCCAGGAGGACGACGAACTCGCCCGTCGCGGCACGGGCGGCGACGTTCTTGGCGGTCGGCTCGCCCCTGTTCTCCTGGTGGAGGTACACCACGCCGCGGTCGCGGTACGGGGCCACGGCTTCCGCGGTGCCGTCGGTCGAGCCGTCGTCGCACACGACGACCTCGTGCGCCGGGAGGGTCTGGGTAAGCGCGGACTCGAGCGCCGCGGCGATGAACCGCTCGGCCTGGTAGGCGGCGATGACGATCGAGAACGTCGGTACGGGGCCGGGCTCGACCGGCGCCGCGGGGGCGGGAGCGAGGAAGGCGTGCTCGAACTCGCTCACCCGAGCTCCGGCCCGACGTCCAGGAGGAGCTCGCGGTACAGCTCGCTGTGCGCCTGCGGCAGGCCGAGTGCCCCGGTCCGCGTTCGCTCGTTCGCCGCCCACACCGCGAGCGCCGCGAGCAGGTAGGCGCGCAGCTCGATGCCCTCGACGCCCGCGTGGCCGAGCAGGCGCTGTAGCGGCGCCCACTCGAGGTCTCGGCCGGCCGCCAGCGTGCGCACGAGCCCATGGTCGGGGCGGTTGCCTCGCGCCATCAGCGCGAGGAAGAGCACGTCGAGCCCGGGCGGCCCGTCCAGGTACGCCCGCTCCCAGTCGACGACGCCGATCCCGCCACGGTCGACGAGGATGTTCTTGCGCTGGAAGTCGCCGTGAAGGCGGCGCGACGGGAGGGCGCCGAGCGCGTCGAGCGCGGCCGACACCGCTTGGCGGAGCTGCGGCGGGGCCACCTCGACCGCGGCGGCCGCATCGTCGGCCCACCAGGACCCGTCGCGCACCGGCGGGCCGGGCGGGCCGCCGAGCTCGAGCGCCCAGCGTGCCGCCTCCGGGAACCACCGCTTCGGATCCCGCGCCCGCGGGGACGACCCCGCAAGCCGGTCCTCGAGAACCCAGAGCGCGCTGCGGCCCTCGGCGGAGGCGTGCAGGCGGGGAATGCCCTCCAGCTCGGACTCCGCACGGATCCGCTCACGGGCCTCGAGCCCCGCGCGCAACCGGTCGCTCGGGTCGGCGTAGACGTGCAGGAGCCGCTTGCCCGCGACGGCGTACATGTAGTGCGGGTCGGGGCGGAAGAGCGGCTCGAGCGCCTGCGGCCGGGCACCGTCGAGCGCCGCCGCGACCTCGTCCGGAACGCTCGCGAGCAGCCGCTCCGGCGAGACCGGCCGCGCGCGAAGGCCGACGCCCGCGACGAAGCCGCGCAGCGTCTCGCGGGTCTCGCGCAGCCGCCTCGCGTCGCGCGAGCGGACGGCGCCGACGGTCGCGTCGACGATCGACTTCGCGTACCGACCTGCGAGCACCGGGTCGCGGTGACGCCGCGCGAGCTTGCCGATCCCGTAGGCGTACGGAAAGCGCGAGGCGAGCCGTTCCTCGCGGGTCTTCGTCGGGTGGTAGACGACGACGTCGGGCGACCAGGCAACGCGGCGGCCGCCGCGGAGGAGGCGGTGGATCGCCTCCGTGTCCTCGGCCGACCTCGCGACGGCGCCGAGGCCGAACAGCACGTCGAAGCCACCGACCGCGACGAGGTCGTCCCGGCGGAAGGCCATGTTTCCTCCGGTCCCGATCGTCCACGGCAGCGTGCGCGGCCCGTCGACGACCCGCAACTCGCCGTCACCGTCGTAGCGGCAGTACGGGAGACCGCGGTCGTCCCGCGGCGCGATCGGGCCGAACACGGCGGCCACGTCACGGAGGTCGAACGCCTCGAACAGGCCAGCGACCCAGCCCGCGTCGACCACCTCGTCGTCGTCGACGAACGCGACGTACGGCGCCCGCGCCGACGCCAGGCCGCAGTTGCGCGCGTACGACAGGCCGCCCGGGAAGCTCTCGAGCACGCTCGCCGAGCCCAGTGCGGGCGCTGCGTCGTCTCCCTGCCACACGACGAGCACCTCGACCTCCCGGCCCGCGGCCGCGGCGGCTGCCTCCACGGAGTCGACGGTCTCCGCCACCTCCTCGCGCCCAAGGGTGCAGATCACGACCGAGAGCTCCGGATCCGGCACGCGGCAGACCTTAGCCGGGGGATGAGTCACGATCCGCGTCGCATGCGTGCGCTCGTCGTCCTGACCCAGCCGCCGCTGCCCGAGGGCGGCGCCCCGGGGAAGACCGCGGTCGGTCTCCTGCGCGGGCTGCTCGAGCATGGGGTCGCCGTGCGCGCGGTCGCGGCGCGCCGCGGATCGTCGGTTCCCGGCGAGGTGCCGGCCGACCTGCCCGTGGAGCTCGTCGAC
>Ga0081455_10007002_pt1 | contig 11982 bp, 9 predicted proteins | sample TabmetS3T2R1_FD_70207 | JGI IMG/M metagenome (GOLD analysis project Ga0081455, IMG submission 70207) | Tabebuia heterophylla rhizosphere microbial communities from the University of Puerto Rico - S3T2R1 | ecosystem: Host-associated > Plants > Roots > Rhizosphere ...
CGCGCGGGTAATCCCGCGAGCGCAAGCAAAGTGGCGCAACAGGCGAACATATGTGCAATGTGCTTCATCGATTTCGATTCCATCGTGCTTTGAACCTGGAACGCACTTACCATCTGTACTTGATCCCCGCATAGACCGCTCTGCCGTTGCCGGGTTCAAATAATGGCGAAGTCGCGGTAGCCTGGTTGATGATGCTGGTGCTGGCAATATAGGCCTTGTTCAAGAGATTCCGCCCCTCGATATAGGCCGAAACCGGACCACCATTGTCGAAACCGGCCTTCAGTCCAAGCAGCGCATAAGCCTCGGTCTTCAGCGTATTCGCGCTGTCGACGAAATAGGCCTGCGGCACCCATTCGACATTGGGCCCGAAATAGAACCCGGTGGGATTCTTGTACAAGAGCTCGGCGCGCAGATAGTGACGCGGGGCTCCGGGCAGGAGGTTATTGCCGAAGGTTGCATCATTGTCGAAGCGGAAATCGTTGAAGGTATAGGCCAGATTCAGCCAAAGCTTATCCGGCGCAGGTCCGTTGTTGAAGATGCCTCGGAAAATCGCCGCCCCCGCTCCAGCTTCGATCCCCTGATGAACAGTGCGGTCGGCGTTGGTGACATTGCAGTTGCCGAATGCGCTGTAAATGCACTGCAGTTCGTTACGAATGTTGGCGCGATAGGCGGTGAGCTCCCAGGCGTAATCGGGCCGCTTCATCCGCGTTCCGACTTCGTAGGTCGTCGCGGTCTGCGGTCGGATGCTGGTGAAGGGAATGAAGGGTATCCCCGGCCCGTTCGCGCTTTCGCCAAAACTCGGCACCTCCGCGCTTCGCGAGATGTTGGCAAACACCTGCCAGGTTGGATCGATATTCCAGAGCAAACCGGTTTTTGGAGACCAGAGATTGAACTCCGTCGCGCCCGACTGGTCGCCGTTGCTGAGGAAACGGTCCTGCCGGTTGCGGGTCGCATAGAGGAATTGAGTGCCGGCGATGAAGGCGACATTGGGCAGGAAATAGAAGCTGTCCTCTATATAGGCCGACGTATTCTTGGAGCTATCGATCGAGGACGACAGCAGCGCGCCCTTCTGGCCGCCGAGATTGGCGAATTGCTGGTTGTCGATGCTGCCGTTCAAAATGTTGACGCCGGCGACGAGACGGTTGCGGAAGCCGCCGATGAAGCGGTCGTCGGTCACCTTGGCGAAGGCGCCATAGTCCTTGTAGCGGTAGTCGAGCCACTGGAAGATCGGGTGCATCAGATGACGGTCGACGCCGAACGCGCCGAACTCGATCTTGGTGTCGTCGAGCCGGATCGTGGTCTTGTTCGCCACCCGCACCGTGTCGATGTTGCGCTGCTGGTCGCTGGCGACATTGGCGGGATTGGCGGCTTCGGGATTGGTCAGGGCCGATTGCTTGGTGACGGTGCCGGGGATGCGCTGGCGAACTTCGTTGGCGTTGAAATAGAACCGCGTCTCGGCGTCCGGCGAGAACTGGTAGCCGACATTGCCGCTGACGCGGGTGGCACTGCCGAAGCTGTGATCCCGGAAACCGTCTTGAGCCTGCGTCGCCGCGGTGACGAAACCGTCCCATGGCCCGTTCGCGCCGCCGGCATTGGCCTGCAGCCGCTTGAATCCGAACGCGCCCATATCGACTGACACTCCGTTCGGGAACGGATCGCGGCCGGTCGGCATCACGAAATTGATGGCGCCGCCGAGCGAGTTGGCGCCGAACTGCAGCGCGTTGGCGCCCTTCCAGACCTCGACATATTTGTAGGCGGTCGGATCGATTTCCTGGAAATCGCCGTAGCCGTCGGCGGTGTTGATCGGGATGCCGTCCATGTAGAGCTGCACGCCGCGCAGATGGAAATTGCGCGACAGGCCGGAACCGCGGATCGACAACCTGGTGTCGTCGCCCCATTTCGGTTGCGCAAAGACGCCCGGCACGTAATCCAGGATGTCCTTGATGGTGTTGGCGACGGTCGAATTCTTGTAGGCCGCTGCCGGCACCAGCGCGACGCCGCCCGGCGTGTTGTTGATCTCGGTCAGCGCCTGCTGCGCGCTCAGCACGGCGAGCGCGCCACGAGCGCCCTGCCCCTGATCGCTGGAGATTGGCGCGGTACCGGGATTGCGCACCTGTCGAACGTTGCGCGCGGGTTGCGCCGTGCTGCGGGGCGGACGGGGCTTGTTGGCCGCACGCTTCTGTTCCGGTGCGGTGACCGTCACGGGCGGAAGACTTGTCCCTCCGGACTGGGCTTCAGCGTCGAATGGCGAGATGAGGATAGCGGCCGAGGTCAGCAGCGCGCGGCGCACGACGCCGGCGGAGGGCTGAAAACGAAACATCGATGATTCCTGACACCAGCTCTTTGGCCGGCTTGCTCAACTGAACGAATTGGCACGACCGCGGGCCGCACCGTTTGACGGCGGTCAAGTGAGGTCAGGAATTGGTGGCGCGCGCGCCTGCACGTTCGAGCGAGCCGGCGCCGGAGGTACATGATGCGCAGCTTCCAGCCACGCGATGCGCTGGTACTGCCGCTGCAGGACAACAAAGATCAACGGCGGTGGATCGACCGCAATGGCGCCGCCGTGGCTCACGCAACAGAATGCGCAGCAATTGGCGCCATGCTGCGGCGTGGCAGTGCTCGTCTGTGAGGCGTCCTGCGACGATGCCATTCCGGAACAGATCGCCGCCATATGAAGCGGATCGGAGACCGCGTAGGCGACGGCGCGAAATGCTCCGATCGGCGCCAGCAACTGCACCATGATCGAGAGCAGTACGATTGGAATGAAGATTTCCAGCCGCCGTCGCATGTTCACCCCAGAGCGCCTGAGTCGCCGCGCCGCCTATTGAGCACGTTTCTCATCGCATTGCTGCTTTTTGCTGAGCCGACCATTTTTCGAGGTCCGGTATTTCCGCCGATCCCTCGATCGTGGTGACGGTACCGTCCGGCGCGATCAACAGCGTACGCGGGATATCCCCCTGCCAGGAGGGATCGATCTCGAACCGGAGCCGTTCGACAAAGCCGTCGCTGAATATCCAGTTTTCCGCCGACGCGAGCCCGGCCTTCTGCAGCATCGCACGGGTTGCGCTATCCAGGTTCGGAACGAGATCGGCGCTGATCATCACGACGTCGACCTCGGAATGATCCTTCATGAATTGGCCGAGCAGCGGCAGTTCGACCTTGCACGGGCCGCAGGTGACGCCCCAGAAATGCACCAGCGTCGGACGCCCGGCGTGCGCGCGCAGCATTTCCTGCCAGCTTCCCCGCACGAACGGCTTTAGCGCAGGCCCCGACGGCGTCTCCGCAATAGGCGCTTCGCCCAGGCACGCGATGAGGATTATGAGCGCGAGCAGCAGGCGCTTCATGATCTGGCTCATGATCCGTCTCCGATCGGCAGCAGGCGATAGCCGTCGGCCTTGGTCATCCAGGAAAGGAAGGTCTTCTGTCCGTTGCTTACCAGCAGCGGATGGTCGGAGGTATCCGTCGTCGTGGCGATCGCGACCGGCTTGGACCAGCTCTTGCCCTCGTCATGCGAAATCATCGCGTTGACCGCGGTCTTCTCGCCGTCGAACTCCTTCCAGACCATGGTGGTGCCGTGCGGGCCGACAAGAACATAGGGCCGCGTCGGATTGCGATCGGCGCGGCCGAGCGGAATCGGATCGGAGAAGGTGTGCCCCTCATCCTGCGAGCGGGCATAGAACAGCCCCTTGCGCGCCTTGCCATTGGTGTACCAGGTCGCGTGGTAAGTCCCGGCGGCCGAGATGGAAAGACTGGGACCATGATGCGGGCACGCGGCGATCTGCCAATCGTCGTTGCTGACGCGCCGAACCTCGCCCGGCGTCGCCGGGTCGGCGAATGTCATAACCGCATGATCCCGCACGCCGCCTTCGAAGATATTCCTGAACACCACCACGGGACGGCCGGGACTAGCGAAGGCGAGACCAATCCGGCAGCATTCGCAGGTGTTGTCGGCCGCCAGCCGCGTCTCGGAATAGGTGGCGCCGCCGTCCTTCGATGAGGCGAAGAACAGCCCCGCCCCCTCGTACTTCTTGCCCTCCTCAAGCGCGGGCACCCGGTTGCGCTTGTCGATCCAGGCCGCGAACACCGAACCATCAGCATCGAGACCGAGCGCCACAAAACGCTGGCTCTCGTTACTCGGCGTGATCGGCTGCGGCTCGGCAAAGTTTTGGCCGCCGTCGGCCGACCTGGTGGTCAGCACCTGGCCATTAAAGGCCTTGTCCCTGAAGCGCGAGAACGCCAGCGCAATGCCGCCGTTCTTCTCGATGACGATCTGGGGACGCGCATCCGGCCCCCAATCGAGCGTGAACTTTTCGCGTGTCACCTGAACCGGCGTCGAAAAGCTGCGGCCTTCATCCTTCGAACTCGCCACCGAGATGTGGCCGCCCGCCATGAAGGCGAGCCACAGCGTGCCATCCGATGCAAAGGCCGGCGCGACCTTCGAGGCGCAGCGCAAGGTCGTTTCCTCGCATGCCGCTTCCGAGGCATGCTGATGATGGCTCATCTGCGCTTGCACTGGAGTGTGGCAAAGCGAGAATGCGAGCGTCGCGAGCAGGCTCATTCGCAGCATGGCTTTACTCCTCCTCATTTGAACGCCAGCTTCATGCCGGCGAAGAAGGCGCGCGGCGAACCGGCGTAGATCGAGCCGGTGGGACTGAGACCTTGGATGCCGCCCGTGACCGTGTTTTGGATATTGTTCGCGGAAGCCACATAGGTCCGGTCGAACACGTTCCTGACCTCCGCAAACAGGCTTAACGATTTGAAATAATCGGAGATCAGATCCGTTTTGTAGTGGACGTTGAGATTGACCAACTCATAGCCGGGCGCCCTCTGCAGATTGGCGTTGTCCATCCAGAACGAGTCCTTCCACTGCACCTCGACAAACGCCCCGAGCCCTGCAAGCGGCCCCCACATCTGTTCATAGCCAAGCCGCGCCGTGAGTTCGTTCTGTGAGATGCCGGGAATCTTGTTGCCGGCGCGGTTGAAGCTGAAGACCGTCCCGCCTGCTCCGGTGCTTCTGATGTCTTCCGTGTATTCGGTGTAGTACTGATCGAGATAGGTATAGGCCGCGGTGAAGCGCCAGCCGGGATAGAACTTCCAGTCAGCGGCTAGCTCCACCCCGCGATGCTCGGAGCGCGGCGCGTTGAACATGTAACTGACGCCGGACACCTGTGTCGCCTGGCTCACCAGTTCGTTGCGGAAGAATTCATAGAATCCGGTCGCACTGAACTTGAGCGCGCTGTTTGGCGTCCAGTCGAAGCCAACATCGTAGCCAAGATTCGTTTGCGTCTGGAGCTGGGTGTTATTGCCGGCCAGTCCGGTCGAAAGAATGAACAGGTTACCGATCTGCGGTGTGCCGTATCCGGTGGCTACACGCGCGCGGAATAACCACTCGGGGTTCAGCTTGTAGACCAGCGCCAGCTCAGGCGCGGTATTTTGGAATTGCCGATCGGCGGTCGTCGGGATGATCATCGGGTTCGGGATCGCCGAAGTTCCGTAATTGTAGGCGGTATTGATGCCCTTCAGATGCGTGGCTTCCCATCCGATTCCCGCAACGGCGGTCAGTTGTGGCGTCAGCTTCAATTCCTCACGCGCGCGAACGCCGTAATTGGTGGTGTCGCTCCAGGTATTGCTGGACAGTCTGCCCAGTGTCGCGTTGCCGCCCGGCATGACGAAACGCGTATCGCTCGACGCGGTGAGCGTGTTGTAGAAAGCGCCAAAATAGGCGGTGGACTCCAAGCCGAAAATTTCGCCGCGCTTGGTGATGTCGCTCATGTAGTTGTACGACGGAAAATCGCCGATCGCGCTGGTGGAGCCGGTCGGCTGGCTGATGTTCCGGTCGTCGAAGACGAATTGGTTGCGCCACGTCGTTGTGTTGTCGAAATCATGCTCCCATCGCCCGCCGACGATGGTGCGGCGGTCGTTGCGGCCGAGGCCGGCCTGCAGCGCCGTTTCCCGATCGGTTCCTGCGGCGGTGTTGAAGCCGTTATTGTTCAGCAAGACCGTTGCACATCCCGGTGCGAGGTTTCCGCCCGTCGTGCAGCCTCGCTGGAACGGATTTAGGTAAAACTGATCGAGCGTGTACCGGAGCGGCAGCTTTGTATCGAGATTGTTGTTGATGAACTTGACCGTGAACCGGTCGTCGGGCGTGGCGTGCAAGGTGCCGAGGAAATTCACCGTCTGGGTATTGAACCAGCTATTGCCGATAAAGCCGTCGCCGCGCGCGTCACTCGTGAACAGCGAATACTCGAAATTGCCGACCTTCTTGCCCGCGGCGAGGTAGTTGTTGAGATAACCAAAACTGCCGCCTTCGACGCCGTATTCGACCCCGTCGATGGTGCGGCCCGGACGGAGGCGGAAATTGAGCGCGCCGCCGGTGGCGTAATTGCCATAGAGGGCCGACGACGGCCCCCGGATGACGTCGATCGCGGCATATGCCTTGGGATCGATCAGGTCGCTGCGCGAAAGCCCGTCCGGCTGGGTGACTGGGAAACCGTCCTCGAAGATTACGAGATTGCGGATGCCAAAGCCGTTGCGGGCGTTGGAGCCGCGGATCGAGATACCGATGTCGCGGGGCCCGTTGCCCTGTTTCACCGAAATGCCGGGACTCTCGCGCAGCACGTCGGCCACGGAGAACGCCGGCCGGTTCTCGAACAGGCTGCGGTCGATGGTTGTCTCGGTCTGCCCGGTCGGCGCCTGGTAAAGCAGCGCCCGCGCCACGCTCGGCGTGATGCCGGCGGTCAGGGAGGAAGCCGTTGGCGCGATAGGCAGCGGCTGCCGCACCTGTGTCCTGGCGGCCGAACGCGCCGCCGGCTTGCGGGCCGCGGGCCGGGCCGCGGCGGGCCGCGGTGCATCAACCGTCACCGCCGGCAGGCTTTGACTGGCCGTCTGCGCCTGTGTCGCCGAAGGAAACGCCAACGAGACGCCGCACAATGCGAGCGTACTCACCCCGGCAAGGGCACGATAACGAAACATGGGAACGATCCTGACGCCGGTCTTCTGCCGGCCCGCGCATGTGAATCAACCGGGACGGCCGAAGGCCGCACCAATCTCGACAGGATGGTGGTCAGGAAACGGAAGGAGGCGCGCGCGCCTGCGCATGCGAGCCGGCGCGGGAGGCGAACGGGTCGGGGGCAAATTCGATCCAGACCACGCGCTCGGGCTGGCGATCGATCGAAACGATGTCGGCTATCTCGGGCGTGTCGACCGGGACGCCGGTCTGCAGCACGCTGCAAACCGAACAGCATCCGTCATGGGCGCGGTGATTGGCCTGGTCGGACTGCCCGGCCCCGGGGGCACCATTGCCGTGGCAGATCACGGCACCCGCGAGCGGATCGGAGGCCGCGATGCTGGCCGCCCAGCATGCGCCGATCGGTGCAAAAATCTGCACCAGCAGCGCAATCAGGACTATTGGCAGGAAATTCTTCAGCCGCCGGCGCATCGCAAACCCATCCGCTTCAGACCTTAACCACCATGAGAGTCCGAAGTCGAGACGAGGTTCCCGGAACTATGTTGCAGCTTCAAGGAGTAAAGCTGGCGAAAAGGGATGCATTTCAAGCCGCAGACAAGGCGCCCTACCCCGATACCAAGCCTCGGGCGAATTGCAGCTAAACCCACAACCGTCAGTAGCAATATCCCAATCATTTCGCAGAGTGCTGGAATTTTGAACAAACGTTGCCGAAAATGATGACAAGACGAAAAAGATGGTCTACCAATTCGGGCTCAGGCTGGCCGAGAGGTTAAGCTTGGTGGTCCAAGTCTCGGGAGGAGCCCTGACGCGCACAAGCAGCGTCGCCTCGACAATCAAGATCAAATCTAAATTTTCGAGGAAATTAAGGGTCGACACAATTTTTGAGCAGGGCTCCGAGCCCTGCTCTTTTTTTTCGAGACGATCGCAAACAACAATGACGGCATCGTCAAATCCGATCGAACGAAGTTTTGAGATCGCCGCCGAGCGCTGCGAAGATTTGACGCCGCTGGTCTATCGCCGCCTGTTCGAGGCGCATCCAGAAGCGCAGACGATGTTCCGCACCGAGGGCAGCGAACTCGTCAAGGGTTCGATGCTGGCGCTCACCATCGACGCCATCCTGGACTATGCCGGCGAACGCACCGGCCATTTCCGCCTGATCACATCGGAAGTCTCCTCGCACGACGCCTACGGCACGCCGCGCGAATTGTTCGTCGCGTTCTTCGCGATCATTGCGCAGACGCTGCGGGAGGTCATCGGCGCGGACTGGTCTGATGACATCGACGCGGCGTGGCGGACACTGCTCGGTGATATCGAAAGTCTCGTTGCAGCGCAGTGAAGCGACGAACACCAGGATTTCCCTGATCTCATTGATACGGACGATCAAGTCATCCGGTGGCGGAACCGCGCCGAGTGTGAAAGACTGCCTCGATCCGCGGTGCATGCAATCGACGCCGACGGCGATAACAAAGACAAAGCGAGGGAGCAAACGATGTCCGGAACTGACAAATCCGCAACGACCAGACGCGACCTTCTTCAGGCGGCGGGCGTGGCTGGCGCAGCGACCGCCCTGCTCGGGGGACTGGGCATAAACCCGGCGCTGGCGGCAGCCGCACGCTCGGAGAAACCGCTGAAGGCGGCGTTCTCCAATGCCGGTCTGCAAGCGACCTGGTGCGCCCAGGGCAAGCAGGCGGCCGAATGGTGGGGCAAGCTGTTCAACGTCGAAGTCACCTGGTTCGACGGCCAGCTCGACGCGGTCAAGCAGCGCGCCGCGATCGACAACATGGCCTCGCAGAAATGGGATTTCGTCGCCATCCAGGCATTCGGCATCGGCACCCTGACCCAGCCGGTGAACAAGATGATCGATGCCGGCATTCCCGTAATCGACATGGACACGCTGATCGCCCCGCTGGACCAGATCAAGGTTCATTCGTTCCTGGCGCCCGACAATGAATTCATGGGCGCGTCCGTGACGCAGGCGCTGTGCAATGCCATGGGCGGCAAGGGCAAGATCATCATGACGCAAGGCGCCCTCGGCCATACCGGCGCCCAGGGCCGCGCCAAGGGGTTCGAGTCCGTGGTGAAGCAGTTCCCGAACATCGAGGTGCTCGACACCCAGCCCGCGGATTGGGATGTCTCGAAGACGGCGCGGCTGTGGGAGACCTATCTGACCAAACATCCGCAGATCGACGCGGCCTTCTTCCACAATGACGACATGGCGCTGGCGGCCTACAACATCATGAAGGCGCGCAACCGCACCAACATCCTGATCGGCGGCGTCGACGCCATGCCGCCGGCGATCCAGGCGGTGAGCGAGGGCCGTATGTTCGCGACCGTGCGTAACCCCTCTTGCCGCATTCATGGCGGCGCCATCATCGCCGGCGTCGCCGCGGTGACCGCAGGCGAGAAGAGCGGACAGGGCATTCCGAAGCATGTCATCACGGACGGCCCGGTCGTGACCAAGGCCAACGCCGCCGGCATGCAATGGATGGAGGACCATTTCCTGATCTGAGCCCCCATGCCCGCGGGACAGCCCATCCTCGAACTGCAAGAGATCACGAAGGCCTTCGGCGGGGTCGAAGCCCTTCGTGGTGTCGATTTCGCGCTCACCGCCGGCGAGATCCATGGTCTCGTCGGCGAGAACGGCGCGGGCAAAAGCACGCTGATGAAGATCATCGCCGGCGTGCATGCCGATTTTTCCGGCCGCTTCATCCTGGACGGCAAGGAAACCCGCTTTCGCTCGGTGCGCGATGCGCATGCGGCGGGTATCGCCATGGTGCATCAGGAACTCAGCGTGGCGCCCGACCTGTCGGTGGCCGAGAACGTGTTTCTCGGCAACCAGCCGACCAACCGCCTCGGCTTCGTGCAATGGCGGCGCATGGCGCGGGAGGCCGGCGAGCAACTCAAGCGCTTCGGCATCGACGTCGACCCGATGTCGCGGCTCGGCGACCTGCCGATCGGGTTGCAGCAACTGATCGAGATCGCCCGCGTGCTGTTCTCGGGCGCCCGCATCATCATCCTGGACGAGCCGACCTCGGCGCTGTCGCCGCCGGAGGTGGAGCGCCTGTTCGCGACGCTGAAACGGCTGCGCGACGAAGGCACCAGCATCGTCTTCATTTCGCATTTCATCGAGGACATCCTGCGCGTCTCCGACGTCGTGACGGTGTTCCGCAACGGCCGGAAGGTCGCGGAGACCAGGGCCGCCGAGACCAGCAAGCCCGCCCTGATCGAGGCGATGATCGGCAAGGGCCGCGAGGCGCTGGAGGAGACCTATACGCACGACATCATGCTGCCGCCGCCCGCCGAGAGGCCGGTGGTGCTGAACGCGAACGGGCTGTCGCTCGCCCGCAGCCTGCGCGATGTTTCGTTCGACGTCCGCGCCGGCGAGGTGCTCGGCATCTACGGTTTCATGGGATGCGGCCAGCTCGAGCTGGCACGGATACTGTTCGGCAAGCTGAGACCCGACCAGGGCACGCTGGCGGTGGCGGGCGACCAAAAGACCTTCCGCAGCACAGCCGATGCGCGCCGCGCCGGAATTGCCTTCGTGCCGGAGAGCCGGCGCGACATGCTGTTCCACCAGGAGCCGGTCTACAAGAACATCTCGATCAGCGTCCTCGACCGGATTTCATCCCTGCTGCTCAAGCCGTCGCGCGAGCGCGAGATCGCCGCGCGGCAGGTCGACCAGTTGCGGATCCGCCCGGCTGCAGTCGAGCTCGATCTCGGCATGCTGTCCGGCGGCAACCAGCAGAAGGTGGCGCTGGCGAAGTGGCTGAGCTATCCGCCGCGGCTGCTCGTGCTGTGCGAGCCGACCCGCGGCATGGACGTCGGCGCCAAGGACGACGTCATCCACATCGTCAGGGATCTGCGCGCCAAGGGGCTCGCCGTCATCGTGCTCTCCACCGAGCCGGAGACGGTGCTGTCGCTCGCCGACCGCGTCATCGTGCTCAAGCGCGGCGCGGTGGTGCGGGAGTTTGCCAACGAACGGATCAGCAAGGACCGCCTGCTCGAAGCGGCGTGAGGAGACCGACATGACTTCAGGTGAAAGCGTGACAGTCCCCGCTTCGGACCGCAAACGCCCGCACCGGCTCGCCGCGATACTGCGCTCTCAGATGCGCAACATCGCGCCGTTCCTGACGCTGATCTGCCTGTTTTCCTTCTTCGCGGTGGCGAGCCCCTCCTTCGCCACGCTCGACAATCTCGGCAACATCCTGACGCAGATTTCGGTCACCGGCATCATCGCCGTCGGCCTCACCTTCGTGATCCTGTGCGCCGAAATCGACCTCTCGATCGCGGCGATCGCCAACGTGACCGGCATCGCGGTGGCCTATTTCACGCTGCAGGAATCCTACGTCAACATCGCCAACGTCCCGATGCCCGGATGGGCCGCGATCCTCCTGGCGCTGGCACTCTGCGCCCTGCTCGGCCTCGTCAACGCCTTCGGCCTGACTGTCATCGGCATCCCCTCCTTCATCATGACGCTGGCGATGATGCAGATCGCGGCCGGCATCTCGGCGCTGCTGGTGCGCGGCCAGATCGCCTACAAGGTGCCGAGCCTGATCACGACGCTCGGCTCGGGCTCGATCGGCGGCATCCCCTGGATCGTGATCGTCGCAGCCGTGATGCTGCTCGGCGGCCATCTGGTGCTGACCTACACGCGCTTCGGCCGCTACGTCTACATGGTCGGCGGCAACCGCGAGGCAGCCGAATATTCCGGGCTCAACGTCAAGCTGATCCTCGGCAGCGTCATGGTGATCTCAGCCGTCTGCGCCGGCATCGGCGGCATGCTGGGGGTAGCGCATTTCGGCAGCGCGCAGCAGAACGAGTTCGACACCTATCTGCTGGATTCGATCGCCGCCGTCGTGGTTGGCGGCACCAGCCTCTTTGGCGGCCGCGGCGGCATCGGCAACACCGTTGTCGGCCTGTTCGTGCTCGGCGTCCTCAACAACGGGCTCGACCATGTCAACATCGACAGTTTCCTGAAGATATTGATCCGTGGCCTCATCCTGCTGGCGGCGCTC
>Ga0081455_10007003_pt1 | contig 11981 bp, 11 predicted proteins | sample TabmetS3T2R1_FD_70207 | JGI IMG/M metagenome (GOLD analysis project Ga0081455, IMG submission 70207) | Tabebuia heterophylla rhizosphere microbial communities from the University of Puerto Rico - S3T2R1 | ecosystem: Host-associated > Plants > Roots > Rhizosphere ...
CCGAGCCCACCGCGGTTCGCTTCTCGCCCGACGGCCGCGTCTTCGTCGCCGAGAAGGGCGGGGCCATCAAGGTCTTCGACGGACTGTCCGACGGCGCGTCGGTGGCGGAAGGCGGACTTGAGGCGGATGGGGAGTTGCCCTGCCCGGTCGCATTGGGTTTGTCAGGATCGCGCGTGAAGTACCATCCAGCGACGCCAACCCCCACCAGCAAAACGATCGAGGTGGCGATGGCCACCAGCCTGCCCGTTCGTCTTCGGATGGCCGTTCGATCCCTTCCGGGTCCGGCAGGCGCTGAGGGTCGTTCATCGCCCGTCCAGCCCGCGGCCGCAGATTCGACTGGAGGTTCGCGAGGTGTGGTCTTAGGTGGCCCGACCCCTACGCCGGAACCGGACATCGGTGACCCGGCTGCCTCGCGGCGGACGTCGTGCAACGTGTCGTTCAGCACCTTCGAAAGTCGGCGAGTGTCAAAGTTGACCGGGTTGATCTCGACCGCCTGTCGACGGGTCAGGGCCGCCAGGCCCGTTGGCAATTCCTGAGGCTTCGGCATCTTGGCGTTGTCGACGAGAATGGGAATGACTCGAACGTCGTCTCGACTCAGGGCGGTCTCAACCTCAATCCGGACGAAGTCCTCTGGGTCATCGAGGCGTCTGGCTCCCGTTGCATCGGTGATCGTGAGCCACTGGGGCCCGATCAAGGCGAGGAGCACCTGGCAGGAGCCCACCGCCGACTGGATTCGTTCGACGAAGTCGTCGCCCGGCTCGATGTTGTCAACATCCTTGAAGACCCGGTCAGCACCAAGTTCAGCTACCAGTACGTCGTAAAGCTGCCGCGCAGGCCACGCCGTCTCCTGGCGTCGATAGCTGATGAAGACCCGCCCCGTCTCGCCGTTCTCCATACTGCCCACTTCCACTCACCCGCGCGCCTGATCTAAGCGTAAGAGCCAGGTCGCCGGCGTCGGCCAGCGGAATGGCGCCTGGCATATATCCGCTGACGGCTCCGCGGGCTCAACACCGAGTTGTCAGAATCTGGTTGAGCTAGAGGTCAACCAGATTCTGACAGCTCGGCGGGAGGTTGCTCGAGGGCCCAGCGGAGGGCGTATATGGCAGAGCGGGCCAGCGGTCTCATTACTGCATGTTCAGTTATTGGAAGCATCGGCAACAGGAGCTCCACACGAGCCCACGCCGGCAGGGTGGAGACGGCGCCGGCGGCCAGCATGCGATAGCCGGCGCGACCGAGTCCGGTGAACGGCGGCTGTACCAGGAGCAGGTTGCTCGCTTGCCTGGCGAGGCCGGAACCGGTGAGCTCAGGCCGGTAGCTCTCGATGATCTTGGTCAGTTCCGCAACGGTTGCCGGCGGCTCAATAACCCCAAGTCGGGAAGCAATTGATCCCATTTGGTGCACGTACTCGTCCGCGTCGGCGGGCGTTAGCCTTTCGGCACCGAAGGCCTGGTACGCCGTCAGGAAACTATCCACTTCGGCGACATGCACCCACATCAGCAGATGCGGATCGTCGGCGGAGTACGGTCTGCCATCCGGCGTCGTGCCGATGACCCGGCGATGGATCGCGCGTACGGCGGCGATCGTGCGTTCCGCATCGGGCACTGTGCCGTAGGTGGTGAGCGCGAGATACCTGCTGGTGCGCTGGAAGCGCCCCCAGAGATCATCGCGGAATCCCGCATGCTCAGTGACTGCCTGCATCGCAACCGGATGAAGCGATTGCAGGAGCAGGGCGCGGATGCCACCGATGAACATCGCCGTATCGGCATGCACGCGCCAGATCGCGTCGCGCTCTGTGAACCAACGATCGCCCGCGCGCCAGATCTCGGCATGTTGTGCCTCGAAGTCCCCGGCGATGCGTTCCCGCACCGCTCTGGCCAGGCTGACCCGCGGATTGACGAGTGTCGCGATCGCCACAAATGGAGCGTACGTCGGCGATCGATGGCCCAATCGGGACACCGCCCTGGTCCCTGCGGACCGCGTGTCAGCGGGCCACGGTAGTCGGCCCGGTCCGAGACTTGAGACACGGTCAGAACGCTTGCATCCGTCTGATCACGAAAACACTCCTGTTGGCGCAGGCTTTTACGATGAGACGATCGGGGTTCGCACCGGCGCCCATACCGGAAAGAGACGATGGCCGACCACATCATCTTTACTTTCTTCACCTCGGGTCGATTCAAACGCAGACGAAATCGTCTCCCGACAGGCTGCGTACGCCAGGGCTCCCTCGCCGCCCTTGCCGCAATGGGCTCAGGGCTCGGCGAGCGTGCGGACGGAGTGCTCACCCGCCGTGGGGTCGAGCCCTCAACCGCCTCCGACTCAGTCTTACTGTGCGAACGGTGGCAGCGACAGTCCAGGCGGTTACCCCCCAATGCCGGGCGGTGAGGGATCAGGCAGGCCTCGCGATAGGTTGATGTCGATCATCGCAGGAGCCCTGGTGCTGGTGGGCGTGGCGGTCGGCGTGGGGTTTCTGATCTCCGGGAGAGGTGAACCTAGCAGCACCACAGCCTCCCCCAGCATCTTGCCGCCGGTCAGTCCAGCGGGACCATCGCCGACCGCCAACGCGAGCCCGTCGACGACTCCAAGCGCCAACCCGAGCGCAAGTGCAACCTCGAGTAGTCCCACTTCCAGACCTGTGCAGAAGTTGCCGTCGTCGGCAGCGATTCCGCAGAGTGAGGTCATCGTCCCAATGCGGTTCGACAGCGGACCTGACAGACCCCTGTACCTGGTCGACACGGAGGGCAAGATCAAACAGGTCGAGCTACCGACACCGCAAGGCGGCAACTCGAATCCGATCATGCAAGCAAGCCGCAACACGATCATTTACTCGAACGCTGGCAAGCTGCGGGTGATGGCCGCCGACGGCTCAGGCGACCGGACGCTGTTCGATCGCGATCCCGCTGGCTGTCAGAACGTGACGCAGGCGTCCTGGAGTCTGACCGACCTCAATATCATCTTGATCACCTGCCAGCTCAGCAAGAACAACTTCGGCTTGCTGGTGGTGGGGATGGACGGCAGCTTGATCCGTCGGCTGGACGCGAAAAAGACCCAGATTGGCGACGCCGGCATTTCGCCTGACGGACAGACCGTCCTCTACTGGGCGAGCGACAATCCCAATCTCGACGGTGGTGCAATCTATACACTGCCGATGACCGGTACTGGTAATCCGAAGCAGCTGACCGATTCCAATGACGGCGTCGATGCCGACCCGGCGTGGTCTCCGGATGGAAATCAGATCGCCTTCCGTCGGAAGATTCCAAACTCGGGAGGCGGCACGAACGAGGACATCTTTGTGATGAACGCTGATGGAACTGCTACCCGAGCGATTGCCACGACCCCGGCTGCGGATTTCAAGCCAGTCTGGTCGCCCGACAGCCAGAATCTACTGATCATCTCCAACCGGAAGTCCGCTTTCGGCGGACCCGGTAGCACCTTCGATCTGTGGTTGACGCGGGTGAGCGATGGAGAGGTTTTGACAAACCTTGATCTCAAGGCGAGGCAGATCACCCGGCCCTTCTGGACCCAGCGCTGATGTCGCGTATTCATGTGGGCCAACATGAGCGACGGATGACACGACCAAGGGCGGCGGGTCAGCGCCCGACCAGAATGTGACCTATAGTGCGCAGGGTTTGATGGGCTCCTCGAACGCCTCAACTGTTGGGCCTGATCAGTTTCAGGGCATGCTCGACGCCTTCAACGCCAAGCTGCGGAAATACCTCGGGAGGACAAGTTCACCGTGGATGTGGGCAAGTAAATGGCCACGCTGGTCACTGTGCGCTGGCGTACGCCACCGCCTAGCTCGATTGACGAACGATTGACCGTAAGCGATGACGGTCACGCCAGACTTGATGTGCTCCGCCCCCGCACGGTGGGCGACACGGTAGGGACCTACGAAGGTGAGGTCGAGGAGGCCGAGCTACGCGAGCTGGCTGCGGGCGGACCAGACGTCGAGGTTGATGTTGTGGTTCAGGACCCGAGACTGGCGGCAGTGGGCATCGCAGCCGATCGAGTGGCGCAGCGGCTGCTTGCGTCTCCGTTGGCGGTCGCTCAATTCTTCGCCCGTCCGGTAGGCGCGGTGCCACCTCTCCCTCAGACGCTTGCGCTTGGCGTTCTCGGAGGTGGCTCAGAGCCTGTCGAATTCGAGCTCGATCTTGATGAGTGCGTGGTCCACTTCAGTGCTGGCGGGTCGCCGGTGTCGTCGACTCCAATTCCTGAGCTGCCGATGGGATTCATGACGCCTGACGCCGAGGGGCTCGGCGGTGTACGGCAGCACGCAACCATTGCGCCAGGGATCGTAGGCGCCATCTCGGTGCCGTTGGTGGTCCCCGACGGAGCCAGTGAGCTCAGTGTTCAGGTGGTAGGTAGTTGGTTCCTTCCCGGCGAACAACTGCCTGACGACTTCGAAGCGCGCACTGAGCTCCAGAAGCTCTAAAGTCTCAAAGACTACGGCCGTCATGGGCGGAACGTTCGGCCGACGACGACGATGTCAGAGCTGTGATAGGGCGACCGATCCAGCGCGGGTGGCCTGGGAGTAAACGCCACGTGACCAATCAATCTGTCGAGGCTGCCGGATGCACCGGTGACCGAGCTGCTTCGGCCTCCCGTGCAAGTGAGGCGAGGCTGCTCTGCAGCCAGGCCATCGCCCCTCTGTAGAGAAAGCCCGCCAGACTGACCCGAGTTGGGCGACCCTGCACGTGCAGCGAACGCAAAAGATCGCATTGGCTTTGCAGCGTCCCGGACTCAGTCCTCATCGCGTTGGTTATGGGCTCTGACATATCGTTCCTCCGGCGTATCTCACGGCGATTCAGGCTTTTGCATAAGAGCCTCATGGGCTGCACATCCCATTGCAGCGAGCGCTTCTTAATGCGCATAACCGGGTCTAGGCTAGCCTTTGAGATTCTCATCTTTTCCTCATCACCTGTTAGTTGGAATTGAATGAGACCTTGTCGCGCTCGGGGGCCGAGCACGAGGCAGGCCCATGACCAGCACCACCGTAGAAGCGGTGCGACTGACTAAGCACTACGGCGGTCGCAGCGCTGTCGAGGGTGTCAGCTTTTCGGCCTCTCAGGGTGAGGTCGTCGGGCTGCTAGGCCGGAACGGAGCTGGCAAGACAACCACGATTCGGCTCCTGACGACCGTGCTCGCGCCCACTAGCGGCGAATTCTCGATTGCCGGTCACCCATCAACATCGTCGACAGAAATCCGGCGACGTGTCGGCGTGCTTCCGGAGAGCAGCGGTTATCCAAGTCGTCAAACTGGTGCCGAATATCTCCGGTTCTACGGGCGGTTATACGGTCTGACCCGTAGTCGAGCACAGAATCTGAGCGCTGAGCTGCTCGCTACCGTCGGGCTTGAAGATCGCAGCCGGTCAAGGATTTCGACCTATAGCCGCGGTATGCGGCAGCGGCTCGGAATTGCCCGCGCACTGATCAACGATCCGGTGGTGGTATTCCTCGACGAGCCGACCCTCGGACTCGATCCGGCCGGTCAGGCTCAGGTTCTCGACATCATTCGAAACATCGCCAAGGCTCGCGATGCGACTGTGGTGTTGAGCACTCACCTGCTACCCGAGGTGGAACAGGTTTGCTCAAAGGTGGTGATCCTCCACCACGGTAAAGTTTTGATGTCCGGGAGCGTGGGAGATGTGATCAAGCACGCGCTGATCGAGCAATCCGCCCAGCTGCGCGTTCCGCTTGACCTTGTCGAGCGGGCCCGGACCGTGCTCGCGGGCTTCCGTGGCCTAACCATCGAACAGACTGCTGAGCAACCTGAGGTGCTGATACTCGCAGTGGATCGACCTGGGACAGACTCCACGCACGGCGAGGTAATGAATGAGGTGCTAGCAGCAGTTACCGCAGCAGGCATTCCTGTCCTTCGATTCGAACTGGAAGGGGCCCGCTTGTCCGATGCCTTCCTCAAGATGACTAGCGAGGCTGCCGCATGACGGTTCAAGTGGCTCCCCCTGCTGTTGGTGCGGCGCAGGACTTGCAGGCCGCAGGTCAGCGTCAATCCAGATGGCTTGTTGTTGCGGAACAAGAATGCCGGGATTTATGGACGAGCGGACGTGGGCTGATCTTGCTCTTCCTGTTCAGCGTGCTACTGAGCGGCATAACGTACTTGACGTCGACCAATCAGGCCCTGAATTTCCTCGAGCAACGCGAGTCAGTCAACCTCGTCCTGCAGTTTGCGGTGGCCGTCGGGGTTCTAGCCACCCTGGTCGTCAGCGCTGACGGCATCAGTGGAGAGCGCGAGCGCGGAACGTTAGAGACGCTGCTGGTAACGCCGGTCCCGCGTAGGTCGATCATTGGCGGCAAGCTCGTTGCCGCGTTATCGCTGTGGTTCGCCACTTTCCTGGTCAGCATCCCGTACGTGTGGGTGCTCGCCCGAGGAGTGGGGATCCTGGGGGCCGCCCTCGCACTCGGCTTCTGCGTCGGGACGTTGGTGGCCGTCGGTCTGGGTTCGATCGGCTTGTTGATCAGTGGAGCGTCCAACTCGAACAAGACCAGCATTGCGGCGAGCCTCTTCCTCTTGCTGATCTTGTTCGCACCGAGCCAGTTGCCCAGCGGATTGCCGCAGGGCTGGTTCTTTGAGGTGCTACTGCGGGCCAATCCGGTCGCGTCCGGACTGGCTTACATCTCCTCGATCCTCGTCGAGGGCCACGGCTGGACACAGGACCTAGCCCTGCTGATCACACCGCTGCTCACCGCGATTGTCGCCGGCGGCGCACTTCTCATCGCCGGTCCACGGCTGGTGCGGCTGACGCGAGGGGTGAATGCGGGATGAGGGTGGTGCTTTTGATCGCGCTTCTGGTCGGCGCGCTGACCTGGCTCTCAGCTCCGGCGCTTGCGGCGGCACCGTTGAGCGTGAGAGTGGTCAACGAACCGGCCCACGTCGAGACGGTGCTGGGCGGCCGATTCATGATCACAACCGAGATCACCAACGCCGGAGCCGCGCCCAGCGGCGAAATCCTGGCACACCTGAACATCGCGAGCATCGAAGGCAGCGTGTACGTCGATCCCGAGGACTGGTCGCCGAATCGCAGCCAGCAGCTATCTCTTCAGCCGGGTGAGAGCCAGAAGCTCACCTGGGAGATACAGGCCGTCAATGCTGGCCACTTCGCGGCGTACGTCGCCGTTATGCCTTTTGGCGACAAGCTTGCTGGTGAAGAGGCCCTGGTGATCAGTCCGCTCGTCGCCGTCGACGTCGCCACCAAGTCGACGCTGACCGCCGGTGGTGCGCTGCCTGTTGTCGTTACAGTCCCGTTGCTGCTTGGTCTGGCCGCCTCAGGTGTCTTCTTCCGGGGGCACCGTCGAGGGTCGGATCGATGAGGTCAGCCTCCGTGGGCCTTCCCAAGGCACTTTCGTTTTCCGATCAAGAGGACGGCACGGTGTCACCGACAGTGTCGGTGATCATCGCGGCCTACAACGCCGGCCCGCTGCTTGCTCACGCTCTCGATGCGCTCGCCGCCCAGAGCCTACCCTCGGAGCTGATCGAGATCATCGTTGTCGACGATGGTTCAACCGACGGCACCTGGAGCTATCTGAGTGAGCTCGAGGGCACTCGATCGAATATCAAGATCTTTCAGCAGCAGCACACCGGAGGTCCCAGCGCTGGCCGTAATCGTGCTCTCTGCGAAGCTACCGGGACGTATGTCTTCTTCCATGACGCAGACGACTATCTCGGTCCCGGCGCGCTGCGCCGGCTTGTCGTGGTCGCTGAGCAGCAGGAATCCGACATCGTGGTGGCTCGGGTCAGTTGGATCGGTCGTCCAGACGCGGAACGGCGATCCCGCAGAACGGTGCTCGACGCGGACATTCTGGATGACGGCGTCTGGCGGGCTCTCACGCCGCACAAGTTGATCAGGCGATCGTTGATCGAGGATCTTGGTCTCCGATTCTGTGACGACATGGTGCAAGGCGAAGACCAGGTGTTCATGGCGGCCCTTCTCTTCGCCGCGCGTAAGATCAGCATCCTCGGCGGCAGAGATCTCTACAATCGGCGTCTGCTGCCAGATGGCAGCAACTTGTCTCGGCAACGGCAGACGCTCAGCAATAAGCGGCTGACGGCCTCGCGGCTGGTCGAGCTTGTGGTAGCCAACACCACACCAGGTCCTCGTCGGGATCGCCTGCTACAGCGGGTCTTCGTAAAGACCCTTCCTCCCGCTCTCAACCGGCCGTTCATGGTGGCTGGGTCGGAGGAGCGCAAGGAGTTCCTCGATGTGATGCAGGCGGAGGTCTTTCCCTACATGCCGCCTTCAGTGCTGGCCGAGCTTGGGGATCGGCAGCGAATGAGGATGTTGACCGCCAAGATCGGCTCGCCGGAAGATCTTGTCAAGCTCAACCGGGTGCTGCGCCAACCGCTTACGTACGGCGAGGGCGAGCTGCCCACCTACACGCTCGGCCTTCATCTCGACCGGCTCCTCAGTCCAGAAGACCGCCAGGTCGGAGTGGCGCGACTACCTGTGCCACCGACGCTCTGCGAGGTATCTCTAGCCCGAAAGCGGCTGACTTTGAAGGTAAGCGTCGACGAGGCCAGCGCGTCTGTTGGCCGGCTCTGCCTGGCCGCCTGGCCTCCCGGCGGCCCAGACTTTGTTGATCTCGGATCTGAGACTTCACAGGTGGGTGCCATGCTGACCTTCAAGATCAGCTCCCGGCAGTTCTTGCACGACGAGTTCGCCTCGTCCAACGGCTCGGCTAATGGCACGGCTGATCAACGCCAGTGGGTGCTGCTGCTACAAGCGAAAAGAAAGGGAACGGTCGTCGCCGCCAGTCCGATCATGGTCGCTACGGACGCTCTACTGCTCGGCGCAGCCAAGGTTGACGGAACGCGGGACGGTCGAATTCAGGTCGGCGCCACGCCGCGGGGGTCGGTTGTCGTAACAGCGAAAGGAGCCCGACGGTTGCCCCTCTGGCATCGTTCTCGGCTGGTCAGCTAGTCACGGCTTGTCAGCGTGTGTGAGGCAGTTTGCGGGCGAGTTTCCGTTGGGCATGCCTCAGTTCAGATACTCCGATAAATGCACGAAGCGGAAGCCTCGCTTCCGCAGTTTGGGCAGCGCGGCAACGAGTCCTTCCGCCGTTCCTCCATCCGGCCGGTTCATATGCGCGAGAATGATCGAGCCCGGAGTGCTGCCCTGCATGGCGCTGGCCACTTGGGCTGCCGAGTAGGTAGCGCCTGCATCGCCCAGAACGTTGAAGTTGATCACCTGCAAACCGAGACGATTGACCACGCGGACTGCGACGTCGTCGTAGTACGCCGTGCCCGAACGAAAGAATGCCGGCTCCGCACCGGTGAGCTGCGTGATCAGCCGCTGGTTCACGGCCACCTCGTCGATCACCTCTGCGACGTTGCCGGTACCGGCAATGCCGTAAACCGATCGTCCAGTCACCGACAACGGCCGATGAGCGGTCCCGTGGTTGGCGATCTCGAACAGTGGGTCAGCGGCCAACTGCCGGAACTTGCGTCGATTCGCTTCGATCCAGCGCGCGTTGATGAACAGCGTTGCCGGCACACTTTCACGTCGCAGCGTGTCAATCAGTTCCCTGTCATAGCCGCTCCCCATTCGGCCACCACATGCGTCCAGGGTGAGAGCGACGACCCGATCCTTGGTTGGAAGCTGCCGTATCACATGTGGAACGGCCTCGCCCCAAGCAGTTGGTCGCTTGCCTGAATACCGCCGAATCAGGGCCTTTCGTGAGGTGCGGCCGGCGCGAGTCGGCGGGCTGGCAGTGGAAGTCGGATCCGGCGTGGCAGACGGTGACGGGTCTTTCGGGGCGCTTGCTACCGAGCCGGCTGGAGGCGTCGGCTTGCGGGATGCCGGGCTGGGGGGTGCCGGGCTGCAGCCCACGACAGCGTAGGAGACGCTGCCCAGCAGGAGGGTCCTGCGTTTGACGTCCAACCCGATTCCCCGAGTACTCGTGCTTGATCGTCAGTCATGCTGTAAGAAGCCGCAGCGGCTTACGTTCAGCCGCATCAGACTAACCCTCCAGCGGACGCACTCATCGGCCGTCCGAGAAACTTGGTCGGCCGCGGACGACCGCCACACTCACACCTGTTACGCCGGTGCAGAAGCGTCGTGCATCAGCCGCTCGACCATGTCGTCGTCTACGTCCGCGAAGAACGTGCCTACCACGTCCTCGATCTCGTTGAACCCTTCAGCGCAGAAGAGCAGCGGCTGGTAGTGGGTGATGTCGTAGGTCTGCACACCCATCCGTCCGACGTCCAGCGGCCGCAGCTCGGCCTGTGCGATCTGCTGGATCTCTCCGTAGGACGACAGCAGACCAGCGCCATAGGTGCGGACTTCGCCGTGCTCGCGTACGACACCAAACTCCAGCGAGAACCAGAAGACTTTTGAGACGAATTCCAGCGCCTCACTGCTCTCCACCCGCCGAGCTGCCTGCCCGGCTACTCGGTAGAGCGCCGCGAAACGATCATGCGCGAGGCAATTGCCGTGACCGACGACCTCGTGAATCACATCGGGCTCTGGTGTGTAGAGCGGCACGGAATGGTGCCGAATGTACTGCGTGGAATGGAAAATGCCGTCAGCCAAGGATCCATAGAACTCCAACAGCGGCACCAGTCCAGCCGCGGGCACGTACTGGAAACCAGTGAGCGGCCGGAGCATCTCGTTAACCTCAACGAGCTGCGGGATGTGGGCCTCGGGAAGCTGCAATCGCTGTTTGCCCTCGAGGTAGGTGGCGCAGGCGAGCCGCTCATGTAGGTTGTGCAGCTCGGTGCAAACGATGCGCCAGACTTCGTGCTCGTCGTCGGTATATGTCGCAATTGGCGGTGGTGTGCCGGGCTTCCAGTCCATGGCTAGCGCGGCCAAGGCGTTGCGTCGGGCCCGGTACTCCGGGTCGACTGCACCTGGATGGTTATCACCCAGGTGAACGGTGACGTCATCTCCTGAACGCGTCACCGGTGCGTAAAGCTGAGCTTCTTCAAACATCGCTGCCTCCGGGGGTGTCCGGACGTCGCGCAGCGCGGCGCCGTACTGATCGTCGTCGCTCTGTGGGTGTCAGACCGACAATTGTTTGCGCTGCTCGCGCGAACAATTGTCGCTCGCAGCGCGTCGGACCAGGTTTGATGGTCCACGGACCAGGTTAGCCACAGCCATTCAAATCTTCCTGACATGGCCCCCGAGCCGCTCGACGGGCTCAGCCGATTGGCTGGCAACGCGCGCCGCGATGTGTCGAGCGATGTACTCGGCATCCCGGCCGACCCCGCCGACGAGTGACGAGGCGGCCGAGGCGAGAAAGAACAGACCGATGAAGTACAGGCCGGGCTCGGCCGCAACGCCGCGATCATGGACGGGTTGACCGTCCCCAGCGAACGCGTCGAGGTGAACCCAGTCGAACGCCGGGCGGTATCCGGTGCTCCACACAACGTTGGCCACCTTGACGACGCGTCCATCCTCAGTGACGGGCAAGCCGTTCTGTACGCCGATCGTCCTCGGGAGGCGCACCACCCCGGCGTCGTCCAGATCCCGAGGCTTGACCCGCCCCAACGGCAGGGTCATCTTCAGCATCTGCGGCCGCATCCGCCGTCCAATTGGGTTGGTTACGCTGGCCACCCGCGAGATGAAAAACCAGAAGGGTGGAGTCAGGAGCTTGTCGACCATGCTTCCGGCGCGCGCCGGCTCGGTTCCAGGGTGCGGACCGGAGAGCCAGGTCCGGTGTGTGGTTGAGAGCTCGAGCGCGATCTCGGCACCCGAATTCGCGGCGCCGACCACGAGGACATCACCAGCGCGTAGCTGTGAGGGCGTGCGGTACTGGCTTGAGTGGAGCTGCATGATGCTGGGGTCAAGCCGGTTTGCGAAGTCTGGCACGTATGCAGATTGGTAGCCACCAGTGGCCAGCACGACATTGTCTGCCTCGAATAGATGATCACCGGCGCTGACGAGGAAACGGTCCACCTCTTTCGCGACCGTGGCCACCCGCAGGCCCTTTCGCACGGGAAGATCAAATCGGGCGGCGTACGCCTCGAGG
>Ga0081455_10007004_pt1 | contig 11981 bp, 11 predicted proteins | sample TabmetS3T2R1_FD_70207 | JGI IMG/M metagenome (GOLD analysis project Ga0081455, IMG submission 70207) | Tabebuia heterophylla rhizosphere microbial communities from the University of Puerto Rico - S3T2R1 | ecosystem: Host-associated > Plants > Roots > Rhizosphere ...
TTCTCGACCGGGCGGTCGTCTCTCTCCTTCCCGCGGTCCCACGCCGGGTCGTCCAGCGCCTCTCCGGACGCTACATCGCGGGGCCGACGCTCGAGGACGCACGCCACACCGTCGCGAGCCTGAACGCCGAGGGGAAGTACGCGACCGTCGACGTGCTCGGCGAGGAGGTGACCGAGGCCGCCGAGGCCGAGTCGATCGCGAACGCGTACCACCAGGCGCTCGAGGCGATCCACGGCGACCAGCTCGAGTCGAGCGTCTCCGTGAAGCTCACGGCGCTCGGTCTCAAGATCGATCTCGGCCTCTGCCGGGCGCTGCTCGGCGAGGTCGTCGAGGACGCGGCCTCACGGGACACGTTCGTGCGGATCGACATGGAGGACTCGAGCTGCACCGACGACACGATCGCGCTCTACCGGGACCTCCGGGAGGCCGGCCGCGACAACGTCGGGATCGTGCTCCAGTCGCGCCTGAAGCGCAGCCTCGCGGACGTGGATGCACTCGCCGAGCTCGAGCCGAACGTGCGGGTCTGCAAGGGGATCTACGTCGAGCCGCCGGGGATCGCCTATCAGGCTCGGGAGCACGTGCGCGAGAGCTATCTCCAGATCCTCGATGCGCTGCTCGAGGGCGGGAGCTACGTCGGCATCGCGACGCACGACGAGTGGCTCATCCAGCGGTCGCTGCCGCGCGTGGCTGGCCTCGGCCGGAAGGAGTACGAGCTGCAGATGCTCCTCGGCGTGCGCGAGGAGCGCGCAGCCGGCCTCGTCGTGGAAGGACACCGCGTCCGGATCTATGTCCCCTACGGGCAGAAGTGGTACGAGTACTCGCTTCGGCGGCTCCAGGAGAACCCCGCGCTCGCCGGGATGATCGCGAGGGAGACCGTGCTGCGGGCGATGCCGGGCCGCGACTAAGCGCTACATCGCCGCGGGGAGCGACCAGCCGCCGTCCACGACGAGCGTGTGGCCGCGGATCATCTCCGCCTCCGGCGAGCACAGGAACGTCACGCAGGCGGCGACGTCCTCCGGCTCGACGAGCCGCCCGGCGGGGTTCCGCGCGCCCCCCTCGAGCATCGCCTCCCTGTTCGGGAAGTGCTCCAGCGCTCCGGTCTCGACGACACCCGCGGACACCGCGTTCACGCGGATCCCGCGCGGGGCGAGCTCGACCGCGAGGTAGCGGACGAGCGCCTCGAGCGCCGCCTTCGAGGTGCCGACGAGGACGTAGTTCTCGAGCACGCGGATCGACCCGAGGCTCGAGATCGCGACGATCGATGACCCCGCCGGCATTGTCGGCGCCGCCGCCCGTGTCAGGGACAGCAATGCCTTGGCGTTCGCATTCATCGTCCAGTCCCAGTGCTTGTCCTCGGTCTCGAGCGCGGTGCGGATGACGCCCGTTGCGGCTGCGTGGACGACGACATTCCAGGGGCCGGCCGCGGAGATCTCTCCGAGCACGCGCTCGGAGGACACGTTGCCGCGCACGAGCACCGCCTCCGCGCCTGCCGAGCGCAGCTCGTCGGCGGCGTCCTCAGCAGCACGGTCGTTCCGCAGGTAGCCGATCGCCACGCGAGTGGCGCCGAGCTCGGCGAACCGAAGCGCGATCGCTTTGCCGATTCCGCGCGAGCCTCCCGTGACGAGGACGGAGGCGCCCTCGAACCGGGTCATCCCTTCGGCGGCAGTGGTCTGCTGGCCGGCGCGGAGCTCGGGATCTTCTCCCAGCCGAGCGCGTCGCCGAGCGGCTCCGGCGGCTGGTCCTCGGCCTTCGAGGATGCATAACCGAGGCGATCGAGGAGCTCCATCTTCGCCTCGCCGTAGCGGCGGACCTCGTGATCCTCCGGCAAGCCCTCGATCAGCTCCCGGACGCGCGCTCGCAGCTGGTACGCGAAGTGCGGCGTCGCGGGGCCGACCAGCGCGTCGATCAAGTCCTTCGTCGGCTCGCGCTCCATCGCGCGAAACCTACCGCGTACGGAGCCGGTCGATAGGGTCGCGGCGTGAGGCGGGTCAGCGCGGCCGAACTGATGCTGCTCGCGACCGTCACGATCTGGGCGTTCAACTTCACCGTCACGCGGTACGTCCTCACGCACGGGTTCCAGCCGCTCGCGTACGGCGCGACGCGCTTCGCCGCGGCGGCGCTCGTCGTCTCGGGCATCACCTACGGCATGGAGCGATCGCTGTCGCTCTCGCGGCGCGACGGGCTCTTGCTCGCGGGCGCGGCGCTCGTCGGCATCTACCTGAACTCTCTCGGGTTCGTCTATTCGATCGACCTGACGAACGCGTCGACCGTCGCGCTCATCTTCGGATGCCTGCCGATCGTGACGGCGATCTTCGCCTACCTCGTCGGTGTCGAGCGGCTGCACCGGCGCTTCTGGATCGCCGCGGGGATCTCCTTCGCCGGTGTTGCCCTCGTCGTCCTCGGCTCCGGGAGCAGCGTCTCGGGGAACCTGCTCGGGGATCTCCTCGCGCTCCTCGCCGCCGCGACGTGGGGGCTCTACTCGGTGGCGATCGTCCCGCTGCTCAAGCGGTACTCGGTGTGGCGGATCAGCGCCTGTGCGCTCATCGTCGGCTCGATTCCACTGCTGATCACGGCGATCCCGCAGCTCCTCGACCAGCGCTGGGACCTCGGGGCGCTGGTCTGGGCATGCTTCGCCTTCGCCGTGCTCGGCCCGCTCGCGCTCACGAACTACCTCTGGTTCACGGCGATCGACCGGGTCGGACCTTCGCGGGCGACCCTGGCCACGAACCTCCAGCCGTTCCTCGCCGCGCTGTTCGCGGTCGTGCTGCTCTCCGAGGAGCTGACGTGGCTGCAGGTCGCCGGCGGCCTGGCCATTGGTCTAGCCCTGCTTCTGGCACGACGTCGACCTGCGCTCGAATCGGCCTAAGATGAGACCGTTGAGCGAGATCGACTTCATGCCGCTGCACGGCTGGGACCACGTCGAGTTCTGGGTCGGCAACGCGAAGCAGGCGGCGTATTTCTACGAGCGGGCGTTCGGGTTCACGCAGACGGCGTACGCCGGCCCGGAGACCGGTGTGCGCGACCGTGCTTCCTACGTCGTCGAGCAGGGCGACATCCGCTTCGTGCTCACCAGCGGGCTCCGCGGCGGCAGCGAGGTGACCGAGTTCGCGTGCCGGCACGGCGACAGCGTCAAGAAGATCGCCCTGCACGTGCCCAGCGCCGAGGAGGCGTACCGGCAGGCGATCCAGCGCGGCGCCCGTGGGATCAGCGAGCCACAATGGCTCGAGGACGAGTACGGCCGCGTCGAGCTCTCGGCGATCGGGACCTACGGCGAGGTGATCCATACCTTCGTGAACCGCGAGGACTACGCGGGGCCGTACCTCCCCGGCTACCGGTCGATGCTCGAGAACGGCGACCCCGGGGCGGGCGTCGGCCTCAAGGCGCTCGACCACGTCGTCGGCAACGTCGAGCTCGGCCGGATGGACCACTGGGTCGGGTTCTACGAGCGCGTCTTCGGGATGACGAACATCGTCCACTTCGGCGACGACCAGATCCAGACCGAGTACTCGGCGTTGATGTCGAAGGTGATGGCGGACGGGAGCGGGAAGATCAAGTTCCCGATCAACGAGCCCGCCGAGGGCAAGCGGAAGAGCCAGATCGAGGAGTACCTCGAGTTCAACGGCGGGCCGGGCGTCCAGCACATCGCCATGCAGAGCGAGGACATCGTCAGGACGGTCGAGGCGATGCAGGACCGCGGCATCGCGTTCCTCGATACACCCGAGACCTACTACGACGAGGTCGAGGGCCGCGTCGGCGAGATCAATGAGGACTACGACGACTTGAAGCGGCTCCGGATCCTCGCCGACCGCGACGAGGACGGCTACCTGCTCCAGATCTTCACGAAGACCGCGCAGGACCGCCCGACGGTCTTCTTCGAGGTGATCGAGCGCCACGGCGCGACGACCTTCGGCGAGGGCAACTTCAGGGCGCTGTTCGAATCAATCGAGCGCGAGCAAGCTCTACGGGGGAATTTGTAGTTCCCCCTTCCGCGGAAAGGCTCACGACTTTCCGCAACCGTATCGAGCCCGGCGCCGCTTCGGCGGCGCGCCATGCCTGTTCCGTAGATTGCGAGGGGCCGATGGCGGAAACGAAGCCGTGGAAGGTTCTCGACGCCGTGCGGGCTGCCGCGCGTCAGGGCGAGACGCTGGAGTCGGTCGAGCACCGTCCGTGGCCGCCGCCCACCGGGCCCTGGTTGCTCGGGCTGACCCTGGAGGATCTCCTCCTTGCGCACTGGCGTGCATCGGCCGACGCGATCCGCGCGCTGCTGCCGGATGGGCTCGAGCTCGACCTCTACGAGGGGGAGGCATGGCTCGGGGTCGTGCCCTTCCAGGTCGCCGGGCTTCGGTTGCGCGGTCTGCCGCCGCTCCCCTTCGCCTCCTCCTTTCTCGGGCTCAACACCCGGACGTTCGTCACCGCCCATGGCCGGCCCGGTATCTGGTTCTTCAGCCTCGACGCCTCGAACGAGCTCGCGGTCCTCGCTGCCCGGTACGGCTTCAGGCTCCCCTACTACCGGGCGGAGGCTCGTGCCGAGCGCCGCGATTCGTGGATCTCCTTCGAAGCACGGCGGCGAGATTCCCGCGGCGCGCCGGCATCATTCCGGGCTCGTTACCGGCCCACCGGGCGGGCCCTCGCGCCTGATGCCAGTTCGCTCGCTTACTTCCTGAGCGAGCGCTACTGCCTGTACACGGTCGCGGCAGACGGTCGCTTGCTCAGCGCCGAGATCCACCACCCGCCCTGGGCACTACAAGGGGCTGAGGCGGAGATCGGCGAGAACACCATGCCGCCCGTCGGCGTCGAGCTGGCGGACGAAAAGCCCGTCCTCCACTTCTCTGCCCGCCAGGACGTGGTCATGTGGCTCACGGACGATGCCTGATGCAGTCGTCGTCGGCTCCGGCCCGAACGGGCTCGCCGCCGCGATCACCCTGGCGAGGGCCGGCCGCTCGGTCGTCGTCCTCGAGGCGGCCGACACGATCGGGGGCGGCGTGCGCACCGCCGAGCTCACACTTCCCGGCTTTCACCACGACGTCTGCTCGGCGATCCAGACGCTGGTGGATGCTTCACCCTGCTTCGCGGAGCTGCCGCTCGCCGAGCACGGGCTGGAGCTGATCTACCCGGCGGCGCCGCTCGCTCATCCGCTGGACGACGGGACGGCGGTGATGCTCGAGCGGTCGGTCGAGGAGACCGCGGCCGGGCTCGGGGCCGACGCCAAGGGGTACCGAAAGCTGATGGGCGGGCTGGTCGACCGGAGTGACCGACTCGAGCCCTTTCTCCTCGGGCATTCGCCGATCCCGCGGCGGCCGCTGGTCGCTGCCCGGTTCGGCTTGCTGGGCGTGCGCTCCGCGGTCGGCCTCGCGAAGCGCTTCCACGGCGAGCGCGCGCGAGCGCTCTTCGCCGGCCTGGCCGCACACTCGATTCAGGACCTGTACCGTCCGCCGACCGCGTCGTTCGGGCTCGCCCTCGGCCTCTTCGCCCACCTGCACGGCTGGCCGATCGCACGCGGCGGCTCGCAGCGAGTGGCCGACGCGCTCGCCTCCTACTTGGGCTCGCTGGACGGGAAGATCGAGACGGGTCGTCGCGTCGACTCCGTCGACGACCTACCGACTGCCCGCCTGGTCATGCTCGACGTCACTCCACGGCAGGTCCTCCGCCTGGCCGGCCACCGGCTGCCGGCGCGGTACGCGAGAGCCTTGCGCCGCTACCGCTACGGCCCCGGCGTCTTCAAGGTCGACTGGGCGCTCGACGGCCCCGTTCCGTGGGCGGCCGCGGAGTGCCTTCGCGCTGGGACGGTGCACCTCGGCGGCACACTCGAGGAGATCGCCGCGTCCGAGCGCGCCGTCTGGCGCGGCGAGGCACCGGATCGCCCCTTCGTGCTCGTCGCCCAGCAGAGCCTGTTCGACCCGACGCGCGCGCCGGAGGGCAAGCACACGCTGTGGGCGTACTGTCACGTGCCGAACGGCTCCTCCGTGGACATGAGCGACCGAATCGAGGCCCAGATCGAGCGCTTCGCGCCCGGCTTTCGGGAGCGGATCCTGGAGCGGCACGTCATGGGCCCGCCCGAGATGGAGCGTTACAACGAGAACTACGTCGGGGGCGACATCGCCGGCGGGGTGCAGGACCTCCGGCAGCTCTACACCCGTCCCGCGATCCGGCTGAACCCCTACTCGACGCCGGTCGACAGGCTCTACATCTGCTCGTCCGCGACACCGCCCGGCGGGGGTGTGCACGGCCTCTGTGGGTACTACGCCGCGCGCTCGGCGCTCGAGTCGGCGCGTACTCAGCTGGAGTAGTAGAGGCGCCGGCCGTTGCGAGACCAGACCGGCGGTGAGACTACGCAACAGCCTCGGCACGTACAGGTGGCGCCCTCCGCGACGAGTTTCGTCGAGCGCCCGTCCGCGCGGGCGACGTACAGCCTGTTGCCGGAGTTGTACGCGAGCTGCTTTCCGGCGGGCGACCACGCCGGAAATGGAAGGCTGTACGACGCCGACGCAGCCGCGATTCGGCGTGGCCGGCCGCCGCGCGAGGAGATGACCCAGATGCCGCTGCTGCGCGTGAAGGCGATCCAGCTGCCGTCGTGCGACCACGCCGGCGACGAGCCGACGGCGAGGAACCGTCCTCTGCGGCCGTCGACGCTGACAACGTGGAGGCGAACTGCTCCCGTCCCGACTCCGTAGACGATCATCCGCCCGGTCGGCGACCACGCCGGAGGGGCTCGTGGGGACGCCCGGAGCCACCCTCCGACGAGCTTTCTCACGCCGGTCCCGTCGCTCCTTGCGACGTAGACGCCCTCCGTGGCCTGATCGGGATTCGGGTCGAACCGCTGGAAGAGGAGCTTCGAACCGTCGGGCGACCAACGCGGCTGGAATGCGCTGTCGAGGACCTTCCGTTGCGCCGACCCGTCCGCGTCGACGGTCCAGACGTCGGTGACGGCGCAGCCGGACCCCGACGCCGGCGTGCAAGCGGAGGCGTCCCACACCATGTAGGCCAGCCGCCGGCCGTCCGGCGACCACTGAGGCCGGACCTCCCAGTCGCCGCCACTGGTCAGCCTCCGTTGGTGGCTCCCGTCGGCGTTCATCACCCAGACCTTGGAACGGATCCCGCCGTCGCTACGGATGTAGGCGATTTGCCGTCCATCCGGCGACAGGGCGGGGTCGGATTCGCCGCCTGCGGTACGCGTCAAGTTCTGCCGGCCACGGCCGTCGACGCCGACGACGACGATCTCCCCGCGAGGGACGGGCGCGCGCGCTGCCTCGCCCCGGGCGGCGAACGGGACGGCCAGGATGAGCGCGGCGAGGACGGCTACGCGAAGGCTCATGGCTCGATGGTGCCCGGTGGGCATGAAGAATTCGTCAAATGAGCCCTCAGCGACGTACCGCGCTCGTCTCGGTGCTGGCCGCCGTCGTCCTGATCGCGCTCAAGCTCGGCGCCGGCCTTGCAAGCGGGAGCCTCGGGCTCGTCTCGGAAGCGATCCACTCGGGGACCGATCTCGTCGCCGCGCTGTTGACCTTCTTCGCGGTCGGCGTCGCGGGCCGCCCCGCCGACCCGGGCCACCCGTACGGCCATGGGAAGGCCGAGCATCTGGCGGCGCTCGCCGAGGGCGCGATCCTCGTGATCGCGAGCCTCTTCATCTCCTTCAGGGCGATCTCTCACCTCGTCGGCGCCTCGGACTCCGACGTTCGCGCGACGTGGTACGCGTTCGCCGTGATCGCGCTCGTCATCGTCATCGACGCGAGCCGCACGCTCGTCTCGCTGCGCGGTTCGCGGCAGTACGACAGCCCGGCGCTCCAGTCGAACGCGCTCCACTTCGGGAGCGACCTGGCCGGCTCGATCGCCGTTCTGCTCGGGCTCGTGTTCGTGGCCGCCGGGTTCCCCGGCGCAGACTCCCTCGCCGCGCTGTTCGTCGCGGCGCTCGTCCTGCTGGCCGCGGCGCGGTTGATGCGCGGAAACATCGACGTGCTGATGGACCGGTCTCCGGCGGACGCGGACGCCGCCGCCCGCGCCGCGATCGAACGGGTAGACCCGCCGGTGGAGCTGCGGCGGCTGCGCCTTCGGCGCTCGGCGGGGGGCCACTTCGCAGACGTCGTCATCGGCGTGCCTCCGGGTGCGGCCGTCGGCCAGGGCCACGCGGCCGCCGACCGGGTCGAGCGCGCGGTCCAGGACGCCCTTCCGCGCAGCGACGTCGTCGTCCACGTCGAGCCGAGGGACGAGGAGGCGTTGCGGGAGCGCGTTCACGCCGCCGCGTTGGGCGTGCCGCGCGTCCGTGAGGTGCATAACGTCCGCGTCGTGACGGTCGACGGCGGCGTCGAGGTCGGGCTGCACATCAAGCTTCCCGGCGATCTCTCGCTCGAGGATGCGCACGAGGTCGCCTCCGATGTCGAGCGCGCGATCTCGGCGCTGCCGGAGGTGGTGGCGGTGCAGACGCACCTCGAACCGCTCCGCGAGGCAGCGCCGGGCAAACGCTCGCCGCCGCCGGACGAGCAGGCGCTGCTCGCGATCGTGCGCGATGCGACGGGCGAGTCGCCTCGTCTCGTGAGGCTCGTCCGCACCGACGAGGGCCTGCTCGTCTTCGTGACGCTGCGCGTCCCGGCCGACAAGACGCTGGCGGAGGCCCATGCCCTGGCCAGCGAGGTCGAGGAGCGGATCCGCGAGCGCTTGCCGGAGATCGCGGACGTGGTGGTGCACACCGAGCCGTGAAGCTCTGCATGTTCACGCCCAAGGAACGTCATCTGGAGCGCGGGTGGCCTGGTCGGATCGAGGGCGACCGTGTGATCCAGCTCGCCGCGCAGACGCTCCAGTCGTTCTTCACCGGGGGCGGGCTAGCGCGCGAGCATGCCGAGTACCGGCTGGACGAGGTCGACCTGCTGCCGCCCGTGCTCCACCCGCCGTCCGTTCGCGACTTCTACACGTTCGAGCAGCACGTCAAGACCGCGCGAGCCCGCCGCGGGCTGGAGATGCCCGAGGAGTGGTACCGCATCCCGGTCTTCTACTTCTCCAACCCAGCCGTGATCTACGGCCCGGAGGCCGAGATCCCGTACCCGTCCGGAACGCAGGAGCTCGACTACGAGCTGGAGGTTGCCGCGGTGATCGGCGCCGAGGGCGCGATCGGCGGCTTCGCGATCATGAACGACTGGTCGGCGCGCGACCTGCAGCGCGACGAGATGAAGGTCGGACTCGGCCCGGCGAAGGGGAAGGACTTCGCGACGAGCCTCGGCCCGATCGTCGTCACCCCGGACGAGTTCAACGGCACCTCGGCGACGATGATCGCGCGAGTGAACGGCGAAGAGCGATCACGCGGCCAGCTCGGCGACATGCACTACGCCTGGGACGCGCTCGTCGAGCAGGCGGCGCGGAACACCCAGCTCTATCCCGGTGACGTGCTTGGCTCCGGGACGGTCGGTGGCGGCTGCATCGCGGAGCACGGCGACGGCCGCTGGCTCGAGCCGGGCGACGTCGTCGAGCTCGAGGTCGATGGGATCGGGACCCTGCGGAACCGGATCGGCCCCCGGACGAGCTAGAGGTCCTTGCGCGCGAACGCCGCCAGTGTGACCCCGAGCACGACGACGAAGTAGGCGATCACCCAGAGCGGGAGGTTCGGGCCGGCCGCCTCCGAGCCGCCGAACGGCCCAAGCTCGATCGCAAGACCCGTGAGGCCGCGGCTCTCGGCGGTGATCCGGTAGAGCGCGTCCTGGTAGAGAGCCTCGAAAGGCAGAGCCCAGGAGACCCGCTCGGCGACCGTCTGGAGGGTCTCGGATTCAAGGACGTCGCCGATCTGGCCGAGGAGCCCTGCGACGAGCCCGGCTCCAAAGACCATGAAGATCGTGATCCCGTTCGCAGTCGCGGTCAGGAAGACCGAGCCGAGTAGGCCGAGGATCGCAATCACGAGCACGCCGGCCGCCAGCTGAACGCCCGGCCGGAGAAACTCGTCCGGCCACCAGTCGCCGGCCGCCCGAGTGATCAGGGCGCAGGCCGTGTACACGAGGAACACGTAGGGGACACAGACCGCTGCCGCGCCGAGGAAGCGCCCGACGAGCAGCGCACCGCGACCGACCGGACGAACGACGAGCGGCTGGAGCAAGCCGCGCTCCGCGTCGCCGCGGACGACGCCCAATGTGAGAAAAGCCGCAAGGACGGCGCCGAGGAAGAGCGTTCCGAACATCGAGAGGCCGAAGAGGGTGCCGCCGGTGAGCTCGTGGTCATCGACCGGGACCTCCCCGCTGAAGTCGGCCACCTCCTCGAACGCGGTGTCCGCGCCGAGCCAGTAGAGGCCGAGGTAGAGCAAGGTGAGGAGAAGGACGACGTGGAAGATGCGGCGGCGGAGCGCCTCCTGGAGGGCGTAGCCGGCGATGATCGGGACCGCTCTCACGCGGTGTCGCCTCCGACGGCCTCGAGGTACTCCTCCTCGAGGCTCGTCGCGATCACGCGGACCCCGTAGATCTGTCGGCCGTCGTGGACGAGCCGCTCGACGAGCGCCGGGACCTGCTCGCGCCGCGCGTCCGCGAAGTGCTGCACGCCCTCGTCGGTCTCGATCTCGACGCCCCGAGGGTGCGAGAGCTCCTCGGGAGTGCCCGCGGCGACGACCCGCCCGCGCGACAGGATCACCACGCGGTCGCAGACGAGCTCGACCTCGCTCAGCAGGTGTGAGTTGAGGAGCACGCCGATCTCGCGGCCTCTGAGCTCCTCGAGAACCGCTCGCACGGTCCGGCGGCCGGCAGGGTCGAGAGCGCTGGTCGGCTCGTCCAGGAGCAGCACTCGCGGGGAGCCGACGAGCGCCTGGGCGATCCCCAGCCGCTGCTGCATGCCCTTCGACATCGCGTCGACTCGTGTCGCCCTGGCCTGTGTGAGCCCGACGAGCTCGAGCAGCTCGCCGCGCTCGCGCGCGCCGCCCGCCGAGCGAACGAGGCGCTGGTGCAGTCGCAGCACCTCGTCGGCCGAGCACCACCCCGGGAAGCGGAAGAGCTCGGCGAGGTAGCCGAGCGCGGCGCGCGCCGCCGGCGAGCCGGCGGGAGCGCCGCAGAGCTCCGCCTTCCCGCGGGAGGCGCGGATCAGCCCGCAGGCGATCTTCACGAACGTCGACTTGCCGGCGCCGTTCGGGCCGAGAAGCCCCACGAGCTCGCCGGGTTGGACGTCGATGCTGACGTCGTCGAGCGCCTGCACGCGGCCGTACCGCTTCGCAAGCGCCTGTGCCGAGAGAGCCGCGGCCATAGCGCGAGTCTTCTACCAACGGCCGCGCTAACCTTGGCGCCATGTCGACCTACCAGGTCCGCGGAGCCGTCCCGCATAAGCGCCACATCGTGTTCCGCGACAACGGAAGCCTGCTCACCGAGGAGGTCATGGGCCTCGAGGGCTTCACAGGGAACGAGTCGATCCTCTACCACCTCACCTCGCCCTGCCGGGTGAAGGAGCTGGGCGACTTCCAGCCCATCAAGCGGGACGAGTGGGTGCCCGACGCTCACGCCCACCGTCACTTCAAGACGATCGGGATCCAGCCCGACGGCGACGAGATCAGCGGGCGGAGGCTGCTGATGTGGAACAACGACGTCGAGATCTCGCTCGTTCGGCCGGACGAGTCGATGGACTACTTCTTCCGGAACGGCGAGGGCGACGAGGTCTACTTCGTCCACGAGGGCACGGGGACGCTGCACACGACGTTCGGCGACGTTCCGTACCGAGAGGGCGACTACATCGTCATCCCGCGCGGGACGACCTACGCGTTCGAGCCGTCAGGGCCGCAGCGCTACCTGCTCTTCGAGACGCCGGGCCTGATCGAGATCCCGAAGCGCTACCGGAACGAGTACGGGCAGCTGATGGAGCACGCGCCGTACTACCACCGGGACATCCATCCCCCGACCGAACTGCGCAGCTACCGCGAGCGCGGCGAGTTCCGGCTCAAGATCCGCGTCCGCGACGGCTACCAGGACTACGTCATCGACTACCACCCGTTCGACGTCGTCGGCTGGGACGGCTACCTCTACCCGTGGACGTTC
>Ga0081455_10007005_pt1 | contig 11980 bp, 9 predicted proteins | sample TabmetS3T2R1_FD_70207 | JGI IMG/M metagenome (GOLD analysis project Ga0081455, IMG submission 70207) | Tabebuia heterophylla rhizosphere microbial communities from the University of Puerto Rico - S3T2R1 | ecosystem: Host-associated > Plants > Roots > Rhizosphere ...
TGTGGTGACTACGGCTCGTGTTGTTTTACTTTTTGACACGAGCGCTGCGGGTGCGGTTGAGCGCCCGGCCTTCCCTGCGCTCTCTCGTTGTTTTGAGTGCGCGACGGAAAGAATTTATCAAAGCTCGGACCGGATATGGGGCGCGAGAATGAGGGAGTGTGCCTCGTGGAACGTCATTGCGAGGCGCGCAAGCGCCGCGGCAATCCAGAGGCCTCAAAGAAAAAGCTGGATCGCGTCGTCGGCAAAAGCCTCCTCGCGAAGACGGCGCAAGCGCTAGCCGCATCCATTGCCGTCATTCCGGACGCCGCGCCAGCGGCGATCCGGAATCCAGAGATGAGTCCGCATCGGGGAATGACGATCAGGGATGGGTGTGGTTTGTCTTTCTCTCCGCCTGCGCCGAGGGGGGGCGCTTTCCCGTCACGAGCGGCGAGACAGGTGACAGACGCGGCGAGCCGGTCAACAATAGGCAATGCTTGTCCCCCGCGCGCCCGGAAGGAACATTGAATGACGTCCGACACAAACCAGCGAAATGTCGCCGCCCGCGTGGCTTCGATGGCGTCATACGGCGATACGGCCGATGAGTTGTTGCGGGGCGCGATCGACATCCATCACCACGGCCATCCCGAAATCACTTTTGACCTGAAGACGCGGCATGAGGACGTCGAGGAATTCAAGCTCGCGCGCGACGCCGGCATGGCCGCCATCGTTCTGAAGTCGCATATTTTCCCGACCGTGGGCCGGGCCTACCACATCAACCGCCAGGTTCGCGGCATCGAGGCGATCCCGAGCATCACGCTCAATCCGGTCGTCGGGGGATTCAATCCGATCGCGATCGAGGCCGCGGCGCGGCAGGGCGCGCGTGTCGTGTTCATGCCGACCTGGGGCGCGGCGCATGATCGCGAGCGCGGCGGCTTCAGCGCGCAATTGGGCAACTTTCTGAAAACGGCCAAGGTGCTGCCGCCGGAAGAGGGGCTCCGCGTCACCGATGCGGCCGGCAACGTGAAGCCCGAGGTGAACGAGTGCCTCGCGACCGCAGCGGAGTTCGGCATGGCAATCGGCACCGCGCATATTTCGCCCCGCGAAAGCATTGCGCTTGCGGCGAAGGCCAAGGACTATGGAATCAACTCGGTGTTCTTCCAGCATCCCGACAGCCGGTCGGTGGCAGCCACCCGCGAGGAAACGCGGGAGATGGTCAAGCTCGGCGCCATGATCGAATTGTGCGCGCTCGGCCTGCTGCCGCTCACCCAGCGGATCACCGTGCGCGATCTCTTGCAAATGCTGGACGATGCCTCCGCCGATCAGGCGGTGCTGACGACGGATTATTTCTTCGACTGGGCGCCGTCGGGCCCGGAGACCCTGCGCATGCTGATCAGCGTGCTGATGTCGAGCGGCGTGTCGCGCGCGGAGATCACGAAGATGGTGCGAGACAATCCGGCCAGGCTGCTCGGCCGGTCGGCGTCAGGCGACGCGGGCTGACGGGCTTCAGATCACCCGGAGATTGCGATGCTTTGCGCTCGGCGGCACAACGCGCATTCCGCCCTTTGCGGCCGCAGCGCCTGGGGCCGGATTGCGGTCCTGGAACAGCTCGATCAGAAAATCGACGAAGATGCGAACCTTCTTCGACAGTCCGCGACCGTTCGGATAGACCACGTAGAGCGGCGCTTCGTCGTTGGTCGGGCTGACCGAATAGTCGCTCAGCACCCGCACGAGCTTGCCTTCCGCCAGATGCTGACGCATCAGCCATTCATGGGCAATGATCAGTCCGATGCCGGACTGCGCCGCCGTCATCATCGCGAGGCTGTTGTCGGTGCGCAGGCGCCCGTCGACGGCGATGTGGTGAGGCGTGCCGTCCTTGGTCAGGGTCCAGATTTTTCCGTAGGAATTGTAGACGATGCAACTGTGCTTGGTCAGGTCATCCGGCACGCGCGGAATGCCGTTTTTCTTGAAATAGTCCGGGGCGCCGCAGACAATGCGTTCGCTTGGACACAGGCGCCTCGCGATAATTTCCGAGTTCGGCAACGTTCCCATCCAGACCGCGAGGTCGATCTCGTTCGTGATCAGGTCCTGATGTTTGTCCGTGAGCAGCACCTCCACGATGAGGTCGGGATATCGCTCCAGCAGCTGCGGCAAAGCCGGCAGGATCACGCTGATTCCGATGGAGACGCGAAGCGAAACTCTCAACAGGCCTTTGGCGCTGTCGCGGAACGATTTGGCCTCGGATTTGGCCGCTTGCAGGCTTTTCAGGAGGGTGGCGGCCCTCTCGAAAAACACCTGGCCCGGTTCGGTCAGGGATTGGCGGCGGGTGTTCCGGTTGATGAGCCGAACCCCAAGCTCGTCCTCGAGCGATTTGATCTGACGCGCAACCGAGCTGGTGGAGGACGAGGCGCGGCGGGCGGCGGCGGAAAAGCTTCCGGTTTCAACGACGTTGATAAACGTTCGGATACTGGTCAGCTCATCCATCTCGCACATCCTGGGCTTGGCCGGACCGGTCGCCTGGGCGTCATCAAGATGCGCCGGCGCATTCTCGGAACCCGCGTCCGGACGGGATCATCGACCATACCTGCGGCCTTTGCAACGGATGCCGGGCGCTCCTTTGCGGGCTCGCGGCGCTTTTATGTTGCGGCGCACATTGAGCGGGTTCGGGAGTCTCTGCGGGTCGGCCAGACCATCAGGGGCACTCCCTCATTTGCGCGCAAGAACCTGACCGGGAGGTGCAAAGCTGCGGTGCTGAATTCGATTGAGGGCTGATGGGCTTTTGGTCAGTCTCCAGGACCACATCACGGAAGACCAAACAATGCTCTGGATGATCGTGTGCATCGACAAGCCGAATTCGGAGAAGCTGCGGGCCGAACTCACGCCGGCCCATCTGAAATATCTCGATCAAGTGGAGCATCTGATCTTTCTCTCCTCGCGGCAGGATACTGATGACGGCTCGAAATTCATCGGCAGCATCTTCATCATCCGGGTGCCGAGCCGCAAAGACGCCGAGGCGTTCATTCAGAACGAAGACTTCTATCGCGGCGGCCTGTTCGAGACCGTGATGATCAGGCGTCTGAACAAGGGGCGCTTCCACCCCGAATTGCTCGAAGGCCTGTAACGGCGGCGGGTCCGATCAGACGGAAATATCCAAGGACGCGACATGACCAAACTCGAACCGATCGCGAATCGGCTGGCCGGCTATGCAACGGCTCTGCGCTATGACGATGTCGATTCCGATACGCTGGAGGCGGTGAAGGCGCGGCTGGTCGATTCCATCGGTTGCGCGATCGCGGCCTTCAACGAGCCGACCGTGCGCAAGACCCGCGCGCTGGCCTCGATTGCAAGCGGCGACTGCACCATCATCGGCACCGGCAGCCGGACGACGATGGAGCTGGCAACGTTCATCAACGGCGCGGCGATCCGGCAGCTCGACATGAACGACACCTATATGGGCACTGGCGATCCCGGTCATCCCAGCGACATGCTGGCGCCGTGCCTGGCCGTTGCGGAAGCGCTGCACGCCTCCGGGCAAGCGTTCATCGCCGCCGCCGCGCTTGCCTATGAGGTGAACTGCCGGCTGCTGGATGCATCCCGGCTGGTCGCCGACGGCTGGGATTACACGTTGCAGACCCTGCCGGCGACCGCGCTCGCGGTCGGCAGGTTGCTCGGGCTGGACGAGAATCAGCTGACACAGGCCGTGAACATGGCGCTGATTGCGCACATTCCGACCTTTCAATCCCGCGTCCAGACGCTGTCCGACTGGAAAGGTCTCGCCAACGCGCAGGCGACACGGGATGCCGTGTTTGCGGCCTTGCTCGCCCAGCAAGGCATTACCGGCCCTGCGCCGATTTTTGAAGGCACGCACGGGATGTTTCGCCAGCTCGGCGGAGAGTATCAGGTCGACGTCGAGAGTTTTGGCCGCCGCGGCAAGGCGTTTCTCATCAACCAGACCAGCATCAAGCCTTATGCGTCGGAATGGTTTGCCTTGACCGCGATCAAGGCGGCCATTGATCTCGCCTACGCGATCGGCGATCTCGAAGCCATTCAGGAGATCCATGTCGACACCACCGCGCGCGGATTCAAGTTCCTCGGCGCGGAGCCGGAGAAGTGGAATCCGCGGACACGGGATGCGGCCGATCACAGCATGCCCTTCATCGTCGCCCGCGCGATGCTGGATCGGACCATCACGATGGACAGCTATTCTGCCGCCGCGATCAATGACGCGCGACTGCAGAGCCTGATGGCCAAGGTCCGGGTTCGCGAGGCGCCCGAACTGACCGCGATGTTTCCCGCAAAAACGCCCAACCGCTTGTTGGTTCGTCTCAAGGACGGCCGCAAGCTGGACAAGCAGGTCGATGACCTCGCGGGATTTGCCGGCCGCATGATGAGCCGATCCGATCTCGAGGACAAATTCCGCGGCAATGTCGAGCAGAACTGGAGCAAGGACCAGACCTTGCGCGCGCTCGATCTGATGTGGCGGCTCGAGACGCTGAAGGACGTCTCGGAGCTTTTCTCGGCCTTCGTGTTGAAGAGCAAATGACCGCCGTGGCCTGCGGCGCTTTACCGGAACGGAAAACTGCCGGTTTCGTTGAAGCTCCACAAAGATTGGAGCTTCAAATGGCGCCGCGTGCTTACTGGAAGGGGTCTCTCAAGCTGTCGCTGGTGACGTGCCCGATCGCGCTGTACCCGGCATCGACTCAGGCCGAGAAGACCCATTTTCACCAGATCAACGTCAAGACCGGCCACAGGCTCAAGCAGCAGATGGTGGACGAGGCCACCGGCCGGGTCGTCGACAAGGACGAGAAGGGGCGGGGATACGAGTTGTCCAAGGGCCGCTATGTCCTCATCGACGAGGATGAGCTCGATGCGGTGAAGCTGGAGAGCACCCACACCATCGAGATCGACGATTTCGTGCCGGCTGAGGACATCGACGAACGCTACCTCGACAAGCCCTATTATCTCGTCCCGAACGGCAAGGTCGGCGCGGATGCGTTTGTCGTCATTCGCGACGCGATGAAACGCCAGGACAGGGTGGCGTTGGCGCGAGTGGTGCTGTCCAACCGGGAGCATGTCATTGCGCTGAAGCCGCTGGGCAAGGGCATTCTCGGCACCACGCTGCGCTATCCTTACGAGCTTCGCGACGAGGATGACTACTTTGATGACATTCCGAGCCCGCGAATTTCCAAGGACATGGTTGATTTGGCCGCCCACATCCTCGACACCAAAACCGCGAAGTTCGATCCGGACAAGTTCAAGGACAAATATGAGGCTGCGCTGAAAGCGCTGGTCAAACGCAAAGCCGCCGGCAAGACGATCGAGGCACCGGAAGAGCCGGCGCGTGACAGCAATGTCATCGACCTGATGCAAGCGTTGAAACAGAGTCTCGGACGCAAGGGACACGCGAGGCACGCCGCGCGGAAGCACGCTTCATCGCGCGCGCGGCGCAAACGCAAAGCGGCATGAGCGCGCGCAGGTCTTGTTTGCATCTCGTGGAACCGAAACGCGCTTTGCACGTTGCGTGAGCGAGGTTCTGCGCGCGGAACGTGCTTTGTGGTCAGCAAGATCGAAGACTATGCGCTGATTGGCGACGGCGAGACTGCCGCGCTGGTCGGACGAGACGGTTCCATCGATTGGCTCTGCTGGCCATGCTTCGACTCCGACGCCTGCTTTTCCGCGCTGCTGGGAGAGGACCGGCACGGCCGATGGAAGATCGCTCCCCTTAGTGACATCATCCAGGTCTCGCGCCGGTATCGTCCCGAGACATTGGTGCTGGAAACGACCTTCCGGACCGACGACGGACAGGTCACGGTGATCGACTTCATGCCGCCCCGCGGCATGGCTTCCGACATCGTTCGTCTCGTCCGCTGCGAGCAGGGCAGCATGAAGCTGCGGATGGACCTCGTCATCCGCTTCGGCTTCGGCAAGAACGTGCCGTGGGTGCGGCGGACGGAAGACGCCAAGGCGCTGCGGGCGGTGTGCGGTCCGGATATGATCATCCTGCGGACACCGGTGGAAACACATGGCGAGCACATGACCACGGTTGCGACCTTCGAGGTTGCCGCGGGGCAGACGGTCCCGTTCGTGTTGACCTATCAGGCCTCGCATCTCGATGTGCCGCAGGCCATTGATCCGGACGAGGCGCTGCGAGAGACCGAGCAATATTGGGCCGAGTGGTGCGCGCAATGCCGGTATGATGGCGAGGATCGCGCGATGATTCTGCGCTCCCTCATCACCCTCAAGGCGATGATTTACAGGCCGACCGGCGGGATGGTGGCGGCGCCGACCACGTCTTTGCCCGAACGGCTCGGCGGCGATCGCAATTGGGATTATCGCTTCTGCTGGCTTCGAGACGCCACCTTCACGTTGCTCGCGCTCATGAACAGCGGCTATTACGACGAGGCCTCCGCCTGGCATGATTGGCTTCGCCGGTCCGTTGCCGGCGTCCCGGCAGAGATGCAGATCATGTACGGGATCATGGGACAGCGTCGGCTCACCGAATGGGAGGCGACATGGCTTCCGGGATTTGGTGGCGCGTTACCGGTGCGGATTGGCAACGCCGCGCATGCCCAGCTTCAGCTCGACGTCTACGGAGAATTGATGGACGTGTTCCATCAGGCCCGTGCGGCGAAGTTGAAGTTCAGCGACGATACCTGGGCGATGGAATGCGTGTTGATCGAACACGTTTGCAAAGTCTGGAACAAACCTGATTCCGGCATTTGGGAGCGACGCGGTCCCGGCAAGCATTACGTGTCCTCCAAAGTGCTGACCTGGGTTGCGCTCGACCGCGGCATCAAAAGCGCGGAGCAGTACGGCCTGAAGGGGCGGCTGGACCGCTGGCGCGCCACACGCGATGCCATTCACCGGGACGTGTGCAGCAAGGGATTTGACGAGGCGCAGAATTCGTTTGTGGAATCCTACGGCTCGAATCTTCTAGATGGAAGCCTGCTGTTGCTGCCGGCGGTCGGCTTTCTTCCGGTGTCCGATCCGCGAATCGGCGGCACCATCGCGGCGATCGAAAGACACCTGGTTCGTGACGGCTTTGTCTTTCGCCATGATCCGCGCGAGCGGAGCGGGCTGACAGCGCCGCTGGAAGGTGCGTTCCTGGCCTGCACCTTGTGGCTGGCCGATATCTATGTGTTGAAAGGCGATCTCGACCGGGCGCAAAAACTGCTGGATCGTGTCGTCGGCGCCGCAAACGATCTGGGCCTGTTGTCGGAAGAATATGACATCACGGCTCGTTGTCTCGCGGGCAATTTCCCGCAGGCCCTGACCCACATCGCGCTGGTCAACACGGCGCACAACATCAGTGCAGCCAGAAAGCCGGCGGTCCAGCGCGGCAAAACCTGAGATGCTACCGGGCGAGCCGAGCGACGATCGCCTCGACAATTTGGTCGACCGTCGCATCGGCATCGATGACGATGGCGTGCTCTTCGGGCGACGGTTCTTCGAGGTCGGCGAACTGGCTTTCAAGCAGGGACGGCGGCATAAAATGTCCTTTCCGTGCCTTCAGCCTCGCGTCGAACAGCCGATGGCTGCCGCGTAAATAGACCAGGCGGATGCGATCGGGATCATTGATGAGGGCTTGGCGATAGGCGCGTTTGAGGGCAGAGCAGGCGATCACGCAGCGCTCGCCGCGCGCTCGTCGCTTCGCGGCGTCGTCTGCGATGGCGTTGAGCCACGGCCATCTGTCCTGGTCGGTGAGGGGATGACCGTTCCGCATCTTCTCGACGTTGGCTGCGGAGTGCAGCGTGTCACCGTCCAGAAACGACCAGCCGAGCCGTTGTGACAGCGCGTTGGCGATCGTCGTCTTGCCGGAGCCCGACACGCCCATGACGATGATCTCCTGCACGGCCGCAGCAATTCGAGATCGCGACGCAGCGGTTGTGGCGGCATCGTCGACCAGCCACGTCGTCGCGCCATTGGAAACGGCGCGGGCCGCCGGCAACGGTTCATGCGCCTGGATGCGCGCGAAGATGACCTGCTTGGTCCTGCCGGTGACCAGAAGCAACAATTCCGCTGAGGACGCAAACACCGGCAAGGTCAACGTGACCCGGGGAACGAACGGCGCCAAACCAGCGCGAGCGACCCCGACCGCCCAACGCTCGGTTTCCGCAAGCGCGGCCGCGCCGGGAAACAGCGAGGCGGTATGGCCGTCCTCGCCGAGCCCCATCAGCGCGACGTCGAACAATGGCCGCGCGGGATCGAACTGCGCAGCGCCGTAATGCTGTTGCAGCGTTGTTTGATAGAGCGCGGCGGCGCTATCCGGTTCGGTGGCATCCGTTGGGATCGCGTGGACATTCTGCGGCGACGCGTGACGATCCAGGAATATGCGTTTCGCCATGCCCATGTTGCTCAAGGGATCATCGATCGGCACAAAACGCTCGTCGCCCATGAACCAATGCGTGCGGTCCCATGCGATCTGGCGGCACAGCGGTTCGCTGCCGAGCAGTTCATAGAGTCGCTTCGGCGAGGACCCTCCGGTGAGGCAAATCGTCGGTCGGTCGCGGCTCGCGATCCGGTCGACAATCCGTCGTGCTGCCTCGGCGGCCACTGCCTCCGGGTCGGGATAAAAGAGAATGTCGCGGTCGGCCATGGCTCAGGCCGGCGTTCGCCATTGCCGGCGATCCCGTTCCAAGAGTTCATTGGCCTCTTTCGGGCCGTTGCTGCCGGCAGCGTAGGTGACAAGGCCGGTAGAGCCGGCGCGGTGCCAGGCATCCAGAAAAGGCTGGACCGCTTTCCATCCGGCCTCGATGCTGGTGGCGCTCTGAAACAACAGGTTGTCACCGATCATGCAATCATAGATCAGCGTTTCGTAACCCGTCCTCGGCTCAACCTTGAAATAATCCTTGTAGCAGAACGTCATCTCGACACCGTCGAGGGCAATGGTCGGCCCCGGGACCTTGGCGTTGAACTGCAGGGAGACCTGTTCGGTGGGCTCGATCCCGATCACGAGATAATTCTGGGAGAGGCGCTTCGACGCCTGCTGCGGGAAAATCGCAAACGGCACCTGCAGAAACTTGATGGCAATTTCCGTTCGCTTCTCGCCCAGAGTTTTTCCGGTGCGCAAATAGAAGGGCACGCCGGCCCATCGCCAATTGTCGATGCCGAGCTTCAGCGCGACGAACGTCTCGGTGGTGCTGTCCGGCCGGACGTCAGGGCTCGCCCGGTAAGCCACCACGTCCTCATTTTTGACCCGGCCGGCGGTGTATTGGGCGCGCACCGAGTTGCGCATCGCCTCATCCAGGGTCTGGTTGTGAATGGCGGCCAAAACGTCCGATTTTTCCGCCCGCACCGTCGCGGCGTCGAATTTCGCCGGCGGCTCCATGGCGGTCAGCGCCATGAGCTGAAACAGGTGATTTGGAACCATGTCGCGCAGCGCGCCGGTCGCGTCATAGAAGGCACCACGGTGGCCGACGCTGACGGTCTCGCTGACGGTGATCTGGACGTGCTCGATGTGATTGCGATTCCAGATCGGCTCGAACATGCCGTTGGAGAAGCGAAGCGCCAGGATATTCTGAACGGTTTCCTTGCCGAGATAATGATCGATGCGAAAGATCTGACGCTCATCCATCATCGCGGTCAGATCGGCGTTCAATTTTTTGGCGCTGGCGAGGTCGGACCCGAACGGCTTTTCCACGATGAGGCGTCGCCAGCTGTCGGAGGTCTCGCGCAGCATTCCGGTCTTGTGGAGCGCAGTCGCGATTGGCAGGAACGCCGACGGCGGCGTCGCGAGATAAAACAGCCGGTTGCCTTTGGTGCCACAGCGCTGTTCGGCCTGCTCGAGCTCACGGCTGAGGCGCACGAAGGAGCTCGGGTCTTCGTCGTTGGCCCTCAGGCAGCTCAGGGACCGGAAAAGCTTGTCGACGATGTCATCGCGCACCGGTTGCCGGGCGAACTGGTGAAGGCCGTCAACGAAGGTCTTGCGCAGCTCGGCCACCTCGATCGGCTTGCGCACGATCGCCGCAAGACAAAACGGCTCCGGCAACAGCCCGTCTTTGGCGAGGTTATAGAGTGCCGGAATGACCAGCCGGTGCGTCAGATCACCCGTCGGCCCGAACAGAACGAAGGCGCAGGGGTCCGGTCGCTTCGCGGTGCTCGTGGCTTCCGTCATGGTTTGGCCCCGCCGTTTCGCTGGCCGGGCTCCTTATGGCCTCCGAATCCGGCGCGCATGGCCGACAACAGTTTCTCCGCGAAGGTGTGATCTTTCCGCGAACGGAAGCGCGCGAACAGCGCGGCCGCGAGCACGTCGGCGGACACAGCCTCGTCGATCGCGGCATTGATGGTCCAGCGTCCTTCGCCGGAGTCTTCGACAAAACCGGTATAGCTCTCCAGCGCGGGGTCCTTCGCGAGCCCGGCTGCCGAGAGGTCGAGCAGCCATGACGAGATCACGCTGCCGCGGCGCCACACTTCCGCAACGTCGGCGACGTCGACATCAAAGCGGCGCGCTTCGGGCAGCGTTTTGCTGCCCGCGTTTTTGAGGATGTCGAAACCTTCCGCATAAGCCTGCATCAGGCCGTATTCGATGCCGTTATGGACCATCTTGACGAAATGGCCGGCGCCGGCCGGCCCGGCATGGAGGTAGCCCTGCTCGACCCGGGGATCACGACGCTCGCGCCCGGGAGTCCGGGGAATGTCGCCGCGTCCCGGCGCGAGAGCGGCAAAGATCGGATCCAGGCGCTCGACCGTCGCCCGATCGCCGCCGATCATCATGCAATAGCCGCGCTCAAGCCCCCAGATGCCGCCGCTGGTGCCGACATCCAGATAGTGGATGCCGCGCTTGCCGAGTTCTGCGGCCCGGCGGATGTCGTCCTGCCAGAACGAGTTGCCGCCGTCGATAATGGTGTCGCCGCTTTGCAATGATGTCGCGAGCTGATGGATGGTGTCGTCGGTGATCTGGCCGGCAGGCAGCATGATCCAGACAGTCCGCGGCGGCGCCAGTTGCTGGGCGAGTTCGGTCAGCGCCTGCGCGCCGGTCGCGCCATCGTTCGCAAGCGTGGTCACGGCGGCCGAATTCTGGTCGTAGACGACCGCGTGATGCCCTGATTTGAGCAGGCGCCGCACAATGTTGCCGCCCATCCGTCCCAACCCGATGACGCCGATCTGCATGCGCTTGCCTTCATCCGCTGAAAGGGTGGAATTAAATTTGCGTTTTCTGCAACGCGATCTGCTGGTGCGCAGCCTCGACCACGTGCTGCGCCGTGAAGCCGAATTTCGTGAGGAGATCCTTCAGGGGCGCCGAGGCGCCGAAACTGCGCATGCCGATCATCGTTCCGCTCGCACCGATATATCGGTCCCAGCCGACCACGGAGCCCTGTTCGACCGCGACGCGCGCCTTGATCTGCGGCGGCAGCACGCTGTCGCGGTAGCCCTGATCCTGCTGCTCGAACAACTCCCATGATGGCATGCTGACGACCCGGGCGGCAATTCCTTGCGATTTCAGCATCTCGTAGGCGGCGATGCAGAGCTGCACCTCGCTGCCGGTCCCGATCAGGATGATTTGCGGCGCCGCTGCGTCGGCGAGCACATAGGCGCCGCGCGCAAGGCCTGACGCGGCCGCATAGGTTTTGCGGTCGAACACCGGCAAGGGCTGCCGGCTCAGGATCAGGCAGGCGGGTCGATCCGTCAGCGCCAGGATGACGCGATAGGCTTCCGTCACTTCATTGGCGTCGGCGGGACGCAGCACGATCATGTCGGGAATGGCCCGCAAACCTGCGAGTTGCTCGATCGGCTGGTGCGTCGGGCCATCCTCGCCGACGCCGATCGAATCGTGCGTGAACACGTAGAACACAGGCAGCCGCATCAGCGCCGCGAGGCGCATCGGCGGGCGCATGTAATCGGAGAAGATCAGGAACGTCGAGCCGAAGGCGCGCAAGTGGCACAGGCTCAGACCGTTGACGACCGCGCCCATCGCATGCTCCCGCACGCCGAAATGCAGGTTGCGGCCGGCGCGCGACTCGTCCGAAAAATCGCCGGCGCCCTTGATGTTGGTTTTGGTCGACGG
>Ga0081455_10007006_pt1 | contig 11980 bp, 10 predicted proteins | sample TabmetS3T2R1_FD_70207 | JGI IMG/M metagenome (GOLD analysis project Ga0081455, IMG submission 70207) | Tabebuia heterophylla rhizosphere microbial communities from the University of Puerto Rico - S3T2R1 | ecosystem: Host-associated > Plants > Roots > Rhizosphere ...
GAGCGTCCCCCCGCCGGACCTGCACAAGACGACGAATTCGAAGACTAAGGGCGATGCCCGGCGCATCGACCAAGGTCACCCCCGCAAGTACCACGTCGGCAGCTGCGAGGCCCGGGCGAGACTGTGCGCTCTGCCCGCGTCTCAAGGCCTTCCGCGACGATTGGCGTGGCCGCAAGCCCGACTGGTTCAATGCACCAGTGCCAGCCTTTGGACCAGTCACGGCACGGCTGCTCGTGGTTGGCTTGGCGCCCGGGCTGCAAGGCGCGAACCGCACCGGGCGGCCTTTCACCGGCGATTATGCGGGCGACCTCTTGTACGCGACGCTCACGCGATTTGGGTTTACCCGTGGGACCTACCGAGCGGATCCGAACGACGGGCTCGAGCTGATCGACGCCCGCATCGCAAATGCGGTGAGCTGCGTACCGCCCGAGAACAAGCCGCTGCCGGCCGAGATCAACACCTGCCGTCAATTCCTGAGCGCGGCCATCGCCGAAATGCCAAAGCTTGCAGCCATCGTGACGCTCGGCCGGATCGCGCACGAGAGCGCGGTCGTGGCGCTCGGGCAAAAGCGCTCCGCAGTCCCCTTCGCGCACGGCGCCGCCAACGACGTTGGCCAGGTCAGGCTGTTCACGAGCTATCACTGCTCGCGCTACAATACCAACACGGGTGTATTGACGACTGCGATGTTCGAAGCGGTGTTCGCCGCCGTGCGCTCGCACCTCGATGCCTGACGCACGGAAAGACGTCAGCGTGGCGCTCGCAGCCAGGCGACCACCGCCTCGGCATTCTTGTCCGGTGGAAAGACCGGATAGAAGACTTTGACGATTACGCCATCCTCGATCACCAGCGCCATGCGCTTGTGCAATGTCATGCCGGCGACCGTGAAGGTCGGCAGCTTGATCGCTCCGGCGAGCTTGAGCGCCTCGTCCGACAGGACCGCAAACGGCAAATGCAGCCGCTCCACCGCTTCGCGCTGGTAGTCACTGTCCTGCGTCGAGAGGCCATAGATCTGTGCCACGCCGAGCGCTTTGAGGTCGGCGAAATGATCACGGAATGAGCACGACTGCGGCGTGCAGCCGCGCGCACCCGGGATTGCATCCCAGCCATCGGGCGATTGCTGCCCGGGCACGCCGGTGCGCGGATAGATGTACACGACAGTGCGGCCCTTGAGCTTCGACAGATCGACCTGCGAGCCGTCGGTCGCCGCGAGCAGCAGCGACGGCAATCTGAGGCTGGCGAGATGGCGGGCGGCGCCGTCGTCCTGCGGCGCCGGGATATCGCTCGGCAGCACGGTCGGATCGTGAGTAGAGGTCATGAATTTGCTCCCCGGTCATAGGAAATGAACTCTAACAGCGAACCATCGGGATCGCGAAAGTAGACGCTGGTGCCCGGCCCCTTGGCGCCGAAGCGCTCTACCGGCCCGCAGTGGATCGCCACCTTGCAGCGATCGAGATGCGTGATGGCGTCGGCGATCGGCCCTTTCCATTCGAAGCACAGGTCGCTGTTACCCGGCTGCACCGGCAGCCGCGCCACCTCGGCGGGCGTGAAGCCGGGGCCATGCAGGTTGAGCTGAGCGTCGCCGAACCGATAGCACCATCCCGATGGCCGCCGCACCAGCTCGGCCCCAAGCACATCACGATAGAACGTGTTCGAGCGCTCCCAGTCGGAGACATGGATGACGCTGTGGTCGAGCTTGATCGGCAGTGTCATGAGCGTTCCCGCTGGCTGTAAGTGACGATCATATCCGATCGGGAGCGATGCAATCTCGATAATCTTACTGAGTCAGAAAAGTCGCGATTCAGGCCGTACACCCGTAGGGCGCAATCGCTTTACTGCGCCGTTTCGAAGACAAGCTTCCGTTCGATTGGGTCGGCCGGCCCATAGAGTGGCGCAATGAAGCGATTGCGCCCTACGATCCTCGATGAAATAACTGCCGGCCCGCGGGAGCGATCCCACGGGCCGGACAGCCAGTCTCTTACAGCGGAGTTTGCAGCGGGATCAGTCGAGCCAGGCGATGTCGGAGAGCGCGCCGGAAAGGCCTTCGATCTTGCCTGCCATGGTCGCCTTGCCGGTCTTGAGATCGACCGAGTAGAGCGTGCCGCCGTTTGCGAGCCAGGCGTCGTTCTTGTCGGGCTGCGAAGCCACGATGTTGAACGCGATCGGGCCATTGACCGGAATGCCGAGCGAGCCGACCGTGTTGAGCGTGCCGTCATTCGGCGGAACCTGGGTCACCAGCGAGCCGGTCGCGGCGTCGATGTTGAACAGCGTGGTCGCCTGCGTGCCTTTCCAGGAGTTGGTGTAGGCACCCGCCACGACGCGCGGCGTCTTGCCGGCATTGGCGTCGCCGTCCTTGAACTTGTGCGAGCCGTCGACAGTCGCCTTGCCGTCGTCGACGTTGACGCGCAGGCTCGTGCCGTCGGAGCCCATCAGGCGCATACGGTCGGCCACCGGGTTGAAGTCGACGGTGACGGTGACGCCGGCCTTGAGCGCCTCGGAAAGCTTGCTCTTCATCGTGGCCTGGCCGGTCTTCACGTCGATGGTGACGATGTTGCCGTCGCTCGCGACGCCATACAGCATTCCGTCGGCCGGCCGCACGTCGATGGCGAGGATCGAAGCCGCGCCCTTGACGTCGACCTTGGAGGCAACCTTGCGGCTCATCGGGTCGATGGTCACGATCGACTTGCCGTCAACGAGGCCGACGATCCAGCCCGCGGCCTGGGCCGAGGTGGCAGCCAATGACGACGCGATCAGCGCGCCGGCGATGGTGAGTGTCTTTGCAGTCCTGAACATTTTAGTCGCTCCCTGCTAAGAGGTTCGGGGTGGGTTGGCGGTGGGGCCTCGCGACCGTCACCGATGGCCCCAGTTACGGGCGGCCCACTCCCCGGATGCAGGGGCTTCTCGGAATCTTTCCTGGAGGACTTCACGGATTCGTGAGCGGGAGCTCGGGTGTCCCGGGGAGCGCCAGCTCGTAGGGCGCAATCGCTTTATTGCGCCGTTTCGAAGACAAGCTTCCGTCGATGGGGTCGGCCGGCCTGTGGCCGGGATGGCGCAATAAAGCGATTGCGCCCTACGGCCCTCGATTTCAAAGACGCGCGCCTCGAGGCGATCGCGCGCAAGAATGCATTGCGGCCGCTTCCGCGACTGCGGGAGGCCTGACCGTCACGGCGCGCTCGCCTGATTGGGGGAGGCGATGAGCGTCGTGTGCGGGTTGTCTGCTCGCTCGCCCGCTGGCCCGACTTGGGCTATTGTGATTGCACACGGCAAGGTTCGCTGAGAAGGCAGCAGCATGGCCGAGATTTGGCGTGTCTATCAGGGTGAAAGACCCACTATTGGATTGCCGTGGGTCAGTCTCCCGTTGTCGGAAGTCGTAACTCTCTTTGACATGCAACAAGATGACTTCGTGTCGGATTTGGGGGCGCCCCCGCGCTTCGGAGCAGCGGACCGTGACCCCACATATGCTGGTTTCAAGCACGTTGTAGTGGAGGTGGAGCGCAACGAAGCACGGCAGGCAAATTGGAAGCCTGGGTTCTACAAGCCACGCATCAAACCGAAAGAAGCCTTTCGCAGACTCATTCGACAGGCGTTGGTCGCCCAGCTGGGAGAAGAGAACGTAGTGGATGTGGATTGGGAACCGACCACCGATTCCCTGGGCCGAGACGCACTCAAGATTACCGTCGTGATTACGCCAGGCGCAACCGAAAGGCTCAAGAACTCCGTTCTCGACGCGTTGATCAAGCTGCGCGAGCGGCTGGAAGAGATGCACGACGATCGTCTTCCGATCGTCCACTACGCGACAGAAGCGGAGCTGGCAGAGGATGCCAGTTCTTAACCCTGATCATCTGCTCGACCAAGCTGATCGGCTCATTGCTCTGCCAGGTCGTGGGGCGCCAAGGCAAGCCGATTTGAGACGCGCGATATCCGCTGCTTACTACGGAGTGTTCCACACGCTTGTCACCGACGCAGCAGACGAGTTCATGGGCAGAACGCAGCGCCAAGCTCCATCATACGGATTGGTGTATCGCAGTGTTGATCACCGCTCACTTGTACGGCTTTGTGAGGACGTTACGAAGACCACGCTGCCGCAAAAGTACTCTAACTATGTGCCGCCGGGCGGTTTTGGTCCAGATTTGAAGGCGCTAGCAGAGGCGGTCATCGATCTGCAGGAAAAACGACTCCTGGCTGACTATGATCCACTCTTTCGCGTCGGAATATCTGACGCCGCCTTGGCCGTTGCAACGGGCCGGACAGCTTTGGTCCGATTCAGGAATGCAGCCAGCGAGCCAAAAAAGGTCTTTCTTTCGCTGCTTGTCTTTTCGCCTCGATAGTCACGCCGCCTTTCCCAAGACATAGATCCTGTTCGCCACCAAGTCAGCCGCTGGTCACGACCGGGCCGATGGCGAAGCTCGGTTTCGAGACCTCGGGCGACAGCAGTCGAGCGGCGGTACTCAAAAACCCCAGGCGCTGAAGCGCAGCCGCTGCGTCACGTCAAAGGCGGCCTTGCTGGTCGGATAGGCGTAGTCCACCCGCAGCGGCCCGAATGGCGAATCCCAGATCAGGCCGGCACCCATCGACGAACGAACCGTCTTCGAATCGGCAACTTGCAGCGACTGCGCGAGCGCGGGCGTCGAGCCGGCAAAGCCCCACAGGCTGCCAGCATCGGCAAACACGCTGAAGCGCAGCCCGGTCTCGGGCGGAATCCACGGGACAGGCGTGCGGAGCTCGGCCGTCGTGGCCCAGTATCTGGTGCCGCCCACGTTATCCTTGCTGGTTCCTTCAGTTATGTCGCGCGGTCCGAAACCGTTCACAGCGAAGCCGCGGACGAGATCGGGGCCGCCGAAGAAGCTGTTCAAGAGCGGAAGCTGCTGACCACCCCATGGGGTCACGTAACCGCCCTGGGCGCGCAGCATCGCGACAGTATCGCCCGCGACCTCGTGATAGTAGCGGAAGTCCTCGGTCGATTTCAGAAACTTCACATCGCCGCCGAGCCCCGCGAGGTCCTGCCGAAAATCAGAGCGGATGCCGCTGGTCGGGTTTTTATAGTTGTCGAGCGTATTGTAGCTCAGCGTATAGCCGATGGAGGACACCCAAGCAGCCCCGGCGAGCGCCGCCTGCTTGACCGGGACCGAGGCTTCCCCGTTGGCAAGGCATCCCGGCGCAGGATTGGCCGGCGTACAATCGGTCAAGGCAGGGTCGAGCGTGATGCGCTGGCGAATGAGCGAATAGCGCACCTGGGCGCCCACCTGCTCGGTCAGCGGCGTCCCCAGTGTCACCGTCCCGCCGAAGATCTCGCTGCCAAACGACTGAAAGCTGCTGGACTGCGACTGCTTGGCAAACAGGTTGATGCCGGCGGAAACCCTGCTGCCCATGACGTAGGGCTGGGTCAACGCAAGATCAATTCCCTTGGTAAATTCGCCATAGCGCACGCCTGCCTTGGCGTATAGTCCACTTCCAAGAAGGTTGCGCTCGCCGAGGCTCACCTCGCCGATGAACCCGTCCGCCGACGAATAGCCACCCGCGACCGAGAACTCGCCAGTGTTCTGCTCCTCCACCTCAACGTTGACGATCACCCGATCCGGCGCTGAGCCCGGCTCAGTCGTGATCTTGACGGTCTTGAAGTAGGTGAGGTTCTTGAGCCGCCGCTCGGCGCGCGCGACGAGCGCGCGATTGTAGGCATCGCCTTCGCCCAGTTCGAATTCGCGCCGGATCACGTGGTCCTGCGTCTTGACGTTGCCGCGAATGTTGATCTGCTCGACGTAAGTACGCGAGCCGTCCTCAACCCGATAGACGAGATTGATCGTGGCGCCGCGCTGGTCCCGCACCACCTGTGGACGTACGACTGCGAACGGATGACCGCGCTTGGCAAGCTCGATCGTCATGTCTTCGGTCGTCTTTTCCACTGCGTCGGCATTGAACACATCGCCCGGGGACGTTCTCATTTTCGTGCGCATCGGCGACGGGTCGATCGATGGGATGTCCGACTTCACATCGACGGTCCCGATGCGATGGCGATTGCCTTCGTCGATCGTGTAGGTCACGACGAAACCTTTGCTATCGGGATCATACGTCGCCTCTGCTGAGACGATACGAATGTCGGGATAGCCGTGGCTGAGATAGAAGCGCCGCAGCTGACCGCGGTCCACCTCGATGCGGTCGGGATCGTAGAGATCGTTGCTCAGGAGAAAGCTCAGGAAGTGCGTTTCGCCCGACTTGATCACCTGCTTGAGCCGCCGCGACGAATAGGCCTTGTTGCCGACGATCACGATCTTCTTGATGCCGGTCCGCACGCCCTCCTGGACCTCGAAGACGAGATCGACGCGCTGGTTCGGCAGCTCGATGATCTTGGGCTCGACGCGCACATCGAAACGGCCGCTGCGACGAAAGACTTCGGTCAGACGGACGACGTCGGACTGCACGGTCGCTCGCGACAACGGTCCCGTCGGCTTCGATTGCAGCTCGCCTCGCAGCTGATCATCCTTGACGTTCTTGTTTCCCTCGAATGCCACCCGATTGATCACCGGGTTCTCCACGACAGTCACGACCACACGGTCACGGGCTTGACTGATGCGGACGTCTTGGAACAGGCCGGTGGCAAGCAAGTCTTTCAGCGCGGCGTCAACGACGGCGGCATCAAGCCGCCCGCCGGGCCGCACCCGAAAGTAGGAGCGGATCGTGTCGGCTTCGATCCGGCGATTGCCTTCGACCACGATGGAAGATGTGGCGGATGACGTGACTTGTGACGTGACTTGGGACGAGCCCGTCTCGGCCATGACGACAGCCGGCGCCAGAAGCAGCCCGGCGAGAACCATGGAGGCGCCGAGAGCAAGACGAACGGCGCATGGGGCACAGACCTGCAATCGCATCAAGCCACTCTGATCTCGTCAGTCCTTCGATCGGCATGACCGCCGATCGGTATCGCCGCCCCCCGATCGAGCGAGCAGGCCTTCGACCGCATCTGCCCGACTCGATACTACCGAGGAGTCCACGCGGCCGTTTGGGCAAAACAATGTCGAATTGCGTTAATACGTAAGGTCTTGTTTGGGCCGATCAGGCGCCCGCGGAAAGGAACTGCCGCTGCCGTGGCGGGAGCGGGATACCGATGCCGACATCGATTGGCTCGATTTCAACCCTCACGCCGCCTTCGGCGCATCCGGCTTGAACGCGAGCGCGACGCCGTTGATGCAGTAGCGCAGCCCGGTCGGCGGCGGCCCGTCCTCGAAGCGGTGGCCGAGATGGCCGCCGCAGCGCGCGCAATGCACCTCGGTGCGCGGCATCAGCAGAAGATAGTCGGTCGAGGTGCCGATCGCGTCCCTGAGCGGCTGCCAGAAGCTCGGCCAGCCGGTGCCGCTGTCGTATTTGGTGTCGGAGGAAAACAGCGGCAGATCGCAGCCGGCGCAGGCGAAAGTCCCCTTGCGCTTCTCATGATTGAGCGGGCTCGAGCCCGGAATCTCGGTGCGGTGCAGGCGCAGCACGTCGTACTGCGCCTTGGTGAGGATGCGCCGCCACTCGCTGTCAGGCTTCTCGATCTCGAAGGTGCGCCCTGCCCGCGCGTGGTCGCTCTCCATGAGCCACCGCAGCCCAGCGGCCAGACCGACCGCGCCCACGCCGCCAAGCAGAATCCGCCGGTTGAGCATCGCAGCCATGATCGGGTTCCTTTCCGCCCCAATCCTTGTACGCACCGGTAAAGGCAACGTTACATCGGCTCGGCCGGATAACGCCGCGTTCCGCTTCACGTTCCCGCGATAGCGGCGTGAACCACGCCTTCAATTAAACCGGGGCGTTTTGTTAAGATAGAATTTCTTCATGTCGGCGCGATATTTCTCCATCTCGCTGCGGTTGAGCTCCACGTCGGGCTTGGCGTCGGGTGGCACCAGCGAGAAATACGGCGTCTTCTTCGATTCCACCTCGAACTCGGCGCGCGCCTTCTGGATCAATTCCGGCGTCGTCAGGAGATCGATGATCGAGGCCGCGAGCGTCTTGGCGCCGGCTACCTGCCCTTTGTGCGAGATCGAGCTGGTCGGGAATACTGCCGCCTTCCATTCGTGCGCGTTAACGCCCGGGATCGCCGCAGGGAAATTCAGGCTACCGGCCGGCACCACCCAGGACACATCGCCGTTGTCGTTCGAGGAGGAGCTTTGCGGACGCCCGCCGAGCGGCGTCACCCGGGTCTGCAGGCCGACCACCGGCAGGGCGTGCATCTTCTGGAATTCACGCGCGCGCTCGTGCTCGGCCTCGGTCCATTTCGGCATGCCGACGAGATCGACGTTCTTCTGGATCGCCTCGGCCAAGGTCTTGTTGACGAGCTGCGGCCAGGCCGACGCCGCGTATTTGACCTCGAACGTGGTGCCGGTCATCAGCGCCGCGCCCTCGGCGATCTTCACCAGCTTGTCGTAGGTCTCCTTGGCGGCCGGCATCGAGGCGTCGCGCACGAACCACCAGATCTGGCCCCGGTCGGCGATGATGTTGGGCTGGATGCCGCCGGCCGTGATGGTGCGATGCGCGCGGTAGGTCGGGCGCAGATGCTCGCGCAGCTTGTCGAAGCCCATGTCCATCAGCACGACGGCGTCGACCGCATCCTTGCCGTCCCATGGATTCACCGCGCCATGCGCGGTCTTGCCATGGAACGTGAACACCGAGCTGATCGCTGCGTAGTTGCCGATGCCGAAGCCGGTGTTGAGCGTGTCGCGGATGTGCAGATAGATGACGGCGTCCACGTCCTTGAAATAGCCGGCGCGCACGATGAAGGGCCGGCTTGCCAATTGCTCCTCGGCCGGCCCGAACGAGATCGCAACCGTGCCGGGGATGTTGTGGCGCTGCATGACCTGCTTCACTGCGAAGGCCGCCATGGAGGCAACGCCGGCATGGGTATTGTGGCCTTCCATATGACCCGGCCCGTTGGCGACGAGCGGCTTACGCGCAAGCTCGCCGGGCGTCTGCGAGCCGCCCGGCAGCGCATCGATCTCGGTGACGATCGCAATCTTCGGCCGGCCCGAGCCGTACTCCGCCCACACATTGGTCGGCATGCCGGCGCCACCCAGCTCGACCCGGAAACCCGCCGCTTCCAGCGTGTCCTTGAGAAGCTTCGAGCCCTCGAACTCCTGCATGCCGAGCTCGCCGAAGTAGTAGATCGAGTCGCTGATGTCGGTCATCTGCTGGGCGTTGCGATCGATCACCTGGAACGCAAGGTCCTTGCGCTCGTCGGCGGAGGCCCCGAACGACAGGACAAGCGCCAGGATCGACACCAGGCCGAGCCGACGCGGAATGATCGTACGCATGATCTTCTCCTTTACATGTTAAGCGGCCGCGGTGGCCCGCTTGCGCGCGTGTTCTTGCCACTTCCACAGGTTCTCGCCGTAGAGCACGCCCTGCTCGCGCGGGATCCTGGGCCAATCATCGACCGACAGCCACAGCCGCTTGAGATGACGCCTGCGCGCCTTCTCGGGATAGTCCTCGAAGTGCGCGCGGCCGTGCAGCACCGTGCGATTGTTGAAGATCTGGAAGTCGCCCGGCTCGAGCAGCATCTCGATCAGAACATCGGGATGGTTGCCGAGCGACGCGAACACGTCCATGGCGGCAAGCTCGCGCGGACTGAGTTGGTGATCTCCCGCGGCGACCGCGCGCGTCACGTAGCCGCGCACATAGTGGCAGTTGAGCCAGCCGTTCTCGAACTTGTATGCCGGCACGCGACGCGGAATGAGCGGCGCAACGCCCATGGCCTCAGCGTCCGAATCCGGCATGCGGCACACGAAGCCTTCGTAGAGCATCTTCAACAGGTCGGGACACAGGTCGAGCATGAGATTGTGGACCGCGTGCGCGCTCGCGAGCCGGCTCGCGCCGCCAAGCTTGGCAGTCCTGATGCTGATCATGCCGACGATATCGCAGGCGTCGGTGTGGACGAACTGCGCGCCCGCCGAATGGTAGCCGCGCCGCAGCCGCCGCTCCGGCTCCTCGTCGGTGAGGTCCATGACGGTGCCGAGCCGATCGCCCAGAAAGCTCTGCGGCATGGCGAGGCCGAAATGCGCGCCGAAGCCCCAGAAGATCTTGCCGAGCTCGTCATCGGTGTATTTGTCGGACGGCAGGCCGCGCACGATCACGAAACCGCGCCCGGTCGCAAGCTCCTGCTTGAAGGATGCTATTTGGGTGGCGACGGTCGTAAACGGAAAATCTGCCGTGCCAATGTCCTCGAGCGGCTTGCCGCTCTCGCGCACGCGGCGGACGCAATCGTCGATTTCCGCGATTGCTTCTTTGGGAAGTGGGAATATCCAGTCGCCCGCGCGCGACAAATCCTTGCCGAGCCACACCGAGCGGCCTTCGGAGTGGAAGATGCTTTCGCTTGTCACGTTCTCATCGTTAGTCATACATGTCCATCAATCGTACACATCTCTAACCTTGCGGATCAGCCCGGGCGACGCCGCATAGATGGCGTGGATGATTTTCTCGGATTCCGTGGCGCTGAAGAGCTCGATCGGCAATGATTGCTTCTGCGCTTCAGCCAGCAACGCGGGGTCCTGCAAGGTCCTCGCGAAAGCAGCGATCAATAGCTGCACACGCTCGCGCGGGACGTCCTTCGCCATGATGAACGGCCGGCCGAGCTGCCCCGGCGCGTTGAGGATGTCGAGCACATCGCGCTGCTCCTGCGTCGCGGCGAGATCATTCACGTAAGGCGCGGCCGGCATGTCAGCCGGACTGATCGGCCCGAAACGCGCCAGCACGTTGAGCTTGCGGTTGACGATCCAGTCCTGCGGGATCGCGCTCCACGACGCGCAGGCGCCTTCAAGCTCGCCGCGCTCGACCGCGAGCCGCTGCTCGTTGCTGCCGGGATAGCCGGCGACCTGGCGGACTGGTGCATTGAACAGTTTGCGCAGCACAGCGCCGTTGGCATAGACCGCCGAGCCTTTCGCGGTGAGGCCGACGAGAAACTCCTTTCGCCGCATCATGTCGTCCCAGCTCTTGATGCCGGTCGCGTGCCACGCGTAGCAAATGGTGACCTCGCGCGACATACCGCCAAGATACTGGTAGTCGGAGAATTTCACGTTGAACTTCTCCGGCGTCGACAACGACTCCAGAATGAGCCCCGGATCGAACATGGTGATGGCGGTGCCGTCCTTTGGCGCCGCGTTGGCGAGATAGCGGACCGCCGTCAGGCTCGCGGCGCCTGGCATGTTCTGCACAACGACGGTTGGCTGGCCGGGGACGTGGCGACCGAAATGGCGCGCCAGCAGCCGCGCATATTGGTCGTAACCGCCACCGGCCGAATAGCCAACGACGAGGTTCAAGGTCTTGCCGCTGTAGAAGGCGCTGTCCTGCGATGCCGCCTGCTGCGGCTTCCCCACACAAGCGATCGCTGCCAACGCGATCGCCAACATCGGTCGTGCTCTTTTCATGACCCGTTGCTGGTAGTACTGTTTTTGAATGATAAGTTTGCCTTTTGGACGGGTCAATCACGGCCGCTCGGCGCAGGCTCTATCCGGCGCAACGAGGCACCCGCGGTGACAATCACGGCCCTTCTCGCCCCGCGGTCGGTTGCAGTGCTCGGCGCCTCGGAGCGGGCCTCCGTCGGCCGCGGAATGGTGGAAGCGCTCGAGCGCATCGGCTTTGCCGGCGCGATCTATCCCATCAACCCGAAATACGCGACGGTCGCCGGCCGCAACTGCTACGGCAGCCTGCGCGAGCTGCCGGAACCACCGGACGTGGTCTCGTTCTGCATCCGCAATGATGGCGTGGTTGAGGGCATACGCGCGGCGGCCGAGCGTGGGGCACGCGCCGCCGTCATCTACGATGGCGGTTTTGCCGAGATCGGCGGCGATGGCGAGGCGATGCAGACGGCGATCACCGGCATCTGCCGCGAAGCCGGCATGTCGCTATGCGGACCAAATTGCATGGGCGTGCTCAATCCGCCGGCGCGCAGCACCACGTTCAAGCAGGAGGTGCGCGATCCGCAGGCGCTCATCGGCAACGTTGCGCTGATCTCGCAGAGCGGCTC
>Ga0081455_10007007_pt1 | contig 11978 bp, 19 predicted proteins | sample TabmetS3T2R1_FD_70207 | JGI IMG/M metagenome (GOLD analysis project Ga0081455, IMG submission 70207) | Tabebuia heterophylla rhizosphere microbial communities from the University of Puerto Rico - S3T2R1 | ecosystem: Host-associated > Plants > Roots > Rhizosphere ...
CCCCTTCAGGAACTCGACGTTCGTAGCGCCGGCCTCGGCCGCGTTCCGGCGGGCGAGCTCGAGCATCTCGTCGGTCATGTCGAGGCCGTAGGCGCGGCCGGTGGGCCCCACACGCTTCGCGGACAACAAGACGTCGATGCCGCCTCCCGAGCCCAGGTCGAGCACGGTCTCGCCTTCCTGGAGATCGGCGACGATCGTCGGGTCGCCGCATCCGAGGCTCGCGAGCACCGCTTCATCGGGCAGCTCGGCCCGCGACGCCTCGTCGTACAAGGCGATCGCGAAGCCGTCGACGGGGTCGCACCCGTCGCCGCAATAAGAGACCTCGCCCGTGTCATCGGCGGCGCGTCCGAGCCCGACGGATCGAGCCGCCGCGGCGTAGCGGTCCCGCACGTGCTCTCGGAGCTCCGTCATGTCGCACTCCCTTCGAACCGGAGGACTCCGCCGAGCCTGCGCACGACATCGGCCCTCAGTGAGTAGTACGCCCACTTGCCGCGCTGTTCCCGCTCGAGCAGCCCCGCGTCCACCAGCTTCTTCATGTGGAAGCTCACGGTCGGCTGCGAAACGCCGAGCACAGCCACCAGATCACAGACGCAGACCGCTTCGCTCCTGGAGGCGAGCAGGTTCACGATGCGCACCCGGTGGGGATCCGCCAGCGCCTTGAAGACCTTCGCGGTGACCGCGGCGTCGTCGGCCGACATGCTGGGACCGGCGATCGGGACGCAACACGCGGCAGGCGCCTGCGATGCCTCTGCAACCTCGAGCGATCGAACCATCGTCATCGGGATATCTCCGTTCCGCTGATCCATCGATGTCTCTCGATATGAGAGTAGCAGCCGCATCGATGTTCGTCGATGCATGCAGAGCATCCAAGCCGGAGCGCGTGGGAGGATGGTGTGCATGAGTGATGCAGGCCTGGTGCAGGTCTACGCGAGCGGGGACGCCATCGATGGCCGGCTGATGCGGGGCCGGCTCGAGACCGAGGGGATCCCCGTCATCCTCAAGGGAGAGAGCGAGGGCCCGTACCGGATGGGACCGGTGTACCTGTGGGTCCCATCCGAACACGAGGCCGCCGCACGAGCGATCGTCGACGCCGTGCGCTCGGGCGCGTTCGCGCTCGACGAAGGCGCCGACGTCGGTCGGCCCGCGGCCGACCCGGCCGACGCCTGACGCGGCTCCTCATCGCTCCTGGATGCGCTCGATGCCCTTGTAGTTCGCGAGCCCCTCGAGCTCGTGCTCGACCTCGACCAGATCGGCCTGGTCGCGCATCACCTGGTCGATCGGCTTGTAGGCATCGGGATGCTCGTCGAGCAGGGCCTTCGCATCCGAGGCCTGCCATGAGCGTCCATGCATCTGTGCTGCGAGCGACTCGACCGACAGCGAGGCGCGAGCCTTCCGCCTGCTCATGCGCCGCCCGGCGCCGTGCGAGCTCGACCGGTACGAGTCGTCGCTCCCGAGCCCGCGAACGACGAACGAGCGGTGCCCCATGCTTCCCGGGATCAACCCTCGGGAGCCGACACCAGCGTGGATCGCGCCCTTGCGGGTGATCCACAGCCACCGGCCATCGAACTCCTCCAGCTCGGTGTAGTTGTGATGGCAGTTCACCTCGTCCAGGGTGCCGATCGGACGATCGAGGGTCTGCTCGATGACGCGGTGGGTCGCCATCAGCAGCAGCCGTCGGTTCTCGCGCGCGTAGGCCTGCGACCATCCCAGGTCGCCGATGTAGGCGTCGAACTCGGGCGTGCCCGATTGCAGCCACGCCAGCTTCGGGTCCTCGAGCTCGGTCCCGAGGCCCTCGTGGAGCTTCCGGGCGACGTTGGTATGCAGGGTCGCGAGCTGATTCCCGCTCCCGCGCGATCCGGAATGCAGCAGGATCCAGATGCCTCCCCCCTCGTCCCGTGCGAGCTCCACGAAATGGTTGCCCGATCCGAGGGTGCCGAGTTGCGCCCCGGCTCGCTCGGGCTTCCGCAGGCTCTCGGGTGGCGGATGCTCGTTCAGCCAGTCCAACGCCCATGGCGATGGCTCGCCGTGCCAGCGACCCAAGCCGGCGGGGACGGCCTGCAGCATGCGATCCACCCACCGATCGAGCCCGCCGTCGGGGAGCTGGTCGTCGCGCAGCTCGAGTCTGCGGGCCGCCATCCCGCACCCGATGTCGACGCCCACTGCCGACGGGATCACCGCCGCCTCGGTCGGGATCACCGACCCGATCGTCGCGCCCATCCCGAGGTGTGCGTCGGGCATCAACGCGATGTGTCCGGTCACGATGGGCAGGCGCGCGGTCCGCGCGGCTTGGTCCCGAGTTGCGTCGTCGAGCTCGGTCGCCCAGCTGATGACGCCGGGTGCGATCTCGTGCGGCATGGGTCCGACCTCCGTGATGTACGTTCCGAGCCGCAGCTCGGAACGCCGAAGATCAGCGCTTCGAGTACTGCGGCGCCTTGCGGGCCTTCTTCAGGCCGTACTTGCGCCGTTCCTTCTCGCGAGCGTCGCGCGTGAGGTAGCCCTCGGCCTTGAGCTGGGCGCGGAGCTGGGGCTCGAGGTCCACCAACGCCCGCGCGATCCCCAGACGTATGGCTCCCGCCTGGCCGCTGATGCCGCCGCCGCGGATCGACGCGATGACGTCGAAGTCCTTCTCGCGGCCGACGACCCGCAGCGGTGATTGCGCCACCATCCGGTGCACGCGCGTCGGGAAGTAGTCGTCGAGACTTCGGCCGTTGATCTGGAAGGACCCGTCGCCCGGCACCAGACGGACACGCGCGATCGCCTCCTTGCGGCGTCCCGTCGAGAGCTTCGCGGCAGATGCGGCCACTGATCAGTCCTCCTTCTCCACGCTCGAGCCACGTGCCGGCTTCTTCGCCGTCGACTTCTTGGCCGTCGACTTCTTCGCTGCGGACTTCTTGGCCGTCGACTTCTTCGCTGTGGGCTTCTTCGCTGCGGACTTCTTGGCCGTCGACTTCTTGGCCGTGGGCTTCTTGGCGGGTGTCTTCGTCGCGGTGGACTTCCTCGCCGCCGGCTTCTTGGCCGTCGAAGGCGTGGCCGGGCCCTCCTCCTCCGGCGGTTCGTCGGGCGCGGTCGTCCGTCGCGGGGCGGGCTTCGCGAGGTGTCGCGACTTCAACGGTTCGGGCAGTCCCCCCCAGACCGGAGGCTGCCCGATCGTGTAGTCGACGGGCTGCTGCGAGCCGTGGGGGTGATCCGCGCCGGCCACCACGTGGAGCTTGCGCACCATCGACCGGCCCAAACGATTCTTCGGCAGCATGCCCTTCACGGCCTTCTCGACCGCGTAGACCGGCCGGTTGGCGAGCAGCTCGTCGTAGCGGGTCGCCCGGATCCCGCCGGGGTACCCGGAGTGGCGGTACGCGACCTTCTTTGCCTCTTTGCCGCCGGTCAGCGTGACCCTGTCCGCGTTGATCACGATCACGTGGTCGCCGGTGTCCATGTGCGGCGCGTAGATCGGCTTGTGCTTGCCGCGCAGCAGGGCCGCAACCTCCGAGGCGAGGCGCCCCAGTACCTGGCCGCTGGCGTCGACGACGTACCAGCGGCGTTCGATGTGCTCAGGCTTCGGGGCGTAGGTCTTCACTCGAGCGGTTTCCTGACGTGGCGAACGGCCGGGAGCTCCCGGCCGATGGCCCATGCTACCTGCGGAAACGTCGGGCCGTCAAAGGTGACGAGCCCGGCGCCCGTAGGACACGCGTTCCAGCGTCAAGCCGTGGGCGGGGGCCAGCTGTCGGGCCTGCGAACGATCCTTCGCCGCCAGGATCGCCGGGATCCGGTCGGGGTCGATCTTGCCCTCCCCCACGGCCACGAGCGTCCCGGTCAGCGCGCGCACCATCTGATGTAGGAACGCGTTGGCCCGGAACGCGAGCTCCAGCCGATCGCCTCGCAGGGAGATCGAGACGCGCAGCAGGTCCCGCGTGGTGGGCTTCCCCGGACCCGGATGCCGGCAGAACGACGTGAAGTCGTGCTCCCCGATCAGGTGCCCCGCGGCTCGCCGCATCGCCCCGAGCCGCGGTTCGAACGGGTGGTGCCACACGAACGCCGCATCGAACGGGCTCGGCACCGAGCCAACGGCGACTCGGTACCGGTATTCGCGCGCGCTGGCTGAGAAGCGAGCATCGAACCCCGCGGGCATCCCGCGTACGTCGAGCGCAACCACCTCAGGGCCGAGCCGACCGTTCACGGCGTTACGGATCGATCCAGGCTGACGAGACGAACTCGTTGCGAACGAGGCGACCTGTCCGCGCGCATGCACGCCGGCGTCGGTCCGCCCGGCGACGGCGAGCTTCACCGGTGCGCGCGTCACCTCGCTGAGGACCTCGGTGAGGACGCCCTCGACCGTGCGGATCCGGGGATCCCGCTGCGCCGCCCACCCCCGGAACCGGGTTCCGTCGTACGCGAGCAGCAGCCGGATGGTTCGCTCCACGCGAACCTTACTCGCCGCGCTCCACCAGCTCGATGCGGGCCATCGGCGCGGCGTCGCCCTTGCGAGGACCGAGCTTGAGGATGCGTGTGTAGCCGCCGTTGCGCTCCTCGAACCGGGGCCCGATCTCGTGGAAGAGCCGCGCGACCACGTCGCGGTCGGGGATGTCCTTCAACACCTCCCGCCGGGACGCCAGGTCACCTCGTTTCGCCTTAGTGATGAGCTTCTCCGCGTAGGGCCGAAGCGCCTTGGCCTTCGCTTCCGTGGTGTCGATCGCCTCGTGCGTGAACAGCTGCACGGCGAGCGTGGACAACAGCAGGCGCTGGTGCGCCGGACCGGAGCCCAGCCGGGGACCCTTCTTCGGTCTGGGCACGGACTCAGTCCTCCCGGAGTCCGAGACCGAGCTCCTCGAGCTTGGCCTTGACCTCGTCGATCGACTTCTGACCGAAGTTGCGGATGTCCATGAGCTCGGACTCGCTCTTGAGCACCAGGTCCCCGACCGTGTTGATGCCCTCACGCTTCAGGCAGTTGTAGGAGCGCACGGAGAGGTTCAGCTCCTCGATCGTGATCGCGTAGTCGCCGGGGACCTCCTCGTCCTCGGCCGGGCCCACGGTCACGCTGGCCGCCTCAGCGAGCTCGCTGAACAGCTGCACCAGCTCGAACAAGGTGCCACCGGCGGACGCGACGGCTTCCCTGGGCGTGACCGAACCGTCGGTCTCCACGTCGAGGATCAGGCGATCGCGGTCGGTCATCTGCTCGACGCGCGTGTTCTCGACCGAGTAGCTGACCTTGCGAACCGGCGAGAAGATGGAATCGACCGGGATCACGCCGATCGGGTCGCGCGGCTTCTTGTTCTTGTCGGCCATGCGGTAGCCGACGCCCCGCTCGACCGTCATCTCCATCTCCAGCGAGGCACCCTTGCCGAGCGTGGCGATGTGCAGATCGGGGTTGAGGATCTCGACGCCGGCGGGCGGGGCGATGTCGCCGGCCGTGACCTCCGCGGGGCCCTTGGCCTTCAGGTACACGACCGTAGGCTCGTCGAGGTCGGAGCGGATCACGAGCTCCTTGAGGTTCAAGATGATGTCGGTGACGTCCTCCGTCACCTTGGGGATCGTGGAGAACTCGTGCAGCACACCGTCGATCCGAACGGACGAGATGGCCGCGCCGGGGATCGACGACAGCAGCGTGCGGCGGAGCGAATTCCCAACGGTGTAGCCGAAGCCCGGCTCGAGCGGCTCGATCGCGAACCGTGAGCGGGTCGGCGTGACGACGTCCTCAGTGATCTGAGGCCTCGCGACGATGAACAAGGTGCTTCCCTCCTTCGGCGGGGGATCATCCACTCCTACCCCGCTCGTGTTCTGCCCGGCAACCATGCAGGCTGCCGGGTGCTACAGCGCCGTCCGCTAGACGCGGCGGCGTTTCCGAGGCCGGCAGCCGTTATGCGGCACCGGTGTGACGTCTTGTATGCCCGCCACCTCGAGGCCGGCGGCTGCGAGCGACCGGATCGCGGTTTCGCGCCCCGAGCCCGGACCCTTCACGAACACGTCGACCTTCTGGAGGCCGTGCTCCTGCGCCTGGCGAGCGGCCTTCTCGGCGGCGAGCTGCGCCGCCCACGGTGTGGACTTGCGTGACCCCTTGAAGCCGACGTTGCCCGCACTGGCCCAGCTGAGCGTGTTGCCCTGCAGGTCGGTGATCGTGACGATCGTGTTGTTGAACGTCGACTTGATGTGTGCCTGACCGTGGACGACGTTCTTCTTCTCCCGGCGCCTGGTCTTCTTGGCCTTCGGTTTCGCCATGTCTCTCCGTTCCGGCTCGCGTCCGCGGCCTTACGTTTTTCTGGCCGCCTTCTTCTTGCCGGCGATCGCTTTCTTGGGTCCCTTCCGCGTCCGTGCGTTGGTGTGGGTGCGCTGCCCTCGGACCGGCAGCGAACGACGGTGCCGGATCCCCGCGTAGCAGCCGATCTCGATCTTGCGCTTGATGTCCTGGGCCACCTCGCGCCGAAGGTCGCCTTCCACCTTCAGGTTCTGGTCGATGAACGCTCGGATGCGGACGACCTCTTCCTCGGACAGGTCGCGAACCTTCGTCGATGCGTCGACGCCGGACCCCTGCACGATCAGCGAGGCGCTCGTGCGACCGACGCCGTAGATGTACGTCAACGCGATGTCGAGCCGCTTGTCGCGGGGGAGATCGACGCCTGCGATGCGAGCCACGTGTGTCCGTCCTTCCCGTTCCTGGCCGTCAGCCCTGCCGCTGCTTGTGCCGGGGGTTCGAGCAGATCACGAGGATGCGCCCGCGGCGGCGGATCACGCGGCAGCGATCGCACATCTTCTTGACGCTCGGTCGAACCTTCATCCCGACGCTCCTAGGAGCCTACTTGTACCGATACACCACACGGCCTCGCGTGAGGTCGTACGGCGAGAGTTCCACCAGGACCCTGTCTCCCGGGAGGATCCGGATGTAGTGCATCCGCATCTTGCCCGAGATGTGGGCCAACACCCTATGCCCGTTCTCCAGTTCGACCCGGAACATCGCGTTGGGCAACGGTTCGATGACCGTCCCCTCGACTTCGATCGCGTCTTTCTTCGGCACGCTCCAGTTCGTTCCTTCGAACGGGTTCCGCCTGGCCCGGGGCACGCACGAAGCAGGCCTCCGAACAGGGCGGGCAGCAAGTATAGGGCCCGGCTGCCCAACACGTCCATCATGCCTGCTCAGCGCAGGTGAAGGCCGCCGAGGGTCCAGATGTTTCCATCGATACCCGTCCGGCCCCGCAGATCGAGCTCGCGTCTGACGGGATCCGGATCCTTCTGAAGCCACACGTTTGTCCTTCGTCGAAGGGGTGTGGGCCTCCACCCGAGGGTCAGCTGGATGGATTTGCGATGCTTTTGCGTCCGTGCGATAAGAGGGGCCGTCGATGAAGCCAAGTCCGAAGGGGGGAACATCGGCATGAAGAGAGCTCGCGTAGTGGTGGCACTGGTCGTGGCTGCCATGGCCCTAGCCGGAGGCGCGATCGCCGCGACGGGATCCTCACAGTCGAATGGCGGGGATGCCGTGGCTCACAGAGGGATCGGCCCAGTCAACCTGAAGTACGGCCGAGCGGCCGCCTATGTCGACCAGGGCGGTGAGCTCCTGGCGGCGAAGGGCATCGTCAAGGTCGTTCGTAAGGACGTGGGCATCTTCTGTGTCCTGCTCCAGGACAAGTCGATCAATGCGGCTCGGACGGTTCCACAGCTCACGGTGGAGTGGGGGAACTCGTCCGGGTTCGACCTCGACGTTCAGTGGTATCAGGGCGCCCCAGACTGCAAGAGCAACAAGCATTGGATCGAAGTCATGACGTTCACCGAGCCCTCGGCTGGCGTTTGGGACTTCGACGACATCGTCGCCTGGAACATCGTCGTTCCATAGACGACGAGCCGGCCAGGCATCAATCCGGAGAAGGGCCCGACCGGGCCCTTCTTCATCTTTCCAGCGGGCTCGGAACGACACCGCCGGCTCAGTCGCGGCGGGTCAACACCTCGGGGCCGTCCTCCGTGACGGCCACGGTGTGCTCGAAATGGGCTGCGAGAGAGCCGTCCTCGGTCTCCACGGTCCACCCGTCGGAGAGCAGCCGCGTGGCCTCTCCCCCTGCCGTGAGCATCGGTTCGATCGCGATGACCAGACCGGGTCGGAGATCGGGGCCGCGACCCGGCTTGCCGAAATTCTGGATGAAGGGGTCCTCGTGCATCTCGCGGCCGATCCCGTGTCCCCCGTACTCGCGGATGATCCCGAAGCCCGCCGGAGCTGCCACCGATTCCACGGCGTGGCCCACGTCGGAGAGCCGCCCGCCCGGTTGCGCCGCCGCGATCCCGGCCCGCAGGGCCTCCTCGGTGACCGACACCAGCCGCGCCGCCTGATCTGTGGGCGCGTCGCCGCCGACGAACACCGTGATGGCCGCGTCGCCGTGGTACCCCTCCCAGATCGCTCCGAAATCGAGCGACAGGACCTGCCCTTCGACGAGCTTGCGACGACGCGACGGGATCCCGTGGACGATCTCCTCGTCGATCGAGGCGCAGATCACGGCCGGGTACGTCCCCCGGTAGCCCTTGAACGACGACACGGCTCCCTGCTCGTCGATGTAGCGCTCAGCGACAGCGTCGAGGTCGGCCGTGGTGCGACCGGGTTCGACGGCAGCGAGCACCGCGTCGATCGTGCCGGCAACGATCCGTCCGGCACGCCGCATCTTCGCGAGCTCGTCCTGGGACTTACGGATGATCATCGCCGCTCGTGGCTCATGGCAGATCGGCGAGCGCCTCGACCGTCCGTTCCGCGACCACGTCCTCCGACGCCTCGGCGTCGATCTCGCGGAGCAGGCCGCGCTCCCAGTAGAACAGCTCGAGGGGCTCGGTCTGCTCCTCATACAGCGCGAGTCGCCGGCGAACCGTCAGCTCGTCGTCATCGGCACGACGTTCGAGCGTCGCGCCATCCACGTCACAGAGCGCGTCGTTCGCCGGTGGTTTGAACTCCATGTTGTACGTGCGCTTGCAGACGGGGCAGATCCAACGGTTCGCGAGCCGGCGCACCGCCATCTCGGCGGAGATCGTGAACTTCAGCACGGCCGACAGCGGGGCCCCAACGTCGGCGAGCGCGTCCTCCAGGGCCTGTGCTTGCGGCACCGTCCGAGGGAACCCGTCGAGGATGAACCCCTTCTCCGCGTCGGGATCGGCCAGGCGATCCGTCACCATCTGCACGACCAGATCATCGGGGACGTATTCGCCTCGGTCCATGTACGCGCGAGCGCGAACCCCCAGCCCGGAGCCTCGCTGCACGTGCTCGCGCAGGATCTCGCCGGTCGAGACCTGTGGGATGCCGTAGCGCTCGACGAGCCGCTGGGCCTGCGTTCCCTTCCCCGCCCCCGGGGGTCCGAGCAGGACGAGCCGCATCGCGCCCTACTTCAGGAAGCCCTCGTAGTGCCGCATCAGCAGCTGCGACTCGATCTGTTTCATCGTCTCGAGGGCGACGCCGACGGCGATCAGGATCGATGTCCCGCCGAAGGGGAACCGGTTCAGGTTCCAAACGGCCAGCACCACCGTGGGGATCAGGGCGACCGCCGCGAGGAACAGGGCGCCGGGCAGCGTGATGCGTACGAGGATGTCGTTGAGGTAGGTGGCCGTGGGCGCACCCGGTCGGATCCCAGGGATGAACCCACCTTGCTTGCGCAGGTTGTCGGCCTGTTTCACCGGGTCGAACTGGATCGCGGTGTAGAAGTACGCGAAGAACACGATCAACGCCGCGAGGACGCCCATGTAGATGATGCTGCGTTGATTGTTGAGGTAGCGGCTGACGACGTTCTGGAACCATTCGGCGTGGTACACGCTCGCCAGCAGCGTCGGGAAGTACATCACCGATGTCGCGAAGATGATCGGGATCACACCGGCCTGGTTGACCTTGAGGGGTAGGTAGGTGCTCGAGCCACCCATCATCTTCCGGCCGACCACCCGTTTGGCGAAGCTGATCGGGATCTTGCGCTGTCCCTGGTCCATGAACACGACCGCGACGATGATGCCGATGCCGATCGCCAGGATCACCGCGAACTTGAAGCCCCCACCCTGCTGCAGGATCGTGTTCCCCTCGGCGGGAAGCTGCGAGATCACGCTCGTGAAGATCAGGATCGACATGCCGTTGCCGACGCCGCGCTGCGTGATGAGCTCGCCGAGCCACATGATCATGGCCGTCCCGGCGGTGAGGGTGAGCACGATCAGGGCGACGTTGGGCGCCGTGAACGTGCAGTCGGCACCCGGGCATCCGGGGAAGATGTCGGGGATCCCTGCCTGTCCGGAGTGGAACAGGAACACGATGCCGGTCGACTGCAACAGCGCCAGCACGACCGTGACGTAGCGCGTGTACTGGTTGATCTTCTTGACCCCGACCTCGCCCTGATCCTGCAGCGCCTGCAGCTTCGGGATCACGACCGTCAGCAGCTGCATGATGATCGAGCTCGTGATGTAGGGCATGATCCCGAGCCCGAACACAGCCATGCGTCCGAGCGCCCCGCCGGAGAAGATGTTGATGAACTGGAGGAACCCGCCGGCGCCCTGCTGCTCGATCGCCCGTTGGATGATGCCGAAGTCCACGACCGGCACCGGGACATGGGCGCCGAACCGGTAGACGGCGATGATGAACAGGGTGAACAGGATCTTGGCCCGGAGGTCCGGGATCCGGAACGCGTTGAGGAAGGCCTTCAGCACGGTCCCGTAAGCCTACCCCGGCCTCAGGCCAAGACCTCGGCCCGGCCGCCCGCCTGTTCGATCTTGGCCTTGGCCGCAACGGAGAACGCGTGGGCCTTCACGACGAGGGCGTGATCGATGTCCCCGCGCGCGAGGATCTTCACGGGCTTGCCCTTGCGGGCGAGCCCGTGGGCGTACAGCCCGTCGGGGGTGACCTCGCCGTCGGCGAAGTACTTCGACAGGACCTCCACGTTCACGGCCGCGTACTCGACGCGGTTGGGGTTGGTGAAGCCCTTCAGCTTCGGGATACGGCGTTGCAGCGGCATCTGCCCGCCTTCGAACCACGCGGGGACGTTCTTGCGGGCTCCGGTCCCTTTCGTGCCGCGGCCCGCCGTCTTCCCGCGCGCACCCGCACGGCCGCGGCCCACCCGCGTGCGATCCTTCTTCGCGCCCTCGGCGGGCTTCAGGTGGTGGACCTTCATCGGCTACTCCTTCCCCGCCCGGCGCTCCGCACCTTCCCCGGCGACCTCCTCGACCTGCACGAGGTGCCGCACCTTCGAGATCATGCCGCGGATCTCGGGCCGGTCCTCCTTGAGCACGGAGTCGTTGATGCGGTGCAGGCCGAGGCGACGCACGGTGTCCTTCTGATCGCGGGGGCGATCGATCACGCTTCGGGTCTGGGTCACCTTCAGCTGCGTCATCGGCGGCCTCCGCGTCCGGCGGGGCGTCCGCCGGGCTGGCGGGACGGCGCGGACTGATCGGTGTAGACCTCTTCGAGGGCGGCCGTCCGCGTGGCTTGCACGCGCGCATCGGCGGCCGCCACGGCCTCGAGCATGGGCTTCGGCGCGACCTCGTGCACATCGCGGCCGCGGAGCTGCGCGACCTGGTTCGGTCGGCGGAGGGAGTGCAACCCTGCGACCGCGGCCTTCACGATGTTGATCTGGTTCGAGGATCCGAGCGACTTCGACAGCACGTCCTTGATGCCGGCACATTCGATGAGGGCGCGAACCGCCCCGCCCGCGATCACGCCGGTCCCGGGCGCGGCCGGCTTCAACAGGACCACTCCGGCGCCCGCCTCGCCGATCACCTCGTGGGGGATCGTCGTGCCCATCATCGGCACCTCGAACATCTTCTTGCGCGCCTCCTCGACGCCCTTCGCGATCGCGGACGGCACCTCTTTCGCCTTGCCGTAGCCGACGCCGACGCGGCCAGCGCCGTCGCCCACCACGACCAGCGCCGCGAACGAGAAGCGACGGCCCCCCCGCACCACCTTGGCCACGCGGTTGATGGAGATCACCCGCTCCTCGTACGGGCTCTTCTCCTCGCTCCTGGCGTCGTAGCGTCGCATCAGATCTGCAGTCCTCCCT
>Ga0081455_10007008_pt1 | contig 11977 bp, 12 predicted proteins | sample TabmetS3T2R1_FD_70207 | JGI IMG/M metagenome (GOLD analysis project Ga0081455, IMG submission 70207) | Tabebuia heterophylla rhizosphere microbial communities from the University of Puerto Rico - S3T2R1 | ecosystem: Host-associated > Plants > Roots > Rhizosphere ...
CCGCCCACGGCCGAGGGCAAATTCCAACGTTCAGGTTACCCAGATTTGCGCATCACCGATCTGGAGAGCAAACGCATGTTCTATCTGGATCCCAAGCTTTATGGTACCGGAAGCCGCGACGGTAGTTTTCGCACGTTTTATTTCGAGCCGAAGAAGTCGACCAATAAAGTACGAGATGACGCGGTTCATTTCGTGGTTGGCTTTGAGCATGCTCCGCGTCAAAATGCATCGACTTGTCCGACCGCGACGTGGAAATTCACGCGATGGGACCTTGTCGATCTCTCGCGGTTTACCGTCAAACTGAAGGCCGAATTTCAAGGGAGCAACCACGACTTGTACCGCGCAGAAGCAATTGTCGCGTCCAGCGCGAAGTGATTTGATCAGCGCTCGGCTCGTACCGACATGTGCTCCAACATGAGCAAAAACATGAGTAAGAGTTGCTGAGCACCTCGCAGGAAGTAATGGTATTATACCCAATGATCTCCCGGGCTAAGGAAACATTTCAGTTCGACGCAATAGACGATGTTCTGAGCGACATCGCCAAAGGACGTATGGTAGTCGTCACCGACGACGCCGATCGCGAGAACGAAGGTGACCTGGTCATGGCGGCGGAAAAAGTGACACCTGAAGCGGTCAACTTCATGGCGACGCATGGCCGGGGCTTGATTTGTGTTCCCGTTTCGAATGAGCGGGCCGACCAACTCGGCTTGCAACGCATGGTGGCGCAAAACCGCGAAAAGCATAATACCGACTTCACGGTTTCCGTGGACGCGGCGCGAGGCGTGACGACCGGCATAAGCGCCTATGATCGCGCAACGACAATACTGGCCATCGCCAACCCGAAATCGGCGCCGGAAGATTTGAACCAACCGGGCCATATATTTCCGCTGCGGGCCAAAGACGGCGGCGTACTGCGGCGTGCGGGTCACACCGAAGCTGCTGTGGACCTGGCAAGAATGGCAGGCCTGCAGTCGGCAGGCGTGCTTTGCGAGATTCTGCACGACGACGGCACGATGGCGCGTCTTCCGGAGCTGATGGAGTTTCGCAACAAACATGGGCTGCGCATTTGCACGATCCAGAGCTTGATCGCCTTTCGACGCAAAAGCGAGAAACTTGTGGATCTAGAGCAAATCGTAAAAATGCCGACCGATTACGGCGACTTCGATTTACATTTGTATCGCTCGAAGGTCGATGGACAACATCATCTTGCACTCGTGAAAGGTCAGATCGACAAGAACAAACCGACCCTTGTGCGGGTGCACAGCCAATGTCTTACGGGGGACGTTTTCGCGTCACGCCGGTGCGATTGCGGAAATCAATTGCACGCCGCGCTCCGGCAAATCGAGGAGGAAGGCCAGGGCGTTCTGGTTTACATGCGACAGGAAGGTCGGGGTATCGGATTGGCGGCAAAAATCCACGCTTACAAATTGCAGGAGGAAGGATTCGACACGGTGGAGGCAAATGCGAAACTCGGATACGCAACTGACCTGCGCGATTACGGGCTTGGTGCGCAGATTCTTTTCGATCTGGGCGTGCGGAAGTTCCGTTTCCTTACCAATAACCCGAAAAAAGTTGTCGGCCTTGAGGGCTACGGTTTGGAAATGATCGAGCAGGTGCCGATCCGGGCCGAAGCCAATCCGCACAACGAAAAATATCTGGAAACAAAAAGGACGAAGCTCGGGCACCTACTGTGATTGCCGATTGCCGATTGTCGATTGCCGATTGCGGCGCGCTCGAATTCAAGATCTGAATACCGATGGCGAAATCGGCACCGTCTCGTCCGGGAATTGCGAAGTCCAAGGGCGCGTTCCACATCATTGCGAGCCGGTTTAATAAGGAATACGTGGACGGACTCGTCGATCATGCCACGCAAGAGCTGTCCGCGCTTGCGCCAAACGCAATGATTTCTCTCCATTGCGTACCCGGTTCATTCGAGATTCCCGTAGTCGCACGTGAGTTGGCGGCGCAACATCAAGCTGACGCCATCATCGCGTGTGGGGTCATCCTGCAAGGCGAAACCAATCACGCACAAAACCTGAGTCGCTCCGTTACTGATGCCCTGCAGCGCATCGCCATAGAGCGCGGTGTGCCGGTAATCAACGCGGTACTCAGTTTTGATAACGAGAACCAGGCGCGGGCACGTTGTCTTGAAAATAAAATCAATCGTGGAACCGAAGCCGCGCGGGCAGCGGTGGAAATCGCGAACGTCTTGTCGGAGCTTCGAAGCAAAACAAAGAGCGGCGGTTTCCAAACCGCCGAGGGATAATGGGCAAACGAAGACGCGCTAGAGAAGCTGCCGTTCAATATCATTTCTGGCGTGATCTTCAGCGCGGCGAAGCGCCGGATAGAATTGATGATTTTTGGGAGTTTTGCCCTGCTCCCGCACGGGTGCGCGAATTCGCACAGCCATTGATCGAAGGCATGGTGGGGCATTTGCCGGACATCGATGAGCATATCCGCCGTTACTGTGAGAACTACGAATTTCGCCGGATTTCAGCTGTAGATCGCAATGTTCTGCGGCTGGCGATTTATGAAATGCTTTACCGAGACGACATCCCGCCGGTTGTCTCCATAAACGAGGCGATCGAGTTGGCAAAGGCGTACGGAGGAGCAGATTCCGGTCGATTCGTGAACGGTATTCTCGATCGGATTCGAAAAGATTTGGACAGGCCGGCGCGCGAACCGGTGAAAAAAGAACTGTAGCCGCCGCGCTATGGCGCGCACACTTCGCACAGCGAAGCGGCTACAAGAACACATGAATTTTCTTGAATCACTCGCCAAGCAATTTGCCGGCAAACCGATTGATTGGGATGAGCTCGAAGAAACGCTCATCCGCGCCGATCTCGGTGTGCCGATGACAATGCGCATCATCAAAACGCTTCAGGAACGGGAGGCGTGGGCTTTACTAGGAATCGGCGACGTAATCAAAGCGGTGCGCGAAGAGATCGCACGCATTTTGCCCCGCGATCCTGCGCCAATTCGTCGAGCGACCGGCAAACCGACTGTGATTTTAATTGTCGGCGTGAACGGAACCGGCAAAACAACATCGACAGCAAAACTCGCGCGCAATCTCATGTATGGCGGCAAGTCGGTCATGCTCGCGGCCGCAGACACATTTCGAGCCGCGGCCATCGAGCAACTCGACATCTGGGCAAAAAGACTCGGCATTGAAATCGTTCGCGGTCAGCACGGCGCAGATCCCGCAGCGCTTTGTTACGAAGCGTATCAGGGAGCACTCAAGCAGGGAGTTAATTTCTTGCTTTGCGACACAGCAGGCCGGCAACACACGAAAGCAAATCTGATGGCCGAGTTGCAGAAGATAAAACGCTCTCTGGGCAAACTCGACGCAGACACACCGCAGGAGACGTTAGTCGTCGTCGATGCGAGCACAGGAAGCAACGCTTTAAGTCAGGCACGCGAGTTTCAAAACGCCCTGGGACTCACCGGCCTGATCGTGACCAAACTCGATGGCAGCGGCAAAGGAGGGATCGTGGTGGCGATTCAGGATGAACTTGGAATCCCCACGCGCTTCGTCGGCACTGGCGAAAAGCTCGACGATTTTGGGGAATTCGATCGAAAGACATACCTGGAAAATTTATTGTGATTTGAGCAAAGGCTCGACTATCGAAAAGCGAGCGCAATAGTTTGGTCTCACGATGTTCAAACGACTTCTCTCGCCATTTGAGCAAAGTCGCTCCGCAAAAACCGTCGAAATTTATGGTTGGATCATTTTGATCGAAGGCGGGTTGCTTCTGCTGTTTCCTGATTTTATGGCAAAACTTATGCATTTCGGTCCGCTGACTACACAAGCCTCGGGATTCTTGCGTTTAATCGGCATGCTCGTTTCGGGATTTGGCATGCTTTACATCCTAAGCGGACGCCTCAACGCCGACGGCTTTGTCTTCGCGACATTAATCGATCGACCATTTGTCGCACCGACGATGGCTACGCTGTGGTTTTTTGGGGCCTTGCCTGGTCCGCTTGCGCTCTTATTTGCCATCGAAGATTCTGCAAGCTGGCTTTGGACTTTGCTCACGTGGCGTGCCGAGCAGCCGTAACGTGCCGGGAGCACCGATCTACAACCTAAAGAACGCCAGGCAGACAAAGACCGCCGCGAACACACAGATGAGGTCGACCAGCAGCATCGTGCTTAGTGCGTAACGGGTATTCTTGATCTTCACACTTCCGAAGTAAACGGCGAGGACGTAGAAGGTCGTTTCCGCTGCGCATTGAAAAACGCAACCGAGACGCCCCGCGAAGGAGTCTGCCCCGTACGTATACATCGCGTCGAGGAGGAATCCGCGGCTTCCGGCCGAGTTGAATGGTCGAAGAATTGCGATTGGCAGCGCGTTGACGATTTGGTCGCTCACGTGAACGGCGCGAAACACGGTAGTTAGTCCGGCCGCCAAAATCTCGAAGAGTCCACTATTTCGGAAAAGCGAGATTGCCACTAGCATTCCAAGAATATACGGGAAAATGATGCGCCCGACTGTTAGCCCGTTGTATGCGCCCTCGACGAATGAATTGAAGATCGTGGTATCCTTTGCCGCGAATTGCTTTTCGCGTAACAAGCTGTAACCGAAAATCGCGAAGATAAGGCCGAGCAGCAAACCGTTTGAAAGATTGCCGGTGAAATGGCTTTTGCTGATCAGATCTAGCCGCATGATATAAACGAGCAGCACGGTGATGATGGCAGCGACGCCGCCGATTGCGATCACAATCCTGGCCTTAAACAAATTGATTCGCTGGCGAATTCCAACAAGTACCAGCGCCGATACTGTGCCAATGAAAGAGGTGATGATGCATGGTAGCATCACGTCCGCCGGGTTCGCCGCATGCGCCGCCGCGCGATAACCAATGATCGAAGTCGGGAGGAGCGTGAGCCCAGCCGCATGCAAACACATGAACATAATCTGTGAATTGCTTGCGCGGTCTTTATGATCGTTCAGGTCCTGGAGGCTCTCCATCGCTTTCAAACCGAACGGTGTTGCCGCGCTGTCCAGACCGAGGAAATTCGCGGCGAAATTCAACGTCATGTAGGAGATCGACGGGTGACCGCGCGGCACATCCGGAAAAATTTGGATGAAAATCGGACTAAGGAATTTTGCAACACGTTCAGCAGCGCCGCTATCGATCAGCAACTGCAGGATGCCGCTGAAGAACGCTAGGTAGGCAATTAGCGGCAACAAGATTTCAAAGATCGTAACTTTACATTGAGGCAGGACGCCGTCAGCGGCCTGTTTGCCAGCATAAAGCTTCAGGACCTCGTTGTCGGTCGTATACTGATACTCTTTGTTTTCGATCGTGATTTTGTGATCGGACGCGCTTTGCAAGCTGCGCTCCACTTCAGGTGGCAGCTTATCGAAGTAATACTCGCGTTGCAGCAGCGGATCGTCCTTCTTACCGCTTACGGCAAATTCGATGGAATAGTATCGGCCGGTAAAGAGCTGAACGAGGAGAAAGCCAATCGAACAAAGGAAAAGAGCGACCCAAAATCTGCTTAACGCCATCTGGAACTAGTTCACGGGCTGAAATTGCGTCACGACCGCACTTAAAGCAGTACGCTAGATTCGCCGCAAGCCCAAAACTGAATCGCAGCGCCGACACAATCGTTCGCTGCATACAGCGCTCCCGAAGCTGGTCGACCGGAATGAACGCGCCGCAACCATTTTATGTCTAATCTGCGAATTTAGTTAGGAAACAAAAACCCCCGCGCATTCCTTAAGGAAGCGTGACTATGCGCAGAGCTGAGCACTGCAAGGGGACAATTCTCACATGAGACAGCAAGGATGAGAGCAATGCGATTAACTCACGACCACAAACATTCATATAGGACTCTTTGGTTTGGGCTGGCTGGCACGATCGTTGTGATTGTCGGTTCTATTTTATTCGGGTATGCTCAAAGCCAGAAGCACGAAGCCGAGAAAATGAATCCGACCAAACCCCTTCCAACTGATGCTGAACTGCGCGAAAAATTAACCAAAGACCAGTACAAGGTGACGCGCCAATGCGGCACGGAAACACCGTTTCACAACGCCTACTGGGACAATCACAAGCCCGGAATCTACGTCGACATCATTACGGGCGAACCCCTCTTTAGTTCGCTCGACAAATTCGACAGCGGCACGGGTTGGCCCAGCTTCACTAAAGCGATTAAGTCAGAGAACGTAACAGAAAAGCGGGATACCTCTTACGGAATCGAGCGCGTTGAGGTTCGCGGGAAATCGAGTGATTCGCATCTTGGCCATTTGTTCGACGATGGCCCTGCCCCGACTGGTCAACGATTCTGCATAAACTCCGCCGCCTTGCGCTTCGTTCCGGTTGAAAAGTTGAAGGAAGAAGGCTACAGCGAATACCTCTCGTTGTTTCAGTCACAGCCGCAGCAAGAACAACAGCAAACGGGTGGCGAACAGGTTCAGGCGAAAAAGTAACCGCATCTTGTTGTCGTAGACGCCGCAATCCTCCGCCCGAGTAGCTCATTCTGTGTCGGTGTCTTTTGAAAAGAGTAACGGACACCATAACTTACGGCTAGCATGACCCGCGATGATTTTGACTACGCGCTTGAAAATACACGCGTGATCCTTGCCCCGGAGCGCCAGATCGCGACCTTCGGCAGCACGAGTTTCAATTTCTATCTGATCTCGGAGTTGATGGACCGTGTGAATCAAGTGCGGATTCGAAACGGGAAAATCCAGGCGGAACGCCCACAGATTCTGACGCCGGAGCATTATTGCCGGTTGCTACTGGAGGGCTTCGGAGACAAGGCGGAGCGATACGTGGATCAATTGCGTGAACACACACGAAATATTGCGGTGCTCCGTTACGGTTTTCAATTTCGCAAAACCGATCTAAACGAACAAACGCTGAGCGACTCAATCGACACGGTGATCAATCGCACCAGGCGCCAGGTGGAAAATAAAAATGAACCTCTCAGCGCCATCATACAAGGCGTAGACGACGCGTGGGAAGTTTGTCTACTGAAGTTCACTATTGATCTTGTGGAGCGCTCGGCCGGCGATAATTTCGGCGACTTTCGCAAACGCGGTTTGATTTGACACGTCTCGCTTAGTCCACGAGGCGATTTCCAACACAAGCCTCAATCGGCGTGTCATGCTGAGCGAAGTCGAAGCATCTTGGTATTTTAGGCACAGGCGTCACGGAGCACATGAACAGAGATTCTTCGCTTCGCTCCGCTCAGAATGACAACTTCAGGTTTGTGGGGCGCTCCTCCGGCGGGAATTTCGGCGATTTCAGAAAACAGGGTTTGATCTGAACAAGGAGCGATGGCTGGGAAGCCGTCATTCCTTAGTCAAAGATGCGCCCGAATGAATGCGCCCGCGTTACTGATCGCTCGGCGACCTTCCTCCAGATGAGCATTCCACAAAGGCCATGCATGAATCATGTGCGGCCAGACTTCCAAGGTGACTGCGACAGCGGCGACACCCGTCTGGGCAGCAAGCCGACTGGCATCACTGAGCAAGGTCTCGTCGGAACCAACCTGAATTAGTATCGGAGGAAAGTTTTCGAAATCGGCGTAGAGCGGCGAGACGCGTGGATCTTTTCTGTCCATGCCAGCGGGAAGATAAGCGTCAGCTAATTCGTTCAGATATTCTTTGTGGATGAGTGGATCGACCGCGGCTTTGGTCGCAAGAGTCGAACCGGACATCGTCAGATCCGCCCATGGCGAAATGAGCCACGCGCACGCGGGAAGCTCTTCCTGTGCGTCACGCAATCGACTGATCAATGCGAGAGTGAGCCCGGCCCCTGCGCTGTCACCACCGATCGCCGTGTGCGCCGCGGCGATACCTTGATCTCGCAAAAATTGCCATGCAGTCAGCGCGTCATCGTATGCGGCGGGAAACGGATGCTCCGGTGCAAGCCGATACGCGATAGCGAGTGTGCGCATTCTCGCAGCGCGGCCCGCCTCGGTCACCAAACGACGATGGCTCGTGATCGAACCAGAACAATAGCCGCCGCCATGAAAAAACATCAGCAGACGAGAAGGATCGCTCTCGGAAACCGTGGAATATTCGCCGGGAATGCCGTTCACATCGACGGCAGCGAATTCCACGTCGTCTGCAACGGGCCAAACAGTTCCAACCTCGTCGAGCCGTTTTCGCCTTGCGGGCCAACCAACCGGCCGTGGCTTGGAGCTCAGTAGCGCGCGGACAGCATCGATTTCGCTTTGAGCCATTCTCTTTTTACCGCGAAGTCAGCAAAGCGGTCATTAAGCGTCGCTTAACTTTCGGCTTTCGTCAGTGCGCGCAGCTTGGCATTCTGCGCGTTTGATCGGCAAGTGAAAAACTACGTCCAGCTTAATCTCAGTTTGCTTTACTGGATCTTTGTTGCGCCGTTCACCGGCCAATTCTTCAAGATCGCACCGATCTTCCGGCAAATGGTTTTCATCGGCGTGCGCGCCGCGCCAATGGTTGCGTTAACCGCGTTCAGCGTAGGCGTAACACTCGCGATGCAGGCTGCGCATTCTCTCGAAAGTCTCGGCGCGCAAATGTACATTCCTGATCTGGTGATGCTCACGCTGCTGCGAGAGATGGGACCTGTTTTGATCGCGGTGATTGTGATCGGCCGAAGCGGTTCTGCCGTCGCTGCTGAGCTGGGCACGATGAAAGTGTCTGAGGAAATCGAGGCGCTTGAGGTGATGGCGATTAACCCAGTGCAATTTTTGGTGGTACCTCGTTTCCTTGCGATGATGGTCATGCTGCCAGCCCTCACAATTTTTGGAAATTACATCGGCATCCTTGGCGGCTGGGCGGTCTGCGTTTTCGCGCTCGATTTCAACACCGCTGGTTACATCCTGGAAGCACTGCAAAGCGCGGAACCTTGGGATTTGTATTCAGGAATGATCAAGAGCGTCGTCTTCGCCTGGATAGTCATTACGGTCGCGTGCAATGCGGGGTTAACTGTTGAAGGTGGCGCCGAAGGTGTGGGGCAGGCGACTACCACGTCGGTCGTGCAAGCCTTGCTCGCAATGTTAGTCATGAACGCTGTGCTCACTGGAGTTTTCTTTTTTGCAGGATGAAAACCGACGGGAGACCAATGATCGAGGTTGACGGCCTTGTTCGTAAATTTGGCGATCGCGCCGTGCTCGATGACATCTCATTCAACGTCCACCCTGGCGATACGCTCGTTATCATGGGAGGCAGCGGCTGCGGCAAGAGCACGTTACTGAGGCATATGATCGGCTCCATGAAGCCGACTTCAGGGACGGTGAAACTCTTTGGAGAAGAAATCACCGGTATGAAGGAACGCGAGATCATCCGCGTTCGGTTGCGATTTGGAATGTTGTTCCAATCCGGCGCGTTGCTCGCGTCTCTTACCGTGGGCGAGAACGTAGCACTGCCACTCTTGCAGCACACCGACAAATCGAATGACGAGATCCAGGAAATCGTGGAGCAAAAACTTCAGATGGTTGGTCTGACAGGCTTTGAGAATCTTAGGCCTGACGAAATCAGTGGCGGGATGAAGAAGCGCGTGGGACTTGCGCGTGCTCTGGCGCTCGATCCGGAGTTACTGTTTAGCGATGAGCCGACTTCAGGACTCGATCCGATCATGACCGCCGTGATTGACGAACTCACCCTGAAATTGGCGCGGGAAAAAGGCATGACCGCGGTGGTGGTCAGCCACGACATGACCAGCGCCTTTCGCATCGCTACGCGCATGATTATGCTTGGCCACGGCGGCATTGTGGCGCAGGGTACGCCGGATGAAATCCGCGCTAGCGCGAACCCTGAGGTGCAGCAATTTATTAAAGGCGAACCCGACGGCCCGATCCCGCTAAATCTTTCACAGGACGAGCACGAGCACCACCAGCACGTGAAGCCACGACCCTTCGCCAGAGCACGCGGTAGATTCCATCGCAAGGCACTATGAAGCGCAACCTGTCGGATTATTTTGTGGCGCTGTTTGTAATCGCATGCAGCGTTGTTCTCCTCGGCGCGCTCACATTTGCACTCACGGGTCGACAGTTGAAAAAACCGACACGCACCCTGCAGATCAATTATGAAGACGTTACTGGCATAAAAGTGAATTCCGAAGTGCGCTACGCAGGCGCGCCAGCGGGACGGGTGATGGCGATGCGTCACCTCACCGCGCAGGAGCGCGAGGCAACCGCAAACAAAAAAGACGCGGTGCGCGTGACAGTGAGCCTCGACGAAGGGATCCCGCCGTTGCCCACGGATATTACTGCCACGCTCAGTTCCGATACGATGTTATCTCCGAAATTCGTGGCACTCTCCGCAGGGACACCCGGTGGTCCGACACTCGCAAATAACGCAGCAATCGAAGGTCACCCAGCATATGGGCTTGAACAAATCACCGCAGCAGCCGGACCATTATTCGAGGACGCAAGCAAACTGCTGAATAATCTCAATGTAACGGTCACCGATCTAAAAAAAGATCTCGACGATTTCGCGCCGAAACTAGGGCCGCTGGCTGATTCGCTAAAGTTGGACGCGGATAACATCCAAAACGTCATCACAAATATCGATAGCCTGGCCAAAGGTGCGGACTCCGTCCTTGGAACAGCCGACAAGTTCATCAGCACGACTGACAAAGGGCTTCAGGAGCAGTTGAAACAACTCCATGTCACGCTTCTGAATCTGAAAGTGGTCACCACGTACGCCAAGGAGCTCGTCGAGAATCTCGCCGAAAAGCCAAACCGCATCATCTTTAGTGGCAAACCAATTACGCTCACACCGGAATCAGACATTCTCAAAAGTTCGAAACCTCTCCCTGCCACACGACCTTGATTAATGGCTGCGCACATGGAGTTGGCAAGCAGCCGCCAATGACTCGAAACAAATCTCAGCGGCTTTTAGTCATCACCTTTTAGTCCTCACCTGGATCACGTTCGAGTTGGGACTTGTACCGTTGCCGTTATACGCGCGTACCCGGTAATAATAGAGCGTGCGCGCGGCTAGGCCGGTCACGCTTTTACTAGTCACGTTTCCTACATCCAGATCTTGGTATCCGGGTACGTAATTGGTGAATGAACTGTCCGTAGCCACATCCAAACGGTAACCTGTCGAAGTGGGTACGCTGCGCCAGTTCGCAGTGAAGCTGCTGGCGGTCACGTTCGTTGCCTTTAGCGCCCTCGGAGCCACTGGCGTCGGCGCTGGCGTAGCTGTGGCAGTCGCAGTGGGCGTCGGCGTTGCTGTTGCTGTTGCTGTTGCCGTAGCTGTAGGTGTCGCTGTCGGCGTCGGTGTGGCGGCCGGGAACTGGAATTTGCCGACGCGTGTAAACCAGTTAGCGCTGCTAGTGACAGGATAATATTCGTTGGTGTGCCAGAAGGTGACATTATCGACAGGATCGATGGTGGTCATGCTGTAATCTCCCCAGCGTCCGCTGGAATGCGTCTGGTGACCACCCCCCGCGATCAGGATGGCTTCGCCCTGACCCAGATTATTCAGTGGATCGGCAGCCAGCCTCCCGGCATAACGAATGGAAGGGTTTTGAGCCGCGCTGGAGGTAGAATAGCCGATGGCCGTGTTCCCGTTTTGATCCACGGCGATGCTAGGCATCCAGCGCCACAAACCATCGTTGCCGTTATTCCAGCTTTGCTGCTGCACGGGTGTGGCTGGGAAATTCCCGCCACTCACATTGAATTGATACCAGCGAACCGCGGTGGGCCCATTCGGATAATTCAGAAGAACCGTCTGACTGGCCCAGAGCGATTCCACGCCGGCGCGATTTTGATAGACGACTGGCGTCATGATCTTATCGCCCAAGGTATCCAATTTTGCCGTCGTCCCAGTCTGCGGCACCAACAGGGTGGTCGTGGTGAATGCGTCCACAAACCCAGCGACAGTAATGTTGGCATTAGGGCTATGGTTTACGCCAATGCCCAACGTTGAGTTAGCTGGAGTGCCAAAATCGACGTGAAACTTCCAGCCGTGGACTTGGGTGAGGGTCACACCGCCGGTAGCAGGGCTGTCAACCGACAATAGAAATTCATCTCTGC
>Ga0081455_10007009_pt1 | contig 11976 bp, 9 predicted proteins | sample TabmetS3T2R1_FD_70207 | JGI IMG/M metagenome (GOLD analysis project Ga0081455, IMG submission 70207) | Tabebuia heterophylla rhizosphere microbial communities from the University of Puerto Rico - S3T2R1 | ecosystem: Host-associated > Plants > Roots > Rhizosphere ...
CGGCGACGGCTGGCTGCGCAGCGCGGAGCTCTACGACCCGGTTCGCGGACGCTGGTCGCGCGCCGCGCCGATGACCGCCGCCCGCGAGCACGCGAGCGCGACCCTCCTCGCGAACGGCCGCGTGCTGGTCGCCGGCGGCGGCAGCCCGAGCGCGACCCGGTCCGCCGAGCTCTACGACCCGGCTGCGCGCAGGTGGACGCCGACCGGCAGCATGACCGGGTACCACGGCCCGGCGTCCGTGCTCCTTCGGGACGGACGCGTGCTCGTCGCCGGCGGCGGCGACGAGGCAGACGTCTACGACCCCGCGACCGGCACGTGGACCGCGACCGGCCCGACCGCCGATTCCGCGGTCGGGGGCTCGGCGCTCGCCCTGCTGCCGAACGGGCAGGTCCTGAGCGTCGGCGGCGAGAAGCTCGCGTTCTGCAGTCCCAAGGGGTGCTCCACCCAGCCGTCCGCCGTGGCCCAGCTCTACACCCCGTAATCGCGTCGGCACGCCGACCCGGGTCAGTCGACGATGGTGCCGGCGCTGACGTTGGCGACGGTCGCGGTCATCGCGCCGGCGCGGTCGGACGCGAGGAAGGCGGCGGTATCGGCGACCTCGGCCAGGGTCGGGAGCCGCTGGAGCAGCGTGCCCTGCTCGAGGATCGCCTGGAACTCGGCGGGGGTGACGCCGGCGGCCGCGGCCGCGGTGGCGACGTTCGCCTCGATGAGCGGGGTCTCCGGGATCGCGTGGGAACGCAGGCAGAGCACCCGGACGCCGTTTGGTCCGACCTCGAGAGCCAGTGACCGCGAGAACGCCTCGACGGCGGCCCAGGCGGCTGCCGTGCCGCCGATCAGGCGAGCCGGCAGCCGGCCGGGAACGGCCGTCAGCGTCACGATCACGCCGGATCCCTGTCCGGTCATCTGCCGGGCGGCGGCGGTCGCCGTGACGAAGTTGGAGCTCGTGTAGAAGGCGATCGGGCGGACGAAGGCGTCGACGGCGAGCTCCGTCAGGGGTCTGCGCTCCGGCGCCGGCCCCGGGCCGATCGCGTTGAACGAGATGTCGACGCCTCCCGCGCGCTCGACCACGGTCCCGAGATGCTCCTCCACCGCGTGCTCGTCGAGCGCGTCGACGTGCGCCGACTCGGCGACGCCGCCGGCGGCGGCGATCTCCGCTGCGACGACATCCACCTTCGCCACGTCGCGTCCCGACAGGAAGAGCCGCGCGCCCTCGCGTGCGAACGCCCGCGCGACGGCGCCGCCGATCGTGCCTCCGGCGGCGTAGATCACGGCAGTCTTGTTCTCGAGCAGCATGTCGCCTCCAGTTCGCGGTTGTGCCAGTCGAGACACCGCCACCCCGGCGAACGGACCGGCCGGTCCGTCCCGCCGCCGGCCGGTGTCGTTAGAAGTGATGCCAGTGAGACGTCACCGACAGGCGGGTCCGCCGTGCTGAGCGAGGACGCGCTCGGCCGCGCGCGGGCGGGTGACGAGGACGCCTTCCGCGAGCTCGTCGACCCGTACCGCGCGGAGCTGCAGCTGCACTGCTACCGGATCCTCGGCTCGCTGCAGGACGCGGAGGACCAGCTCCAGGAGACGCTGCTCGCGGCGTGGCGCGGGCTGGACGGCTTCGAGGGGCGCGCCTCCCTTCGCGCCTGGCTGTACCGGATCGCCACCAACCGCTGCCTGAACGCGCTTCGCGGCCGCCGGCGCCGCCCGCAGGAGGTCTCCCGCATGGTCGAGCCGCCCGAGCCCACCCGCAGAGCCGAGCCGGTCTGGCTGGAGCCGTACCCCGACGTCCTGCTCGAGGGGCTCGCCGATACCGCTCCGGGACCGGAGGCACGCTACGAGACGAGAGAGGCGGTCGGGCTCGCGTTCGTCGCGGCGTTGCAGCACCTGCCGCCGCGCCAGCGGGCCGCGCTCGTGCTGCGCGACGTGCTCGGCTTCCACACCGCGGAGGTCGCCGTACTGCTGGAGAGCAGCGACGCCTCGGTCAAGGGGGCGTTGCAGCGGGCGCGCGCGACGCTCGACGAACGCCTGCCCGCCCACGGCCGCGCGCCGCTGCCTCGTTCCGCGCGCGAGCGCGAGCTGCTCGCCCGGTTCGCCGCCGCCGTCGAGCGCGGCGACACGGACGGCCTCGTCTCCATGCTCACCGACGACGCCTGGGTCACGATGCCGCCCGAGCCCTACGAGTACCAGGGCCGGCAGGCGATCGCGGAGTTCCTGAAGGACCGCCAGGCCAGGCGCGGAGCGAACCTCCGCGTCGTCCCCACCCGCGCCAACGGCCAACCCGCGTTCGGCTGTTACCTCCCGGACGCCCAGGCCGCGATTGCGCGCGCCTACGCGATGTTCGTGCTCACGCTCGAGGGCGACCGCATCGCTGCCATCACCTGGTTCGGTGAGCGCAGCCTCTTCCCCCACTTCGGATTGCCGCGAACGCTTCCTGAGTAGGTTTTTGCGCCTTACCTAACGAGTATGTATACTCGTTAGGTATGAAGGAGCTCTTCCTCGCACTGCTGAGCGGCGAGCCCGCTCACGGGTACGAGCTGAAGCAGTCGCTGGAGCAGGAGTTCGGCGATCTGCTGCCGGCGCTGAATGCCGGGCAGATCTACGTGACGCTTGGACGGCTCGAGCGCGACGGCCTCGTCGTCAGTCACGCGGTGCCGGGGGACAGTCGCGGCAAGCGCGTCTACGAGCTCACCGATGCAGGGCGGGAAGCCCTCGCCGCGTGGATCGAGGCCCCTGTCGCGGCCAGGCGGATCAAGGACGAGTTCTTCATGAAGTTCGCCGTTCTCGCCTCGGCTCGCCTGGCCGAGCCGAGGCAGATCCTCGAAGAGCAGCGGCGCGAGTACCTGCAGTCGTTGCGCGACTTGAACGCGCTGCTCGACGAGAACGGGAAGGGCCCTGCGGCCGAACTTCTGGTCGAGGGGGCGATCTTGCACGTGAAGGCCGATCTGGAGTGGCTCGAGCTGATCGAGCAGCGACTTGCACTGGAGGAGGAAGGCTGATGACACCGGTACTGCAAGCGAGGCAGCTCGCAAAGACCTACGAGACGGGCGGCACGAAGGTACTGGGGCTTCGCGGCGTCGACATCTCGATCGAGCGAGGCGAGTTCGTCGCGATCATGGGCCCCAGCGGCTGCGGGAAATCCACGCTGCTCAACCTGCTGGCCGGGCTCGATCGACCGACGGCGGGTGAGGTCTGGCTCGACAGCAAGCGGATCGACGGCCTGAGCGAGACTGAGCTCGCGCGTCTCCGTCGCCGCAAAGTCGGCTTCGTATTTCAGTTCTTCAACCTGGTCCCGACGCTTTCTGCGGTCGAGAACGTCGAGCTGCCCTTGCTGCTGGCCGGTCGAAGGCGCAGAGAGGCGCGTCGGTCGGCGGATGAGCTGCTGGGCGAGCTCGGTATTCCCGAGAAGCGCGGAGCGGCACCGGCGCATCTGTCAGGCGGGCAGCAGCAGCGGGTCGCGCTGGCGCGCGCGCTCGCCAACAGGCCGGATGTCGTCCTCGCCGACGAGCCGACCGGGAATCTCGACTCCGCTGCTGCTCGCGAGGTGCTCGGCCTCTTTCGCGAGGCCCGCGATCGCGGGCAGACGCTGCTGCTGGTCACGCATGACGCCAGTGTCGCCTCCACAGCGGATCGGGTGATCACGCTCCGCGACGGCCTGGTTGCCGACGAGACCGAGCTCGCCGCGGCTCGCCAGGTGCCTCCCCTGCTCGAACTGGGGAGCGCACAGTGACGGCGATGCTGGTCAGACTGGCTTTCGCGGGCATCCGCTCGCGGCTTCTCGCGAGCGCGCTCACGGTGGCGATCGCGGCCGCGTCCGTGGGGACGATCGTGCTCGCGCTGGAGGTGCGCTCGAGCGGGATCGACCCCTGGCAGCAGACCTTCGCCGAGGCCAACGGTGCACACGTGCTTGCCTTCGTCCCCTCGGAGGCCGATGCGGTCGCGATCGGCGAGTTGCCTGGCGTGACCGAGCGCAGCGCGCCGAGTCCGCTTGTGCTGGCGACGGTGGGCCCGCGTGAAAGCGATCTCGTGCAGCTCGCCGGCCTGAGTCGCCCTCCGGTCGTGAACGCGCCGCTCCGGACCGCCGGCTCGCCGCTTGGCGACGGCGGCATCGTGCTCGAGCGCAGCCTCGCCCGAGCGCTCGGTCTCGCGGTCGGTGACACGCTCCAGGTGAAGAGCCGGGGCGGAGAGCGATCAATCGAGATGCCGGTGCTGGGAACGGCCGTCGTGCCCAGCCAGGCGCGCTACCCGCGCAGCAAGCCCGGCTTGGCCTGGGTAACTCCGGGGACGCTCGAGCGGGTCGAGCCAGACCGCTCGAGCTGGCGCTGGTCGGCGGCGGTGCGGCTTGCCGATCCTGCCGCGTCGTCGGCCTTCACCACGCGCGCGGCGGCCGCATTGCCTGCGGCCTCGCGCGGCGGGAATCTCTCTTTCCAGACCTGGCAGGCGCAGCGCGACCTCGCGCTCGGCGACGCCCAGGGGACGCAGGTGATCGTCACCATGTTCACCGTCCTCCTGCTGATCATCGCGTTCGTCGTCGTCGGAATCCTCGTCGGCGCGCGTGCCAGCGAGCAGCATCGTCAGGTCGGACTGCTGAAGGCGGTCGGTTTCACCCCCCGGCAGGTCGGAATCGTGTTCGCATTGGAGTCCGTGGCGCTCGGCGTTCTCGCAGCCCTGCTGGGCTTCGCGCTCGGGACGATCCTTGCCCCCCGCCTGGCAGCGCCCAGCGCCCAGACGCTCGTCGGCTCGCCGACGATTGCGACGAATCCCTGGCACATCCTCGTCGCCTGCGGTGTCGTGCTTCCCGTGCTCTTCGCCGGCGCCGTCACCTCAACCCGCCGCAGCACCCGCTTCACCGCCATCGAGGCGATCCATGCGGGCACGATGTCGCCCCCCGATTCGCGCCTCGCGCGTGGGGCCCGATCCGTGCTGCCGTTGACAACGGGGCTCGGGCTCGGTGACCTCCTGGCACGAGGGCGCCGGGCGGTTCTCCTCGGCGCCGCGATCGCGCTCACCGGCGCGGTGGCCGTCACCGCGCTCTCCCTCGATGCCACGCTCGACGCGGAGCGGGCCGCGGAAGCCAGTGACTTCCCGGACGAATTGCTGCTCCTCATCTACACGCTCGACACCGTGTTGCTGGTGATCACCGCGACCACGCTCGTTGCCGTCGCGCTGCTCTCGGTCCGCGAGCGCATCCGTGACTACGGCGTGCTGAAGGCGATCGGCCTTACCCCCGGCCAGATCAGCTCCACCGTCATCAGCTCCCACGCGGCCCTCGCGATGCTTGCGTCGGTCTTCGCCGTCCCGCTCGGCATCGGGCTCTATCTCGCCCTCGCCAAGATCGCCAGCGGCACGACCCAGGACGTCGTCATCGCACCCTGGTGGTCGCTGGCGTTGATCCCGATCGGAACCGTGCTGGTCGTCGTTGCGGCGACCAGTCTCCCAGCCTGGCTCGCCACCCGAATCCGCACCGCAGACGCTCTCAGGTACGAGTGAGGGGAGCGCGGCTCATGCCGCGCTCCGCTCCTGCGTGTTACCGAGACCGTCGACGAAGCCTTCGCGCCAGGTCGGGTAGATCAGCTTCCACCCGAGCTCACGCTTCGCCTTCGCGTTCGACGCGCCACGAGCCTCCGTCATCATCGAGACGACCTGCTCGCCGGCCATGAGCCGCCCGAGCCACTCCGGCACGTGACGGGGCGGCTTCGCACCGAGCACGTCGGCCAGGTACGGAAGCCACTCTGTCGTCGGCGCCGGTTCGTCGTCGACGATGTTGTAGAGACCGTGACGGCCGCGCTCGATCGCGGCGAGTGTCCCGCCGGCGACGTCGTCGATGTGGATGAACGACCACACTCCGGCACCGCTGCCGACAATCGGGAACTGGCGCTTGCGAATTCCCTTGACGTGCTCGCCGCCCTCGAACAGGGATGTGCCGGGGCCGTAGAAGCCGCCGTACCGGAGTGCGATCCCCTCGATCCCTTCGGCGCTGACGACGGTGGACTCGAGGTGTCGAATCGCCGCCATCGTCTGAGCGGCGTTCGCCGGCGGGGACGGATCGAGCGGCGCCTCTTCGTCCTTCACGGCGGAGCCCTCCTTCGCGTACGGCCAGCCGGCGAAGCTCTGGGCCACGAACTTCGTGGCGCCGGACGCCCGCGCAGCCGCCAGCAGGTTGTCCGTGCCGACGGTTCGCAGGCGGTTCGTCTCCTCGAACGCCTTGTCGATGTTGCGAAGGTTCCCGAGGTCCGACAGCGCCGTGGCCTCGTGCACGACGACATCCGGCTCCGCCTCGGAGACGGCCCGGCCGACGGCCTCCGCATCGAGGATGTCGAGCACGACCGGCTCTGCGCCGAGGGCACGAAGGCCACCGACCTTGCCGTCTGATCGCGTCGTCGCCACGACCTCGTGCCCGTTGGCGACGAGTAGAGGAACGAGTCGCTTCCCGACCTGTCCTGATGCACCTGCGATGAAGATCCTCATGATGTCGCTCCTTTCGTTTCGATTCGTGCTCTAAGACGAGGTGGCGCGACCGGCTGTGACACCCCGCGCGTTGTCACAGGCGCGCGTGCTATGTCGTCTAGAGCTGCATGCGAACCGAAGCGCCCTACGAAGAGCTCAGGCCGCTGCTGTTCTCGATCGCGTACCGAATGATCGGCAGCGTCAGCGAGGCGGAGGACATCGTCCAGGAGGCGTTCCTCCGTATCCATCGCGCCGAGGCGGAGGGAACGAGGATCGAATCGCCGAAGGCTTATCTGTCGGCGGTGACGACACGCCTCAGCATCGACCACTTGAAGTCGGCTCGTGTGCGCCGCGAGCAGTACGTCGGGCAGTGGCTGCCCGAGCCGCTCCTCACCGACGCCTCGTCGCCGGATGCGGCGGCGCACGCCGAGACGGCGGACTCGCTCTCGATGGCGTTCCTCGTCTTGCTGGAGAGCCTCACGCCGGTCGAGCGTGCCGTCTTCCTCCTCCGCGAGGTGTTCGACTACGGCTACGACGAGATCGCCAGGATCGTCGACCGAACCGAGGACAACAGCCGGCAGCTCTACGTCCGAGCGCGGCGGCACGTCGACGAAGGTCGGCCGCGGTTCGAAGCCTCGCGGAAGCAGCGTGACGAGCTCGTCGAGCGCTTCTTCGCCGCGGCCGAGCGCGGCGACCTCACGGCGTTGGAGGAGATGCTGGCGGCCGACGTGGTCGTGTACGGCGACGGCGGCGGCAAGGCTCCGTCCTGGCCGCAGCCGATCTACGGACGCGAGCGCGTCGCCAAGCTGATCGCCGGAACGCTCAAGCAGGCGAAGGACGTCGGCGTCACGTTTCGTGCGGTGCACATCAACGGACAGCCCGGGGTCGTGTTCCTCGACGAGGACCGGATCGGCGCCGTCATGTCCGTCGACGTTGCCGACGGGCTCGTGCAGACGATCCGCGGGGTCACAAACCCGGACAAGCTGGAGCACTTGGGGCCGGTGGCGGACGCCCGCGAGGTGCTGCGCAGGCACCGAAGTGCGTGATTAGTCGGCCGCGATGAGTCGAGGCGCGCTGCGCCGTCCTAAAGGAGGATGTTCGCGAAGCGCCGGTCACGGAGCGCAGCTAGCGTGACCGCCTTGGACACCCTGATCCGCATCCAGGAGGTAAGCGATGGCTGAGAAAAAGACCGCGACGAAGCGCGCTACGACGAAGCGCACCGGCTCGACGAAGGGATTCACGGCCGAGGAACGGGCGGCGATGAGGGAGCGCGCGAAGGAGCTGAAGGCGGAGGCGGCCAAGGCGGACGGGGAGAAAGCCCTGCTCGAGAAAGTCGCCGAGATGAAGGGGAACGATCGCGCCCTGGCCAAGCGGCTCCACGCACTCATCACGAACGCCGCGCCGGTCCTCACGCCGAAGACCTGGTACGGCATGCCCGCGTACGCCAAGGACGGCAAGATCGTCTGCTTCTTTCAGAGCGCGGCGAAGTTCGACTCGAGATACGCCACGTTCGGGTTCAGCGACGAGGCGACGATCGACCAAGGGACCATGTGGCCGACCTCCTGGGCGCTCAAGAAGCTGACCCCCGCTGAGGAGAAGAAGATCGTCGCCCTCGTGAAGAAGGCGGTGCGCTGAGGCCGCAGCTAGGTCAGTTCGCGGGCGCGCTGGAGCAGCGCTGCCTCTGCGGCTGACTCACGCTCTCCTGCCGCCCGGCTCCAGCTCACGTGCTCCGCCAGGACCGCGTCGGTGCGGTCGAGCATCTCGTCCATCGCCGACTCGGACGACGAGCCCACCTGACGGCGGGCGGCGGCGCACGCGGCGGGGTCGAGCGCGTCCCGCAGCGTCGCTTCGTCGAGCTCCACCTGTCGTCCGATTGTGACCTCGGCCGCTGCAGCGAGTCGCTCCGGGGTCAGGTGCGAGGGTGGCTCGCCGGCGTCGACGAGATCGCGGACGGCGCGTCCCACGATCGTGTGGGCACTGCGGTAGTCGACGTCGCCGGTCAGAGCGAGGACGTCGGCGACGTCGGCCGCGGTGACGAAGCTCTCTCGTGCGACCTGCTCGAAGCGATCCGTCCGGAGCTCGACGCCGTCCAGTACGGAAGCGGTCAGCCGAGCGATTGCGACCGCCTCGTCGAGCGCCCGCGGCACGGTCCCGTTGAGCAGGTGGAAGTGATCCGTTCGAGCCGAGCCCGTGTGCAGAGCCACGAGCGCGCCCGTCAGGTCGCCGGCCGCCTGGCCGGCCTGCGTCCGAATCGCCGCGAGCGCGTAGGGGTTCTTCTTCTGCGGCATCAGCGCGCTTGCCCGGCTGTGCGCGTCTGCGAGCTCGATCAGCCCGAACTCCTGGCTGGCGTAGATCTCGAAGTCCTGGGCGAGCTGGCTCTGATGGGTGGCGGCGACGGCGAGCGTGCCGAGGAGCTCGAGGTACACGTCGGCCTGCCACGCGGCGTCCTTGGCGTGCTCCACGAGCCCATCCGCCCCGAGCAGCTCTGCGAGGCGCTCCCGGTCGAGCGACCATCGCGAGCCGGCGCTTCCGCCGGCACCGGCGACGCTCGCTCCGAGGGACGCGTGCGAAGCCCGCGCGCGGCCGGCGTCGCGAAGCGCCGGATACGCGTACGCGAGCAGGAGATGACCGACGGTCGTCGGTTGTGCCGGCTGCAGGTAGGTGTAGTCCGTCGCGAGGTCCGAGCGGGTGGCGCGTGCGTGCCGGGCAAGCGCCACGGCCTGGTCGACGAGGGCGGCGTGGAGCTCCCGCGCGCCGGCGCAGGCCGTCAGTCGGAGCGCGACGCGGAACGCCTCGCGACGAGGGCGCCCCGCGCTGAGCCACCCGGCGGCTGATCGTCCGACACGCCGCTCGAGCTCAGCTTCGCGCGCGTTGAACGCGTCGCCGACCGACGGGTCCCAGGGGAAGTCGTCACCGGGGATGTCGTGGAGCTCGAGCAGCCCCCGTAAGAGCGACTTCGCATCCTCGCCGCCGAGATCGCCGCCCTCGACGAGCGCGACAGCGTGCGCGAGATCCGCGAGCGACAGCCCCCGCGCAAGTCGCGGGCCGTGGGCGCTCTCCGCCGTGTAGGCGGCCGTCACGAGCTCGCCCGCAGCGCCGCCACGCAGACGACCTCCCCGCCCCAGCTCGTCGGTCTCGGTCAACGTCGAGAGAGTCGCAGAAAGGCAGACTTCGCGGACCGTGACGGAGCCGGCCGCCACAGCCATCCGGACCCCCGACCAGCGTCTTCGCGTCTTCGTGAGCTCGACGCTGGCCGAGCTGGCCGACGAGCGCGCGGCTGTGTCCCGTGCGATCTCGGCGCTGCGGCTGACGCCGGTGCTGTTCGAGCTGGGCGCCCGGCCGCACCCGCCGCGTGAGCTGTACCGGGCCTACCTGGCCCAGTCCGACATCTTCGTCGGCCTGTACTGGCAGCGCTACGGCTGGATCGGGCCCGGCATGGAAATCTCGGGCCTGGAGGACGAGCTGCGCCTCTCCGGTGGGATGCCGCGGCTCCTCTACGTCAAGAGCCCGGCACCCGACCGTGAGCCTCGGTTGGCCGACATGATCGAGAGCCTCGAGGCGGAGGGGGCCGACTCCTATCGGCCGTTCCGAACACCGCGCGAGCTGGGGCGGCTGGTGCGCGACGACCTCGCCTTGCTCCTCAGCGAGAGATTCGCGGCCGGTCCACCCCAGTCCGGCGCCCCACCGTCGGAGCCGGCCGACTCGCCCGACGGAGGGCGGCCGCCACGCTCCCTGCCGGTCACCTCGACCTCCCTCATCGGGCGCGAGGACGACATCGCCGCCGTCGCACGGCTGCTGGAGACGCCCGAGGTTCGGCTGGTCACACTCACCGGCCCCGGCGGCATCGGCAAGACACGGCTGGCGGTCGCGGTGGGCGAGCAGCTCGACGACGACTACCCGCAGGGGACGGTGTTCGTCCCGCTCGCGTCGGTCGTCGAGCCCGGCCTGGTGCTGCCGCGCATCGCGGCGGCGGTCGGCGCCACCATCGAGGGAACCCGGGCGCCGGTCGACGTCCTGGTCGAGCACTTCTCGGACCGGCCGACCCTGCTCGTGCTCGACAACCTCGAACAGGTCGCGGCGGTGGCACCCGAGCTCGATCAGCTCCTCGGGCGCTGTCCCCGCCTCCAGATCCTGGCGACGACCCGGACCGTGCTGCGGCTCCGGGCCGAGCGGGAGTACCCGGTCGGCGCGCTCGCCGTGCCGGCCTTTCCGGATGGCCCTACATCGGAGCAGGTCGCAGCCCTGCCTGCGGTGCGGCTGTTCGTCGACCGGGCGCAGGCGGTGCGCTACGACTTCGCCCTCACCGACGAGAGCGCGCCGATCGTCCTCGAGATCTGCCGACGGCTCGACGGCCTGCCGCTCGCCATCGAGCTGGCCGCGGCCCGCACCCGGCTGCTGGATCCCGCAGCGCTGCTCACCCGGCTCGGGGACAGCCTGGGCGCCCTGGGCACGGGCCCGGTCGACCTCCCGGAGCGTCAACGGACCCTGCGCGCCACCGTCGAGTGGAGCGTCGGGCTGCTCACCGACGACGAGGAGCGCATGCTCGCCACCCTGTCGGTGTTCGCCGACGGGTGGACGATGGACGGGGCCGCTGACGTCGCCGAGCTCGACGACGACCGGGCGCTCGACCTGATCGACGCCCTCGCCGGGCACAGCCTCGTCCAGGTCGACGTGGACCCCGACGCCACCGGCGCCGACCCGAGGTTCCACATGCTCGCCTCGGTGCGCGAGCTCGCCGCCGAGCGGCTCGCGGCCGGCGGAGCAAAGGAGGACGTCGAACGGCGGCACGCCGCGTACTTCGGGACGCTGCTCGAGAACGCAGACTGGCCCGTCGAGCGGCAGGCAGAGTGGGCCGACCGGCTGCAGACCGACGAGGAGAACTTCCGCGTCGCCATCGCGTGGTTCCTCGCCCACGACATCGGGCCGCTCCCGCACCTCTTCCGCATCCTCTGGCTGTTCTGGCAGATGCGGGCCCGCTTCCCCGAGGCGCGGGCATGGATCGACGAGCTCGAGAGCAAGGCCGACGCGCTCGACGACCGCGCCCGGTCCGTGCTGCTGTTCGTCTCAGCGGTCACCGCGGTCGAGGTCGGCGACGACGACGGCGCGCTCGCGACCGTGGCGGGGCTGGAACAGCTGGAGGCGCACGGCGACGACCCGTACCTCGTGAGCGCTGCCCAGCTCGCGCTGTCGTGGATCCTGCCGATCAACGGCGATCTCGAGAGCGCGCTCCGGGCGGCGTCGAGCGCCCTCGACGGCTTCCGCCGGCAGGACGATCCGTTCGTCGGGTTCGCGGTGCTCACAGTGGGCATGACCGAGATGGCGCTGGGTCGGAACGATTCCGCGCTCGCCCATCTCACCGAGGCCGGCGAGCTCGGCGACCGGTTCGGCAACAGCTGGCTCGAGTCGAGTGCGGGCTCGCAGCTCGCCACGTTGGCCGTGCGGGACGGCCGCCTGGCCGAGGTCCGGACGCTGCTGGCGGCCTCGGTGGACGCGAGCGAGGACGCCGGTCTCAGCACGCTGACCGTGACCTTCGCGCTCGTGGCT
>Ga0081455_10007010_pt1 | contig 11976 bp, 13 predicted proteins | sample TabmetS3T2R1_FD_70207 | JGI IMG/M metagenome (GOLD analysis project Ga0081455, IMG submission 70207) | Tabebuia heterophylla rhizosphere microbial communities from the University of Puerto Rico - S3T2R1 | ecosystem: Host-associated > Plants > Roots > Rhizosphere ...
CCAGCCGTACTGACGGCGATCCCGCCGGGCCGGGGATTGGGATCGACGACGGCGACGCGCTTCCCGAAGTACGCGGCTTGAGCTGCTCCCTTCTCGCCGGCCGGACCGGCGCCGAGCACGACTAGGTCGTACTTCGCCGCCATTCGTAGGTCTGGCTCACCAGGCCTGGCTTCCGCTCTGGCCGGATAACGGTCGCGCACCAGGACCCGAAGGGTCCTCGAAGAGCGTGCCGCGCATGCTCGCCGAGAAGGAGCAGACGTAAACTACCGGCTCCCAGCCCTTGTTCCCGACTTCGTGCTTGACGCCCTGCGGGATAACGAGCGTCTGCCCAGGGCCGATCTTTAAGTGTCGGTCGCCCATACGCACATCGCATTCGCCCTGGAGCATGAACACGATCTCTTCCGCGGCTGTGTGCCAGTGCTCGGGGTTGATCTTTCCCGGAAGGATGTGCACGAGCCCAAAGCTCTGCTCGCAGCCCGGGGCCAGGTCGTTGTTGGCGACCCACTTGACACCACCCCACTCGTAGATCACGGGCTCAATGTCCTTGGTCTCCGTGATTATGCACTCCAACATTGTTTACCTCCTTGCGGGCTCGAAAGTGAACCCGCGGTCGTCTGGCGCCCTCCATCCGGCCGCGGCGACAATCCAAAGGTGCCCTCCTCGTCGCGACTGTAGCGCATTCGATTACCGCTTACAATTTCATCGCCACTTAAACAATGGAGAAAAAAATGTAAGCCTACAGGCTCGAAGTTCCAGCGAGATTGTCCACATCGGTCTGGCTTGCCCCAGTTTTGGCGGTGATATAGATTTCTCAGCGATATCGTCTCCAGCTGTCTGACGCTGGGCTACATCTACAAATGCCTACGGAAATTTACTTGGCCATGGATGACACTCCAATTCGACGAGAGACGGTTTGACCATGTTGCTCAAAGGCTGGTACGGAATCCTTGTTATTTTGAATATAGAGAAGCCCTGCCGCTGAGACTGAAGTAATGACATTACTTTTCACCACGAAAGCCAGATTTGAAACCTCATATATCGATGCCGCAATTCGGAGTAAACGCAGGCGTTTTACGAAGAATTTCTCGGATCCCCTCGTCGTTTCAATTCGATCGACCAATGCGTCTGAAGCGCAGGCATTGCATACCTTTAAAGTTGAGCACTTGGCACCAAAGACACGATATCGGTTGGAATAATGACACCAAGCTTGGACAAATTCCCTAGTGATGATAAGGATGATCGACGGAGGCTTAGGCTATGGAAATTACAGAGCGCAGAACAGCGGAGATTGTTACTCTAAGCCTATCTGGAAGACTGGATGCGACAACCGCGATGGCCTTTGAGGAGAAAATTCTCGCTCAAATAGAATCCGGCGAGCGCCGCTTTGTAATCGATCTTGCACAGCTCGATTATATCAGCAGCGCGGGTCTGCGCGTGTTTATCCTTGCGGCCAAGCGTCTCAATAGCGCCAACGGCAAGATGGTGTTGTGCGCGCTCAAGGATCCGGTCAAGGAAATGTTCGACATCGCCGGCTTTTTGGCCGTTTTTTCCATTTACGGCTCTCACGACGAAGCGATTAAACAGCTCTAGCCTGAAATTATGAGCGTTTCACAATTTAGATCCGAGATGCGCCGCTTCCGGTGTGCACCCGAAGAAGGGCCGGCACCGAGAGAGCGGGCATAAAAGCGTGATGCTCAGAGCTGCTTTTAGCCGGTGGTTGCCCAGCTTTGAGGTATGTCGACCAGGTTGGATTCTGACCACCAGCTCTCTGATCATCACGACCGTTCTCTGGATTGCAGCCCGATTCCCCGGTGAGATTCCGCCCGGCTTCTCGCCCTGGCGCGGGCTTTCTCAGGTCACCGTACTCTGGTCGGTTACTCTGATGGCGATCGCCATGCTCGCGGTTGTCCGGGCGCATGCCCTGGAACCGGTTTTTGGCGGTCTCGATCGCGCAGTTCGCTTCCATGAGCGGGTTATCACTGAAGAATTAGAATTCCGTTAAACGGCGGAAGCCGGATGACCGGCTAATACAAAAGCAGCAGAGCCGGAAAGTCCTTTCCGGGCAAGGGATTGCGCCTGACCAGGTTTCTCGACTCGCAAGAACGTGCGGATGATGGTGAGATAGTGGAAGCTTAGGCGATCAATTCAAGGCATCTTGCGCTCTGTGGGGAGTGACACAAGCTATATTGGCGGCCCCCATGCGCTTCGAACTGACCCCGCGCGGTAGCTTTCGCTCTCGAGAAAAGTCATGAAGTTTTTTCGCCGAGCGCGACTCTTTTGGATCCTGATCCTTTTTTTTCCTGGTAAACTCCTTGCTGAAGATATCGTCATCGGGATGTCCGCTGCATTTACCGGACCCTCAAGAGCCCTGGGTATCGAGCTCTATCGAGGTTCCATGGCTTATCTTGAGCCAGTCAATCGAATGGGGGGCATCCACGGCAAGAAGATCGTGATTCGTGCCTACGATGACGGATACAATCCCGCGCCCGCCATTCGGAACACCATCAAGCTCATCGATGACGACGATGTCTTTCTACTGATGAATTATGTCGGCACACCCACGGTTACCCGAGTGCTGCCGCTGCTGAGGCACTACCGGAAAAGAGACGTGTATCTCTTTTTCCCTTTTACCGGAGCCCAGCCTCAACGGCAGCCTCCCTACTCCGATTTTGTCTTTAACCTACGTGCCTCTTATCAAAACGAAACGGAGGGACTGGTCGACCACTTTGTCCGGGTGGGAAGAACTAAGATTGCCGTATTCTTTCAGGCCGATGCTTACGGAAGAGGCGGATGGGAAGGAGTTAAAGACGCCCTTACGCGCCATGGGCTAACGATCAACAGCGAGGCCACCTATCGTAGAGGCACAGAATTTTCGGCGAGTTTGAAACAGCAGGTGGAAATACTCAAAGCAGCGGGCCCCGACGCGATTGTTTCAATCGGTTCCTATGCCGCATGCGCGGCTTTAATCAGAGACGCCCGAGATTCTGGTTGGAAAGTTCCTATCGCCAACGTGTCGTTCGTCGGCAGCGAGACGATGGCGGACCTTCTTTTGCAACTCGGCAAGGCCAGGGGTGTCGATTACACGAGCAATCTCATCAATTCGCAAGTGGTTCCTTCCTATGAAGACATGTCCCTGCCGGCGGTCAAAGAGTATCGGCAACGGATGGATGAATACGGCGCAAAGGTCCCGCATCCGTCTGGCGCATCGGACTATCAACCGGTCTGGTACAGCTTCGTCAGCCTTGAGGGTTTTTTGAACGCAAAACTGCTGGTGCAGATATTGAGCAACATGGGCTCCGCGCCGGCGAAGGACCGCATCAAAGAAACGGTGGAGGACATCCGTAATTTGGATCTCGGAGTGGGCAGCCTCATTTCCTTTGGACCTGACAAACACCAGGGCTTGGATCGGGTTTATTATACAACCCTTGAGGACAACAAATTTGTTCCTCTCGCGAGCTGGGAAAAGTGGATAAAGTGAAGACATCAAGGCTGTTTACAAAAACTCTGATCCTGATCGTGATTCTGTTCGGTGTCATTGCGATGGCCACATCGATCCTAGCCGGGTGGACTCTCTACCGGAGCCTGACCATGGAATATCGGAGCAAAGGAATCGCTATTGCGAAAGGAATTGCCGATTCGAGCGCGGAAATTCTTCTGGATCGCGACCTGGCGACCGTGCAGGCCGTAATCGACCAGTTTGACGAGATCGACGGCGTTGGCTATGTCTTCGTTTCCGATGCCCGGGGGGAAGTCGTTGCCCACACCTTCGTCCCTGCGGTGCCCAAAGAAGTACTCGCGCTCATCAAAAAAACCAAAACCAGCCCAGTGACCGGAGATGCGGTAACCACAACGCTAAAGATTGAGCAACTCGGAGACTTCATCCATATCTACGCGCCGATTCTGGCCGGGGTGGCAGGCTTCGTACACGTGGGCATGGACCAAAGTTTTATCCGAGCGCAGATCTGGTCCACGGTCGCTAAGCAACAGGGACTCATGTTCACGATCTTTATTTTAAGCATCGTGCTCGCGTATATTTTGGTCAACCGTATTTCACGGCCACTGAAGCAACTGGCCGATTACACTCTTTCGCTCGCGTCACAGGACTTCGCGCCCGCAGCGGACATTCCTCCTGAGATCGTGGCCCTTCCGCAAAAATCCAAAGATGAGATCGGAAAACTGGCCGAGTCTTTTATTCACATGAAACAGACCTTGCAAAGGTACCTCAAAGACTTGAAGGAAACCACGGCCACCAAGGAAAGAATCGAAAGCGAGTTGAAGATCGCCCACGAAATACAAATGAGCATGGTGCCGAAGACTTTTCCGCCTTTTCCTGACCGGCGGGAATTTGATATCTATGCAACCCTCGTCCCGGCACGGGAGGTGGGAGGCGACTTCTATGATTTTTTCTTCGTCGACGAACAGCGGCTCTGTTTTGCCATCGGGGACGTCTCCGGCAAGGGTGTGCCCGCCTCACTCTTTATGGCGCTGACCAAGACCATGTTTAGGGCCACGGGAGGCCGTGAGAACGCCACTCCGGAGATTATTTTATCGCGGCTTAACGGAGAGATTTGCCGTGATAATGAATCCTGCATGTTTGTAACGGTCTTCTGTTGTGTCCTGGATATACGAACCGGCCAGTTGGCATACAGCAATGCGGGCCACAACCCGCCGTACGTTCTATCCAACGGGGCTGTAATGGCGCTGCCCAAGACCGGGGGCATGGCTTTGGGAGTGACCGAAGCGGTGAACTTTCGTGCCGGTCAGCTGCTGCTCAAACCGGGAGATCAGCTGGTTTTATATACAGACGGCGTGACAGAGGCGATGGATAAGGACAACCAACTCTTTTCCGTGAGCCGTCTGGAGACGATCTTGCGTAGCGTGAACGGGCTGAACAGCAAGGCAGTCATTGAAAAGGTCGTCAAAGAGGTGCAGCGATTTTCCACAGGCGTACCCCAATCGGACGATATTACTCTGTTAGTGCTTGGCTATATGGGACCCAACGGCATTGATCAACATACATTATCGGTCATGCTAAAGAACGATCTTTCTGAGCTCCAGCGGCTGAATCAAATCGTGACCGAGTTTGCAGATCGCCGTGGCGCTTCGGAGCTGGTGTTTCGCCTTACCCTGGTGCTGGAGGAAATCATCACCAACGTGATCTCGTACGGTTACGACGACGGATTAGAGCATGAGATCTTAGTGCGCCTCTCCTGGAAGGATCCGAATATGAAGGTCGAGGTGGAGGATGACGGTCGTCCCTTCAATCCCTTGAAGGCTCCCCCACCGGACATGGGTAAGCCATTAACAGAAATGAAAGTGGGTGGATTGGGAATTCACTTCGTGCGGGAAAAGATGGATGAGTTGGAATACCGGCGAGAAAATGACAGGAATCTTTTGATCCTCAAGACGAAAATTCGGGAGAGCTAGCGCATGGAAATTACCGAAAAACGAAGAGCGGACCTCTCAATCCTCCGATGCTACAGCGGTGGTGCTTGCTGGAGGATTCGTTGTTCAACTGTAAATTTTGCGCAAATGGTTCACTAGCTTTATTGCGAAGCAGCGGAGCTCTTGAATAAAGTGACCGGCCGGGACTTTTCCGCTAAAGAGCTACGCAGAGTCGGGGAGCGGATTCAAATCTCGAAGAGACTCTTAAAAAGAACGGTAGGAATGGCTACCCGCAGATGACATCTATTTCACTACAGGATAATGCTCACTGCGCCGTGATCCCTTAGTGCTTCCATGTCGAGCACGGTTCTCTTCTGGTAAATCTTCAACTCCCCCTCGGCTTGTTTTAGCCTATGCTCATACCAACCCACATAAGGACTGGCCTCCCCCATACGGAATCGGTACACGAGGAAGGAAGAAGTCACAAAGAACTTGTCCTCTTCTAATTGCTTAATTCGTACATTCGTGATGAAACGCCTGGTACGAGACCAAGGAAATTCTCTGTGGCCATGGCGGCTTTTCAGTCTTTCCACCCGAGCGCGCAGCCGTACGATGTCATCGTCGATGAACACCAGATCCTTTTTCGGGTCTCCTTCCGGAAGGTCTGTGGTGGGGACTACATATCTGGCATCGACAGTGAAAAGCTTCAACCACTCGTCTAGACGCCACTCATCCAAAAGCGCCGCCTCCTGATAGAGAAAATCCTCCACCGCCTCTCGAAGATTAGACCCTCCGTCAATCTTTCCTCTTAGACTTGCTTCCGGCATTGTTCTTCTCCCTCGTTAGCTGGCTACCGATGACCGCTCCCTGACGACTGGGTCCCTCGTCTCAACTTTCCCCAGTCCTGACAGATAGCCGTACCACTGGCGCCAGAATGCGCGCAGCTGTAGCTCGTCCTCCGCAATGGCTTCTCGGTGCATGCCTCTGGATAACTCTGACCATTCCACCCCTTCAGCCTTATAGCCCGCCTGACATGATTCGATCGCTTCCACATCGTCCGGCGTAGCGAAACCGCCCGGACCATGGAAGGTAAGAAAGTTGTCCAGCCGGCGGGCAAGGAGTTCGTCTTTCTCACCTTTAGGGGCCAGTTGCCAAGCGGTTACCTCCATCAGTTCGGGTGTTATGGGCCAGAATACTCTCACGGTGATGTCGATAGAATCGATGATCATCAGATTTGGATAGACTAAAAGGTTTCGGCTTATATCGGCCATGAGACGAGTCCTCTGCTCGCCAAACTTCTCTACCAGTCGTGCACGGATCCTGGCAATTTCCTCCTTGTTCTCTTCCCCAAAGAGAGGACTCCAACGGGCAATGGGCCGGCCTCGTACCCCGTCATGTTCCTCAACTGCATGGCCATTGCCCAGGACCCGGGCCGGCCTGCTGAATGCGGTTTGTACAGCACCGGTTTTTACCCCCAGACTGGTCACATATTCAAAGTAAGTTTTGTGAGTGGGCTTGACATGGTATCCATCCAAGCTGTTTTCAACCAGTAGTTTCCAGTTGGCTTTGACAAAGTACCGATTGGAACCCGAAATGATCCTCATCCCTTCTTCCGCTTGGTCAACGACGAGATCGATGTAATCTCTCGCATCCCCCAGATACGTCACCAAATCTTCAACATCCGGATTGAAGCTGATGAAGACAAAGCCCCGGTAGTTGTCCACTCGAGGCGGCGACTTAAGGCCCATTTCCCCTCGGTTGAAACTTTTGCCGTAACCCGCCTCATCCGGTACTCCTATCAGCTCGCCCTGATTGTTGAAGGTCCAAGCATGGTAGAAGCACTGTAAAGCATCGGCGTTCCCTTGGTCACGCCGGCAAATCAGCGCACCTCTGTGCGTGCAGGTGTTCAAAAAGACCCGTAGCTTGCCATCGCTACCACGCACGAAGAAAAGCGGCCTGCCCGCCACGGTGCGGCGCCGATAGTCGCCTGGATTCTCTACCTCGGACTCATGGCACAGATACAGCCAGCATTTGTTAAAAACTCGCTCGTGCTCCAGCTGAAGAATCTCAGGCGATGTCATAGCCGAGCGATGGACTCGGAAGATTCCAGTTTCAGGGTTGTCTCTGATGAGACCTTTAAGCTCCACCATGTTTGGCCTCCTTTGCTCGTAGTTGGTTCCAGCCTATTTAGTCCAAAGACTGCGGTCAAGTTGTCTGCGATGTTCAGTGCAATCTTGAATTCCTCGAGGCACTCGTCTCTGAGCCAGAGGTTGGGCTCTTCGTGATCCGGAGGCAATCTGAAAGACCCCTCCGTTGTTACAGCCGATATTCTTCGCTATGTTTGTAATGGCCTGGTCGGGGGTCCATCGCCGTCAGAATTGACTCCGCATGTCCTTTGACAAATGCAAGATAGGAGGACGCTATGAAGACAAAATGCTCACTGGCATTGTTCTCATTGCTTGTTGTCCTCGCGGGATGCACGAGTCTCCGGGTGGGAGGCGAAGTTCAGTATGGACGGCAAGCCTTGCTTGCGGGCAGCAATGAGACCGCGCTCGGTTATTTTTATAGCGCCGCTCAGACGGATCCCAATTATGTGTACGCCACCGGGAGCTCTCCGAAGCAGAGTGTTTGGAGTTATGTCGGACGAACAGAATACCTTACCGGCAGACTTCCCCAAGCCCGTCAAACCCTGGAACGAGCGCTTTCCGGCAACAGGGAAGAAGATATCGCCAGGCTCTATTTAGGTCTGACTCTCGCTCGCGAAGGCGATCGCCAGCGCGGCTTAAAAGAGATCGAAAGTGGGATGCGTGGCATTGACCGTTTTCTGAACTACATAAATCAAGCCCAGCGATTTTCCATTGGACAGTATTGGGATCCTGGCAGAGATATTCGCTCGGCAATCCGAGGTGACCTGGCGATGATTTCCGGTAAAGATCTCGACTGGCAAAGGCTCATCGCCAATACCGAATGGTTGGGAATACGAATGGAGCAGGAAAGCGATCTAGCCCGGCGCCAGGAAGCGTTGGCCAGGTCTCGGGAAAGCGGCGGCAGAGGCAACCGTTAAAAAAAACCTAAGTTAACAACAATCTACCCCCGTGTGCTCGACCAAATAATCGTTCTGTCAGAAACACATTCCGTCTCGAGTTAGCGCGTGGGAATTCCACCGGGATAGATCTGTCTCACGAAGCCTTCGTCGCTGAGCTGTTTTATAAACCGGTTGTCAATAAACTCGGCGAGGAACGCTTCGGCAGGCTGGCCCAGAATTCCCAACTGTTCCAAAATTGTTTTCGTGCCTTCGGGACTTGGGTAGGGGACAGATTCCATATAGCGAGTGTCGGAATCGTAAGCATGTTGCAAAACTTCAGCGTTTGAAACGCGGGTATACTTTTGCAGCACCGCTTTGGCTTCGCCGGGCTGCTTTCTGATATATGCGATCGCCTCCATAACGCCCGCGACAAAACTACGCATCCGCACCGGCTGCTTTGCGATGTAAGAACGCATCGCCGCGGTGCAATTACCGGCATAGGGAATGTTCAGATCGCCTAATTCGAGTAATGGCCTAAAACCCGCAGCCGCAGCTTGCGTGTCGTTCGGCGCCGTCGCCAAGATACCTTGCACCCTGCCGTTGACGAGAGCTGCGAACGCCGCGCTGGTCGATCCACTGTAGATGAGCGAAATGTCCTGGCCGAGCTTCATGCCCTCGCGGGCGATGAACAGCTTCGCAGCAAAATCGCTGGCAGAACCCGGGTTGGCCACGGCCAACACCTTGCCGCGCAGGTCCGCGACCTTTTGGATACCCGGAATCACCATGACCTTCGAGGTGAGCTTGTGGCTCACACAAGAGGTGATTGCAATATCTCCTCCGCTTAAACGCGTCTGTACCAAAGGAGGACCGGCGGAAAAGTAAATTTGTATGTCGCCGGTGAGTAGAGCTGGCCTACCGGCCGCACGCGGCAAATAGATTGGTTTAACCTGCAGGCCGTGCTTCTCAAATAGCTTGGCCTCGGCGCCCACCCAGAGAGGAAGTATCGATCCGGAAAGCGTTCCGTGACCAGCGAGGATGGTCGACCGCTCTTGTGCTTGCGAAACCGTAGCCCAGAGAATGATGATGGCCAACAGAATGCATTTCATTCTCAAGAAGCGACAGTCGCGTTTCATTTCCAGCACCTTCGTGGTGCAATTGCTCTGGCTTGTTAAATTACCCTATCAGCAACGGACACGTTGGTACAACGAAACCACGTCCCTTTAGCAGGATGGTTCGCGGACCGCTTTGAGACGTCGACTGTTTCCTGAGCGAGCAACCAAGCCGAGTCCTTTCGGGGGTTTGTTTTTCGCGGTGGTCGCGACTAGACTTGAAGCTCATCAGCACAGAGAACGCTATGAAAGCAAAGAGCTCATTGGCATTGTTTTCGTTGTTGGTTTTCCTGGCGGGATGTACGAGTCTCCAGATAGGCGGCGAGGTCCAGTCGGGAAGACAAGCTCTCCTCAGGGGCGACAATGAAAGAGCTCTTGGCTATTTTTATGGCGCCGCTCAGAGAGATCCCAACTATGTGTATGCGACTGGGAGCTCTCCAAAGCAAAGCGTCTGGAGTTACGTTGGACGGTCAGAATACCTTACCGGCCGACTGCCACAAGCCCGGCAAGCCCTGGAACGGGCGCTTGCTTCCCGTCAACAAGAAGATATCGCCAAGCTCTATCTGGGTCTAACGTTGGCCCGCGAGGGCGATCGCCAGCGCGGCTTAATACAAATCGAAGATGGGATGCGTGGCATTAGTAACTTTTTAGACTACATTAACCAAGCGCAGCGATTTTCTATTGGCCAATACTGGGATCCAGGAGGAGATATACGCTCGGCCATTCAAAGTGACCTGGCGATGATCTCCGGAAAAGATCTCGACTGGCAAAGACTCATCGCCGATACCGAGTGGTTGGGGATACGGATGGAGGAGGAAAGCGATCGTGCTCGCCGTCAGGAAGCCGAGGACAGATCTCGGGATAGCGAAGGCACGGACAGTGAGCCCTAGAAGCAACGCCGCAAAGCCGGTTGGCAAGAATTAGCGGCGGGAAAAATCCGCTCGTTAGAGCCTTAATGGAAACTCGACGTTTCGAGAATTCTCGAAATATCGAAATGACAGGGCGTCTACGCTTTTCCGTTAGGCACAATTGGCAGGAGCTGACTCGACTAGCTCCGGATGTCGCCGCCTCACTCCCGCGCGAGGCCAGCGTGATCAGCTTTGGACGCACGGTTTTCAGCTTCGCCGCATGTCACGGCATGCACTGGACGCACCTCGATCGTCCCGCCAAGGGGAATCGTCGGAATGCGCTTCCCGATTGAAATCGCCTCTGCGAGGTCTTTGCACTCGATCAGGTGGTAGCCGCCGAGCTGTTCCTTGGTTTCGGCGAAAGGTCCGTCGGTGATGGTAGGCTTGCCACTCTTGCCGCGAATCGTGGTGGCCGTCGAGCTCGACTGTAGCCTCGCGCCAGCCAGGTAATGACCGCTATTGACGAGGCTCTGCACGAACTCGCCGTACTCCTGCATGATCGCGTCGCGCTGTGATTCTGAAATCTCTTCCCAACGCTTCTCGTCGAAGCAACACATCAGCATGTATTGCATGGTGTTTTCTCCTTACCGACTCTGAGCGTCGACCGGAACCTTAAACGCCAGCAGCATGCGCTTGCCGTCGAAAGGCATGGCTTTGGGGTCCATCATCCCGCTCATAAAACGCTACATCGGGTCAAATTCCGGCTCCATAACGTGCAAGAGTGCAAGCAGAACCAGAAAAACGATTGTTGGCCAAGTGCTAGCTTAGCCGCTCTCGTGCTTACAGGCGTTGGCTTACTGCGAGAATATTTCCCTCGCTGTCCTTGAACCAAGCGGTTTTCGCGCCTCCCGCGGTCGCGATATTGTTCTGCATCTTCACCCCTGGGATGTCGTATTCCTCGAACACCACGCCTCGGGCCTTGAGCTCTGCGACCTCTCGCTCAACGTCGTCGACTTGCCAGAACGCCTGGCTGGCTCGAGAAGTGCCGGCGTTCGGAGTCGGGTACAGGAAGCACGCCGTGCCCTTGCCGAATTCGTAGATCACCCCGCCCGCGTACTCTTCCTTCGCCTTCAGTCCGAGAATGTTTTCGTAGAATTTCCGTGCCCGAACAACATCTTTTGCGGGTATATAGACGTACAACGGTGATTTCTGAAGCATGTCAGCTCCTTTCGTTTTGCGTTTTCCGTAACGTCTTCGCCCAATTTCTAGTCAACGACCGCCTCCGTAGATCACGGCATTCTTGTTCTCGAGCAGCATTCCCATCCTCCCGTTTCGTGTTTAGCTGTTTTTTTTCTTTAAACGACGCTACTCGCTTTCACAGATCATTTCGCTCAGGTTCTCAGCCACGCGAATCTCGACGATTCCCGACTTCGCAACCGGGTTTTTTGACATCAATTAACCCTAATCCGACAAAACTTACGCAAAGTGAGCAGTGAGCGAGGGCGGTGAGACCGGAAGCCGTGGGCACCTGAGCGTGCAGGTTGCTCGCAGGCATCGATCACACGAATCATCACCCCAGGGGATTGCGGGGTGGCCCTCAAGGCTGTGT
>Ga0081455_10007011_pt1 | contig 11975 bp, 9 predicted proteins | sample TabmetS3T2R1_FD_70207 | JGI IMG/M metagenome (GOLD analysis project Ga0081455, IMG submission 70207) | Tabebuia heterophylla rhizosphere microbial communities from the University of Puerto Rico - S3T2R1 | ecosystem: Host-associated > Plants > Roots > Rhizosphere ...
ACGGGTACACGCTGCCGCTCGCTGCGGTCGTGATGACCGCCGGATCGCTCGCCGACCGGTTCGGTCGCCGGCGACTGTTCATCGTGGGGCTCGTGTTGTTCACCACCGCCTCGGGGGTGTGCGGCAGCGCCGGCACAGTCGCCATTCTCGACAGTGCCCGGGTGATGCAGGGTATCGGCGCGGCCATCTTGTTCGCCGTGTCGCTGGCGCTCCTCGCGCACGCCACGCCGGACCACCACGAACGGGCTCGGGCGCTGGCGCTCTACGGTGCGACGTTCGGCGCATCGTTCGCCATGGGGCCTTTCGTCGGCGGTGTACTGACCGAGATTCTCGGCTGGCGCAGTGTGTTCTTCGTCAATGTGCCGCTGGGCGCAGCGGCCCTGTGGCTCACTGTGAACAAGGTGCCTGAGTCGCGGGATGAGCAAGCCGAGCAGATCGACGTGCGTGGCCAGGTCACCCTCGGACTCGGGTTGGCGGCTCTGGTTTTCGGCCTGCTCCGTGGGGACGAGGCCGGATGGACCGACGCCTCGGTGCTGTGCGCAGTCGGCACAGGCATCCTGCTGCTGGCCGCCTTCGTCATCGTCGAACTTCACGTGCCCTACGCGATGTTGCCGCTGCGGTTGCTGAAGAACCGCAGCTTCGCCGGGGCGCAGTTGTCGGTGTTCGCCATCTCGGTGTCTGTGTTCGCCAGCTTCCTCTACGTGACCCTGTACCTGCAGGGCCCGCTCGGCCTCTCCCCTGTCCAGACCGGCCTGATGTACCTGCCGGGATCGGTCGCGATGCTTCTCGTGTCATGGGTGACCCCGCATCTCGGGGGCCGGTTCGGACAAGGCACTCTCGCAACGGCCGGCCTGGCCATCGGAACCGTCGGCTTGGCGCTCCTGTTCTTCGACGGCCCACGCACGAACTGGCTGCCGGTACTGATCGAGATCACGCTCATCTTCCTGGGCGTCGGCCTGTACAACCCGGCGATCAGCATGGTTGCGCTGGCGGCGGTGCCGATCCGGCAGAGCGGCTTGGCCGCGGGCACCCTCGATACGTTCCGTCATTCCGGCACCGCCCTGGGCACGGCCGCGCTGGGTGCGCTGGTCCCTACCGCGAGTGCGTTGGGCGCCGGATCCGGGGCCGCCTACGTGGCGGCTCTACATCACATCATCCTGCTGGCCGTCGCTCTGGCTGTGGTCGGCACGATTGGTTCGGCGGTCTTGATCGGCCGCCACCGCGCCCCGGCCCCCGTCCACGATGAGGTGATCCTCTCGGCGGCAGCCGTCGAGGAGGTGCTTGTCGCATGACTGGTCCAGACCGTGAACGCACTGACGGAGCGCATCTCACGGCGCACGCTTTGCACCGCATGAGCAGGGCCCACCGTTCCGATGGCGGGTGGGGAGTCGGCGGCGGTCGCGCGGACGCATTGGCCTCCGTCACCCGACGGCTGTACGACGACTATCGCGAGCAGGCGACGCTCGGGGAAGTCGTCTCCACCGTCCGCAGATGCCGAAGAGAGCTCGACATCGTCGTCGACGCCTCCTTGCCGGAGATGGTCGAGCGGTTGGCGCGGCAACGCTTGACCGACCGCCGCGCGGCTAGCCAAGAGGAGCCGAGCGCGTGAGCCCCGCGCTGAACCGATACCTGCGCAGCGTCGCATACGCACGTAACCAACTGCACCGGATCAGCGGTAGCAGCCTGGGGCCACACGAGTTCCTCCATGAGGTGTCCAGGCTGATCCGCACGGTTGTGCCGCACACCGCACCGGCTTGGACCACCATCGATCCAGGGTCGCTGCTGCCGACCGGGGCGCTCAGGTCCGAGAAGTCGCCCGATCTTGTTCGCGCCCTGTGGCGCAACGAGCTTTTGGACGACGACGTGAACGGCATCGCCGATCTTCTGCCCCTGGCCACACCGGTCGCCGCGCTGAGCGAGCTCCATCCGGCCACGCTCGCCGAGAGCCCGCGGGTCCAGCTCATCCATCGGCCAGCCGGCATCGGCGACGAACTGCGCGTCCTTCTGCGGGCGGACGGGATCGTGTGGGGCAAGGGCGCCCTCTACCGGGCGGCCGACGAGCGCGTGTTTGCGGTGGAGGAGCGGGCGTTCGTCGGCGGGATAGTGCCCCTGATCACCGCCGCTCTACGGCACCGGCTCGCCCGCCGCCCTCCCGAGGGCGACGGTCTGCTCACGCCCGGCGTTGTGATCGTCGACCGGGCCGACCGGCTGACCTGGACGACGCTAGAGGGGACCCGCTTGATGGCGCTGATCCCCGGCGAACCGACGACGACCCTGCTGGCGGTGGCGGCGCAGGCCAGGGTGCGAGAACAGGCATCAGCCCGCGTCCGCCTCGCGGACGGCCGGTGGCTGCTCGTGCAGGCAGCCAGCATGCACGAGGCAGTCGGGACCAGCTCGCAGGTCGCCGTCACCCTCATGCCGGCGCCCCGGTCAACCATGTTGCCGATCATCTTGGCGTTGCACGCGCTGAGCCCACGGGAACGGGAGGTCGCCCAGCTGCTGCAGCTCGGCCTTCGCACCGACGAGATCGCGGCGCACCTGCACATATCGCCGCACACGCTACGCGACCACATCAAGTCGGTCTTCCACAAGCTCGGAGTCAGCCACCGGGCCGAGCTGATGGCGCTCGTCGCCCAGTACGTGACCCCCGACGGACGGCTCCGACGTTGATGGGCACCGCGCCATAGCTCGACACAGGCCGGTTAGGTAGCTGGTCGCACCGGAGCGTCAACCCGCGCCTAGAGACGCCCGGGCGGGAGACGACGGTGGCGTCGCTGCCGAGCGGCCAGGCTCGGGCCCGGTGCGTGGCCCGGCGAGAGTGGTGCACACCTTGCCGAGCAGCGCACGCAACCGCTCACCCTCGTCCTCGTCCAGGTCGGCGAAGAGCCAGGCTTCGGCCTGGGCGATGGCCAGCTCGGTCAGGCCCAACACCTCACTGCCCTGCACCGACATCTCGACTATGTGCCGGCGCCGATCCGTGGGGTCGCGCCGCCGTTCGGCCAGATTCCGTCGCTCGAGGTCGTTGAGGACGGCCACGAGCACACCGGGGTCGACCGACAGCGACCCGAGCAGGTCCTGCTGGCTGGTCGGCCCACGTCGGGACAGCTCAGCCAGCACGGCACGATGCCGCGGCGTCAACCCCGTGGCGGCCATCGCCTGGACGATCTTCCCACCCACAAACCGTCCTTGCCGGGCCAGCAACATGCCCAGGCTCTCGCACGCCGCCGGCTCGTTGCCAAGCACCATTGGTTGCTCCTTGCCATTACGAAGGTCGCGTCCCTGAGCCTCACCGCGTTACCCGGCGTCGCCCATCCCTGCGCCTAGGGATCTCGACTTCCGCATCAGCGGAACAGCGTCCTTACTCCGGGGTGACGTACGCGGCGACGAGGGCCATCAATTCGGCGCGATGTCGCACACCGACCTTGCTGAAGACAGCCTTCACGTGATCGCGCAAGGTATGCGGCGAGATGTGCAGCGCACCGGCGATCTCACCGGTGTGTCCGCCGCGCAACAACAGCTGCGCCACCTCTCGCTCCCGCCGACTGAGCGAATGCAACCGGAGCAAGATCGGCTCCATCGTGGAGCGCGGAGCCTCCATAAGGCTCACCGCCACCTCGGCGTCGCCGGACGACACAGCAAGCGTCGGCCCGGGGCCGGCACGCGGGGTAGCCGGCGAATGCACCCGCGCGCCCTGCAACAGCGACCACCGTCCGTCCGAGAGCCGCACGCGGGCGGACGCGCATTCATAACGCGTCGCCGCGAACGCGATCGCCTGCAGCGTGGTGTGCGCATCACCCGGCATCAGCGCCACGGTCGCGGCCGCCTCTTGCGTAGTGCCGAGCAACCGCTGATCCGCGTCGAAGGTCACGACTCCCGGAACCAGAAAGCCGCTTCCGCGCGGCGGGCGCTGGGACAGCCGGGTTCGCAAGCCGGCGGTGACCTCGCCGATGATGGCGGCGAGGAAAGCCCGCTCCTCGGGTGTGAAGGGACCCTCACCGGTTGGTCGGTACAGCACGCCCTCGCCCCAGGTGGCTCCGTCGGCGCGCAGCAGCAGCCGCAACTCGTCGCCGATCCCGGCCGGGCCATGGATGAGTTGCACGCGCGGACTAGCGGCCAGGATTGCGGGCGGCAGTTCGCTCAACGTGCCGATCGGGATCCGGCGACGAGCGAGGACGGCGACGCTGTTCACGTCATCGTCCAATATCGCGTTGCGGGAAAGCGCCCGAACGAGGTGCGGCGACATGTCCGTCTCGAGCGCTCCGCTCGGCAACATCGTGTCGGGATCGATGGTGGCCCAGCCGGGCGCGAGATTGGGCACAACCTGCTGGATCAGTAGCGAGACCTCATGGAGGAACTCGTGTGGACCGATCGTGCTTCCGCCCAGCCGGGCCAAAGTCGCTCGCGCTCGCATCGCTTTACGGCTTTGCCCGCGGCGAAGCGCCGCGAGCTGTCGAGTGCCCGAGCGGTCGGCTTCCGAGCGGGCTTCGCGATCGCCCAGCCGCGGAAACCCGGTGCTGCGAGAGAGCCGGTCGGCGGTATTTATCATGCTGTAACGGTCCTTGGTTTGAAACGGTCGCGAACCACGCGAAAGTCGAACGAGACGGGCTGCTGATCCTGATGCGCCGGCATGCTCACCCGGGCAGACCGACGTACGGCCGCCCGGCGAAGTCGCCGATCTCGACGGCCGGTTGCGGCGCCGACAGCGCCAATACCGGTGCGCGCAGCCGGGCAGACTCGGCCATAAGACCGGGGTCGGTCGTGAGGATTCGTTGGTGCAGGTCCTGCAACGCCGCTCCCGGTTCGATGCCCAGCTTGTCGGTCAGCACTCGTCGGATGTCCTGGTACACGCCCAACGCTTCGGCCTGCCGGCCCGAGCGATACAGCGCGAGCATCAGCTGTTCCCGGAAGCGCTCGCGCAACGGATACTCCGACGTGAGCGCCATGAGCTCGCCCGTGAGGTCGGCGTGGTGGCCGAGCTCCAGGTCGAGGTCGAGGCGGTTCTCGAGGACGGCCAGGCGCAATTCGCTGAGCCGCTCGCGCTGCTGGACGGCGTACGGCCCGGGCACCCCGGATAGCGGAACCCCGCGCCACATCTGCAGAGCGCGGCGCAGACGGTACGCCGCTGCGGGCAGGTTTCCACCGGCGCGATCAGCCTGCGCAGCTGCGACAACGCGTTCGAAGACAACGAGATCGAGCGCGCCGTCCAGCAGATGTAGGCCGTATCCGTCACCGACTGAGTCCAGGCGCGCGGCGTCGGACCGTTCACCCCCGCCACTCCGGAGCACCCGCCGCAGCCTGGAGATGTAGGTCCGCAGCGTCCCCACGGCCGTCCTGGGCGGCGCGTCTCCCCATACCGCGTCGACGAGTTGGCCGACTGTCGCGGGGTGGCCTCCTCTCAGCAGAAGTGCCGCGAGCGTGGCGCTCTGCTGCGGGGACCCGAGTTCGAGTTCGGTCTCGTCGTCCCAGCCGCGTAGCGGTCCGAGCACGGCGAACCGGAGCCGACTAGTGTCGTTGTGACTTCTTGCGTCGGCGACGACGCGCAGGCGATATCGATCGTCAATGCGCGCGGCGCGATGCGCTTGGTGGGACTTCATCGGTCAGTGCGCGAGCCGGTTCGCGCACTCGGCCATGAGGTGACGTGCGAGGTGACGGCGCAGATCCACGTCGCTTCGCCGACTCGCCACCAGCAGGCGGCAGTGTGGACGTGTGCGGGTCGTTCGGGCTCGTGGTGCCGTGGTCTGCGCGTCATGAATTCGACGCTAGGCAGCCCCGTGATCTGACGAATCCGCTGCGGCTACCGAGAATCGGTGTCCGTACGGCAAACCGGCGGGTCTCGTATACGTAGGACTACGCAAATCTCGTCGTCGGATGTATCAGCCGGCCGCGTTCCGACCTCCATCCGCAAGGTGGGTTGCGTCAAACGACCGATTCGCACGGCAGAATCTGGTCCGCGCGTGTGTGATGGGATGAGATGGTGTCTGCAGTTCCCGGCGACATTGTGCGCCTGGTCGATTGGAGTCGTATCAACGACTTCGTACTGGGCGTACCGGCGCGGCCCACCGGGCTGGCGATTGCCGCCGAGGCCGGCGCGGGCAAGTCCACCCTCTGGCGCGCTGCCGTGGAGGCGGCGGCCGAGGCAGGCACGCGGATTCTGCGCAGCGAGCCGTCGGCCGGCGAGATCGGCCTTTCGTTCGCTGGCCTGTCGGACCTGCTGGTGGACGTCTTGCCGCTGGTCGCGGACAGCATTCCCGCTCCGCAGCGGGACGCGCTGGAGGTTGCCCTGTTGATGCGGCCCGCCGGCGATGAGCTTCCCACGGCGCGCGCCGTCGGGTTGGCCGTGCTGGCCGCAGTGCGGGCCTGCGCGGCCGAGGGTCCGCTCCTTATCGCGATCGACGACGTGCACTGGCTGGACGAGGCCAGCCTCGATGCCCTGACGTTCGCATTGCGGCGGCTGACGACGGGACCGGTGTCCTTGCTGCTTGCCGCCCGAGCCGACGCGCCGGCCGACCTGCTAACGGTCGGCGAGCCGCCTCCGCCGCGCGGCTGGCACAGCCTGCTCGACGCCATGCCCACCGCCGAGCGGATCGACCTCGAGCCGCTCGATGCGCGGCAGGTACGACAGCTGTTGCCCGATGGCCTGAGCATGGCCCAGGCCCACCTGGTCGCCGAGCAGTCGCGCGGAAACGCCTTTTGGGCAAAGGAGATCTCCGCAAGTCTCGATTCCGCCGGACCGCTTCTCACGCCGACGGCGCGCGACCTGGCCAAGCGGCTCTCGGACTCGCTGAGCGCAGATGCCGCGGAGGCCCTCACCGTGGTGGCTGCGGCTGGTCGCATTCGAGTGTCCGATGCCCTGCCCGTGCTCGGCTCACTGCCCGATCCCGCCGGGGCTCTGGACGCTGCTGTGCTCGCAGGTGCCGTCGTCGAGACCAGAGAGCGGCTCACCCCGGCGCATCCACTGATCGGTGCTGCGGCGATCGAGGCGCTGCCACCAGGGCGTCGCCGGAGCCTTTATCTGCGACTCGCTGCCGCGACGGCCAGCGTGGAGCGTCACGCGCACTTTCTCGCGTTGGCGGCCGGGCCAGGGCCTGACGCTGGAGTGGCGGACGCGCTCGACCGCGCTGCGGCAGCGGCCCACAGCCGGGCCGCGAACGGCGCCGCCGGACAGTTCGCCGCGCAGGCAGTTTCGTTCACACCCGAGTCCGACGAACCGCGCATGGTGCAGCGGCGGATCAGGGCCGGCGAGCTGCTCTTCCTTTCCGGCGACGTCGAAAACTCGCTCGAGCATCTCGAGCGTCTCGACGTCGACCAACTCGCGACACCTGACCTGGAGCGGGCGCTGCCGCTGCTGCTCGACATGATGGACCTCGTCCGCAGTACCGGCGACGCCGTCGCGACCGTCACGCATGCGGCCGAGGCGGTCGGACCGGACCCACGCCGTCGCGCTCTGGTGCTCGCTCTGGCCGCCGACGTCATGTACGGCCTCCCCGGCGGACAGCGGGCCGCCGCCCTCGAGGCAATCCGATGCGCCGAGGCCGCCGGAGCCGCCGCCGAGCCGGCGCTGCATCGCGCACTCATCAATCTCTTCGTGGCAAAGGTTGCCGCAGCTGACGGATTCGACGCCGAACTGCTCGACCGGGCCGAAGAGCTCGAGACCCGCGTCTCGATTTCCCGCCTCTACGACGTGGCCGATTTGAAGCGCGGGCGATGGTCGCTGTTCGTCGAAGACGTCGACACGTCCCGTGTGGCGCTGAGGCGGTGCATCGAGCGGGCGACCGAAGCCGGCGACGACTACGCCCGCTATACGTTTTTGACGTATCTCGCCGCTACCGAGGAGATCGCCGGGGACTACGTGGCGGCGCGAACCGCGATCGACGACGCCGATGCCACGGCCGCATGGCACCGGTGGCCGCCGCCCAAGTGGCAGCTCGAACCGCGGTGTGACCTGTTGATCGCCGCCGGCGAGTTCGCCGCGGCGCTCGCCATCGCCGACGAGCAGCTGGCCGACGATGACGCCTCCTCCATGGCCTCCCGTCTCATCGGGGCCTTCGTCCGCGGCAAGGTCAGTGCGTGGCAAGACGATCCGGACGGGGCGGTACGGAACTTCGAACGCGCTCGGTGGCTGGCGGACCAGTACGGGTGGGCTGACCCGGGGGTTCGCCAGCGACTCGACACGTTCCTGGCCGAGGCCTACGTCGGAGCGGGGCGGCCTGATGACGCGCAGCCGATTGCGGCCACCTTGCGCGAGATCGGCGAGAGGTTGGATCGTCCAGCCTTGATTGGTGACGCCGCCCGCATCGACGCGATCGCCGCAGCCCATCGCGGCGACCTCGACGTGGCAGCCGACGCCGCTCGGGCCGCCGTCGCCGCGCACGAGTCGTCCGGGTTGCGGCCGGATCTGGCCCGCAGCCTGCTCGCTCTCGGCCGGATCGAGCGGCGGCGCAAGGCCCGAAGGCAAGCGCGCAACGCCCTTGTCCGTGCATCGGAACTGGCGACCCGGATCGGTCACCGGCCGTTGTCGGCCGAGATCGAGCGGGAACTGCCGCGAACTGCTGCTGCGAGATCGAGTGGTTCCTTGACCGCTACCGAGCAACGGGTCGCGGATCTGATCATCGGTGGTGCGACCAACCGCGAGGCGGCAACCGCGCTGTTCGTCAGTGTGCGGACCATCGACACGCACGTCGCCACCATCTACCGAAAGCTCGGGGTTCGCACCCGCACACAGCTGGCTCGGCTGCTCGCCAACACGACGCCAGGCGACGCTGCCCGATCATGACGAGCTGTGCGGTCCGATCCCGCATAGGCAACCTGAAGCCGGCAGCGTGACCCACATCGAAGGGCGATCACCGTCAGATTGCTTACCTAGCAGCGGTGCACGGACGCGATGAACTGCATGTAGGTCAGCCACTCGCCGGAGCTGACCAGTGTCACGTCCTCTCTCCCGGTACGACGGCTCGCACGGCGACGAAACGCGCCGGGGTCATCGGCTGGATCCGTCCACAATCCGTCAAATAGATCCCGGTGGTGGCCCGCGGTCATGCGACTCCTTCTGTCGAACATCGTCTCGATCATTCTTTTCGAATTCCCGCCTGCGTGGCCGACCTGCAAAGCGATGTCAGAGCTCGAACCGGTCACGATTGTGCGCGAGCCACGTCGCAAAGCTCTGCAGCCGCGGATTCAAGGTCCGGACGAATTCGGGGTCGCGAGCTCCGGCGAACACGTCCTCGTACTGCGTGTAGAAGTGGAACATGTTGGCGAGCTCGTCAGCGGCCGGGTGGTCGAGTGCGCGCACAGCGTCCAAGCTCATCGGCCGGTAGTCGACCTCCTCGCCGAGCTCCTTTCCCAATCTCGCGGCGTACTCAAGTCCGGTCAGGTTCTCACCTGAGATGTTCACGGTCTCGCCCCTGTACTTTCGGCCGCGCTTGAAGATGCCGAGCGCGGTGCAGCCGATGTCCTCTGCTGCGATTCCGGGGAGCTTCGCCCGGCCGATCGGAAGGGTGATGAACAGCCGGCCGTCGTCGTCGCGCATCGGCGCAAAGAAGGTGACGAACGATTCGAAGAAGAACGTGGTCGACAGGTTCGTCGTAGGCACTCCGGCATCGACGAACAATTGGTCGGCCTCGCCCTTGCCGTCGAAGTGCGGCACTTTGTACCTGTCCTGCAGGGTCGGTACCTGATCGTCGTCGAGCGGGATGTGCTTGCGGGTGTCCGGCAATGTCGACCAGACAACATGGGCCAGTCCCGCAGCTCTCGCCGCGCTCGCTGCCGCGCGGGCCTGCGCCAGTTCGCGCTCCGCCGACATGTACTCCCAGAACGCTGTGACGACGAAGGCGCCGTACGCACCGTCGAGCGCGTCGCGCACGCTGTCCTCGTCGTCGAGGTCGGCTTTGGCAACCTCAGCACCACGTGCCGCAAGCGCCCGCGCGGCGTCGGACGCTGGGTTGCGAGTGAGAGCGCGTACCGCGAATTCCCCGTACGGATCGTCCAAGATGGCCTTCGCCATTCCGCCGCCCTGGGCTCCGGTCGCTCCGAGTACGGCGATGATCCTCTTGCCGGCCATGGCTAACTCCTTGCATCTTGTGCGGACCGGCCAATCCGGTCCTGTCCTCGATGCAAGCCGTGCGAGATCGGCGCGATGTTGACAGCGAATAGACGTCTCCGAGAGGCGCCACGGAGCAGCGCGGCGGCCGACGGCCCAACCGCATTGAGTATTCGTCAACGCGATGTCAATCGCCCAAGACTTCGATGGCTCTCAACGCAGTCGCCAAACGCAGAAAGGGAGGGCATTGCCATCACCCAAGAGCAGAAGGCGATCCGGCGCATTGGCTCGGGGCTGCGCTTCAGACGGTCACCTTGTGGCCAGCGGGCTACAAGACGCTGGCCGCGTGCGTCAAGCGCCTCTACTCAAATCACAGAAGGGTTTGTAATGAATACACGCAGACTGTGCATAGGCGCGGGCGTGGCCCTGACGGGCGCGGCGTTGATCTGGACGTCCGCCGGACCGGCCACCGCGGCACCGAGCCATCGGCCGAACGACGGCGGTTCGTACGTCGCGACGCCGATCGTGTCCGATCAGCCCGGGGTAGCGCCGGTTACCGATTCGCACCTGGTGAACCCGTGGGGGATCTCCTTCGGCCCGACGACTCCGCTGTGGGTGGCGAACAACGGAACATCAGCCGCCACGCTCTACACGACGAACCACGGGCCAGCACGGACGCCGCTGGTCGTCACGACGCAACCAGCGCCCACCGGGATCGTCCACAACGACACCTCCGAGTTCACGCTGCCCAACGGCAACCCCAGCCAGTTCTTGTTCGACAACCTGTCCGGGCAGCTGTCCGCGTGGGGAGGCGGAACGCAGACAACGACGACCGGCAGCGTGTCGGGAGCAATCTTCACCGGGCTCGCTCTCGCACACACTGACAACGGTCCGCGCCTGTACGCGGCCGATGCCGCTACGACGAACGTCCTTGTCTTCAACGGCAAATGGCAGCTCGACAGCATCCTGAAGGATCGTCACCTTCCGAGCGGACTCACCACCTACAACGTCGCCGTGATCGGCAAGAAGGTCTACGTGACCTACGCGCCACCGCCCGGTGTCGGCGCCAAGGTCCAGGGCGTGGTCGACGTGTTCAACTTCAACGGCCGACTCGAGCGCCGCTTGGTGACCGGGGGCGTGCTCGACGGTCCGTGGGGCGTCGTGCTCGCGCCGCACACGTGGGGCAAGTTCGCCGACGCGCTTCTGGTCGGCAACGAAGAGGGCGGTCAGATCAACGCGTTCGACCCGCACTCCGGCCGATTCCTCGGCACCGTGCGCAACGCACACGGGCAGCAGATCGGCGAAGACGGCCTGTGGGGCATGGCGTTCGGCAACGGTGTGTTCGGCACTCCCAACGACCTGGTCATCTCGATCGGTCGCGACGAGTACCAGCACGGTCTCGTTGAGCTTGTTCACCCGACACCAGGACGCTGAAATCACCGAGGCCGGGCTCCCCTCAGGGGGAGCCCGGCTTCGTCGTAGAACCGAGCGTCACGGTGCCGTGGGTTTGGTGCCGTAGTCGCCGACGATGTGGCCGTGGTTGTCGATGTCGAGCGCGCGGGTGTAGACGGCGCCGGGTTGGTCGATCCAGGTGAACCGGCCGTGCTCGCAGCGGAAGCCGCGGGTGCTGCCCTGGGCGTCGTTGACGCTGCCGACGATCTGGCCGCGCTCGTTGATGCTGGACGGCTGCGTTCCGCCCAGCTGCTGCGCGGCGCCGGGCGCGTCGATGGTGAGGTGCGCCCGCAGCGGGCCGGTGTCAGGCGCGACTGAGGCGTTCGTCGGCCTCGTTCTCCGACAGTGAGGTGATGGGCTGTCCGACCGTGTGCTGATACTTGGCGTCGTAGGCCCTGGTCCAGACGCCAGCTGCCCACGACCGTTTGAGTTCGTCGGCGCTGAACTCCCGGCCACGTGCCTGGCAATGCGCGACGAGGAACCGCTC